>Ga0315279_10000554_pt1 | contig 72987 bp, 61 predicted proteins | sample YL17G06_20_MG_FD_203694 | JGI IMG/M metagenome (GOLD analysis project Ga0315279, IMG submission 203694) | Sediment microbial communities from Yellowstone Lake, YNP, Wyoming, USA - YL17G06_20 | ecosystem: Environmental > Aquatic > Freshwater > Lake > Sediment | place: USA: Wyoming | collected...
CTGTGTTTTAGCTAAAATCGGCGTAAAAAATATTTGTTGTTGGCCGTCGAAAAGAACTTTATAGTTTTGATGCGATAACCAACAGGACAGCCCTTCTGTAAAACCGATTGCAACACAGCCTGGAAGCGAGAGGCGCATGGGGCGACGGGGACCTGGAATGGATTGGCATCAAGTGCTGCGAGCTGTTGAATGATGCCTCTGTTAAGTATTGGGCCGCGGCCTTCAACCACGCACATCTGATTCTGGGATTCGCAACGTCAAGTGAAGGGTCATATTCCTTCGGTGAGGAGTGGGCCGAGAAGATGTTCGGATGGTCGGTCTTCAAAGGCGATACTATTACGTCTGCCTGGTTTGAGGCCACCGACAAGACCCAGGGAAGCGACGTAAAGGCCCGCGTCCTTGCAGAAGTAGAGGACAACTATAATGACCATATTCATGGAGAAGGTTATGTTTCCTCCGACCCTACTCCCAACAGCACCAAGCACCTTTGGGACCACTGGGCAAGCAGCCCTCCATACCGCTTTGTAAATAATCTGTCAAGAATGAGCGTATTTGAGTTTGTGCGTCGTGATGTGAACGAGGCATACATTAGAAATATCGCAACATCCTTTGGGATTGGTAACGGACAGATATTGGAAGAGGAAGACTGCTATGAAATGGGTTCCACTAATTACCAGATCAATGACCATGTTTTGACAGTGTATAAGGATACCGGCCTATACTACTATCGTAACCGCAACAAGCTCTGGGTCCCCCCCGACCCCTGCGATGTGCCTTTCCCTGCTCAGCAGGCCGAGCGAAGAGCCCGTGAGTTTTTAGCCCAGAATGGGCTTTTCCCGCCGGATGCAGGAGCTTTCGCTGTGGAGTATGACCAATTGGTGGAATTCGACATCGAGCAACATACCTCCGGAGAGCCCCAGCTTCTGAACTGCTGCACTGTTTATCGTCGTGAGATTAAAGCCACACAAGAACAGTTGGTCTCTGTTCTGTCGCAGGACCCGGGGCAAAAATCAAGGTCTATATTGACCCCAACGGCCAGATTATTGGCGCTATGGGAAACTGGAGAAAAATCAAAAAAATCGGCGATGTTGACGTGATGACAAAACAACAGGCCTGGGATCTCTTTTTGAAACACCGGTCCCGGGTTTCTATCGCGCCCGTAGAGACAACATACGACCGGGCAGAACCAAACCTCGTGACAGCCACACAGGCCTATTATGAAGTCCCTGCTATGGAATACCAGCGGGAGCTTATCCCGTGCTGGATATTCAGAGTGAAATACTATGAGGGAAATGATTTGTCCACGACAGCCGACACCTATGTGCCGGCAGCCCTGAGCTACTTTCCTCCTGTTGTGAAAATCACCTCCCCGGCAGATGGGAGCACGTATGATTATGGACAGACCATCACCTTTGACTGCAATACCGTAGCGGGTTTTGGAACTCCACCCTATACATACTTCTGGAAGTCCAATGTCGATGGTTTTCTGTCGAGCGCAAAAAGCTTTTCCACTAACGCGCTTAGCGTGAATTGTCTTTGCAGTACGTGCAGCGGGGGCCAGCCCAGCCCACATAAAATCAAAGTGACCGTAACAGACGCCAAAGGGCTGCAGTCTGCCGATATGATTCACGTAATGATTAACGGAGAATGCCCCGATGACGAAGACCCAGACCCTGCTGATTTGACCAAAGATGGCGTTGTAGATATGAAAGACTTGGCTGTTTTAGCGGATGCCTATCTAAGTCGTTCAGGCGGGGAAGAATAACAAGATTGACAAATCGACTTTAAGACAGTAGCATTTTTAGTTCAGACCCGGCACCCGTGCGGTTTCCGCACGGGTGCTGGGCCGACTGCAATGTACTCGCCGTCTGTGCCGTTCTCCCCCACCGCCGCCAGCAGACTACTTTCCGCCTTAGCTGGGGAGAGCATAGAAAAAGAAACCTGACTTTTTGACGAAGATGGTTGAGGTCTATAAAAAATCACACTTTAACGGTATTTTTAAGGCCAATATTGTGGATTTTGGCGGGTTTGGAAACAAAATCTAAAAAAATAGCTTGGATTATTATGATTCGTGGAAGATTTTGATATTATTATGGAATTGGAGAGCTTGGTTGCACAGCCAAGCGTCTTATATGGATGGCACAATGGTATTTGGAATGTTATGCAGACTACAGGAGGAATTATGCAACCCACAATGACTATAACCGCTTTCACTTTGGATGGTTATCGAATCTCGAAAAATTTGGGAATAGTTCGGGGTATTACGGTCCGTTCTCGTTCTATTTTTGGAACGATAGGCGGTTCTTTGCAGACTCTTTTTGGTGGCAACATTTCTTTATTCACGGAACTCTGTGAGAAAACTCGAGCCGAGGCATTCAATATGATGGTCAAACATGCTAATGAATTAGGAGCAAATGCCGTAATTGGATTAAGATACGATGCGACTGAATTGATGCAGGGAGTATCTGAAGTTTTGTGTTATGGAACCGCAGTCATTGTCGAACAAATTAAATAAAGGTCAATGAGTTAGGTCCACGTGTGAATGTGCTTTATATGACTGGTCATGCCGGGTGGCGGAAGAAAGATGCGTTTTTACACGACCTCGAGGCGACTTACAAACGATTTGGCAGGAAGATGCCGGAAATCAAATTCAAGCCAGAGGAAAGGGCAGAGAAATAGTCGATCGGGTAGCTGTGCAAAGGGCGGAACACATTGCGATTCTTGTGTTCTTCTTTATCTTGACGTGAAGGGTGTTCCACGTTATTTTGGTTGCTGAACTTTTTCGGATTGCCGCAATGAAAGGCCGTATGTTTGCGTCTTTAATAGTAACATTAGGTAAGGCTTGTCTATAAGCCGAGGATTGGTTGAACTGTAACTTTTTAACCTGTTATGGAGGATATTGCTATGAAACGGTACCTGATTTCAATAACCATTGTGCTGGCAGTTTTACTTACAGCCTGGACTGTGTTTGGCCAGGAAGCAGGTAAAGAAACCCCAGCCGGTGCAGGTGCCAGGGTCAGGCGGCCGGCAGACGTTAATCGGCCTGCGGGCCAAAGGGTATTTGAGGGTCTCTCACCCGAAGAGAGAGCCAAAATGAAGGAAAAATTCGACCAAATGTCCGAGGAGGAAAAAGAAAAGTTTAGGGCTCAGATGCGTGAAAAATTTGGAGCTGGACGCGCATTCTTAGGACGTGAAGAGCAACTGAAGGTAGTCGCAGCAATTGAAGAGCAAATTGCGAAGCTGAAAGCACTCTTAGAAGCACAAGCGGGGCCTGAGGAGTTTGCGAAAATGCGAGAGCTTCCTGAGGAAGAAAGGTCCAAATTAAGAGAAAAACTGGCGAAGGCCAACGAAGAACGACAGAAAGCAATTGAAGCAATTGAGCAGCATATTGCGAAATTGAAAGGTGAAAGACAAAGGATAGAGGAACAACAGCAACTTATCGGCGAGCTGCAGGCAATCCGCGATTTAGCGGTGCAAGAGAAGGCCGGAGAAACAGCCAAGCGTATTGAACAGCTTATCGACAGACGCCGGAAGGAATTTGAAGGAAAGTTTCCTGCGCTGCCGGAAAGGCCCGAAAGAATCACGAGAAGAGAAGGAGCTGAAGGAGCAGAGACAGGCAGGAAATCGCCGGTAAACGCTCCATCTGCTGCTGCGACAATAGGAGCTGAAAAAGCAGATGCGGGCAGGAAAGCACCGGAGTTTACACTCAACAACTTTGACGGCAAAACTGTTAAGCTTTCTGACTTTAGTGGCAAAATAGTAGTGCTGGAGTGGTTCAATTTCGAGTGTCCGTATGTCATGGGCCATTACGGCGAGCGAAAGACGATGGTCGAGCTTGCGAACAAGTATAAGGACAAAAACGTCGTCTGGCTGGCGGTGAACAGCACAAATTATGTAACCCCCCAAAAGAACAAAGAGTTTGCCACGCAACATAAGCTGCCGTATCCGATACTGGATGACAGGGCGGGTACTGTGGGCCGGGCCTACGGAGCGCAGACAACGCCGCATATATTTATCATAGACACGAGGGGCGATATCGTTTACAATGGTGCAATTGATAATGCGCCGCTGGGTAAAACCCCGGAGGGAGAAGCGTATGTGAGCTATGTTGATAAGGCCCTGGCAGAACTGACTGAAGGCAAAGCGGTAACTACTGCGAATACCAAGCCGTATGGCTGCACCGTGAAGTACCCTCGGTAAGGCAAGGTAGCTAAGTCCGTCGGCAGTAGAGGGGCCCAAGGAGACTTGCTTGGTGGGCGTGTGTGCTTACAAAGCCAATATGAGTAGGTGCCTAATCAAATGCCAATTCCCACAGTGGGAGTTGGTCAGATTTAATATTTGCGAATTTGGAGAAGTATTATGAACAAGCGCATAATTTCAATAGTTGTTGTCATCGTGGTTCTTGTGGCGGCCTGGGTTGTATTTGGGCAGGCTGCAACCGAGCAGAGGCAGCGTTTTGCCCAGTCCCGTGAAATGCAGCTTAAGGCGGTTGCCGCACTTGTGGAACAGGCTGGAAAACTCAAAACAGCCTTGGAGACTCCCATCCCAGGGATGCCGGCCGGCGGGTTCCAAAGTCTTTCCGAAGAGGAAAGAACCAAAATGAGAGAAACAATGACCAAGAGACGCGAAGAGCAGCAGCAGATAGTGGGTGCAATCGAGATGGAGCTTGCGAAAGTGAAAGGGGCGAGGCAGTTGCAGAGAGAACAAGAGGAAGGAACAAAAGAGCTTCAGGCAATTCGCGAGTTAGCCGAGAAGGAGCAGGCCAAAGGGACACTCAAGGGCATCGACGAGTTGATAGCCAAGCGCCAGAAGGCGTTCGAGGACAAGCTGGCGAAGCTTGGGCTCCAGTTGTTCCAGAGGCCGGGGAGCGGACAGTAGAAAGAAGCCTAAGAGGCTTAGGTAACCGAGGGACTGGTCGGACTGCATGGTTGTTAGAGGAGACTTTGTCTGCCTATGTGGCTCTCCTTTGCCAATATGTCTTGTTTTTCATTAAACATATTGGCAGGGGCGAGCCTTTTTTATTAAAATACGGCATCGTTGCAGAACCAGCTTAACAGGAATCAAATGTCTTAATAAGAAAGGAAGCGAACAATGAAAAGGTCATGGATGATTGTAATTGGGTTTGTAGTTTGCGGCTGCCGGATTCCCGGGCAGTTCACACCCCCTGCAGTGGCTCCGACGCCGGAGAGATTGACATATATTGACCTTATTAACCGACTTACCGATTTGGAGCATCCGGCAACATTACCCGCTCCAGGCGAAAACTGCGCACAGTGGTCGAGCTATGACCGCGCCAGTAAATATGACCAAGCATCCGGCAAGTATATTGAGTGGACCGCAAATGGTGATAATGACGGCATCATCCGCAAAGAAAATGGCAAACTTGTCCTTGCGGAGATGGAAGGCCCCGGTGTTATCTGGCGTATCTGGTCGGCGCTGGCCAAAGAGGGACATGTAAAAATTTATCTCGATGGTGCTGCTGAGCCTGCTGTTGACCTGCCTTTTATAGGTTACTTTAACTGCAAGAATGAGCCATTTACCCGCCCTGCGCTGGTGCACGAGACGGCACGAGGGTTGAATTGTTACGTGCCGATTCCGTATCAGAAATCGTGCAAAATTACAGCAGAAGGAGACTGGGGTGCCTACTATCACTTTACATACGCGACCTACCCAAAGGGTACCATTCTGCCGACATTTAAGCGAGAGCTTTCTGCCGCTGAGGCAAAAGCTCTCGATAGAGCCAACCAGATACTTACTAAATGTGGCCTTGACCCAGCCGGCAAGCACCGGCAGGAAGTTACCGTGCAAAAAAGCGTGAAGGTTGGAGCTCACTCGACGGCAACTATTGCCGAGTTGAAGGGGACACAGGCCATCACGGCTATCAGGGTTAATATGGACCTGCCCGCATCACCCGAAGACCGCGATGTGCTGCGAGAGCTTATTTTGTGTATTTATTGGGACGGCCAGTCACAACCAAGTGTCTGGGTACCGTTGGGGGACTTTTTTGGCAGCGCTCCCGGCGTCAACAAATACAAATCTTTGCCGCTGGGAATGACGGATGAAGGTTTTTATTGCTACTGGTATATGCCGTTCGAGGAAGGTGCTCGAGTGGAATTGACCAATGACGGGGACCAGGAACGCACCGTCACTTTTACGATTACGCACGCACCGGTTACAAAGCCGATAAAGGAACTTGGAAGATTTCACGCAAAATGGCATCGAGATGCATTCCTTCCTGAAGAGCCCGAGCGAAGAGCAATCGACTGGACGATGCTCAAGACGCAGGGCAAAGGGCGTTTCTGTGGCGTTATGCTCCACGTGTGGAATCCAAAAGGAGGATGGTGGGGTGAAGGCGATGAGAAGTTTTTCGTGGATGGCGAGAAGTTTCCATCGACTATCGGCACCGGTTCCGAAGATTACTTCGGTTACGCGTGGTGTACCCCGGAGCTGTTTAGTAACTGCTACCATAATCAAACGATAAGTATGGGCAATAAGGGACATGTTTCGGTGAACCGCTGGCACATCACCGACAACGTGCCGTTCCAGGAATCTTTCGAGGCCGCGATTGAAAAGTATTATCCTAACGGTAAGCCGACACTTTACGCCTCCACCGTATATTGGTATCAGGCAGCAGGGCAAACCGACCCTTACCAGCCTGTGCCGGTTACGGAGCGCAGAGGATACTGGACTCCGATTCAAGTTTCCAAAGTTAAAGGTGCGCTGGAGGGAGAGGAATCCAAGATTCTCGCAAAGACAGGAGGCGAAGCCAGACGGCAGGAAATGGATGGCTACGGCAACGATTGGAGCGGCGATGCTCATCTGTGGTGGACTGATGCCAAGCCGGGTGACACACTCGATTTGGCTGTGCCTGTGGCGAAAACCGCAGCATACCGACTTAAGATGCAGCTTACAAAGGCGGTTGATTATGGCATTGTCCAGCTTTATTTAGATGGTAAGAAGCTCGGGAACCAAATCGACCTTTACAACGATGGTGTGGTGGCGACGGGCGTTCTGGATATGGGTATCCACCAGCTAAACGCCGGCGAGCACACATTGAGGATTGAGATTGTCGGCGCTAATGAAAAGGCCGTAAAGGCGTATATGTTCGGGCTCGATTATTTGCTGCTGGAAGAAGTCAAATCTAGTTTCTATCTGCCGGAAGACCCATCCTATACGATTTTTGATTCAGCGCGTGACTCAGTGAGGTTCGCTGTAGAGCGGACGCTGGTTCCATACAAGGGAAATCTTTGCTGCAAATCGAGCTTTGTGGATAAGGATGGCGAGGTAATGGGCTGGCACGATTTTGGCAATCTCGAAGGGCCGGGCTGGGCCGCCAACGCTGTTGGCGGCGCTTACGAAATTTATTTGTTTGCCGGCCATATCAGAGACCCTTGTCTGGCAGAAAAAGCTATACTGCTTTTGGACCACGTGCTTGAGGATGGGTTTATCGATTACCAAACAGGATTCATTACCGGATACCGTGACACCGTTACAGGTAAGTTTTGTCTCAATTACAAACATAATAGTGACTGGTTCTGTGTCGGTTCTATGGCAAAGGTCGCTTTTCAATTGGTTATCTTTGGCGACATTCTGGACCAGGGGCGAAAAGATAAAATGTATGGGGTCGCCGCCAGAACCGCTGGCTGGATAGATGCTAACGTAAAACCTGCTCCGAACGGATGGTATCCACGGCGTTGCACGCCGACGGGGAAGCCCTTTCCTAAAAGTCCAACCGGCGGAGACGACCCGCTGTTTGAAAAAAGTGCTGATGGGCTGTTTGTAATTCAACTCTATACAGCTCTTACCAAACGGGGTTTGGCTGATTACACCGATAAAATCAGAGAGAAGGTAAAGCTGTTTATGGATTCCGGAGGGATTTTCGGCAGTATAAATCACGATACTTATGATGAGCACGAAAATGTTTCCTATACAGTGGCGTTCCGTGTTCTGCGAGAGGCCGCCAAGCTGCTCGGTGACGAAAAAATTCGTGATTTTGCATACGATAAGTGCCTTGCAGGTCTGGACCAATTCAAGATGGAAGAAGACAGAAACGGTGTTCAGACAAAGGGACTGCTTTTTATGGAGAGAAGCTGGGACACAGCGTATCTGTGGGAAAATGCTGAGGCGGCGCTGGCCTATATCGAAGCTTATCTTGATACAAACAATAAATTGTGTCTTCGTGATGGGCTTACTATCCTGCGGGCGATAGCCAAACACCATCACCGCGACACTGGCTTTCTCACGGAGGGGGTGGACTGGAATAATCATGTGGGCAAACAGCATCATTTTAACGAGGCACAGTTCGGGGACATCAAATATACCGAGCCCCTGCTGAATAACCTGCACATTGTTGAGCCGACCTTACTGACAATCAAGGTCGAGAACGTAGGGGCGGTTCGCGAACCGCCCCTACAATTAAGTGCAATTATTTCATATAAATAAGGAGAGTGCAGATGAGAAAATTACTGATGACCGTGGCCGTGTATGCATTTTGCGCCTGTTTGGTCGCGTTTCATAGTGCGGCCAGTGGAGATGAAGTAAAGACCTCTCACCTCGTTCCCGCGGATAAGAATCTCTCGCGAGATATGGTCAAAGGCTTTTTTGAGCGAGGTGAGCGTGGAGTCTTTCGGGGAAAAGAGCTTGATACAATCGGAATGCCGGTTGGCGGCATTGGAACAGGGCAGCTTTACCTGCGAGGCGATGGGACACTTGGCCTTTGGCAAATCTTCAACGAGCACATCTTCTCAGGTTATGGTTCGGACAATTACCGCACTTATAAACCGGACTCGCCCGTAGAATCGGGCTTCGCTGTGATTGTGGAAAAGAATGGCAAAACCATTGCAAAGCCATTGAATCAAAGTTTTTCAGCCGTTGAGTTTGCGGGTGAGTATCCTGTCGGTATTGTCCGCTACCGCCAGGATGGTTTCCCGTTGAAAGTTGAGATGGAGGCATTTTCTCCTTTCATTCCCCTTAATGCAAAAGACTCGGCCCTTCCTGCGGTGCTATTCCACATCACCGCTGAAAACACCTCTGATAAGCCAATTAAGGTCGGTGTCCTCGGCTGGCTGGAGAACGCTGTGCTCTTTCATTCAGCAAAGCAGGTCGATGCTCTGCGCCGAAGCCGTGTTGTTACTGAAAAAGGTCGCGCTTTGCTTATCCATACGGCCGAAGAAGCTCCGGCGACCAAAGGTGCCGTAGCACCCCGCCCTAAAATAGTTCTGGCCGACTTTGAAGGCGCAGACTATGGTGACTGGAAAGTAGAAGGGGATGCTTTCGGCAAAGGGCCTGCCGGTGGGACGCTGCCGAATCAGCAAAACGTTAGCGGATTTCTCGGAAAGGGGCTTGTCAATACCTATCTGGGTGGTGATGGGCCTGGCGGCACGCTGCTGTCGCCGCCTTTTAATATCTCGCGTAGGTTTGTCAATTTTTTAATCGGGGGCGGTAGTCACACGGGCCAAACGTGCATTAATCTGCTTGTAGATGGCAAAGTTGTGCGCACCGCAACCGGCAAGGATAACGAAAAACTTGAGTGGTATTTCTGGAACGTTAAGGAATTTGAAGGCAAACAAGCTCAAATCGAAATCGTTGACCGATTCTCAGGCGGATGGGGACATATCAATATCGACCAGATTGAGCTGTCGGACCAGCTCGCTACGCAGGCACTGGGGCCGATAGACAAACTGCCCGACTACGGCTCGATGGTCCTCGCACTGGTCGGGGAGACGCCACCGTCAGCGGAGGTCCGTGAGCTTCTTGAGTCTATCGGGGATTGGGCGGGAAAACTTCGTTGCGAGGAAAATGTCACCTACCCTGTTGCCCAGAGGAGAAGCACGGTATTAGCTCAGCCCTGCGTGACATTGAAACCTGGCGCTAAGCATACCTTTAGCTTTGTTCTGGCATGGTTCTTCCCTAACCATCCACAGGGTCATGAGTATGCCAGCCGCTTTAGTAATGCTGCCGAAGTTGCGCATTACATCCTCGACAACCACAACCGTTTGGCAGGTGACACCATCAAGTGGCACAAAACATACTACGAGGATAGCACGCTGCCTCGTTGGCTGCTTTTCCGCCTGCACTCAACCGTGTGTAACCTGGCGACGGGAACATGCCAGTGGTGGAAGAACGGCCGTTTTTGGGCGTGGGAGGGCGTCGGCTGTTGTGAAGGCACCTGTACTCACGTGTGGAACTACGCTCACGCCCCGGCCCGGTTGTTTCCGCAGCTCGAGCGCAGCGCCAGAGAAATGCAGGACTTCGGTGAAGGTTTTGACAGCCAGAGTGGTCTTGTCGGTTTCCGCAGTAACCGCGTTTATGCCGCTGATGGGCAGTGCGGGACCATACTGAAGGCCTACCGCGAGCATCAGGTGTCAGCCGATGATGCCTTCCTAAAGCGCAACTGGCCTTCCATCAAGAAGGCTCTGGAGTTCTCCATTACCCAGGATGGCAATCAAGATGGCCTCATCGAAAATAGCCAGCATAACACCTACGATATTAACTTCGAAGGCCCCAATACCTTTGTCGGCTCACTGTATTTGGCCGCGCTCCGCGCCGGCGAAGAAATGGCAAAGGAAATGGGCGATGAGAATTTCGCCAGGCGCTGCCGAAAAATCTTCGAAAGCGGCAAACGACTTACCATTGAGCGACTCTGGGATGGCGAGTATTTTATTGAGCTTGTTGACTTACAAAAGCACCCAAAGGACCAATACGCAAAAGGGTGTCTGTCCGACCAGCTTTTTGGCCAGGGCTGGGCGCATCAGCTTGGTCTGGGATATATTTATCCGGCTGAACACGTCAGAAAAGCACTGGAGTCTATATGGAAATATAACTGGGCGCCTGATGTCGGCCCGCATAATGCCGCCTTTAAGCCGGAGCGATGGTTTGCCCATCCCGGTGAGGCGGGTCTATTTACGTGCACCTGGCCTAAAAGCCCATATCTGGCGGAGGGTGTTCGTTACAGAGATGAGGTCTGGACAGGTATAGAGTATCAGGTGGCAGGCCACATGGTCTGGGAAGGTATGGTCACTGAAGCCCTTGCTATCTGCAAGGCCGTCCACGAGAGATATCACCCCGCCAAACATAACCCCTTCAACGAGATTGAGTGCGGCGACCATTATGCGCGGGCAATGGCAAGCTGGGGCGTCTATACGGCTCTTGCGGGCTATGAATATCACGGTCCGAAAGGACATCTTGGTTTTGCTCCGAGGATGACGCCTGAAAACTTCCGGGCTGCTTTCACGACCGCTGAAGGTTGGGGGACATTTGCTCAAAAGCGGCAGGGCAAAATACAGGGTGAGCAAATTGAGGTCCGGTGGGGTCGGGTGGGTCTAAAGTCCCTTGCCTTTGCCGTTCCCGAAAATTTTCAGCAGGTGACAGTTTCAGTGACAGCAGCAGGGGAACCTGTCGAAAGCGATTACTCACTCAATGGCAGCCGTCTCGAAATTACCTTGAAGAAAAAGATTGTTCTCTCTGAAAACCAGACACTTGAGGCGACCATTATCCGACAGGGCAGTTGAGCTAAATGTGAGGTGTTTGTAATGAAAGCTGCGGTTATTTACGAACACGGCGGATTGGACTGTGTCAAGATTGAGGATGTTGCAGAACCTAAACCCGGTAAGGATGAGGTTATTTTGAGGGTCAAATCTGCCGGGCTAAATCACTTGGATATATGGGTTAGAAAGGGCAGGCCCGGTCTTAAAGTGGCGTTCCCTCATATCCTGGGTTGCGATGCTGCCGGTGTTGTGGTTGGTGTCGGTGCCGATGTTATCAGCGTGAATGTTGGTGACCAGGTCGTTTTGAACCCGGCTTTGAGTTGTGGTTCCTGTGAATATTGCAGACGGGGTGAGCAGAGTGAGTGTCTTTCTTTTAGCATTATGGGTATGAGTCGGCAGGGGACGTTCGCCGAGTGCGTGGCAGTGCCGGCCCGAAACGTTCATCTCAAGCCCGCATATATGAATTTTGACCAGGCAGGGGCGTTTGTATTATCCTGCCTGACTGCCTGGCGAATGCTTTTCACGCGGGCACGATTGGGGCCGGGCGAGACGGTCCTGCTCCACGGTATAGGAGGCGGCGTTGCCCTTTGTGCCCTTCAGTTGGCTAAGCTGGCAGGTGCTTGCGTAATTGTTACCTCATCATCGGATAGCAAACTTGCTCGTGCCAGCCAAATTGGCGCAGACCACACGATTAACTATAAAGCGGAAGATGTGGCCGTGCGCGTGAAAGATTTTACGTCCGGGCGGGGCGTCGATGTTGTTATTGATACTGTTGGAGCTGTCACCTGGCCGATTGACTTTTCGGCAGTCCGCCGCGGCGGCAAAATTGTCTTATGCGGCATCACAACCGGCGCAAAGGCTGAAACTAATCTGCATCCCCTTTACTGGAATCAGTTGACGATTATGGGTTCTACTATGGGGTCGGATGAAGATTTTCGTCGGATGCTCCAGGCGGTTACAACAGCAAAATTGAGGCCCATTATCGACTCGGTGGAGTTACTTGAAAATGTGCGGAATGCTATGGAAAAAATGGAAACGGGGGAGCAGTTCGGAAAGATTGTATTAAGAATTTCCTGACAGGTGTGTATGCAATTACATTTTTGGGGCTGGTTTTTGTAGAGCTTGCAGGGGGCTTAAGCGCAGCCAAGGCATTGATATGACGGACGAGCGTATCAAAAAGACCGAACTAAGCATATCAGGAATGACCTGCGCAACCTGTGTTGCCGCAGTTGAAAAGTCTCTCCTGCGTCTCAATGGTGTTACCGGTGCGCAGGTCAATCTTGCCAATGAGGTCGCCTCGGTTGAGTATGACTCTGCGAGATTGAATCTCTCTGATTTGGAAAAGGCCGTTGCAGATGAAGGTTACAAGGTGATAAACGCGCAAATCACCTTGAGAATTGGTGGTATGACCTGCGCTACTTGTGCAAAGACAATTGAAAGCGCCATCGGAAAACTGGCCGGAATTAGTAGCGTTTATGTGAATTTAGCGGCCCAAGAGACATCCGTAACCTACAACCCCAAGATGACAACAGTGGCTGAAATGAAAAAGGCCATTGAGGGGGCTGGCTACAACTTTCTCGGGGTCGCGAGAGAAGATGCAGATGATTTTGAAAAAGCCGCAGAGAATAGAGACCTGAGCGGAAAACGTAATAGAATCATTGTCGGCTTAGCTGTAGGTATTCCTCTGATGATTTTTATGTATGTGCCGGCCCACTTTCATTTCTCGGTCGCCTACGCAATGCTGGTTGTTTCAGCCCCTGTTTTTGTTTATATAAGCCATCCGATATTTTGGGCCGCCTATCGTTCGCTCAAAAATAAAAGTCTCAACATGGATGTTATGTATTCTATGGGGATTGGCGTTGCATTTGTATCGAGCGTTTTGGGAACCTTCGGGCTTGGACTGTCACGTGACTTCTTGTTCTATGAAACAGCGATTCTTCTTTCGACGTTTCTGACGATTGGACGATACTTAGAAGCCAAAGCAAAGGGGAAAACATCGGCGGCGATAAAAAACCTGATGGCGCTGCAACCCAAAACAGCTACCGTTATTCGTGACAATAATGATGAAGTCCGGATACCCATAGAGGACGTTCGGATAAATGACCTGGTGCTTGTAAGGCCGGGAGAAAAGGTCCCTGTGGATGGACAGGTTGTTGATGGTGAAAGCTACGTGGATGAGTCGATGATTACAGGAGAGCCGATGCCGGCTTTGAAGAAGAAAGGTAACGGTGTTGTTGGTGGAACGCTGAATAAAAATGGTGTAATCAAATTTGAAGCGACAAAAATAGGCAGGGATACGGTGCTTTCCCAAATCATAAAACTTGTTAGAGAAGCTCAGGGTTCGCGCCTGCCCATTCAGAGGATTGCCGATAAAGCGGTCAGTTATTTTATTCCAGCCGTGCTGACAGCTGCGATTCTTTGTCTGGTTGTATGGTTCTTGATTGTAGGCAGCTCGCTGCTTTTTGCCCTGACCTGTATGATTTCGGTGCTTGTCATTGCTTGTCCGTGTGCTCTCGGACTTGCTGCTCCGACCGCTGTGACTGTGGGGATTGGTCGTGGGGCTGAACTCGGGATTCTCATCAAGAATGGCCAGGCCCTTGAAATCGCTGACAAGTTGACAACGGTCGTGTTTGATAAAACCGGAACTCTAACCAAAGGGAAACCTGATGTTACGGACATAATCGGTATCGGAGTTGACGATAGAACCCTGCTGCAGTTGGCAGCGAGCGTTGAGAAGAATTCACAACATCCTCTCGCAGAAACGATAGTTAAACGAGCACAGCAAGAAGGCGTAATGGTGATGCAGACCAAAGGCTTTGACACCTTTGGGGGGAAAGGCGTGGCGGCGATTGCGGAGGGAGCCGAAGTGCTTATAGGAAATAGACTGCTGTTTGCGGAAAAAGGCATTTCATACTCTCGCGAGGTTGAGGAAAAGCTGCTTCGACTCGAAAACGAAGGAAAGACAACTGTGCTTATCGCTCGCAATCTGCAAGTGTGCGGCATTATTGCCGTTGCGGATACACTGAAGGAGACAGCGAAGGATGCGGTTAAAAAGTTAAAAAATATGCACCTCAATGTTGTTATGATTACCGGCGACAGCACCAGAAACGCAAATGCAATTGCACGAGAGGTCGCAATAGAAAATGTGTTGGCACAGGTTCTGCCGCAGGATAAGTCTGATGAGGTCAAAAAGCTCCAGAGACAAGGGCAGATAGTGGCCTTCGTCGGCGATGGGATTAATGATGCGCCGGCGCTCGCCCAGGCGGATGTGGGGATTGCTTTGGGCGGCGGCACGGACGTGGCCATAGAAAGCGCCGAGATTGTGCTTATAAAAGACGACGTGATGGATGTCGTTGCAGCGGTGCAATTAAGCAGGAAAGTGATGTCGAGGATAAAGCAAAACCTGTTCTGGGCGTTCGCCTACAATACCGCACTGATTCCTGTAGCGGCAGGGATATTATACCCTTTTTTCGGAGTAACTCTTAAACCGGAATTGGCAGGACTTGCAATGGCTATGAGTTCTGTTACGATAGTTACTCTTTCCTTGATGCTGAAAAAATACATGCCATTTGATAAGAAAGGGTAGAGAATGAGGCAGCTAAAATCGAACGTTTATTGTGTCGGGGCGATTGATTGGGATAGGCGTTTGTTCGATGAGTTAATTCCGCTGCCGGACGGGACCAGTTACAATGCCTACTTGATTAAGGGCAGTGACAAGATAGCTTTACTGGACACCGTTGACCCAACTAAGGCCGAGATACTGATAGGCAATCTCGTCAAAGCAGGTATTGAAAAGATAGATTATGTTGTTGCCCACCACGCCGAGCAGGACCACTCCGGCGCCATACCGGATATGTTATTGCTGTATCCTGATGCGAAGGTGGTAGCGACGCCGAAGTGTAAGCAGATGCTTATTGACTTGCTTAATATTGACGAGGATAGATTCCTAACGGTTGATGATGGCGAGTCCCTTTCTCTGGGCGGTAAAACATTGCAGTTTGTATATATCCCCTGGGTTCACTGGCCAGAGACGATGGGCACATACTTGCAGGAAGATAAGATATTCTTCCCCTGTGATTTTTTCGGCTCACATCTTGCTGGCAGCAGTTTATTTGTGGATTCTGAGCCGGTTGTTTACGAGGCGGCCAAGAGATATTATGCAGAGATAATGATGCCGTTCAGGACGGCGATACAGAAGAATCTGGAAAAGGTGGAGAAGCTGGAGATAGAAATGATTGCGCCCAGTCACGGCCCTATTTACAATAGGCCCGAGTTTATTATCGATGCCTATAAAGACTGGGTGAGCGACCGGGTCAAGAATGAAGTGGTGCTCCCCTTTATTTCAATGCACGACAGCACAAGGAAAATGGTTGAGCATTTTGTGGATGCCTTGATTGAGAGGGATATTACCGTTAAGCAGTTTAACCTCACAGTTGCGGACGTCGGTGAATTGGCGATGTCCCTTGTCGATGCGGCGACAATCGTCCTCGGCTCTCCTACTGTTCTGACGGTTGCACACCCGAAGGTTGCTTATGCTGCGATTCTGGCGAACGCGCTCAGGCCGAAAACAAGATTTGCCTCAATTATCGGCTCGTATGGATGGGGCGGCAAAATGGCGGAGCAGTTGAAAGGATTGATTTCAAATCTCAAAGTGGAAGTCCTTACGCCGGTGATAGCAAAAGGATACCCAAAAGACGATGACTTTGCAGGTCTGGAAAAACTGGCCGACGAAATCCTCGCTAAGCATAAGGAACTTAAGATTGCCGATTAGACAGATTTACAAATTTATCACCTGGGGTGCGGATTAACAATTGAACATTGCCTGCTAAAAAGTTGTAATATTCTGTAATAAGCAGCATACAACGTGGAAGTAAAGACACGTTTTTGAAGGGGATGACGGATGAAGCCGATAGTTTACCGCGTTGCGTGTATGGTGGGGTTAATGGCTTTCGCCACTGGTTCGACTTTGCTCACCATCCTGAGCTTGTCGAAGGATTGTTTTGCCGCCCCCGTGTCTTCTGTCGAAGACAGAAACGGGGGTTCCTTCGACGCTAATGATGCTAATACCCCCAGGCGATTGGAGGATTACTTACGATACGCTGCCTCCAATAACGCGGGCCTTAAAGCGGCTTATGAAGAGTGGCAGGCGGCGATAGAGGAAGTGCCGCAGGCCAGGGCGCTGCCGGACCCTCAGATGCAATACGGCTACTACACGCGACAGTCGGATATGCAGATGAACCAGATGGTAAGCGTGATGCAGATGTTCCCGTGGTTCGGCAAGATTGACGCACGAACGGAGGCGGCGGTAAAGACCGCAGAGGCAGCGCACCAGAAATACCAGGCGGCGCGGCTGGCGTTATTCAAGGAGGTGAAGGATGGCTTTTATGAGTTCGCATATCTTGGCAAGGCAACGGATATAGCGATAGAAAATCTTGAGCTATTGAGGCATTTTGAGGAGGTTGCGAGAACGAAGCATTTGACGGCCCAGACGGGTCATCCGGACGTGATTCGTGCGCAAGTGGAGATAGCGAAGATGGATGACGTTTTGCGGGGGCTGGGGCAGTTGCGAGAGCCAACGGTAAGCAAACTAAGAACGGCGTTGACGCTGCCGGCGGGGACGAATCTGGCTTGGCCGAAGGTCGATAGTTTCGAGCCGGCGACGCTGGAGTATGAACAATTAGTGAACCTGTTGAGGCAGAAGAATCCGGAGTTAGCGGGTCTGAATTACGAGGCGATGGCGGCAAAGAGCAGGATTGTGCTTGCGAAGAAGAATTTCTATCCCGACATAGGAGTGGGAGTTGAATGGACGGACTTTGAGCGAAGCGGCGGGATGAGCGGCCGGGATTCCGTAGCTCTTATGTTCCAGATAAATTTGCCTTTGTGGCGAGATAGCTACCGCGCTGGAGAGCGACAGGAGCAGGCGATGGCCAGGAGCATCAAACTGCAGAAGGTTAATACTGAAAACGTTCTTTTGACAAGGGTGGCGCAGGCGCATTACGAGTACAGAGACAGCGCAAGAAAGATGCGATTATATAGCGACACGCTGATACCAAAGAGCAAGGAGCTGCTGCAGGCGTCGGAGGCGGCGTACAGGAGCGGGACTATAGACTTTTTGAGTTTGATTGATGCACAGCGGACGCTGCTGGATTACTATCTGTCATATCAACGTGCACTTGCAGACAACCAGCAGAAATTAGCTGAGCTGGAGATGTTAGTGGGAACTGAATTGGATTCGAGGTAACATGGACAGGTCAAAGGTCTGGATTTTGCAGAACATATTCCTACTGGATTAGTATAAAATTGAAAGCAATGATAGAAAAATCGATGATTTTTTTGAAAGGGGACAAAAATGAATCTCAGAAAAATAATATTATCAACAGCGATTGTGATAATCGGTCTCGGTCTGGCCGGATGCAAGAAGAAAGAGCAGCCGGTGTCCACACCAGCCAAAACACCAACGATGGAAGAGATGACCAGGAAGGCAGCTGCGGCGGCAGATGAAATGAAAAAGACGGCGACTGCAACGGCAGAAGAGGTGAAGAAAACGGCGGAAACAATGGCGGCTTCAATGGAACAAACCGTGTGCCCGGTTACCGGAGACAAAATCGACAAGAACGTGTTCGTAGAGTACAAGGGCAAGAAGGTTTACTTCTGCTGCGCGGACTGCAAGGCAAAGTTTGAGGCTGAGCCGGAGAAATATCTGCCGAAGCTGCCACAGTTTGCAAAGTAAAGGCCAGATTGCCGCAAAAGGGAGTTGAACAATGAAAGCCAAGACGCTTACCATCAGCGTGATTATCCTGGTGGCGGGTATCAGCGTTTTTTCAGCAGGCCGATATCTCATTAGCCGCCAGGGTGTGGCTGCTTCAAAGGCGGCAAAGGAACTGTATTACTGTCCGATGCATCCTAACTTCACGTCCAACAAGCCCGGCGAGTGTGCAATCTGTGGTATGACGTTGGTGAAAAAGGAAACGGCTGCTGTCTCTCGAACCGAACAAAAACCAGCGAGAGCTCATTCCAGGAAAATACTGTTCTACCGTAATCCAATGAATCCGCAGGTTACTTCCCCGGTTCCTATGAAGGACCAAATGGGAATGGACTACGTGCCGGTGTATGAAGAAGAAATGGCCCAGGCCCAGCCAGGAGTCTATATAAATCCCGCAAAACAGCAATTGATAGGAGTCAAAAAAGGAAAAGTGCAGAAGCGTAAATTGTCGGGTCAGATACTGACAGTCGGCCGGGTAGCGTACGACCCGATGCTATTCACCACACAGCAGGAGTACCTGCAGACATTGAAAAGCAGCCAGGCCGCAAGCAAAGACAGTCTGAGTTATATAGAGGAGCAGTCTGCAGCTCTCATTAAAACTATGAGACAAAAACTACTTGCTATGGGAATGAGCAAGGCGGAAATAGACGAGCTGGAAAAGCGGGGCAAGCCACAGGAAAATCTGTATCTGCCCGGCAGCGAAGATAAAAATGTCTGGGTGTATATAACCATTTACGAGTACGAGGCAGGGCTGGTAAAAACAGGGACGCCCGTCGAAGCTGGGGCGGTTGCCTATCCAGGTGAGATTTTCGAAGGACAAGTTGTTTCCGTCACCCCCATATTGGAATCTGCGACAAGAACGCTGAAAGCCAGGGCTTTGGTTGATAATCCAGAGAACAAGCTCAAGCTTGAGATGTTCGTTAACGTGGCGATAAAGTACGACCTCGGCGAGAAGCTTGCGGTGCCTGAAGAGGCGGTAATGCACGCGGGGACGCGGGACATTGTTTTTGTTACCGACCCAAACGGCTATTTCGAGTCGAGGGTTGTGACGCTTGGAGCGAAGGCACAGGGCTATTACGAGGTCCTGCGAGGTCTTGCGGCGGATGAAGAAGTCGTGACTTCCGGTAATTTCCTGGTTGACTCGGAATCAAAATTGAATGCCGTTTTGAATAAAACGGCAGAGCCAAATCAATAGGGCAGCGGTGCCCCCTATGATTGATGGAATAATTGAGTTTTCCGCAAAAAACAGATTCATTGTCATATTCTTTACCATAGCAGCAATGGCTGCTGCTGTTTACAGCATCAGGAATATGCCGCTTGATGCCATTCCGGACCTGTCCGATACTCAGGTAATAATCTATTCTCAATGGGATAGGTCCCCTGATATCATTGAAGAGCAGGTTACCTATCCTATTGTGACTGCTATGCTGGGCGCGCCCAATGTTAAGGCAATTCGGGGATTTTCCGATTTTGGTTTTTCATACGTTTACATAATTTTCAAAGACGGCACAGACATTTACTGGGCCCGAAGCCGCACCGTTGAATACCTCAGCAAGATTACCGCCAAGCTGCCGCAGGGTGTTGAAATGGAGATTGGGCCTGATGCAACCGGGGTCGGGTGGGTTTATCAATATGCTCTGGTCGATAAGTCCGGCAGCAATAGTCTCGCCGATTTGCGGAGCTTTCAGGACTGGTATCTGCGGTATTGGCTCCAGAGCGTGCCGGGCGTTGCTGAGATTGCTACGGTCGGCGGCTTTCAAAAACAGTACCAGGTCAATATTAACCCTAACGCACTTCTATCCTACAACATCCCACTTACGAAGGTTGTTGAGTCAATAAGGCAAAGCAATAACGATGTCGGCGCCAGACTTCTCGAAATGTCAGGCACCGAGTATATGATTCGGGCCAAGGGGTATATTAAATCCACGCAGGACCTGGAAAACACCGTCATCGGCACAGATGGTTCCGGCACTCCTGTATTGGTTAGAAACGTTGCAAGTGTTGTGCTCGGAGCCGACATACGCCGGGGCGTAGCTGATTTAGACGGCGAGGGTGACACGGTCGGAGGAATTGTCGTTATGCGGCAGGGCGAAAATGCGCTGAACGTAATAAATCAAGTTAAAGCCAGGATTGAAGAGATAAAACCGTCTCTGCCAAAAGGTGTTGAAATAGTTACTACCTACGACCGTTCAGAGCTTATCAAGCGGGCCATTGACACTCTCAAGCACCAGCTCATCGAAGAGATGATTATTGTCAGTTTTGTTATACTGCTCTTTTTATGGCACTTCCCCTCCGCAATCATACCCATAGTTACCATACCTGTCGCTGTGCTGCTATCATTTATTCCGATGTATGGTATGCGGCTGACCTCCAACATTATGTCGCTTTCAGGCATTGCCATATCGATAGGTGTGCTTGTGGATGGTGCGATTGTAGAAGTGGAGAACGCCTACCGGAAATTGCACTTATGGGAGGCAGGCGGGCGCAAAGGTGATTTTCATAGCATAAGACTCAGTGCCTTGAAGGAAGTCGGACCTTCGGTATTTTTTTCTCTGCTGGTTATAGCGATTGCTTTTTTGCCGATTTTTACGCTTGTTGACCAGGAAGGCCGGCTCTTTAAACCGCTGGCATACAGTAAAAACCTTGCAATGGCGATTGCTGCAATTCTGGCGATAACCCTCGACCCCGCTATCCGCATGCTTTTTTCGCGGATGGATTACCGCCATTTCAAACCGAGATGGCTGGCACGGGTTTACAACGCCGTTACCGTCGGCAGGTATTATCCGGAAGAAAAGCATCCGGTCAGCAGGGTATTGTTTGCGGTGTATGAGCCGGTTTGTAACTTCGTTCTTGAGCATCGTAAATTTACTATCATTGCTGCAATTATCCTGATGGTCGTAACGGTACCGGTGTATTTTCAGCTTGGGTCGGAATTTATGCCGCCGCTGAATGAAGGCACAATCCTTTATATGCCCACGACACTGCCGGGCATATCCGTTACGGAGGCGGCAAATCTCCTGCAGATACAGGATAAGATTCTGATGTCTTTTCCCGAAGTCGAGCGTGTGTTCGGAAAGGCGGGGCGCGCCAATACTCCGACAGACCCGGCTCCATTTTCAATGATGGAGACCACAGTTGTTCTCAAAGACAAACGCTACTGGCGGGCGGGCTTGTCTTGGGAAAAACTGATTGACGAAATGAATACGAAAATGCAGATACCGGGTGTTACTAACGCCTGGACAATGCCTATAAAAGCACGAATCGATATGCTCACGACCGGCGTGCGCACGCCGGTTGGCATTAAAATTTATGGTGCCGACCTGAATGAGATTGAAAAGATCGGCACACGGCTTGAGCAAATCATCAAACCCTTGCCTGGGACCCGTAGCGTATATGCTGAGCGCGTTTCAGGTGGGTATTTTGTAGATTTTACTCTGAAACGTGAGCAATTGGCCCGTTACGGCCTTACGATACAGCAGGCCGAGGATATTATTGTTTCAGCCATCGGCGGCGAGAATATAACGACGGTAATCAACGGGACGGAACGGTATGGTGTGAACGTGCGATACGCCCGCGATTACCGCGACGACCTCGAAAAGCTTCAGCGGGTCCTGATACCTACGGAGTCAGGCGCCCAGATACCGCTGGGCATGGTTGCTGATATCAGCGTATCTCTCGGTCCTTCGATGATACGAGATGAAAATGGAATGCTGGCCGGCTATGTTTATGTTGACCTTGTGGGTAAAGATGTCGGCGGCTATGTCACCCAGGCAAAAAAGGCGGTGCGCGACCAACTACAACTGCCGGCGGGCTATTCTCTGCAATGGAGCGGCCAGTTTGAAAATATGTTGCGGGTCAAAGAGCGTCTCAAAATTGTAGTGCCGTTGACGATTCTGATTATATTCATACTGCTTTACATAAACACGAAAAACGCCGTCAAAGCCGGCATTGTGATGCTTGCAGTTCCTTTTTCACTAATTGGAGCGATATGGCTTCTGTATATTCTCGGTTACAATATCTCGATAGCCGTCTGGGTCGGAATGATAGCCCTGATGGGTCTTGATGCTGAAACCGGCGTATTTATGCTGCTGTTCCTGGACCTGTCATACAACGAGATGGCATCTCAGGGACGGATGAGGACCTTTGCGGATTTGAAAGAGGCTGTTATGCACGGTGCGGTCAAACGCATTCGGCCAAAGATTATGACAGTTATGGCTATGTTTATGGGCCTTATCCCGATTATGTGGTCTATGGGAACAGGTGCGGATATGATGAAGCGTATAGCAGCACCGATGATTGGCGGCATTATAACCAGCTTCCTGCTCGAATTGCTTGTGTATCCTCCCTTATACGCAATGTGGAAATGGCGGTCTGAAATGAAAGGCGGGAAAACAGTGTTGTGATGGCAAAAGTTGTACTGGTGAATAAAAGGCGGGTGAAACTAAAAGACTCTAACAAGAAGAAGTTTAGCCATAGAGTAAATGTATTTCATTTTTAGCCACAGAGGACACAGAGAATACAAAGTAAAAAGGCAAAAGGTAAAAGTAATAACAGTGTTAATCAGTGTAAATCTGTGTCTAAAAAAATCCGTGTTACCTGTCCGCCGTAGCTTTGGCGAAGGCGGAATCCGTGTCTGATTCAACTTTGTCTTTTGTGTCTTTGTGCCTTCGTGGCTGCTTCTTTCTCTGTGGCTTTGAAAAATTCGGGCTAAAAAGGTCGATGGTGGTCGGTGAATAAAAGGCGTGTGAAACTAAAGAAGTTATTTGAAGGTTTGTATAATAGGTATAACCATCGTAACCTCATTAAGCCGGACCCGCTGCAGTTTGTGTATCGATATAACTCGCCGTCTGATAAAGAGATTGTAGCATTCCTGTCGGCGGCACTCGCCTATGGCCGTGTGGAGCAGATAGAAAAAAGCTTAAGCAATTTATTTGCACGTATGGGACAAAGTCCTTATGTGTTTGTCCGGGGTTTTGACAAAACTAAGCGAGAACGGCTAAATGGTTTCAAACATCGATTCACCACAGGGCGGGATATTTCCAATTTGCTCGCGTTATTAAAGAAGGTTTTGAACCGATACGGCAGCATCCAGAGATTCTTTGTTGAGGGTTACAATCCAAACGATAAAAATATCATTCCAGCATTAACGAAGTTTTGCGACTCGCTATATGTGATGTATGCAAAACAGCACAACGGTAAATTAAGAGCATCTAACAAAAAGGAATTCCTCCATGTGTCATTCCCGCGAAGGCGGGAATCCAGAAGTTTTGAGCCGGTCGAAAACTTCATTTTGTTAGACGCTTTAAGTAGGGGTCTAAAGTTCTTGTTGGCCGGTCCCGCCGGTGGCAGCGCCTGTAAACGGCTGGATCTTTTCCTGCGGTGGATGGTGCGCAAAGACGATGTTGACCTCGGCTTATGGAAATCTATTGATAAAGCCAAGCTTATTGTGCCGGTCGATGTCCATATCGGCCGGCTGTGCAGGATTTTGGGAATGCACACCCATAAGACAATTTCTCTTGCGAGCGCCATAGAAATAACCGAAAGTTTTGCACAGATTGAGCCAGCCGACCCTGTAAAGTTCGATTTTGCCCTATCCAGAATCGGCATCATAGAGGGCTGTAACGGCAAATACGACCTGCGATGTGAGGGCTGCGAGATTTTTGATTTTTGCCACGGAAAGCCTGCCCTGCGAAGCCCCGCCGTTTAGGGCGAAGTAGGAATCTTGTCGAAGGGTTTAGTCGTTGTCGGCATTTATCCGCCGTAGCGCACGCGAAGGCGGACGACAACGGCTTTTGTCATTCCCGCGAAGGCGGGAATCCATTTTGGTAGGGTGGGGCTTGCTTGTCCTGAGCAAAGTCGAAGGGCCCCACCAATTTCCTCTAATCCACCAATCAACCTGGTATCCTGTTCTCCTGATATCCTGCCTCCTGCTTCCCTATTTTCCTGCTGCCCTCATCTTCCCCTGCCCTGAGCGTATTTATACTGAGCGGAGTCGAAGTAGTCGAAGGAGTGAAGAATCTCTCTAAACGCTGTACGCTAAACGCTGCACGCTGTTTCTATCTTGACTTTTTATCTCCGATAAACTAAACTGCTGATAAAAACTTGTCCTCCGTAGCCCCTTAGGGCGAAGGGTGGAAGCCGGAAGTGATGTATATTATTATGTTATATGGGAAATCCCAGATAGAATAGCTGAATGACCCAACTGGAGAAATGTATCTACTGCGGTACCCCGTTTGACCCAACCAAAGGAGAGGGAGACCATATTTTACCAGTACAATTAGGGGAATTCAGAAACGATATCCGGTTTCGCAGAATCTGTCCTTCATGCAATAATAAGATTGGCAGATCCGAACAACAATTTCTACTATGTGGACCAGAAAGCTTTTTCAGGGATTTGGTTAATCCAAAAATTCCCAAAAAACGACAGAGAGGTCGTTCAAAAGTCAAAGCGTCTATGGGAGTTCCAAGTCCTCAGTCTACGATTGATCATGGTGATCATCGGGAATTGGTCAACCGATCAAAAGACAACCCAACAAACGTCTTTCCAGTCGATCAAATTGTAATACATGATGAAAAAGGCGAAGAGTACTTTGTAGAGCTGTTTACTGGAATGCGTCCAGAACAATTAAAGAGCCGCATAGAAAAGTGTGGTATTAGTAAGATTGATAAGACGTGGCTTCATTGCGACGAGAAGCGTTGGTCCGAGTTTCAGCAGCTTCTAAAGAAAGCGTGGCCAAAGTCAGAAATGCACAGTTTGCCTGAAAGAGAAGCAGGAATGACGCATGTAAAGGTACGTACAGCACTTAAGGTGACCGACCACTACTTCCGAACACTTGCGAAGATAGCATTCCACTATTATTTAGTCCATTCCCGTCGTGGTTTTCGAGGTGATGAACCATGTTTCGGACAGATTCGAGATTTTATCATGAACGGCGGTGATGAGAAAGCTTTTTTTAAGCAACCCGGTCCGAAATTCGCCATGCCATTTGGCGAGATTCCTACTGGTGGTGTAATAACTCCAAAGCAGTGGTGTCATGTAATGGCTTCCGATGAGACCGACAAAATAGCAGTCGTATATCTTCAGTTGTTTGTAGGACGTGGATGTGTTCCTCAGTCTCATTACATTAAATTGGCCGACATAAATAGCAATATCTTTATATCAAGCTCAACTTGGGGGCATGTTTATTTGTACGACGAATTACCAAGATCGGACCGCTATGCAGGACAAGTCGAACAGGCTCAAATAACAAGAATACGATAGAAGGAAAGGGGAAAATAGGGACAGTCTATTTTTCGCAGGATGGCCCAAAAACACATATATACTATTTAATACAGTTATTATAGATTTGAGCTTATTGTTGGGCTTGGATCGAAATCTATTGTTGTTATTAGCATAATGGCCGCATAAAACCATTGTTTAACCCGTGAGATGTTTACCACGTGGGATTTCGCTTTTCTTATCTCACGGTGGACGGCTTTGCCTATCTCACGGGCTGAATCGTGTTGCATATTACTACGTTAGGCGAAAAAGGAGAGTAACCATGACACGCACATTCAACAAAGTAATGGATGAGAATTCTGACAAGGACAAAGTGAACAGGGCGGCCATACGAGCACTACAAGGATGGCAGTATCTTATCTCGAAGGCTTACAATCGGCAGCTTGTGCGTTACAATGATCTAGCGGGGATTATGGGCTATAAAAAAAATAGGCCTCTGAATCCTATTCTTGGCCACATCATGTATTACTGTGAACAAGAGTCCCTACCCCCTCTGACGATCATCGTCGTAAACAGAGATGGGAAACCGGGAAAAGGATTCACTCAAGTTCCGCGTGCCGAGTTTGACCATCAGCGAGAAAAAACATTCGATTTCCCCTGGTTCTCAATATACCCACCTAATCCTGAGCAATTTACAACCGCTTGGGACGCTGCGCACACTCGCTAAAAACTAAACAAGTCGGATGCGGACGACGTTATGCCTTGAATTAGACACGACCTTGTCCCGGCGTCCTGTCCTCCATAGCATGCTCGTCCGCCATAGCTCCTGCCCTACATAGCACACAGTGCGGCGGAGGGGCAGCGACGGCGGAAGCGAAGGAGGAAGCGCAAGCGAAGCCGGATTGCTTTCTTGTCACGGCGTAGCCACGACAAATCATGACGAAGCTGGACCTGCCATAGTCGAAGCAATCTCATTTTGAACATTTGAACTTTGGTCATTCGAATTTGTTTAGGATTTAGGATTTAGAATTTAGGATTTCCCGTCTTTGTTTTCGTTGCTTGCACACCGCTTGCCTGCCCTCGAGGTGAGCTTCCTCTTAACAGCAAACGGAGGGTCCGCCGAAGCTTGCCCGCCACTTCGTATGGAGGGTTTACCCGCCGTAGGCGGGGCTGAATCAGTGTCTGACCTATTTTATACCTCTGCGTTCTCGGCGTTCTCTGCGGTTAATAAAATCTGTGAGTTTCTTTGTGCCTTAGCGTCTTTGTGGCCAATTTTGTCTTTTGCCCATTACTTATCTACTCCCAAAGTCAAGAAGTGCAAAAAAATGGTTCAAAAACGGTACATTTTGGTACATTTTTGCTCAAAACGCGCGCATTTTTGATAAAAAAGTGCAAAAAAGTGCAAAAAAACGCTCATTTTTACCCTCATTTTTCGCCCAAAAACAAATAAGTCCTATAAAATCGCGATTTTTACTACCGCCAACCTCCCCATTTTTCAAAATTTCCGTCAAAAAACCCTGTTTTCTTGATTTTTTGTCTTTTTTTCACCTCTTTTTCATTTTTATCTTGTTGATTTTGGTCTTTGTAACAGGGTGCGATTCATCTTTGTAGGTAGATTATTTTCACACGACGTAGCACGGGCTTCCAGCCCGTGAAAACACGGCCAAGATGGCCGTGCTACTTTCTTTACCTATAAACGTGAAGCACACCCTTTGTAACGGGAAATTGAAATTTGATTTTCCTGTCAATCCTGTTATCCTGTCGGAAAGTGGGGTTAAATGGTGATTGGTCAAATGGTAATTGGAATCGGTGGGAAATGAATCCGGAGACCCTTGAAAAATACAGTTCTGCGATGACGCTTTCGGATATGGAAATCTTTGTATTTCCGGAGCTGATGTATGCTGTGCTTCTGGCGGATATTATGAGCCCGATTATCTGGCAGTGGCGGCAGCTCGACTGTTTCAAAAAACTGGAGGGTAAAAGCAGCTACAAGAAACTGATGCGGCTTCGGCAGTTCATAATGGACGAATTTGACTTCAACCTTGACCTCGAAACCTGGGGCCTTACAACTAAAGATAGAGAACTAAAACGGTTTGAGCGGTTTATTCCTCCTGACGAAATTGCTAAAAGCAACGCCCTGTTCGGCTATGAAGGAGACAAATACTATTTTGACGTCGATATCCGCAAACACTTCGGGCTGGATAAATATGATAGTGACATCATCCCGTATTGGAAGACGGAAACAGTAGAGGCGATGAATGCCTTTCGTCTTAAAGAAGGTTACAAGACGGCAGCCGGCGAATGTGTGTCACTGGCGGCACTTTATGCCGCCGCAGCGTTCATCGTTTGCGGAATACCGCTTGAAGATATTTATATGATACTTACGCCTCTTCATTCGCAAAATTTTCTCGATGTTCAGGACGGGATTCTGACCAACAACAGGCGGCTGGTTACCAGGACGATGTGGTTTAACGGCACAGAGACCTCCGACAAGGCCCAGCGTGCGCTTCGTAACGAAAACGTTACGATTGTTGCCCATTCGTCCGGCTACGTGCACTGCTTATATAAGGATGCGACAATAGATAAGAAGATTTATCAGCGTTTTATCGAGCGGCTCGGTTTGTATCTATCAATAGAGTTGACGCTTGAGGTTTTTGCGAGTTTTTTGCGGTCTCACCCTGAGTATCAGAAATTTTTCCAGGTCTGTCGCGATTGCCACGGCCAGCCGCGATTTCTCCAGGCAGAGAGTTTATTTCACTATGAGCACGGCAGCGATTACAAAATAGGGTGCAAAACGCACGACAAATTGCTTGCCGAAGTTTCCGATGAGGACTTCGCCTCCTACGAATTGCCGGGCAGGATTCGTTGCGAACAGCTTGACCAGTTTATAAAAAACCAGAAGGTCGATGTCAGAAACCCGCAAGGCAGAACGGCTTTGAGAAAGTTTTTTGAGCCGGTCATCCTTGATGCCGAGCAATTTATAGACCGGTTGACAGACTTTGTGCACGTCGAAGCGAAGCTGCCGTCTTTAGACAAGGATTTTCTCCCCGGTGAACCGATTAAAATTCCGGTGGAACATACCAGAGAACAGATAATTGACTATCTTCAGGCAATACGGGCAAGTAATCCCATTGCGGACCTCGCCTTTTATGCGTATCGGGATATGGAAAGCTGCGATTGGGCCCCATTTATCAAAGTGGCGGTGGAACGCAGTCCGGTCTCACTGCGGATGGCAGAATCTATGTCGGTCGAACAAGTTTTTGCCTGGCTTGGACAAATGAAAAATACATCCATTTACGATGCCAAACGGCTGGCCCAGCCCGATGAGGTGGCAAATTACAGAACCGGCGATGGACTCGAAAAGGCCTTTTTACTGGCCAATGTAATCTGCCAGCGAAACCCCCAGCAGGATGTCGAAATAATCGCAGATAACAGCAACGTGGTATTAAAAGGGCCGCAGCAATACCGCTTTATATCCGACAAGGGTCTGAAAAAGCACGTGCGTATATCAAGAAAAGGAACTATAAGTGCATCATAGGGTTGAATCGCAATTTCATCGAATAAAATAAGGTTTTGCGGAGTTTTGGGCAGATTTTCTAAAAAATTTTATTTTTTGTGTTGACAAAGCGAACATATAGGACTATATTAGTCATATATACTTAGAAATGCTATTACAATGGGTTACTTTGGTGAAGATGTATCTGTAAGGAAAGGAGGTGTAAGTTATTAAAAATTAAGCGCGATATTTATTAGTAAGATATAGGACAATAACAGTCTTATATCAGTGGAGTTAACACAAGCAGGGATATTGCATGTAAGAGAAATAATGCTGGTGAAGTGATGAAGAAGTTAAGGAGATCTAAATTATGAAGAGCAAAATAGTTTTCACAATGGTTGTGTTTTTAGTCATTTGTGCAGCAAGTAGTATAGTAGTTAGGGCGGATTGTTGTGTGGTGCCGGATAACGGCGGCGGCACGGCGGATTTGCCCCCAGCGGGGTGCTCCTATCAGGGCCCGATGATGATCGTTGATGGTCTGCCGCCGGGGACAACAATCGATGTAAACGAAACGCTATGGAATTTCGGTAATATTGTACGCTACCCCGGAGGACCCTTGGGTGGAGAGGTCGTTACTTTCAGTGCCATAGAGAAAATGGATATGACCGGCACCGGCGGACTGGCGGGATGGAGACGCACGCTGACGATACTGAACGTTCAATGTCAGATACACAATGGGCCGCGAAATCCGGGCGACCCAGTGCAAAGTTTCCCCACCGACTTCTTTATGCTTCAGGGTCAGCTTCCTCCTGGCGACCCGGATTTTGACCTTTTGCGAATCACGGCCGGAACCGGCTTTGGCCTGCCAAGTCCGGGGCATACAACCTTGACGCGGCAGCCGGACGGCAAATGGAATGTTGACAGTTTCTTTGACATAACCTACCGAATCGATTTTGTCGGTGCTCCCGGCGGGCCGCTGGCGGGAAGGTCCGGCAGCACTACAGCGACCATCCGTAAGAAGACCGGCTGCCCGGCCAGCCAATCCGGTGGAGGGACGGACTGCTACTACGTAAGATGCGGAGCCAGCCGTATAAACTTTAGTCAAAATCCGATTCCAGCCGACTTTTTTGGACCGGGTTCAGACCCATTTATGGGTGTTGTTGCGTTCGATGGCGGCAATCGCCTGGGAACTGACGTCAAAATAGAGAGGTCCCGCGATTTTTACCTACCTGGTATAGGATCGATGGACACGGTACCTATTGAGATAGTGGCATTGAGTTTGATAAGCGCGCCGCCAATAACTGTAAAAGTCGACGGGAACGACACATATTGGAACGTAAATGTTACGCCGTCGGACGTACCTGCACCCCTTGGATCGATGACGGCAAACAAGACATATCCCAACGGCGGGACGTTTACGGCTAACTTACCTGTACAGGCGAAGTTAACATTCACCAGGGTTAATGAGCTCTCTGAAGTCCGGGTTCTGGACCTGGCCTGGAACCTCTCGACCAGTGGACCCTACAATTGGCAGGATACTTCCCCCAAACAGAACCCACCTTGTAACGGCAACGGGTTTTACGTAATATCGGATGTGGTAGTGATGCTGTCAGCCTACGGAGATGTTATCGAAATGCGTCCGCCACGGCAAGAAACAAAAAGTCCACACATCGGCTTCGATACGGCAGAACATTTTAACTCGGCGATAGAAAATGGTCTAATAGAGGCGATGACGCTGGAAGAATGGCAGGCCTACTACGTCCAGTTGCAGAACTACCGGATCGAAGGTCCTCCATATCCGCACCATAGATTTCCGGGCAGCAGGGTGTACGTTTATGACCCCAAATGCCTCACTATCTGTAGTGGAAGGGTGGACGAGCTGCCGAAGCCGTCGACCGCAGGATTGGTTTTGGTGTCCTTGGGCGATGGCCAGGAGGGTGTCTCGGACAGCATCGCATTTAAATATCGCTACCAGGATGACCCCGATTTATCCAACGTATCGATAAATACCACGGTGCTGCCGCCCAGTTGGATTAATGTTGTGTCGCTTGGGATGCAGGATATAAACGGCAATATCCGCGCCTGGTATTGGAACATAGGGCCGGCAGCAGGCCCCGGGACGCTCCAGTATGGAGTGCCGACGAATATCAGTATCAACACTCTACTGATGGGCATAGGTGCAGCGTCTCCTGCGGCTGCCAGCTTCGTGAACAACCCGGCATTTGATATCACCCAGGTTTCGCAGATCAATTTTGACGAGAACGGCACTTGGGTGGCCAGTCAAATGGTGCCGCCGCCGGGCGAGACTATCCCGAGGATGTGGAACTACTGGTATGATTTGACGGTAACGCCGAATCACACACTTAAGCTGACCGACCCAATTAAGTGGAGTCAGCCGGCGGTAGAGTACTGTGCCCCAGGGGTGTTCAAGGGCTGGGACGAGCCCTCGCTGCGGAACTATCCACCGCTGTTGGCGGACGACTGGGTTTGTACGGACGACCGGCCGATTACGGACATTCACTGGTGGGGCTCTTTTGTCGGCTGGATGGAGCCGAATCTGCCCGTTCAGCGGCCTATCGCCTTCCATTTCGGCATCTGGACGGATGCGCCGAGCGACCCCTGTCATTACAAGACGTTCAGTCATCCGAACATGCTGATTTGGGAGTACACCTGCTACGACTACCAGTGGAACTTTGCCGGTTATGACAAAGACCCGCGTCCGGCGGGTGCGACTATTGCGACTACAACCGGTTCTGTGCTGGCTTCTTTTGCTACCCTCACGGCTGCCACGCCTATCAGCGTAGTGCAGCCCACTATATACGACTCCTGCTTCCAGTTCTACCAGAAGCTGCCCGAATGGGCCTGGTTCCACCAGCAGCTTGGCCCCTGCCCGTGCTGCAAGAATGTTTACTGGTTGAGCATATCGGCGATTTATCCGCCGTACGGCGGTATGCCGGTGCAGTATCCCTGGGGCTGGAAGACGCGGCCGCACTACTACAATGACGATGCGGTTCGTGTCTATAAAGTGCGGTCCGGCAACTGGCCGCCGCAAATCGGAGATAGCTGGGGCGATGGTGTTCCGGTGAAGTACCCGTACTGCACTTCGTGGGATATGGCCTTCGAACTGACCACTAATCGCAGATGCGACCAGATGCCTCCTTCGGCGGACCTGAACAAAGACGGTATAGTGAATTTGTTTGACCTTGCAATGCTGGCGTCGCAGTGGCTTACTGTAGAACAATAGTAGGTTGTTTGGATTTTGTGTGGGGTGACCTGTGGTTATAACAGGTCATCCCATGTTATAATAATGATTATTGTAGTTTATAAAAATCATCTGGAATATTTGTGATATCTGGCAGAAACTTTCCGATTACCTTTGACAATGTCGGTGGTTGAGATTCATATTAGATTAAAAAGCGACATCGTAATAAAACAGGAGTGTTGAGATGGATATATTAAGGCGAAATACAGATTACGCGCTGCGTGCGATGGTAAATCTGGCGAGGCATTATGGCAATGGCACTGTCTCGACCAGAACGTTAACAGCCAAAGAGAATATTCCCTACCAGCTTGCCTGTAAGCTGATGCAGAAACTTCATAGTGCCCGGCTGGTGGAGAGTTGTATGGGGCCCAAAGGCGGCTTTCGATTGGGCAAAGAACCGTCCAAAATAAGTTTGCTTGAGATAATAGAATTAATTCAGGGACCTATCAGATTAAACAGATGTCTGTTGGGTAAAAATGTGTGTGGAAGGCAGAAGAGCTCTATTAGATTAAACAACAGATGTCTGTTGCGTAAAAATGCGTGTGTAAGGCGGAAGAGCTGCCCGTGCCCGGTGAGGGCAAAGCTTGCTGAGCTTCAGCAGTGTGTGAATAGCCATCTGGCTGCTATTACGCTCAATGAGCTTTTACAAAGCAAGTCATCGCAGAAAAAGGGTGAACAAAAAAACTAAAAAGGCGAAAAAGATGACCGGTGAAAAAGGAAAAGCAAGTATATTGCAGGCGTGTCTGGGTAAGGCACAAAAATTAGCAGAGCTGATTGCATACTCGCAGGATGCGGTCGTCAGCAAGACGATATTAGATAAGCCGGCTGGAACGATTACTCTGTTTGCTTTCGACGGAGGTCAGAAGTTAAGTGAGCACACGGCTCCTTATGATGCGGTTGTTCAGATTCTTGATGGGCAGGCCCTGCTAACAATAGGTGGCAGAGGTGTGCAGGTCTCAGCAGGCCAGATTGTCATAATGCCGGCTAACGTCCCGCACGCTGTTGCTGCCCAAGAAAGGTTCAAAATGTTGCTGACAATGATTCGTGCATAGGCGGCAGCTATTTGCTGGAGTACCGGAGATTGATAAATGATAAAATGTCCCGGACAGGACCAGAGATTCTGGAAGCCGGAAGATATTTTTGAAGCGCTTTGCCCCGGCTGTGGCCAGATTGTTGAGTTTTTCAAGGATGAGCCAAGCCTGAAATGCCGCAACTGCGGCTATGTAGTGGCCAATCCTAAGATAGACCCCGGCTGTGCGAAATGGTGCCAATATGCCGACCACTGCGCAGGGGTCTTTACTAACGTAAACAGCAAGAAGGTAAATCAAAAAGGAGGTTAGCATTATGGATATGTTTTGCTATCAGTGTGAACAGACGGCAAAGGGGACCGGATGCACGGTGCAAGGTGTTTGCGGGAAAGAGCCGGAGACGGCGGCACTGCAGGACCTGCTGCTTTTTGCGGTGAAGGATATCTCAAGATATGCTCACAGGGCCTGTGATCTCGGTGCAAGGGACCGTGACATTGATGTGTTTGTGGTAGAAGCGCTTTTTAGCACACTTACAAATGTCAACTTTGATCCCGAGATGTTCCAGCGGTTGCTTAAGGAAGCAGCTAATATAAGGGACAAAGCGCGAAAGCTGTATGAGAGTGCAGCGAAAAAGGCTGGGCAAACACCTCAAATGCTCGGAACTGCTGTTGCTTGGTGGGAAGAAACAGACGATATGGACGAACTGGTCCGTAGAGGCCGGGCAGTTTCTGTTCAGAGCCGTATAGACGAGTTCGGTGAAGATGTAGCAGGTCTGCAGGAGTTGATTACTTACGGCCTTAAAGGAGCGGCAGCATATCTGGACCACGCCCGGATTCTGGGCCGGGAAGATAAGGAGATTTATACCTGGTTTTACGAGATGCTCAATTACCTGAGCGAAAACCCGACCGACACAGGTGAACTGTTTCAGAGAGCGCTAAAGTGCGGCGAAATCAACTTAAAGGCGATGGAGTTATTGGATTCGGCCAATACAAGCGAGTATGGCCATCCAGAGCCGACAAAGGTGCGTGTTACGCCGGTTAAAGGTAAATGTATAGCCGTCTCAGGTCATGATTTGAAGGACCTTGAGGAGTTGCTGAAGCAGACCGAGGGCAAGGGGATTAACGTCTATACTCACGGTGAAATGCTGCCTTGTAATGCTTATCCCGGGCTTAAAAAATATAAACACCTGGTGGGTAACTATGGCGGTCCCTGGCAGGAGCAGCGAAAAGAATTCGATGAATTTCCCGGTGCAATCCTTATGACCACCAATTGTCTGCAGAAGCCCAGAGATAGTTACAAAAACAGGATTTTCACATCAGGTGTTGTCGGCTGGCCGGGCGTAGTCCATATTTCAAACCGTGATTTTACCCCTGTAATCGAGGCGGCACTGGCGCAGCCGGGGTTTACCGAAGATGCCCCCGAGAAATTTATAATGATAGGTTTTGCACGTAATACTGTGCTTGGTGTCGCTGATAAGGTTGTGCAGTTGGTTAAGGCCGGAAAAATCAGGCGATTTTTCCTTATTGGCGGCTGCGATGGGGCAAAGCCTGGCAGAAACTATTATACCGAGTTTGCTCAGAAAGTGCCGTCTGATTGTGTGATTTTGACATTGGCGTGCGGCAAATATCGGTTTAACAAACTCCAATTTGGCACAATTGACGGGATACCAAGATTGCTGGATTGTGGACAGTGTAATGACGCATACTCGGCGGTTCAAATCGCAGTCGCACTGGCAAATGCGTTTAAGTGCGGCGTCAATGACCTGCCGCTTTCATTGGTGTTATCGTGGTTCGAGCAGAAGGCAGTGGCGATATTGTTGACGCTGCTGCACCTGGGTATCAGGGACATTCGGATTGGGCCGAGCCTGCCGGCTTTTGTTAGTCCGGCTGTCCTGAATATACTCGTGGACAAATACAATATAAAACCAATCGGTAATGTGGATAAGGATTTGGCGGAAATGCTGAGTTCGTGATTTGTGGGTTGAGCCGCCGGCTGCAAATAGCGATTACGATAAATACAATGGTTCTGCGAAACATCGTAAAAATAGACCAGGAAAAGTGCAATGGCTGTGGGTTATGTGTGAACGGCTGTGCTGAAGGCGCTCTGAAGATAGTTAGTTGCCCTCAAGCGTTTTATCTTCTGGTGAGGTGTTCGGACCGCTCTTTAGCAGTGCCTTGAAGATATCAAACACTGTTACTAATCCCTGCACTTTGTTCTGGTGGTCCACCACAGGCAGACACCGCACACCGAACTGGCACATATTTTCCATTATTGCCGTAAGTGGCGTCTCCGCCTTTAGTGTGTGGACAGGTTTGCTCATTATCCACTTGACCTTTATTTGAAGCGTGGCATCATCGAGTGCTCGACGCCATTTGGCAAATTCGGGTCGCAGGTAGGGACTGGTCGCTTCTTTAAGGTCCGACTTTGATGCGATGCCTTCAGGGACGCCGTTTTGGCCTATTATGATGTAGCCGGCATTATGCTGCTGCATCTTTGTAATAGCCTGTTGCACGCTATCGTCGATGGTGCCCCAGAGGACGTCTTTTTGCATTATGTCTTTCGCACATATTGATAAAAGCGTGTCGGTGCTGTCAGGGATGTGGCTTTCTGCCGGTGAGGACGACACTGATTGCCCCGGCAGAGTGTCAGCGGACTGGGCCATTTTTCGGATAGTTTCGGAAATCGGCTCACTTTTACTCTTGTCGGTCAGAGTTGTTACGCTTGCTATTTCTTCGACCTCATTAGGCTGTTCTTGTGTGACCGTTTTGGCTTCAGCAGAAACAGCTTGTTTAGGCTCAAGCTCGGATGTGCCCATAAAGATTTTTTTTGGGAAAATGACACCGCATTTGAAAGTCGGGTAAGAATCGATTGTCATCTGGTAGGCAGCCACCACCAATTCTTCATTGCCAAATAAGCTCGTTTTGTCAGGTTCGCTCCACGGACTGCCGATAAGGGTATTCGTTTGAACAAAGCAGCCGTGGCCGGTTAATCCTTTGCGGAAAACCCTGTCCCACGCTCCGACCAGTGCCTCGCCCACCTCTGTCAGAACGTTGCTCATATCCCTGGCCTTTTCAAGCGAGCCGGACTTTATATCTTCCAGAATCGTTTGCTCGGGGTGCATGGTTATGATGCCAGCCAGCGTAAACAGCCCATCACGGTCAAAAACTAAGTGGAAAGTGCCCTCTAAAGTGCCTTTAGCTTCAACGCACTGGACAGATGCCGGCTCTTTGAAGTGTTTTTTAAGACCCTCGGGAGTTTCGATAGCAGCTTTCTGCTGACTACATTCCATATTCACGCCGAACATGCCGGAGATGTCGTCACAGAAGGTCTTGAACGATTCATCTGATAATTTTATGAGGGTTTGCGAATCCACCGTGTTGTGTTTGGAGTCTGCGACCTTTGATTCGGATTCTTTTTGGAGCGTTGTCATTTGTTCAGCCTGAGTACCTTGCCCTTTGAAACTATTTGGAACCTGCTCGGTACAACCGGAGCCGGTAACATCTTCATTTTGCCCGCCAAAGGCAGAGCCGACCCGTTTTATTCTCGATAGATTTTACCGCTACTTTAGCATTTTTTGAGGGTATGCGGCAGGAAGGCCGTTAGCTGAGAGTCGGGCAGTTTTTATCACACCTGCGGCTCTTTTTGAATCTTTGGTATTCCAGTTCGCCTTTTTGCCGATAAATAACAGGAGCCAAAAGCTGCTTTGTTGAAAAGACCCCACGTCATTTCGACCGAAGTCCCCGCTTCTGTCTTCCGATAGGAAGACGCGGGGACGAAGTGGAGAAATCTATTCAAAAACAGATTTCTCGACTCGCCCCGCCGAAGGCGGGCTTGATCCGGTGCAGGGCTTCGCCCTGCCGGCTCGCTCGAAATGACAACCCGTAATGTTTTCAACAGGGCACAAAAACCTTAAAGAAAGATAGCAGGAGATAATCCGATGAGAGCCAGGAAAAGTTTATTAGTCATTGCTGCAGTTTTTGTGTGCTGCACGGCGGTATGGTTTTCCGTGTCGCTTTACGGCGGCCAGAAAACTTACGAGGTTCAGCCTTGGATTACCATACCGGAATATAGGACCGATGCGGCTCGCGCTATAGATGCATACGAGCGTCTGATGGAGCGGCAGATGGACATCACTGAAGGAAATTTAGCCAAGATTGGTGCGGACCTCAAAGGCATCGCGGAAAGATTGGATTCCATTGATAGTAAGTTAACCGAACTTTCTACGAGGATAGCAAGGATTGAAAAGAAACTTGGTATTGAGCAACCCACACCCGACCCTGCGAAAACGGAGATTAAAAAGTCTCAGCCCAAAACTCCCGATAAAGAAGTCCGGGAAAAATCTTCACCGTCTCCGTAGTGCTTTGGATGTCCACAAAGTATATTGCTAAAAGGAAAAATCCGGATATCCAAACTGATGCGAGCTTTCGCATAAGCGGTTAGCCGTAGGTTTTGCCGGACTCATCCACGTAAATGGTGCCCTTTGCCTGCTTTATTACCCTGGCTGCTTTTGGGACATCATCCAGCTTGGGGACTTTAAATAGTTTGCCGCATTTACAGCACCTTATTCGCCGGTCAGCGGCAACGCTGTCAAGCAGCCAGGGGCTGCCGCATCTTGGGCATTTGGCGATAATCTGCATCGGTAATTTTCTGATGCCAGGTCCGGATATTACAAAAAGTCGCAAAATATGAATCCAATTCGAGCCGAAACACGAAATATTTTATCCATAGGTCCGATGGGTATCCATCATAAATTTTCTTTTTGTCCTATAATATACTTTTACCGCAAGTAGTATTTGCCTCAGGCATAACAAGTATCATGTCACACCGCCAGCCATTGAGTTTTTCCTTGATTTAGCTGCTTGGTTCTGCTAAAATAGTTCTCAGTGGGGTGTGATGAAATGATAAAAAGAATCTCATGCAGAGTTGTCAGTTCCATTCCTCTTGGTAGAGCTGCGGATGCGTTGCGTCGCCCCATCAGTTCAAGTTCAAATGATAGGCCCGACAGAATTGACGATTTTGTCGCTGAAGATATTCAGGTCAAGCACGCCGGCAAGTCGGTTCGCTGTATGGGCTGGCTGAACATCGCAAGGGCTTCCATTGACGATACTCTGGCAGGATATATTCTCGACTGTTACGCTTGATACCCGGCGTTGTGGTGTATGGATGTGACAGCTCACGGCCGTGTAGTCTATATCAAAACTCCTCGAATTTGGTCCGCATCGTGGCTTTCCATTGCATATTTTGTAACTCCACCGCAATTTTCCGGCCTGAATTGCAAACAAAAAAGCGGCGAGGGATGAGTAACTTAGGGGGTGCCAAGCGTACACATTTCCTCGCCGGGTTTATAAAATCCTTTTGGTATGCGGCGTCGACCTTCCGTGGTCGGCTTTGCGATATAAAATCTTGTTCTTTTAGGTTTTTATATACTTATACGCCGAACTTTATGATATTTTCTGCGGCTTCTCGGATGTTTTTCAGAGTTTCAAGTTGGCCGGACTGCAAAAGCTCTCGTGCCCGCTGGACAGCACTGGTGTCTGTTTGCGGGACCTGCATTGCCTTGTCAATAAGAGAGGCATAATCAACCTGCACGGATACATCTCCATCCTTGTTTGGAAGATGTCCAGCGGGATTCGGCTGCATAGGCGGCGACTTTTCCAGGAAATCTTGAATCTTATTGGGATCTATTTTCTCTATCATTGCGTTACTATTCTTTCAAAGTTCTTAAGCCACAATTCTTTTCGCATGTTTCTGTGAAAACTTTAAAACTTTTTTGCCCGATTGCTGTTTTTTCTAAAGTTCTCGTCTTTTTTGGACGAAAACCTTTGTTTTGCGGGTTTTCCTTTCGACCTACAACGTTTCAGCCACCTCGTAAGTTACAAATTGTGTAAATTCAAGCGGACTAATAACCGCCAGTTGTTCGCGCAAAGGCGCAAAACCTGAGCGTTTCTGATGTTGGAAGTAGTCTTTTATGCGATGTTCGGTCGTTTTATCGGCACTGTCCCAAACTTGCTCAAGAGCCCATAGTAACTGTCCGTCCGTCAGATCCAGAAGCTTCAGGCGAAGACCAATGACCATGTGGGGATAAGGCTGATATTGCGTGATGGTCCCGGTCATTATTGCACCGCACTTTAGCGTCCTGCGGATGGCGGATAGTTGCTCGAGAGTATATGTCGCCTCCGGGGCCAACTGGAGACTGCGCCAGGAATTCTCTGTCTGGCGAACAACCGCTAAACCAAAAACCTGCTTCTTTTGCAATGCCTGGAAAAGAGCTTTGGTTACATCGGCGGAAATTTGCGGATAACTCGAATCGTTGTCCAGTTCAACAATAGCAACCCTCCCGATAGCGGTCAAGTTCTTATTCCGATTTAGATAATAGTAGTCCGCTGCCTTTGCAGGGGCTTTGTAATAGTTACTGCAGCCCGACAAGGAGACCGTCAGGGAGAGTAATAACACTATTTTTGAACTATTCATTCGAATCCCCTATACTTGGAGTTTGCTGGGGTTGAAGCCCGCCAACCTTGCTTTCACTTAGCGAGGCAATGGGTGGGCTTGTATCATTTTGCTGAGCCGACTCTGCGTTGACCTCTCCGCCGAGGACTTTAAGTATTTTCAGCAGTGCCTCCAGTTGAGCTTTTTCGGCGTCACGCATCTCATCGCGAAAACTCAAGACATTGTTTTTCCAGTTATTCAATTCGATATGCATCTCAATTAGAATACCATTTGCCTCGCTTAATTCTTTTTGTGTCTGCTGTAATTGAGCTTCAAGACTATTAACCCGCTCTTTGAACTGCTGGTTTTTGGTGGTAAAGTCCCGGTTTTCCTGCCGCAGCACAGCCGCTTCCTCAGAGAGTCTGGCGTATTTTCCCGACAGTTCTATCGCAGACTCCACCGCTGTCGGCCCTTGTGGGGCGGATTCCTGGAATCTTTTCGCAACAGAACCGCTCTGCCGGCCTTCGGTTGCATCGGGTAGGACAACGACCTGTGCTCGCTCTTGAGGAACTGAGCAGCCCGATAACAGAAATGCCAATAGTAGCGAAATTAGTAAAGGTTTAGCTTTTTTCTTAATTTCCATCGTATTTTCTCCATATATTTTGTCCACTCAGGCACTTAAACAGCCGCATCAAACATACGGTTTTACGTTCGTCAGCTCTTAAGCAGATGTTTCAAAGTTGGCATATTCACATTTCAAATATATTTTCCTGCCGCAGCAGCAGGTCACTTCTAATGTGGCGAATTCTTGATGGTTTTCGATAACACGTGCCTGCGGTGCAGATGAAGTCCCGCCTTTTTCTTTTGGCGGGTCTGTCTGCACATTCCACAAGTCAAGATGCAGTTGGCCTTCGAGTTTAACATCATTTGCTTTTAGGATGTGTCCTGTTGTTTTTCCCATTTACTATATCCTAACCTCATATTCTTTTTGCACGGCAACACTCTTTGGGTCAGGCGCAATAATCAATAGCGTCCCTGTCGCCTTCGTTTTTAGAAATCTTGTTGTGAAGGTTCTGCTGGTCAGTTGACTTACGCCGTTTTCGTTGGAGGTTTTCGGTATTCTCCTCGGGTAAGCGCTGCCGGCGTTTTTTCTGCTCACGGTCTTTGGCGCCAGTTATACCCGTAATATTTTTCAAACCATCCACCGGCTTTATTATATTGGAATCATAATCTGCCATCTTTCCACTGCCTCAATTTTACTGACAGGTTAAATAAAGCACTCGCGTGCAGTTGGCTGACACGCGACTCGGTAATTTCGAAAACCTCCGCGATTTGCTTCATCGTAAGATGCTGCTGATAATAAAAGATAATAATCTGCCGCTGCTTCCCAGAGAGCTGCTGGATTGCCTCGGCTAACTTATCAATAAGCTCTGCTCGTTCGACTTGCTCGTCAGGGGTGGCCGTATTAGCTGCGGCTAACAGACTGCCCAGCGCAGGCATGTCCTCTCCGAAGCCATCGAGTGAGACAAAATGCTGCGCACGGGCATTTTCGAATGTTTTGTAAAGCTCATCGACAGCTATTCCAAGTTTTTCGGCCAGCTCCTCATCGGTGGGGACGGTCCCTGTCTGCTCGATGATTTTCTGACTGAGATGTAAGGCTTCCTGAATTTGCTTATTGAGATTCGCAGGCACAAAAGACCAGCCTCTCAGTTCATCGAGAATAGCTCCTTTGATTCTGATGTAGGCGTATGTCTTGAACTCAGCATGGTGGGACGGGTCGAACTCGCGTGCAGCTTTAACCAGCCCGACAGTCCCTGCGGAGACCAAATCTTCAAATGATAACGGGGGTTTCAGGTATGTCACCACCTGCCTGACTATTTTATGAACCATAGGCAGGAAATCGGCTATTTGCTCATTGTCGAGCAATTGCTTTTTTTGGCCGGAATATGCGCGCGTAGCGGCTTTGTTCAGGTGTTCTTGGCCTTCTTTAGCAATCGGCTGTTCGGTGATATTTTTAGCCTTTACCGCCACTGCTTTTTTCCTTTTGTTGATTTATCTGGTTTGTAATCATCGCATTTATCAAGATAGAGTTTATCGCCTTTATAGCCCAGCTTGCTGCTATGTATGCAAGTAGTGCCCCTGCCAACGCTCTCTTGCAGCAGGTAAATGGCGAAAGACCGCTAATGCAACTCACTAAGCTCAAGCCGAAAAAAAATATCACGGCAATACTTACAGCGATTGACCGAACGGGTAACGGCATAACTATTCGCCTTGCTTATCTAACATCTTCAAACAGGAACAAGTTCTTGTTCTTTTGGCTCTATCGATTTAATTTGCTGGACCGATATGATTTCTATTGGTTCTACCTCGGTCCCGAGGACGATTTCATCATAAGCTACCACCGGCAGCAGTGGCACTGTTCGTGATAACATTGTTGATAGCGACGAACGCAGTCTCGAATCGCACAGCAGGACTATCTTATCCATACCTTTGTCCATTGCTGCTTTCCAGGCGTTTGCGATTTTTCTACTTATGTCCATTGCCATTTCCGCCGGCAGGGCAAGAGTTATTGTCTCGGCTTCCTGTCGCAGGGTTGAAGTCATCTGGTGTTCAAGTGCGGGGTCCAGTGTTATGGCCGAAATCTTGCCTTCCTCGTCTTTATGCTGCTCGGTAATGGTTCTACTCAACGATTTTCGGACCATCTCTGTTAAAACAGCGGCGTTTTTGGTTTTCGCAGCGTGTTCCCCCAATGATTCCAGTATGGTGGCTAATTCACGAATCGGTGTTCCGTCCTTTAATAAGTTTTTAAGAACGCGTTGAATCAGCCCGATGGATATTTGCCCTTCCGCGCCGGCAACTTCGCCGACCAGCGAAGGCTGGGTCTTGCGGAGCCGCTCGACAAGCAGTTGCACGTCTTCACGGGTCAGCAATTCGTCGGCGTGTTTTCGCAGCATCTCCGAGAGGTGTGTAATGAAGACCGATTCGGGGTCAATCACAGTGTATCCGCTCAATTCGGCTTTTTCCTTGTTAGCTTTTGTAATCCACAAAGCCGGTAGTCCGTAAACAGGTTCGCTGGTCTTTATTCCTTCTAATTTGGCTTGGACAGTGCCTGAATCCATAGCAAGGAACATGTCAGGTTCCAATCGTCCCCTTGCTACCGGGTGGTCAAAGATTCGAATTTCGTAAGCGGTTGGCTCGAGGTTGATATTGTCCCGCAGCCGCACAAGGGGCATGATGATGCCGAGCTGCTGGGCGAATTTTCTCCGCAGCGCCCCGATACGGTCGAAAATGGCGATGTCTTTGCGAGGGTCAACCATACTAATCAATCGCACGCCGACCTGAACGGAAACTCTGTCGATGTCAAGCAGTTCTTCGACCGGCTGTTTATCAGTTTTTGCCTGGGGCAGTGGTGTTTTGCGTTTTTTCTCGCGGCCTTTTTCAGAATTAGCTGCTACTCGCGCCATCAGGCCGGTGCCGCCAGCCAGCAATAGAAACGGTATCTTGGGCAGGCCTGGCACCAGCGCCATCGAAGCGATGACGAAAGCTGCTATGAGCAGCGGCTGGCTGGTCCTAAGAAATTGCTTGGAAAGGTCTTGAGCCACGCTGTGGCGGGATGAAATTTTACTTACCAAAAAGCCCGAGCTTACGGAGATTATTACAGATGGTATCTGGCTGACCAGCCCATCGCCGATGGAAAGGATAGAGTAAGTCTTTACGGCGCCGGCGATTGTCATGCCACGTGAATAGCCCATAGCTATGCCGCCGATTATGTTGACCACCGTGATTACCAGTCCCGCCTTGGCATCTCCCCGAATAAATTTACTGGCGCCGTCCATTGCTCCGTAGAATTCGCTTTCCTTGACAATTTTTGCTCTGCGCTTCTTGGCCTGCTCCTCGGTAATGGTTCCGGCGTTGAGGTCTGCGTCAATCGCCATTTGCTTGCCGGGCATTGCGTCAAGAGTAAAGCGTGCGGAGACTTCGCTTATTCGTTCGGCGCCTTTTGTGATTACTATAAACTGGATAACAACGATGATTAAAAAGATTACCAGCCCGACAACTAAGCTGCCGCCGGCAACGAAGTTGCCGAAGGTCTGGATAATCTTGCCGGCATAGCCCTGCAGAAGTACCAGTCTCGTTGAGGCCACGTTAAGAGATAGGCGAAACAGCGTTGTGAAAAGTAGTAGCGAAGGGAAAGCAGATAGTTCCAGCGCCTCTTTTGATGACAGAGTAACTATCAAAATGGCCACAGCCAGGGATATACTGCAGGCCAAAAGCATGTCCAGTAGCGGCGTGGGCAGCGGAATTATAAGGGTGGCAAGAATCGTCACCAGGCCAACAGCTACAATGATATTGCTGTTGGATGCAAGAGAGGTATTGAGTAACCCTAATGAACGTGATTGTATAGTGCCTGTCATTATGATTTTTTCTCTACCTTGGCGCCGGAATCACCGACGCTAAGAATCTGCTTTATCTTTACAGCGAACCGCCCGTCCACTACCACTACGCTGCCGGCGGCAAATTTGGTGTCTCGCAGGTACAGCTCCACTGGTTCATCGATGGGTTTACCGAGCTTTAATACCGAGCCGGGCACGAGTTGCAAAAGCCGTCGAACAGATATCTCTGTTTGCCCGATAGCAACCGTAACAGGCACGTCCATATCCAGCAGGATATCGATACTTCCGCCGGAGCCGGCGGTTTCGTTTTCGGCAGCCTCGGCAAATTCAACGGATTGCACCTGCTTTTTTGAGTCTGCTTGTGCAACGTTGTTTTGCTGTTCCTGCTTTTCTTTGACTGCTTTATCCGATTTTGCCATTTTTGATTTCCTTATAGACAGCTTCTAAGAATCTGTAGCCGGCTTAGCATTTTGTGGTGTATTGTAAAGTGGCTCTGTAATTACCATTGCGTACTCGCCGGCCGATTTTGCAGGCCGACCGCGGCAAATCAGGCAAAGATGTCGTGCCGGACTACCTGCAATCAATTCAACAGGCTCATCAATTTTCTTATCGAGCAGCAGTATGTCATCAACCTGAAGGTTTATTATTTCCTTAAAGTGCAGCACCGTGGAGGCCAATTGGACCGTAACCGAGACCGGCATTTGCCGAATATGTTCAAGAATCGCTCCTGAAGTATCCTCAGCAGGGGATTTGCCCGCAGGTTGTGCGGTTATTCCTGCGGTACGCCCCAGCTCGCAGCAGGGTATTAAAAGGTGAACTTCAGCGCTATCACCCAGGTCACCTTTCTTAACGGCAAAGACAATTTTGAACAGTTCCTCTGTGCCTTGCAGTTCAAGCGGCCATTGTCCTCGCACAAAACTTTTTGCCGGGCGGAAGTTGTGGTTGTCGCAGGAGGCAGAAAATACCTCCACGAGGGCCGAGGCAATATCCAGCAAAAGCGATTCTTCCAATTGTGATAGCTCCCTGCCCGGACCTTTTTCGGATTCCAAGTCACCGAGCAATTGTGTTGCCAGAATAGCCGCGTCTTGTGAAGATATGCTGATAAGCCCGCACGGATGGTCGGGATTGGTGCCAAAGGCTATGTAGTAATCGCTCTTTTGGCTGCCTGTGACCTCCTTAAGAAGCTCATCGGCATAGTGCTGCGTGGCTGAAACAATTGTTACATTGAAGTTACTATGGGCTAGAGTGGCGAATTTTGCAGCCGCCGCTGCGGCTACTTCTTCTGTAAAATCATTGAGTTTTTTCAGTTGCTCGCTGCTAAAGTAATAAGGCCGGTGCCAGTTATGCTCGGCGATTTCTATTTGTGCAGTGTCTTCCGTGGGCCCGGAGCCAACAGCGGCCAGGAGCAGTTGTATTTTTTCTCTACTTAGATTGTCTGCAACTGTGCTAATCATTGTACGGCAAATTCCTTAAAAAGAACATGCTTAATCTGGGGTTTGCCATCGGGGAAAAGCTTTTCGTTAAAAACATTGGATATTTGTGATTGAATGCTTTTGAGGTTTTTCTCGCCTCTAACATTTTCAAGGCTTAAACTTGCAAGATAGATGGCGAGCCAGTTTGTCAGGATGGGTTTTTTCTCGTCAAGAAAGTCCTTGCCTTTCTTTTCATCCATCTCCGGACTCATCTCCAGCGTTAAAACTGTCCGGACGTAGCGAGTTACATTAGGTTCATCGAGATTTGCCACAACGGGCTCTAAATCGTAATACCAGGTTTTTTGGAGGCCCGTTGCCGAACCCGTTGCTTTTAGGTTCTCTGCTTGAGTCTGGTGGTCCTGTGGAGGAGATTTGGCTGTCTCATCTGCACCGGAGCCGGCAAATAATCGACTGAGTCCGAACCCGGCACCGGCAGAGACCACTACCACAGCAGCCAGTATTATCCACGGTAGCAACCTCCTGATTGAACTCTTTTTGTCGGGCTTTTCCGCCTTTGAATCTTCTTTTTTTTCCTGTTCTTTTATGTCACCTTCGTCTGCCATTTTTGCCTCAACTATTACTTATTAGGGCTTATTGGGAACATTGTTACCGAACCGTCAGCAAACCCGGCAAAGACGTTGTGCCGGACTGCCGATACCGGTGGATTTTATCTCGCAGCGTCCGGTCACTGATGCCCAACGCCTTCGCAGCCTTTGTCTGGTTGCCTGCTGTCTGGCGTAAAGTATCCAGAATTGCCTGCCGCTCTATTTGCTCAAGCGGTATTCCGCCGAGTCCCGAAACTTCGCAACTGTTTGCCCCGTTAGAGAAACGATGTGGTTCTCTAACGGGGTTTGCGTGCGTCCCGGGCGTCTTATTTTGGATATGATAGACCGGCTCTCGGTTTTGCGTTTGCTTTGCAAAATCGCCGTCATTTTCCTGTGGAAGCGGCTGTAATTCGTCAAAAAGCCACGAGACATCGGCTAACGAGAGCGTTTCGCCGACCCCCAGAATCAGCGATGTCCGCACAACATTTCGTAATTGTCGGACATTGCCGGGCCAATCGTATCTGGCGAAAATCTCCATCATCACAGGGTCAAGCCTGGTGATACGACGCTGCACTTCACGGGCATAGAGATTGACAAAGTGCCATACCAGGTCCGGCAAATCCTCTATGCGGTCTCTCAGAGGGGAGATAACTAATCGAACTGCGTTTATCCGATAGTAAAGGTCCCGGCGGAACCTGCCTTGTTGGACTTCTTGTAATAAATCTTTATTGGTTGTGCTTATTATTCGCACGTCAACTCGAACATTTTCATTGCCGCCGACACGTTCAAAATCCTGCTGCTCGATTACTCGCAATAGCTTGGCCTGAAACCTCATTGGCGTTTCACTAATTTCGTCTAACAGCAAAGTTCCCCCATGAGCCATTTCGAATCGGCCTTTGCGCTGGTTATAAGCCCCGGTAAAAGCGCCTTTTTCGTGCCCGAACAGTTCGCTTTCGAGAAGTGAATCATTTAAAGCCGTGCAGTTGACTTTGATGTAAGGCCCCTGCGCCCTTCTGCTTTCCTGGTGGACAAGGTAGGAGATTAGCTCCTTTCCTGCTCCACTTTCGCCGGTTATCAGAGCAGGGACCGAGGTGGGTGCTACTCTCTTGGCCAACTCGATGGTTTGAGTTAGTTTTGCGCTTTTGCCCACAATTTGATAAAGACGATTTGTGCCTTCATAGGCTGAAGCTATTGTCCAGACACGACGGTTGGGAAGTAGAGTATCCAGCAGACTCTCGACTTTTTCCCGGTCGAGCGGCTTGGTCAGGAAGTCAAGACAGCCACCGCGAACAGCTCTGACTGCTGTCTCGATAATTTGCTGCTTGTTTTCTGTTCTCCGGTCTTCGCCGTCCGCTACCATAACAACCGGCAGCTCCGGCCAGTTTGCCTTGATTCTCTCAAGCAGCTCGAAACCATCCTGTGACTGACTTGGGATGTTTGCTCCCTGGCTTATTTTGTCGCTGGTAAATATAAGGTCACAACTGCCCTTCTCGACAAAGTCAACAGCGCTCTTTTTATCGTTAACGATGATGCCGCGAATTCCTTTTTGAGCTAAAATCCCTAGCATAAACCGGCTCATCTCAGCGTCATCGCCGACTATCAGCACATTCGCGATGTTCTCTTGCTGCTGGTTTCGGTTCATGTTGTTTGCTTCAACTTTACTCACTTCCGTAGTGCTCCGTTTTCCATCGAATCAACTCTCATTTTGCCCTGCGCTGCAAAATGGAGCTCTGAAATCTACAACTTGCGTTCAGCAATCGACTCCCGAGGTTTATCTTTCTGATACCAGTCAATCAATTTCTCCAGGGCTTTCGCCAGTTCTGTCCAGGGCGAACTGGGATACTCTGTGATTAGCTGTCTGTATGCTTTCATTGCCGTTGTCAAATCATCGTTTCGCAGACAGGTACCTATTTGAAATAAAATCCAGGCCCTATCATCAGCCGACCTGACGTCTTCTTTACCGATGCGATTAAGGGCTTCCTGGTAAAATATTGCTGCTTCTTTAAGGCGGCCGTCCAGAAACAGAATATCAGCCAGTTGAAAAGGATTGTTGACCTTATCGGGGTGTTGCGATAGGTTCTTGAGTATTTGCAAAGTTTGGTCGGCTATCGGTTCGTATGGTAGTTTCGCTTCAGTCTCTTTTTTATGGGCCGCTGCATCCGAAGAAGTTTTATTGGGTTCCGTTGTCAGTGCTGGCTTGACAACAACAGTGGGTTCAGAGGTCTTCTGCGACTTAAATTCGATGGAGCGAATCTGTCGGATTAGTCGCTTAAGCTCATCTTTGTTTCTATTATCCTTTTTGCCTTCGGGCACACTGAGTATAGCCTGCCGCAATTGGCCTGCTGCGGGACTGGTTGTGTTTCCCGGAATAGTAAACCCTCCCGCCTGGGATTGTCCCTGCCGGTTTGGCTGAGGCCCAGCGGCCTGGTTCGGGGTGCGCGGTGTGTTCACATCCTGTGAACTTCCCGATAAGTGGTGTGTAGGAGAATTATCCTGATAGACGTGTTCCGGCGAGCTTTCGGCATCTGCAAGAGATGTTGACAGGCAAGGAGGCAAAAGCAAAAAGCTAAAAATGCAAAGTGAAAAGTGCAAGGCCATAGCGTAAGGCCAAAAAGTTTTAAGTTCGGCATTATGGTTTTTCGTTTTTAACATTGTGCTTTTAGTTTTCGCCTTCATTTGTGGTAACTATCCTGATTCTTATTGCTTCTCCTGCAACTCATTGGCCTGCGTCCCGTCTTTGGCGGGTGTTTGCAGGTGCTCTTTTTTCATTTGGAGATTCGTTTCCGTCCCATCGGCCCAGAAGAGTTATTGCTGCCTTGTCATAATTTTTCTGCTGCTGATATGCCGTTGCCAGAATGTTCAGGGCCTTCTGCTTTATCTGTGCTGACGGCCTCGAATCTAATAGCTGTGAGCAAATCGAGATGGTTTGGGCGTTTTGGCCAAGTTTCAAACAAGTCTCCGCCAATTTGAGACTGACTTCGTGCGCAAAAGACCCGGGTTCAACAAATGTAAGAATTTCAGTCAGCTTGCTGCGGGCAAGTTCCAAATCCCTCATGGCAGCCGAGCACTCGGCCATCTCGAAAAATACTTTCGCTTTTAACTGTGGGTCAGCTAAATATTCCGCCTTGTCGCCGAGCGTCGTAATAGCTTTATCAAATAGGCCCATTGACCGAAGGATTTTGCTTTTGGCCAGCAATATCTCGATATATTCTTTTTGTGAGAACTGCCAGGGTTGCATGTTTTCCAGCAGCGCAATCGCCTCTATGAAGCGCTGCTGTTGTATTTTTGCTTCAACCAAAACCGAGACAGTTTCTATGTATTCTTCTTTGGAAAGCTGTCCTGCTAAGGCATATTGAAAAGCATCGCAGGCCTCCTGGAGCTTTCCTAAAGCCAGGTTGGTTTTGCCCAAGAGAAAATAGGCCTTGCACAAGTCGTTACTTGCGTGGGTTCCGGCAAGTTCGATGTAGCGGGTCAGCCACTCAGCGGCACCGGTATAGTCTTGTATTTCGTATGAGCATTTACCTGCTCCCAGAGCAGAGGCGGTCCGTGATTCTAACGACAAGCCAAGATTATAGACTTTGCGATAGAGTCGCACAGCCTCCTCCCGTGGTCCGGCTTTCATTGTGGCATCGGCAAGATGCAAACAGGCCTGGCCGTAAAATTCGCTGTCAGGGTATTGCTCGATAAGCCGTCTTAAATCCTCTCTGGCGCCGGAATAGTCATGAATACCGGCCTTGAGCTTGCTGGAGTTCAGCAAGGCAAACGGCGACAGAGATGTTTGTGAAAAGCGATTGGCCACCAGCTTGTATTCTGCGATTGCCTCTGCGACCTCACCGTTTTGAGCATGCAGAAGTCCAAGGGCAAAATGACTGTTAGGGATACGTTGGTCATCGTGGAACGTAAGTAAAAATCCTTGCCAGAGCGAAATGGCCTCCGGAATGAGCAAAGATAAGTGTTCCGATAATGAGGTGTAATTTGTCGGGTCGAATATATTTACGACCCCTTTCTCGTCGAGACGGGCGAGTAACCCTATATGTCCTGCTGCTATTGTGACAAATTCCCGCATTGTTGCCGCCGGCAGGCACAGGCTCACCGGTCTTCTGCGAATGGCATCTTTCGCTCCTTCGTCGGCTGCCGATATGCCCGTAGCCCAGGAAATATCAATGCCTGCATTGGCAGCAAACCTTGCAAGTAGCTCATCAATTGGTGCCCCATGGCAGACCACCGACCACCGAGGAGACTTTTCCGGATACTCAAGTTTCTGGATTTGCGGGCTAAGTAGCCCTTTGCTTAATTGGTCTGAACCACGGCTTAAAATTGAACGTAATTGTGACTCATCTAAGTTTGTGAAGGGGTCAGGTTCCTCGGGATGGTCCCACAAATCTCGGGGGACGTCCCTCTCGGTATCGCAAAGCGAGAGGATATTTCTGGTCGTGGATTCAGCAACCATAAAGTGACAATCCCGCTGGATTGTTACCGCCCAATCTTTATCGAAATCCGCCGCTCCGGTTAGGGCAGTGGTCTGATAAGCTCTGGTTCGTGCTTTCAGGTATTGCCTGTTCTGCAATTCAAGCAAGCCCAGATGATAATTGGCGAGCACCCTTATAATAGGTGAGCGACTTTGGGAGACCATTCTAAATAAACGGCTGGCCTGGTCGGGGTCGGCTGTTTTTCTTATACACAAAGCCATTCTTATCTGGAGAAAATCTCTCAGCAGTTCATCCTCACCCTTCGTTGGGAGATTTTGGTAAAGTTGGTTATAAGCGTTATAAGCCTTCTCGTAATCCTTTTGCAGATAGAACGTCTCCGCAACCTTCAAAGATAATGCTTGTGCTGGTTGAGCCGAAGATTCTGGTTTTTCTGTTACTTGCGGTGCCACCTGTGCGGAATCATCACCTGACGGTTTAGCAAGAGGCGGCCGTTGCGTCGTAGGTGATGATGCAATGTTGGTAACAGGTCTCGATGGAGTTTTCACCAATGCGTATAGCAGCATTGCCACAATCGCAACGATGCTGGCGACGATGATTTTCTGGAGAGTTGAGAATCGCCCGCGTCTGATTACCATAGGCAGGTCTTGGTTTGTGCCGGCAGGTTGTTGGCTTGGAGTAGCCTGAGTGGACCCTACGAGGAGTTTGTAAAAATCTTCGTCTCCGGCAAATACTTCTCGCTCCGACAGTCCCTCGTGAGCTTGGCCTGCAAATGGTTCACGGTCCGATAGCACCGCGGGAGCGTTCTCTTCGAGGATAGCTTGTTTGTCTTTTGTTGCCGCCATAGCCTACAGCTTGGTCCTCAGGATAGGCCCGATAAATCGCAGCCGGTTGAACCTGATACTAATCTTAGTTTGAGTTTTCCGATTACCCCATACGCTTGCATCACGGGTGACTGTGACTTTGTCATTCCCGCGAAGGCGGGAATCCAGTTTTGTTTTCTGGACCGCTGCGTGCATATCGGAAAACTCATTCTGCAGTTGGTATAAGGGTATATTTCAAAAAGGTTTTCTCAAAAGAATGAGCAATAATTGTGCCAGATTTTGACCGGCAGCAGTCTCAAGTGGATTTAGGCGGCTTTTGCTCAAAAAATCGGTCTGTCGTGCCATATTTATACTGCTCACATTGCAAAAAAACGTCAGGATTCTATACGAGCCGATAGATTTTCTGACAGAAATCGGTTTTTCCCGGCGGTGAGGTCCCCGCGAGCGGAAATAGGGCTGCCTCGCCTGTAACTGAAAACCTGAAATTAGGCAATGAATAGACGCGAGTAGGGAAATGCTTGGCAGTAATGATGCCCGGTTAACGTGCCGAGCTTATCATCGTTAAGTTTTTATGGTCAGGACCACGTGGCGGCTGGGGCTTCGTTTTGCACTTCTCTTGCAATATATGAGCCTTTCTCAATATTGTATTGCTTGACCTTGGCATAGAGTGTGGCTCTGGTTATGCCCAGGAGGGCAGCGGCCTTGGTTTTTTGCCAGCCTGTTTCCTCCAGAGCGCGGGAAATCAACTCACGTTCGGCCTTTGCAAGCGAAAAATTAACCAGCCGACTGGTTGTTGAACTGTCCGATAGCCCACCGTCAGATGGGTCGAGTATTATGCTGCTTAGGCCTATTTTGTCTGTCGTTTCCAGCAGGATTGCTCTTTCAATGACGTTCCGCAGTTCACGTGCATTGCCGGGCCAGTCATGTTTCTGCAGGGCCTCGATAGCGAATTTGGTTAGAGAAGTTATCTTGTTACATTTTTCTGGAAAGATAGTTGACGTCTTTAGAAAATACTCAGCCAGCAACTGGATATCTTCTCTTCGCTCTGGTGACCTCAGAGGCGCAATGGTAATGGGACTGACATTGAGGCGGTAATACAGGTCGCGACGGAACCGGTTGGCTTGGGTCTCTTGCTGGAGATTGCGATTGCTCGAGACAGTTATCGTGGCCTCGCACTCAATGTCTTTGATGCCCCCGACCTTTCGGAACGTCCTTTCTTGAAGGACACGCAGCAGCTTGGCCTGCAGGTCCAGCGGCATTTCACTTATTTCATCGAGAAAAAGCGTTCCTGAGCCAGCCAGTTCTAACAATCCTGTTTTCTCGTGGTCAGCACCTGTGAAAGCTCCCTTCATATGTCCGAAAAGTTCGCTTTCCAGCAAGCTTGCTGTCAGAGCCGCACAATTTACAGCTACAAACTGCCTGCGTGGGTGCCTGAGAATATGTACTGCCTTGGCTGCCAGTTCTTTGCCTGTGCCTGTTTCCCCGACTATTAAAACAGGGTTACACCTGCTGGCGGCAACAAGTTTAATCATTTTGAGCACATTGACGATTGCTTTACTGTGGCCGACTATTGGAATGGAGGTGGCATAGTCTTCGGCAAAAAAACGGCTCATATTTTCCTGTGTGTCAATGGTGTTGGACTTGCTCTTTATCCGGCTTACAATTTGCTCCAGTCGGCTGTAGTCATGTTTTCCCTCCAGATAGTCACAAGCCCCCATCTGGATAAATTCTGCAGCTTGCTCGGTGTCGCCATCATCGTCACCAACTGCTACAACAGGGATGTTGTTTGAGCTTTTATCGGCCTTGTTGAGAAGCTCACGGATATGTTCTGCTCCAAACCGATGGTCGAAAAGGATTAGGTTCGGATTGATTGTTTCAATAAGATTGAGAGCGTCAGCCGGACTGTCAGCCGCGAATATCTCCTGGCCAACCTGCCGGGCCAACTGGTGAAGTTCGGGTTCTTTGCCTACTGCAAGGATTCGGGACAAACTCATTTCGTTCTAAAACTAACCATAAGCGTTGTCCCCCACTGTGTTGTTCTATGGTCTATCGGTATTTCCACTTCAGATAATAGTGGATAAGCCACACCCGTAAATCGGCAGAGGACCAAAGACAACTTTAATCTTCTTATGGGACGGGCCAATAATGTCACTTGAAAAGCGTGGATGTTACCCGAGAGTATTATAGGACATTTTGACACCATTAACAGTAGAATTAAAGAGCTGAAAATCGTAGCAAGGTAGCGATGTTTCTTATGGGACGTCTTATTGTCACCTGCTCAAGCTGATAGAAGACAGCAAAATCTCCAACTCCCCCCTCATCCCGAAACCGGCAAAATCTTCTCATATATAGGAGAATTTATCCTCTATGAGAATTCTCTGATGAAGTTGATTGCGGCCTTATTCAATTTTTCAAATTCGCTAATGTTTGTCGTGGCAAGAAGTTATCTGTAAGTAGTCCGGCGACCGGTTCAGTGTGGCACACCGGTTGCTTATTATATGTTCGAAGAGAAAACTGTATGGTTTTTTGTCCCGAAGGAATTTGGAGAACTTATTTATGGATTCAGTGTCGGCAGTGCCATCGGCAAGCAAGATTCAGATGGATTATATGAAACTTCTGGTAACCCAACTGCGAAACCAGAACCCTCTGGAGCCATTGGACAATAACGAAATGGCTGCTCAACTGGCGCAATTCTCGCAGTTGGCGCAGCTTGAATCAATGAATTCGAACTTTGCGGGGGTTCTTACTACTCTCCAGCGCTCTTACGCTGATTCATTGATAGGTAAGGATGTCGAATTCATCGTGGAAACGGAGGCAGGTGACCAGCAGATTATGAGCGGCACAGTTGAGCGAGTTTATAGTAACGTCGATGGGGAAATCTTTTTGACAGTAGGCAGCTATACGCTCGGTTTGGAAGATGTGATGTCAGTGAAACTAAAGTCAGATTAATATTAACGATTAAGGAGAAACGAAAATGAGTTTCGCATTGTCATCCGGAGTGACCGGCCTGCAAGCGCATCAAAAGATGCTCGACGTTGCCGGTAATAACCTGGCTAATGTCAACACCACCGCTTTTAAGGCCAGCAGAATAACCTTCTCGGAACTGCTCAGTGAGACAATAAAAAAGGCATCGCAGCCCACCTCCAGCATCGGCGGCACCAACCCTCAGCAGATGGGTAGCGGCGTTAGCATAAGTAGTATAGGCCCCAATATGACTCAGGGCAACATCGTAAATACAGGTAATCCTTTGGACCTGGCCATAGAGGGAGAGGGTTACTTTGTATTGAGCGATGGCCAGCAGAACATCTACACACGGGCAGGTGGGTTCGCAGTTGATGCGGACTCAAATTTTGTTGACCCCAACACCGGCTACCGTGTCCAACGTATTGGCTCAGAGGGCGAAGTGGAAGGTTTCCAGGTTGCCGGCAACAGTGACCTTCATGTTCCTTACGATGTTGCTATCCCGGCAAAAGCTACATCACAGATAGCGGTGTCTGGTAATCTAAGTGCGGATGCAGCCCTTTCTACGCCGCGGGCGCAGGTGCTTACCTCCGGTGTGGCTTATACCTGTGATGGCGGCACCGCAGCTACAACGAGCACAGAGCTTGACCAGCTTGACCAATTTAGTGGAGGCGGGGAAAGTGATGGACAGTTAGGCGTTGGCCAGTCAGGAACAATTACCATTTCAGGCTATCACCCGGATGGCACCGCGCTCAGCAGCGGCCTGACACTCACCGTTAGTCCTGACACCACGCTTGGAGACCTTATCGACCATTTGAATAACAATGTCCTTACCGGTGCTACGGCGTCTTTGGTCAACGGCCAAATACGAATAACAGATGATAACAGCGGCTACAGCAAGTCAGATGTCACCCTGGCATATTCAGGCGACGGCCTGCTAAAAGTGCCGGGATATTTTGAGATATCAACTGTCGGCGGAGAGGAAGTCAAGAACATTAACATCGCAGCATACGACTCTCAAGGAGGTAAGCATGTTTTGTCGGGCGCCTTTGTCCGGACAAATACTCCTAATGTCTGGGATATGGTCCTGACCTCAATTACCGGTAACGTCCATCAGATAACTATGGAAGGTCGCCGCATCGAAGGCATAACATTTGACCCGGGCGACGGCTCTTATGCTGGTTTGAGTGGTTCTGATTTAGCCCAGTTTGTAGTAACTTTTGAACACGATACTTCGAGTCCGCAGACCGTCCAGTTGAATCTTGGTACGCTGGGCAAATTAGATGGTTTGACACAGTTCGCCGGAAACTCTACTGCTGTTGCAAGAGAGCAGGACGGCTATGGGGCAGGCAGACTTGCCACTGTCTCTGTCAATAATGAAGGTATGCTCATCGGTGCGTTCTCCAATGGCATTAAGAAGAATATCGCGACCGTACAGGTATCGCTGTTCCAGAACACAGCGGGTCTGGAAAGTATCGGTGGCGGGTATTTCATTCCCTCGGCCAACTCAGGTGAGGCAATTGCTACGCAGGCAAGGACCGGTGGTGCTGGCACGGTTCATGGCGGGGCGCTGGAAAAGTCCAACGCCGATGTGGCGACCGAGTTCGTTAATATGATTCAGGCTCAAAACGGCTTCCAGGCAAACGCCAGGACCATCAAAGTCGCCAATGATATATTAAGCGAATTGAGTAATCTCATTCGTTAGATTTTGTAACAGCTCGCAAATTGATAGCACGCATTGAGAGTTTAAGATGATGACAGCACCTGTAATCGTCGCAAATATGGACGCCATTGTTTTGGCACTTACGCCTCTGGAGCGGTTGAAGGCCACAGGCAGCCGGTTAGGCGCAAACTTTGAGACGGACTCTTGGTTTATTCTGGCCACACTGGTTGTCATAGGCATACTAATAGTGATGTTTTTGGTGGTTAGCTACAGTCAAATGATGCAGCAACGTAGGGCCGGTAATCATTTGTTTACTGATTACTCCCGCAAGAGCGGTTTGAGCCGATACGAGTCCGAGATTTTGCTCAAGGTAGCGCAGGAAGCAGGGCTTAACCGAAGTGAGGCGGTTTTCACTATGGCTGATGCCTTTAACCGCGGAGCCGCTAAAATAATAGAAGAAAGTCTTGCAAAACAGCCCATAGAAGAAAGCGAACGGTTACGGTTAAAAACCGAATTATCATCCCTGCGTGAAAAGCTCGGTTTCCAGAAGAAGTCTCCCACCGCAATAGGCTCGCCGGAAAAATCGAGAAAGCTAAGTTCCAGGCAAATTCCAGTAGGCAAAAAGCTCTATATAACACGCCGTAAGACACGCAGCTTATCTGACATCGAGTCCACAGTTGTAAAGAATGATGATGTGGAATTTGCTGTCAGATTGGCAACGCGGGTGGAAACTATGCCGGGGGAGTTCTGGTGTGCGCATTATTATTTTGGTGCCTCGGTTTGGGAATTTGATACTTCTGTGGTTGGTAGTAGTGAAGACACTCTGGTTTTGAGTCATAGTGACGATGTGCGGTTTATTAATCGCCGCCGTTTCCTGCGTGTCCCGGTCAACAGACCTGCCTTTGTTGCGAGATTTCCATTCGCGAAGACGCTGCCGAATGGTGATGGGATAAAAGTAGGTTTCAGGGCCGAGCCACGTTCAGCAAACGCCGCCGGCAGCTCTTGGGGCCTGCCGGAATTTGTGCCGGCGGTTGTCACTGAACTGGCTGGTCCTGGTTTGCGGATAGAGGTTCCACTGGAGGTAAAGACGGGCGAGAGGGTATTGGTGGTATTTAAGCTAAATGGGAAAGGCGGCCAGGATTCAAGTTCACAAAAAGCCGACAAAACCGCACCGGTAAGAATAGTGGAGGATGTTGGTGAGGTTAGGCACGTCAAAGCTGTAGAAAGTGGTTTCTCAATAGCGGTTGAATTGACCGGGCTCAGTGACTCAGACGTCAGTGAGCTAATTCGCGCTACCAACGCAGCTTCCCTGGCGGCCAGAGCCGAAAATCAAGATGTTCCGGGCTCTTCCGGCAATGGGCAAAAGTCCGAAGAAGCTGTTCCGGAGCTTGTCGCTGTCCGTGGGGTCTAAAATGGCAGATACCATAGCTCAAATTAGTTCAAGTGTTGATGCGTTAATGCGGGAATTTGATGTAATCACCCACAATCTGGCCAACGTCAGCACGGTCGGATACAAGCGTAGGTGCAACGCTTTTTCAAACTCCCTTAGCGCTCTGCAAGCAGGTGGAGGAACGGAACCCCCCAGCAGTGTCACTTTGAAAGCGGCCCTGGATTTTTCCCAGGGCGGCCTCGTTGAGACGGGCCGACCATTGGATTTTGCTTTGTATGGTAAGGGGTTTTTTGTGATAGAGACACCTCAGGGACCGCTTTATACCCGCAACGGCGTATTCAGCACAAACCAGAATGGCCAGATAGTGGATAGCCAGGGACGAATTGTCTCCGGCGAGGCCGGACCAATCACAGTGCCGGGCAACGTGGGACTCTCACAATTAAATGTATCAGGCGATGGAAAGATTGGTGCTGGTAGCACAGATATAGGAAAATTTCGGTTGGTCGATTTCAAAGACAGCGAAAGTAAGCTTGTGCCGGTCGGCGAGAATTGTTACCGGATGCCTGACGTGGATATAAGGCCGGTTCCAGCCGACCGCATAGTGGTAAAAAACGGCTACCAGGAGGCATCTAACGTGAAACTAATCGACGAATTAGTAGATATGATAATGGTTGCCCGGCTCTACGAAGCGAATATGAAGCTTGTCACAGCCCAGAAAGAAGCTTCCAACAGTGTTATGAGCGTGGCTATGGGCTGATGGGTTTATAGTTCTGCGTTCGTTGTTCATTGACAAACGGAGTGCGAGTTAATCGACGTATAACAAGGAGAACAAATTATGTTAAGAGCATTTTCCACCGCGGCCACGGGAATGATGGGCCAGCAAATGATGGTGGACGTTATCGCCAACAATCTTGCCAATATTAACACCACCGGTTTCAAGCGGAGTCAGGTTAACTTCCAGGATTTGCTTTATATCAAGATGGAAGAGCCAGGCACCGAAGTGGCTTCGGGCATAAAATCTCCCGGCGGTATGGAAATAGGTAGTGGGGTCCGCGCTGCATCAACCATAAAAGTTTTTACTGCCGGTGAGCTCCAGAGCACCAATCGGCCTCTTGATATAGCTGTTTTAGGCGATGGTTTTCTGCAGGTAACGCTGCCGAACGGCGACAAAAGATATACCCGTGACGGCACTCTGCAAACAAATGCCAATGGCCAGTTGGTTACCACCACCGGATACAGCATCGAGCCGGCCGTTACAATTCCCAAGGAAGCTGTCTCCGTAAGTATCGAAAAAGATGGCGGTGTAAATATCACCGACCCCGCCGGAACCCAATCGGTGATAGGTAATGTTCAGTTGGTCCGATTTCCTAATCCATCAGGTCTTTCGAACGAAGGAGATAATCTGTTGGCCGAGACCCAGGCAAGCGGCACGCCAACGACCGGCACACCAGGAGAAAATGGTTTTGGCACTATCCTATCGGGATTTCTGGAAAAATCCAATGTTCAGATGATAACCGAACTGGTCAATCTTATAACCGCCCAGCGGGCATACGAGATAAATTCGCGTGCGATAAAGGCAGGCGACGATATGCTTCGAGCGGCCAATGAAATCGCTCGCTAAGGAATTGTTATGAGTAGTAGAGCAATTAATATTATCTTGGTCTCTCTGTTGGTGTTGGAGCAATTTTGCCAGGGGTCGGCAGCTCAACCCGCCGGTGACGCAAATGAGGATTGTGCTCTGCAGATTTACCTGCCCAGAGAGGTTACAATCAAAGAGGATTGCTTATGGCTCGGCCAGGTCAGCTTGGTCCGCGGCAGCGATTTTTTTGTGGCCAAGGCAAGCCAGATTCCTCTCGGCCGGATTTCGGTACCGGGCCAGGAAATTGTTATTGATAGGCCGATGGTCCTGAGCAGACTGGCCTGCAATGGAATACCCTCATCAAAAGTCACCTTGCTCGGTGCAGAAAAAGTAAAGGTAAAACAGCAGCAGAAAACTATCAAAGGTGGTGACTTCGTTAAGCGGGCAAGCTCATTTCTGAAAGACAATCCTCGAACCTTATCTGTTTGCCGGTTGGAGCCGTTATCGATACCCCAGGATTTCGCTGTGCCCGGCGATAGTAATAATATGGAATTGCGCCCTCGATTAGCCGGAACCTGCCCAACTGACCAGGCTAATGTTCAGATTGTAGTGCTTCAAGAGGGCAAACAAATAGGAATCCGTGAAGTAACTTTCCGCTTGAAATACAATTGTCGCACGGTAGTCGCCTTGGTTGATATTCCTGCCGGTGCGCCTATAAGTGCCGAAAATGTCAAGATAGAAAACACCATATCAAGTCATCCGGAGCCTGCCGATTGGAAGCCTCCTTATGGCCTGATTGCTAAACGCCATCTGCCGGCGAATACTGTGCTTGGTGCGAATATGGTAGCTCCTGCCGGTCGGCCGGTTGTCGTTGGACGCAATCAGAGCGTTATCATCCGGCTCGAAAAACCGGGCCTTCTGGTTACGGCTGTAGGAAAAACCCTGGAAAATGGCCGGGCCGGTGAACATATAAAAGTCCGAAACGTGGACTCACAGAGAATAATCTTAGCCAGGGTAAATGAAGATGGAACCGTGGAGCCGGTTCTTTAAGGACCACATTTTCAATCAATCGCTAAATAGACCTGATTGAAGGAGAAACAATGAGCAATAGAGTCTTGGTATTCGGCCTGATGGTTTCTGTTTGCTTGGCTGCTTGCTCACAGGCAGGTTCTATCTGGGCTAAAAGAGACAAGAATATAAAGGCGTTGTACGCGGACGATGTGGCTCGCCAGATAGGTGATGTTCTGACTATTAGGATTACCGAAGATAGTAAGGTCGATAATAAGGCAAACAGAGACCTGAAAAAAGAAACCAGCCGGTCAAACGACTTTAATGGGGAGCTTGGGATTACTACTCCGAATCATAATATTCTGCCCCGTATGCCCGGCTTCACTATGAAGGCTGAATCCAAAAATGACTTGAAAAGCAAAGCCGATTACAAAGATGAACGCAAGTTCGTCGATCGAGTTACTGTGGTCGTTGTCGATATCCTGCCGAACCGTAACCTTGTGGTTATGGGAACCCGCAACCGTGATATTAGCGGTGACATACAAGTCATTGAGATAAGCGGCATAGTCAGACCCAGTGATATTGTATTTGATAACTCAGTTAAGAGCGAGCAGGTTGCGGACTTTCGTATTGTAGTCAAGAATACCGGCGTGTCAGCGCCATACAACAAGCCCGGCTGGCTCGGCTCTATATTCGATATTCTTTGGCCGTTTTAGTCCACATTTATCTTTATTCTTTTGAGAGTGACAGCCTATGAAATCTCGTCTTTTGCTTTCGTGCGACCCCAGACGCTCCTTTTTGGGTTTTGCAGCAATGCTTACAATTTTGCTAAGTGCCGCTGAAATTGGCCGATGTGAGCGGATAAAGGATATCGTCGATATTCAAGGTGTTCGCAGCAACCCGCTCAGAGGTATCGGATTGGTTGTTGGACTGGCCGGCACAGGCGATACTACATCACTGTCGCGGCAAATGCTTACCAACATCTTGAGGGACTCGGGACTAGTTCTTTCTCCTTCTGACTTGACCGGCGGCAATATCGCCGTCGTTATGGTCACAGCAGAGCTGGGTCCTTTTGCCCGCGAAGGCTCGCAGTTCGATGTCGATGTCTCTGCCATAGGCGATGCCAAAAGTCTTCAAGGCGGAATGCTCTTGCCCGCACCGTTGGAGGGTCTCGATGGTCAAGTTTATGCCGTGGCCCAGGGAGGAATTTCGATAGGCGGCTGGGGGGCATCAGGCGAAAAGGCTTCAATTACAAAAAATCATCAGACAGTCGGGCGAATTCCCGACGGCGCGATAGTTGAAAAGGAAGAAATAGCTACATTTGTCGATTACATCGCCGGCCATAGACTTATTACGCTTAATCTGAGAAACGGCGATTTTTCAACCGCTCGGCAGATTAGTAAAGCCATTAACCAGGATTATCCGGATATCGCGGTAGTAATTGATGCCGGCACCATCAAAATCAAAATTCCGAACGAAGTCAATCAGACGGATATAGCCGGCTTTGTCGATGATATTACAAAGCATCAGGTCAAGGTTGATGTTCCTGCGGCAGTGGTGATTAACGAGCGAACCGGCACAATTGTGGTCGGCGAAAACGTCGGCATATCCACAGTGGCAATTTCCCAGGGTAGTCTCGTCGTGAAAATCAAAGAAACCGAAGTTGTTTCCCAGCCGATTGCTCCTTTCTCTGATGCCGGCACAACGGAAAAGGTGCCTGAAACAACTATAGGAGTCGAAGAGAAAGAAGGTCATCTGGTTCCTGTGTCCAGAGCAGTTACAGTCTCGGAGCTGGCTAAAACCCTCAATGCCATAGGAGCAACGCCCAGAGACCTGATAGCGATATTTAATGCCCTGAAAAAGGCCGGTGCTCTTCAGGCCAAGCTGGTGATAATGTAGGAGAATTTCAATGGATGAGGTCAAATTGATATTGACCCAGCCGGTCTTGCCGCCGGTTCCCCTCGACCATTTGAGCCGGACACCGTTTTGCAAAGAAGTAATAAACGGCAGTCCGGATAAAATCGACGACATCTCGGAAGAGAAGAAAAAGCAAACGGCCAAAGATTTTGAATCCGTTTTACTCGGCAAGTTGCTGGACGAGATGAAAAACACTATTGGCCGCTGGGGTTTTGATGAAGACAGCCCTTGCGAGCAAGTTCAAGGAATCTTTTGGCTGTATCTGGCCCGTGATATGGCAAATAACGGCGGCTTTGGACTATGGAAGGACATATACCAGTTTTTAACCGGCGCTGACCGCACAAACACAACGATAAACTCGGTAGATAGGCAGATATGAAAGCGACGGCAATCGTAATAGATGATAAAGTCGATGAGTTGTTGGCTGTTCTTGACAGGGATGTAGAGCACATACAGCAGAGTCTCTTGCACCTCAATGAGCTTCGCAGCCTTGTTATCAAGCGAGACGATGCCGCTTTGGGCAAACTACTCGAAAGCATTCAGACCGGCTCGGATATCTACAAAAGCCACGAATTAAAACGCCGCAAGATTCGAAAAGAACTGGCGAATGCCCTCGGCTGTAGTCCCCGGCAGGTAACTCTATCCACGCTCGAAGCTGCTTTGCCGGACGAAAAAAAGGCTCAAATAACCCGGATAAAAACAAAATTAGGCCCACTGGTGAAAGAGCTTAAGAAAGAGCATTTGAGCACTGCTCTGCTTTTATCGGAGTGTGCCAGATTCAACGGCCTGCTTCTAAGGAGCATTTTTGACCTCGGAAAGATAGGGGCGGTAACATACAACTCTAACGGAGCGACAAGGCGGCAGACCGACGCAGCTTTTCTAAACTTGAAGTTATGAGAAAATCGTAGCCTAAGTGGAGCTAATAAATGCAGGATTACTTCATAGGTATAAGCGGCCTCAGTGCGGCCCAGAACGCCCTTGACATAATTGGCAATAATGTCGCTAACGCCGCCACCGAAGGTTATCACCGTCAGAGGATAAACCTGGTTCCTGCCTATTCATCGCAAGCTGGCGGGATTTTTTTGGGGGGTGGTGTCGAAGTCGCCGGCGTTGCCAGAATGATAGACGGCCTTTTGGAGCAGGAAATTTTAAGGCAGCAATCGTCATTAGAACAGACGTCGCAGGAGTTATCCACGCTGCGCACGGTCGAAAACGCCTTCGGTGAGCTTTCAGCAGCAGGTAGTTTGAGCACAACCATAGATGAATTCTTCAATGCATTGCAAGACCTTTGTGCTCATCCCACAGAGAGTATTTGGCAAAGACAGGCCGTAACTGCTGCCCAGACTATGGCTGGCCAATTCAGAACATTAGGTGAATTTCTGACGAGATTGGAATCCCAGATTACTTTGGAATCCAAAAACATCATCGGGAGTATTAATACGCTGATAAATCAGATTGCCGAACTTAATGACAAAATTGAAAGGACAGAGATAACCGGCGGACAGGCTAACAATTTGCGGGACCGGCGGGACCAGTGCATAACGGCGTTATCTAAGTTGATTGGTGTAGAGACCTGTGCCAGGGAGTATGGCGTGGTTGATGTAAGCGTCGCTGGAATACCTGTGGTGATGGGTAGCTGTGCTACCGAACTGGAGGCAGGGCTGAACCAGGAAGGCAAATTAGGTATTACAGTTGCAGGAGCGTATAACTATAACACAAACGTGCAGGGTGGAGAGCTTGGTGCGCTACTATCATTAAAGAACGATACTTTAGCCGCTATTCATAGTGACCTGGATGACTTGGCAAGTGCAATAATACGGCAGATAAATCATTACCATTTTCAAGGGGTAGGTTCGGAGGGTTCGTTTACGGAACTGACCGGCTGGCTAATGCCCAGCGAAAATCTGGCCGATTTTGAGCCGCCCATAAAAGACGGCAAAATATACATTAGAGTCATCAATACAAGCACCGGAGAGGTAACTCGCCACGAAATTGATGTTGACGTATCATCAGATTCGTTGACCACTGTAGCTTCGGATATCTCTGCCATTACCGGCCTGACCGCTTCGGTGGCTTCTTCGAAGTTGCATATCTTGGCCGACGCGAATTATAAGTTTGATTTCCTGCCTGTGGTTCTGCCTGAGCCTACAGCAAGTAACCTTACCGGAACTTCGCCGCCGGCTATATCCGTATCAGGTATTTACACAGGCACCGAGAATCAAGGTTTTCAATTCATAGTGTCAGGTAATGGTTCGGTCGGTAACGGCACCTTGCAGCTTGAAGTGAAAGATACTTATGGCCAACCGGTTGCTACCCTCAATATCGGTGCCGGTTACGCAGCGGGTGACAAACTCGACGTAGGTAACGGAATCAAAGTATCTCTAGGCACCGGCGACTTGGTTGACGGTGACAGTTTTGAAGTTGACGCTTTTGCTGACACCGACACGTCAGGACTGCTGGCAGCGGTTGGAATGAATACCTTTTTCTCCGGCCATAATGCCACCGATATGGGAGTTTGTTCGGATATAGCCGGTTCGCTAGGCCATGTAGCGACAGCCCTTGGTGCCGATATGGTAGATAACACCAACGCCCTGCGAATGGCTGGCTTGAAGGACCAAACCGTAAGCAGTTTGAGCTCAATGACACCCGTAGAGTTTTATCGCCGACTGGCTACCGACATCGGCCAGCAAACCTCCGTCAAACAAATGGGACAGGACAACATCGAGGCTATGGTCCAGAATCTGACCAATCAGCAGAGTGAGGTAAGCAGCGTTAACATCAACGACGAAGCTGCCCAGATGTTAGTCTTTGAGCAGATGTTTCAGGCAATGGCCAAATATCTTAGCACAGTTAACTCGTCTATCACGACTCTTATTGAATTGCTCTAACCGGCTGACTTTATTTCGAGAACTCTTATGAGCCAAACAACGACTAATATCCTCAACAATGTTAGCTATGCTTTGCATTTGCATACTGATGCTATAGCCCGCCTCCAGGAACAGGCATCCACAGGTTCGCGGATAAATCGAACCTCCGATGGTCCATCTGCCGCCTATAACATCTTGACATTGAACTCGCAGGAAAAGTCGCTGCAAAATTATATGGATAATCTTTCTGATGTTAGCGACACGCTGGGGCTTTCCTCCACTATTGTTGGCAATATTACATCATATCTCTCGGAAGTTAAATCAAGGCTGACTCAGGTTACCAGTGGCACCTACAACCAGCAGTCACGAGAAATAGCCGCAGAAGGCATCAACGATATATTAGAGCAGATAATGTCACTGGCTAACACCAAAAATTTGAATCAGTACATATTCGGAGGGGCCAATACGGCCTCGGCGCCTTATGTAATCCAGCGAACTGACGGAGAAATCACCTCTGTATCTTACCAGGGAAGCACCGATGGGCGCGACGTAGAGGTAGCTCCCGGACTGCAGGCATCGGCTTTTTGTGTGGGTAGTGATATCTTTGGCTCGAACGACCGTGGCGACCCGGTTTTTATGGGCATTACTGGTGCCAAAGCTGGCACAGGGACATCGAGCGTTCGCGGTGATGTTTGGCTGACGGTAATTAATGATGGCGCTAATTATAAATTATCTATCGATGATGGAGCAAGCTATGTAATTGTCCCTCCCGGCGGCAATACCAACCAGGCTGTAACAGATTCGCGAACAGGGCAGGTCCTGTACGTTGATACCACCGGAATAAACAACACTGGCGTTGAGCTTGTCCGCGTCCCCGGAACTTATGATGTCTTCAGCACACTTATCAGCATTCGGGACATACTGAAAAATAAAAAGAATCTTTCTGATGCGCAGTTACGCCAGTTGGAGGGGAGTTGTTTAAGCTCTCTGGATGAGGTAAGAAATCTCCTGGTTCGGGACTCTGTTTCCATCGGGTCAAAAATCGGATTCCTGGACGACCTCAAAAATAGTCTAACGAGCATGAAGAACAACGCAGAGGATAACGTCTCTCGTCTGCAGGATGCCGACATAGCCCAGATTGCTATAGACCTTTCTCGCCGTCAGGCTTTGTACCAGGTGTCGTTATCGGTGGCCGCGAAGATTATGTCTATGTCGCTGCTGGATTTCATTAGCACGAGCGCGTGACAGAAGGCAGCATTGCAGACTGAAGGATGTCTGTGCGAATAACATATATGTCTGATATTTTTACAAATTTTATTACTGAGGCCGCCAAATCGCAAATAAACACCTGTGTTGTGTGATGGCACGGAATTTGCCACATAGCGGCTATGTGGATTCCAGACCCGTCGGTTTGTAAAGGGAACTTGTTCTGACGGATTTTAAGATAAATAAGGAGTAAAATAGATGGCACTGGAAACAAATTCCCAGCAGCCTCGAACGCAAAGTGGTGCACTCGGCAATTCTGACCATTACCAGAGAGGTCTGGAATTGGCTGAAGCTGGTAAGTATCAGGAATCTCTCACCTGTATCCAGGAGCATCTTCGCATAGCGCCCGAAGATGCACAAGCATTGAACGATGCAGGAGCAATTCTCCACTGTCTGGGTCGCTCGGCTGAAGCCATCGGCTATTTTCTCAAGGCCCGCAGCTTGCGGCCTAACAGTGCCGAAATAGTTTGGAATCTGGTGGAAGCATATCTTGCTGCCGGCAGGGCTTGCGAAGCCATGCAGCTTTTTGACGATATGGAGCGGATGGGCATATTGAATGCGGAGGCGCTTAACAGGACCGCCAACGTATTCCTGAGGCAGGATAACAAGGCCGACGCCGTGGAAATGCTGCTTCGCTCCCTAAAAATCTCACCGCAGCAGCGAATCCTCGAACCAATGCTCCAGGTGATTCGTTCTAAAAGGCCGAAAGTAGCTTTCTTCTGTGGCGGTGACGGCAGCAGATTTCTTGACGAAATTGCTGAATTCACAAAGCAGCGTTTTGATGTCCATCTTTTTGATGACCACACGGAGGAAGAGTTGTATAAATTGATGAAATGGAGTGATATTTCCTGGTTTGAGTGGTGCACTAATCTGGCAGTAGTGGCATCGAACCTGCCGAAAGTTTGCAAGACCATTATTCGGCTGCACCGCTATGAGGCCTACGAGCAGTGGCCACAGCAAATTAACTGGGACAATATCGATGTCCTTATCACCGTTGGCAATAGCTTCGTCAAAGATGCTCTCCTCCGTAGTGTCCCTCAGCTCGCAAGCCAAACATCCGTAGTTACTATCCCTAACGGTGTGAACCTTGAAAAATTTGCATTCACAGAGCGCAAACGCGGCAAAAACATCGCCTTCCTGGCTAATCTGCGAATGGTAAAAAACCCCGCCTTCGTTTTGCAATGTATGCAAAAGCTGCACTACATTGACCCGGGCTATCGTTTGTTTTTTGGCGGCACTTTTCAGGATGGCGATCTTGAACAATACCTCAGGTTTATGGTTGATGCTCTTGACCTTCGCGATGTGGTGTTCTTTAACGGCCGGCAGGAAGATGTCAGGTCCTGGCTTGAGGATAAACATTACATCGTTTCCACCAGTATCATTGAAAGCCAGGGTATGGGACTGCTGGAAGGAATGGCCTGTGGCCTAAAACCGGTAATCCATAATTTCCCTGGTGCCGACCAGGTGTTTCCGTCCGAGTTTTTGTTTAACATCTCCGAACAATTCTGTCAGCAGATTTTCTCAGATACTTACGAGCCTCAAAGGTATCGCAAATTCGTCGAAGAAAACTACTCGCTGCAGAATCAGTTAAACAAAATCAACGACCTTCTAAGGCAGCTCGAAGCCGAGATAGTTTTACAACAGACCCAGACCCCATTTTGCAATAACTCGCAAAACGAGCACCCTGAGGAACTCGGTTTGCATGCAGTATCCCCTGCGGTCTTCGACAACAACAGAATTGTGTAATCGTTAGCTTAAAAGGCAATATTTGATACCTGCAATGGCAAGAAATAGTGAGAAAAAGGCTGGGCTGGTTGTCAGTGTGCTTATTCCGACTTTTAACCGGCCCAGGTATCTATCGGAGGCGCTGGCGAGCGTCCTGCGCCAGACTTACACAAACCTCGAGGTCATCGTGGTCAATGATGGCGGTCAGGATGTAAGCAATATAGTTAATTCGTTTGGTGACCGGCGTGTGATTTTTATCAATAGAAACCAAAACCGCGGTAAGGCCTTTTCGCTCAACCAGGCTCTAACCAGAGCCACGGGTAAATACATCGCCTACCTTGACGATGACGATTTGTATTATCCCAATCATATCGAAATGCTGGTCAACGCCTTGGAAAATGGAACTGACTGCCAGGTCGTCTATAGTGACTTCTACAAAGTATGCTGCAAGGTTTCACAGGATGGCACCCGGCAGGTCTTGAGCAAGGTGCTTGAAATTAGCCGCGATTTCGACCGCTTTTTTATGTTATATTTCAATCACGTCCTGCACGTATGCCTGATGCACAGTCGGGACTTGCTTGAAAAAACCGGACCTTACAACGAGAAGCTCAACGTCCTGATTGACTGGGACATAACCCGCCGTCTGGTTTTCTTCTCGGATTTTCACCACGTCCCCCAAATCACCGGCGAGTATTATAGCCCCATAGGGCAGTCCGACAGAATATCCGTCCTTCGGCGTGCGGATGAAAACGAGTACCTCAAGAATATTCTAACAATACGGACCGCCAGACCTCCCAAGCCCTGGTCAAAGATTCAGGATACTTCCATCATTTTTGCTGCGGACCGCCTGGGTGGAGAGGCAGGAAAAACTATCGGTGCTATCTGGCGTCATACCTTTTTCCCATACAAGCTTTATCTGCCGCTGCCCCAGGCAGATTTCAACAGGCTGAATACCGATATGCCCAATATAGTCCTCGCGCCCGTCAATCCGCTATTTTCTCAAGCCCAGAGGATAGATGCTGTTCTGCAAGTGTGTGATGGCGAATATGTTGGCATAGTGCCGACCGGTTTTCCTGTTAAGGATATGTGGATAGAGAGCTCGCTCTATGCTCTGATTAACGGTTCAGGTAGCCGCGAAGGATTTGAATTAGAAGGTTCAACGGATGCTGTTTGGGCGGTCGTGCTCAGAAAAGCCGACTTGCAATATGCTCGCAAGGCCTTTCCACATTTGCCGCTTCGACAATCTCTGGAAGCAGCAAACATTGTGATAAAACGCCCGAACTGTGAAGGGTTGCCTTTTCGGTTTGATAAGTTGCTTCAGCAGGCCCAGTCAGCAACAAAAAACGGTAGTTTCACGGAAGCCGCTCGGATATTTGAGTATATTGCCGACCATCATCAGAACAAGCTTTGGATGAGGGCGATGGCTGCAAAGGCCTTTTTCGAGGCGGGAGACTACGCCAGGGCAGCCCGGCTTACCAGCGAGGTCAACCAGCAGAGGCCGACGGTTGATACGCTCCTGTTAGAAGCAAGGCTCAACCGGGAAAAAAAGAAATTCAACCCGGCAATTGAATTACTTAAAAAGGCAGAACGAATACTCGAAGGGAATGAATTGCTATGGACATAACGCAAGATAGTGCTGAACAGCAGCACAACTCCACACAACACTACGAGGTTTTGCAGCAGCTTGGTGATTGTTACGCCTCTGTCGGTAACTACGCAGAGGCACAAAAGTGCTATGAAAAAGCGGCCTCGTTAGGGCCCGATGAGCCTGGTCCTTACATCGGGCTTGGAGTAGTTGCTCTGCAAAAGAATCTTCTCGACGATGCTGAAATAGCCTTTAGGGTCGCTTGTCGGCTGGACCCCAGTTGTGCCAGGGCCTATGCCGGCCTGGCTATGGTGGCACAGCAGAGAGCTGATTACAAGCAGGCCTTTGAGATGTATCTTAAATCCCTTGAGCTGGATAGTGACAACTTCATAGCCCTTTTGGGTCTCTTCCAGACCTCCTGCCAGATGGGCTCATTCGCAAAGGTTACTCACTATCTGGAGGTGTATTTGAATATGCATCCTGGCGATACCTCCGTTATGTTCTCACTGGCGGCGCTGTATATGAAAGATGGAAGATTGGAACAGTCCCAAAAAATCCTCCAGGACCTTTTGGCTTTAGCCCCTGACAATAATGACGCAGCTAATTTACTGGAAGAGGTCGAGCACAGTTTGGCTCAGGTAAAACAAGCGGGTGTTCAAATCGCATGAGAGCTGATAATGGTGACATTCCTCCAGACCAACAGGTGCTTCTTCATGACCTGCAGATTCTTTTGGAAAAGCAAATAGAGTTGGCCAATCAGGGTAACATCAAGGATGTTGAAGTTATAGCCGGACAGGTCGGTTCTCTGGTAGGGAGGATAACAGGTAGGGGGATTCTTGAAAAACCTGAATTTCAAAATCAACGACGGCAATTGCAAAAATTGTACGAAGATTTATGCCTGGCCATTACATCGCAGAAAGCTGAAACTGGCGAAAAGCTAAGCCAGGTTCGCAAAGGCAGAAAAATGCTTGGCGCATACCGCAGCAACTTTACCAAGTAATCCCGTAGAAAAATAAAGTCATGGAAAATCTCGAGAACAAGTTGTCACAAAAGGGTTACTGGTCCGAAGAACAGACTTTACCTGTAGTTGGTGATACATACTATCAAAAGAAAGTCGTGGAGGCCTGGGACTTTATAGAGATAGATGAGCCTATCCAAATAAGAAAGGATTTGATGATACAAAATATCAAGCAGGGCAAGCTGTTCTGGAATCTTAATGTTGCACTGATATTTTTGGCTGACAGGATAGACCCCAGAAGTTATCTGGAAGTTGGTGTCCGTACCTGCGGCTCTCTTGTGCCTGTTTTGCATAACTCGAACGTTAAAAAAGTTGTTGGCGTTGATATATGGGCAGGAAGCTATTCTGGCCTTCCGAATACGCTGGAATATACGATAAATCAAATTAAAAAATACCAAGCCAAAACGAATAAACAATTCGAAATCAAATTTATCAAGGGTAACAGCCACACAAAATTAAAAGATTTGATTAAGGCCGGGGAGAAATTTGATTTGATTACAGTAGACGGCGACCATTCAGAAGCTGGCGCTTGGGAAGACTTAGAGGATGCCGTTAAGTTACTCGGTCAGCAGGGTGTGATAGTCTTTGATGATATTATTCACCCATCTCTTTTGTACCTTAGGAAGCTCGTCGATAGATTAAAACGAGAACATCCAGAGTTTAGTGTTTTAACCAACAGCAGACAGGATAATGGCTGCGCAATTTTTTTGAGGAACATAGATGTCCCTGGGTTGCTAAATGGAAAGTCCCATGGACACTTTCGCTGCTGGTGCAATGGCCAATTGAAGGATTCGGTACATCCATTGTACGGTCAGTGTCAGGATTGCGGGACGCTTTTGTTGAGACAACAACCTACCAAAGAGCAGCTAAAGGAATTCTATGGTTTTGATGGATACTGGCACAATCAGCAGGTGAACGTATCCGGATATCCAGCCATTGAGCAACGAGCAGCTAATGATTTTGGCGACCGTATTCCAGTTTGGTATCAGTTACTGCAAAGATATAAACCGCAACTGGAAAGTTTGCTTGAAATAGGGTGCGGACACGGCGGGTTCCTGCACTACTGTTTTGAGCGCGGAATCAAAAACGTCGTTGGCGTTGAACCTGATGAGCGAACATGCGAGTTTGCACGGGAGCGTTTTAATCTTCCGTATGTTGTTAGTGGTTTGTTCCCTGATGTTTCTTTACCGTTTGAAAAGTTTGATGTAGTGGCGGGATTTGACGTTGTTGAGCATTTTTCAGACCCCCTGAATGCAATGCGAAGGGCTGCTGAATTACTGAACGACAATGGTATATACTTCTTCCAGGTCCCGTGTTATCGTGGCGAAGGGCGCGAATGGGTACAGTTTAGGCCGAATGAACACATATTCCTCTACAATTCACAAAGCATTCGAAGGCTCCTTGAATTTGCCGGTCTTGAAGTAACGGAAATATTACCTGGTTATTTTCCGGATGATATGTTTGTCGTTGGGCGCAAAAGGACTGTTCGTAACCTGCTTTTTGTTCGTACAGATTCTATTGGAGATAATGTCCTTGCCGCTTCTATGTTGCTGCATATCCGAAAAAAGTTTGAACATGCCAGAATAACTGTCCTCTGCCAGGAGCACATTGCAGAACTCTACGAAGACTGTCCCTTTGTGGATAATGTAGTAGTTTTTAACCGAAAAAGAGCGTATGAGGATGCCGGATACAGAAATGAAATTATAAACCGCCTCAAGGTGTTAAAGCCCGACGTCTCACTCAACTCTGTTTTTTCAAGCGAACCAATAACGCATATATTTGCAACGGAATGTGGTGCAGGTGAACGTATCGCCATCGAAGGCGACCTCTGTAATATTTCCGCCGAACTGCGACAAAAGTATAATCAATCTTATACAAAACTTCTGCCCAGCGCCGGTGAGCATAAACCGGAACTGGCAAGACACAGAGACTTCTTAAAAGGTCTCGGCGTTGATGTGCCTCTTCTGGAGCCGATGGTATGGATTACTGCTGAAGATGAGAGATTTGCGGAGAAGTTTTTCAAAGAGAATAATCTGGAGCCGGAGCAGACAGTTGCACTGTTCGCGGGTGCGCAACGACAGGTACGCCTGTATGATAAATACGGCGAGTCACTGTCGGAGTTTTGCAAAAAAAATCAATTGAGTGTTGTTGCGCTGGGCACGGAACAAGAGCGTGACATCAACCAGAGAAATTTAGATACAATCGGAGTCGAAACAGTCAATTTAAGTGGCAAGACCACCGTTCGTCAGTCCGCGGCGATACTTAAACGCTGCAAATTGGCTGTCGGGGCAGAGACAGGCCTGGCGCATATCGCGTGCGCAGTAGGAACACCTAATGTTATTCTATTGGGAGGAGGACATTTCGCTCGGTTTATGCCTTATTCACCATTGACCTCGATTGTTTGTTTGCCTTTGGATTGCTTCGGGTGTGACTGGAAATGCGGATATCGGAGGCCCCATTGTGTCAAAGATATTGCACCGCAGGTCTTTGCTGAAGCTGTTTGGCAGACATTTCAGAAACCTTCGGAAAGGATTCGTGTATTTGTGCAGGCAGCTTCCTTGTGGACTCCGGAATCAGGGCAGCCGAAGTGGCGGATGTTTGAAAGGTTGCCTGCGGCTGGTGATGTTGAAATTATTACTGTTGGTGAAAAAACCGCCGCCGCT
>Ga0315279_10000555_pt1 | contig 72832 bp, 40 predicted proteins | sample YL17G06_20_MG_FD_203694 | JGI IMG/M metagenome (GOLD analysis project Ga0315279, IMG submission 203694) | Sediment microbial communities from Yellowstone Lake, YNP, Wyoming, USA - YL17G06_20 | ecosystem: Environmental > Aquatic > Freshwater > Lake > Sediment | place: USA: Wyoming | collected...
TCAAGGCCGCCTGCCAGGGGTTCTTTGAGGGCATCGACGAGCATGTGACGGCTCTTCGTAGCCTACTGACCGAGAACTTCCAAGTCATCACAGCGTGACACCGAAATCTCATTCAGGATGGGTATATAATCACTTATATGAGTTTGACTGAGGACGTAAAACGCAAATCGCTTGAGTTAGGCTTCGATCTGGTAGGCATAACGGACGCCTCACCAATAGACAGCCGACAGGTTCAATTGTTAAACAAGTGGCTGGCATCCGGCTTGGCAGGTCAGATGAACTATATGCACAGAAATCTCGACAAGCGGATGAATCCCGCCGAACTGCTGGAAAATGCCCTGTCGGTTATAATTGTGGGCCTAAACTACAAGCCGCATAGACAAAATCAGCCGGACACAGCCGCACCAACAGGTCGGGTCGCAAGTTACGCCCAGTATGAAGATTATCACCCTTTCATAAGGACTCGCTTGCGCAAACTGACTGACTTTATCGGTTCTCTTGCCGGCCCCGGTCATAGATTCAAGATATGCGTTGATTCGTCGCCGGTAGCTGAAAGGGCGCTGGCCGCCAGAGCCGGGCTGGGCTTTATCGGAAAAAACCACATGCTTATAAATCCCGCTCTTGGTCCGCAGATATTTCTGGGCGAAATAATCACGACCGTTAAACTCCAATTTGACCAGCCCGCGTATTGTCATTCCGAGCGGAGCGAAGCGGAGTCGAGGAATCTACTGCCAGAGAGCCGCGCAGCCTCAGCACAACAGCAACGTATCGACTCAACAAGCAACAAATGTGCTAATTGCACTAAGTGCATCGGTGCTTGTCCGACCGGTGCCTTGCGAGCCGATGGCCAATTCGACGCCAATAAGTGCATCAACTATTTGACAATCGAGCACAGGGACGAAATAGATGCCGATCTGGCCGAGAAGATCGGCAACCGTCTGTTTGGCTGCGACGAATGTGTGCTGGCTTGCCCCTATCAGCAAGACGCCCCTGTGTGCCGCAATCAGGAATTCAAGTTTCATCGTGATAGAGCCGCGCTGAGTCTGCAGCAGATTCTGGATATGAATGAAAGAGATTTCAAAGCAGCCTTTGCTGACTCGGTAATTAAACGCGTTGGCCTTGACGGCCTAAAAAGAAACGCCCAAGTCTGCCTGGCTAATGTTTAGCCGTCGCCGGTACGCCTGCCCTGAGCCTGCCGAACGGGGCGACGGCACTTCAACCGATATATTTAAGTCTTTCCGTGGCCTATATACTTGCACAAATTCCGCACAAAGCCAAAATTTTTTAAGCAATTTTCTTGACAATTGCGCTGGGGGGGGCACAAACTATAAATAGTTGAGTTGTTTTTTAGCAAACTAAAGAAGCATCAGCTCTTGCGGAAAACGTATAACCGGGTAGGCAACCGGACGCATTAACAGAGAACAGCCCGGCACGGCAACCAAAAAACAAACTGAATTTCGTCATTCAGGAGATAAATCATGCTCGCCAAAAGCACACGATTTGCGCCGGGCGTATGCGCTGTCTTTATCCTTCAACTAGCCTGCTTGTCTTTTGCCGGTGCTGCCGCTCAACTCGAACAGGCAGAAAACCTGCTCGAAAAGGGCCAATATGAACAGGCGGAGGCCATTTATCAGCAAATCGTAAGCCAGTATCCAGGTACTGATGATGCCTTTGCGGCTCAAAAGCAGCTTACCTTTCTTTACATTGCCTGGGACAGATACCCACAGGCAGAAGCAGCCTACAACCAGTTGCTTGCCAGCTTCTTAGGACACAAGGATATAGCTCAGGCAGTTCACGACATAGCATATCGGTATCGCAGCGTAAATAAACACGAAAAAGGTAATGAATTAGACCAATATGTAGTAGCTACATGGCCTGACAGCGATTATGCGTTGCTGGGCCAAATGGATATCGCAAAGTACTACGTCGATCAAGGTGATGAGACCAATGCTGAAGATGCTTGTGCTAAATTGCTTACCAATTATTCTGGGCATGCGCTTACAGCAAGGGCCATTCACGATGTAGCGCAGCATTATCGCTACACAAAGAAGTACGAAAAGGCTAATGAGTTGTATCAATTTGTTGTAAAGACCTGGCCCAAAGCCGAACATGCGTTGTGGGCACAAGCGGATTTGATAAAGTCATATCTTGCACAAGGTGACGATACTGCCGCTGAAGCTGCGGCTGAGACATTGCTCACCAAATTCAACGACAATCCATTAATAGCCAGAGCTATCTGGGACACAGGACAGCACTATCGTGACCTGAAAAAATATGAAAAGGCAAACCAGCTTTATAAGCATGTGGTAGAGAACTGGCCTAAAGCTGAGCACGCTGTGTGGGCACAGGCTGACCTGATAAAGTCATATCTGGCTCTGGGAGATGACTCCAGCGCTGAAGCTGCCGTTAAGAAATTAATTGCTGATTTTTCCTGGAGCGAACATATAGCCAGAGCCATTCACGACACAGCCTGGGAATATCGCAGGTTAGGAAACTACGATAAGGCTAATGAGCTTGACCAGTACGTTATCGACCGCTGGCCAAAGGATGTGCAGGCGATGTGGGCAAAAATGGATATGGCAAAGACAGATATTGCCCTTGGGAATTACGCCGCCGCCGACAAAACGGTCGATATTTTAATCGCTGATTTTCGTGACCAGCCGGAATTACCCGAGACGATATTTTTGATAGTAGAACAATATTACACCCGCGCTTTCAGGAATCAAAACGAAGGTCTTGACATTGACGCCAAGGTCAATTTGAGAAAAGCCCTAAGTCTATGTGACCGAATAGTAACGCAATTTCCTCAGTCCCTTACTGCTCCTCGCGCCTGTCGTTTTGCAGCTGACTCCTGCCGACGGTTGGGCGAATACGATAAGGCCGTCGAGTATTGTAGGACAGCGATTGACAGGTGGCCTGATTACAAGTACGCCGACCGTACGAAGGTGATGATGGACAGGTGTCTCGAGGAACTACAGAAGCAAAGGTCTAATCCTAAATAGCGAGTACGTGGCAAAAAGACAACAACGTAATGACAAACTCGTGAAAAACCATTGCAATTGGATAATGTGGTTAGTTGGAAGAAAGGGCCTAAAATGGGAAAATTATCGAGTACTCTTCTCCCGACTCTCATAATTTTAGTAACTGTAGCGGTTCGCACCTCCTATGGTTGTTCTTGTTTGAATGACTACCAAAACCCTGATTGCGTGACTGATCGGCCGTGTGGTTGCGATCCGATCATAGGTAGTTGCAGCGAGAAGCAAGAACGCGATCATGCGAACCCGGCTTACATCTGTCCTGGACAAGCGGGTTGGGGAGATGGGATATGCATTCAATTCCCGAATGTTCTCTGTTATGAGTGGAGAGATTGTGGACAGACGGGAGTTCACATGTTTGAGATCTGCTGCGCTACCGAGGAGTTTTGGTGGGGTTTTTGTACCTATTACCCCTGGCCCTATTGCCAGGATTGCGAAGGAGTGGGCATCTGGCACCCTCAATACGTAGAGAATGTACTCTGTTGCTTTCCATAAACTGTCAATAGAGAAGGCGGAAAGGCGATCACGATGGAGATTAGTTTGAGAAAAAAAAACACGCTAGTCCTACTAATGCGTATTATACCCACAACATTATTCTACTTAGCGATTCAGTTTAACACAAGCTACGGAACCGAGGCCTCAATCCAAGAGGTAGCTCCGTCAGAATATGTGTCCCTCCTTGAAGGTGCTGCAGCACTGATTAAAAGCAATTATGAAGCGATCGCTACTTGGCAAGGAGAACTTATAGTCCAAGAAGACGATTATTATTATGGCGACAAGTGTCGGCGGATTCCTATCCTGCCAGGTGAACCGGCCGCTGCCTCGAAGAGCATCCGGAGAAGCGTTACTGGGCTGGTGAATTTTGCCCTCGATACGTACAATGATAAACTGTACACTGAGTTTATACCAACGGTCGAATATAAAGCTCTGGACTTAAACCGAGATGTTGCTGTCAATGAAAAATATTCGCGCATAATATCAATTGTTACTCCCGAGGAATACTTGAGTTACCAAGTTGATCACGTCTATGCTTACCGCCGAGAAAACGTACTCAACGGGAAAGTACAAGGTAGGGCTGCTTTCCGACTACCTCTTGAAAAAGCCAAAGGTCAACAATGGGGACACATAAGGGATCCGCGACGATACTTTTTCGAAAGCAATAGAACAATGTGGGACTTCCTTTATACACTACGTGATACGGTTGCCGGAAAGACCGATATTCCGAAAGACAAGGCCCCCCAAATCAGTATGGCGAGGGAGGACCTAGGCGACTCCCACGCAAAACTCCATGTTAAAGGCGGCTTTCACGCGAGCCCGAACTGCCCAAGTTACGATCTTGAGTTTCTAAACATAACTATAACTTTAGATAGTCGGGTAGGATTAAATATGGTCCGTCGCGAGGTCATGGATCGAAGTGGAAGGACCTTGCAGACTTTGGATATTAACTATGAGGAAATCGGTCATGTATATTTACCCAAGACCGTGCACTTCGTAATATTTACTGGAGAACAAAAGCTGTTCGACTCTCGCATTACCTTCTCGAAATCCATAATCAATGAACTCATCCCGGAAGAAACGTTTACATATAGAAATCTAGGTCTTAAGGATGGTGAACAGCTGTGCGACAAGACTCGTGACTTGGACTACTTATATCAAAACGGCGAACTTCTTCCGACAGCTGGAAAGTAGGGACAGTCCCGAGTGGCGGTTTTCTAATAATCGCTGGGTAGAAAGGGTGATTAGCCGCAGCAAATACTTCTATTTATGGGCGTGACACGCGGAAATTCAAGGGGCAAGGAAGAAGTCGGTCTCACAGGTGGGCACTTCACGGCCTTCGTAGATATCAACATTCTGCAGCGTGTAAATGTCGTCCTCTAATATATCGGCGTGACGTGTTTTTATGAATTCGGCCCGGCCATCACCGTACAAAACGTTCTGGCCACGACGCTTGTGATTGATACTGTTACGCGTCAGCAGCTCTTTGTTCAACGTCAGGCTCAGCGATTTTGAGTAGTCGTCAGGCAGCTTTTCAAAAAGCGGACTCAAATCCGCGACTAAGACCCTTCGACAGATCAATTTTCCGTTACCGGCCTGTTGGCACCCTATCTGGAAGCTATAAGTTACATACTCTCTGCCGGGAAAATCATGATATTGCGACAAATGGGAGGTATCCGGTTGTACCAGCCTGCCACGCGACCAACCGGAGCACACGAAATCTGACGCCTTATTGTAGTTCAATTGCACCAAAAGCCACAACGCCCGGGTGTTGGAGTGGTTTTCTCTGCCCTGCTCACCAACTTTCCACCAAGGCTCACCGGCTGCTGCCGCAACGGCGGGTAACCTACCATCGTGGTCGGAGGCATACTGAGTTAAGCCATTGAAGATGTGAGACAGATTCATCCCACATTGCTGCTGAGAAGCTTTATTGCGGGCGTAGCCCAGCGAACTGAGCAGGATACTCAATCCGATTACAAACACAGCGGCAGATGCCAAGACCTTGCCGAGTCTCGGCCAAAACGAACTGGCAGCAACCAGCCCTCCGGCTTGCTCGGTCGATAGCAACTGCTCAAGTTTGGCTCGACTTGTACGCGCCGCATTGAGCCGTTCGATTGTGCTTTCCACAAGGTCATCCGGACAGGGTTCGCTCTTGATGCTTTCTAGTGGTGCGAACGCAGATTTGAGCTTTGCGTGAATTTCAGCCGCCTCTTTGTTGGAGCATATCAGCGACTGTGCTTGGGCGGCTTCTTCCTCTGATGTCAAACCTATACAGTAATCAAACAATAGTTGTTTCTGCTCGGTGCTTGGAGACATCATTTAGCTTCTTTACTCCCAACTGCTGCTTTCCACTCTCTTGCGAAACGGGCAACCGCTGTATGTAGCCTGCTTTTGACAGTACCGATAGGTATACTTAGGATACTGGCCATTTGTTTGTAAGAAAATTTGTTAAAATAGGCCAAAATCAGTATTTCTCGCAGATTGTCCGGCATATTCGCTATAATATGTGCAACGCGAGCCGCGGTTTCGCCCTGCTCCAATTCCTCGTAAGGCATTGTATTGTCAGAACTAAGGGTGTTGAGCACGTCGTCGAAGGAGATTTCCTCCGAATCTGACAAAGTGCCTATGGGGATGGCCGCTATCCGCTGTGATTTGCGAAGCGCATCCTTGGCTTTGTTGGCGGCAATAGTAAACAGCCAGGGCCGCAAAGGCCGACCCGGATCAAAACTTTCCCGGCTGGTAAATAGCTGTAGAAAGGTCTCCTGAAAGACATCCTCGACCAGGTCCTGACGGTTCAAAAACTGTTTAAGAAATGCGTAAAGGCTGTTCTTATAACGGCTTACGATTTCACGGAAGGCCGCCTCGTCGCCTTGCCCATAGCGCACAAGAAGCTCTGCATCACTCAGTTTTCTGGACGCCCAATTCATAGTTTATGTCCCCGGAATCCGTATTGTAAGCAACGCCCAGGCAAATTAAAATCTTTATCGCAGAGGATTTACAAAAATACAGGCAGCACGCTTTTGCTTGACCAGGGTTTCGCATCAGCCACCCCTGCCTTCGCAGGGACAAGCCTGACCCCACCAAAGTGTGGGGCGGTCTCCGCCGCGAGAAATGTAGCTTACCCATCTTGACATTGGCCTTGGCTTTAATTGGCTTTGATTGGCTTTGTCTTTGCCGAGCCTGCAGACGCCTAAATTCTCATATCCCTTTGTACCGTAAGAGATTACGCTCATTTGGCCTTTTGGAAATTGGCTTTGTTTTGCATAATTTACTCTGGCCGGGCACCCGGATTCTCGGTGATTCTTGTCGCTGGCGGCTCTGACCTCTGCCATCTGTCGCCCATCTTCTGTTAGTTGTCTTCTGCCTTCTGTTTCCTGCATCCTGATTGCCTGTTATCCTGATCACCTGCACCCTCTTATCCTGTTTGCCTAATTTGCCTATTCTGTTCTCTGCCCTCCGTCTTCTGTTTTCTGTCTCCTCTCTCCTGACTTCTGTCTCCTGTATTGTGTTCTCTTGCCATTATGATTCTCTTTAATTTTGTTAGATATATATTATACCCAATAGACGCTTTTTTCTCAAGCAAATTCCGGACAAATCTCGGCGAGTATATCGCATTAAGGCCGCGAAAAGACAGAAACACAATGGGGAAAATAAATCCCGAAGCCAAAGGTTAGCCTTGAAAATTAAGTAAAAACCTGCTAACCTTGCCGCCAGGATATACTGTGAAGCGCGTATTTCGGAGGCTAAAAAATGAGCGAATGTCGAGAAAAAACTACTAGACGCAAGTTCCTGAAGAATTCAGCCGCTGCGGCTGCAGTAGTCACACTGGGCCTAAGTTCCAAGACTGCTCCCTCCGCCAGAGGCGCATCTGCCGCTAATGAGAAAATTCGTGTCGGATTCATCGGCGTGGGCAACCGCGGAAGCCAACTTCTAAGAGGCTTCCTAACACAAGATGACGTTGAAGTTGCAGCTCTCTGTGACGTATACGAGCCATATCTCGTGAGAGATTACTCTAAAGTGGACAAAATGCTCGCCGATTCGCTGGGGAGCACAGTTCCTCAGATGACCGAGAAATTAGGTGCCGATGTCGCCAGGTACAAGGATTTCCGCCGGCTGCTGGAACGCAAAGACATAGACGCGGTGGTTATATCGACGCCCGACCATTGGCACGCCATCCAAGCGATTATGGCTTGCCAGGCTGGCAAGGACGTGTATGTGGAAAAACCGCTGTCGGTAACCATCGTTGAAGGCCGGAAAATGGTTGAGGCTGCAAAACGGCACAACCGTGTGGTCCAGGTGGGCCTTCATCGGCGTTCCTCGCTAACATACCAACAATTGGCTCGTGATGTTCAGGCAGGTAAAATAGGCAAGGTAACGGTAGCCAGAGCCTACCGTATAAGTAATATGTACCCGAACGGCATAGGCAAATATCCTGACACCGAGCCGCCGAAAGGCCTGGATTGGGATATGTGGCTTGGCCCTCGGTCGGAACGGCCCTACAAGGACAATATCCCCTTGTACAAATTCCGCTGGTGGCAGTCTTACTCCTCTCAGATGGCCAATTGGGGCGTGCACTATTGCGATGCCATCCGCTGGGTCCTGGCAGAAGAAGCTCCGGTTTCGATATCGGCGCACGGAGGTCGTTTTGCCGTCTATGACGACAGAACAGTACCTGACACGATGGAGGTTATCTTTGAATTAGCTTCGGGAGCATTGATTATTTTCGGCCAATATGAAGCGAGCGGCGGCTCACCGTTACCCACCGGCGAGATTGAGTTCCGAGGCACGCTGGGCAACCTGTACCCTGGCGGAGAAGCCAGCGGATACACAATTGTCCCTTCATCGCCCGGCCAATTCCAGGAAGCAAAAACCCGCATCCAGCCGGAAGAAAGAAAAGCCCAGGATAGAAATAAAGACCTGACAGTCGCACATATTCGGAACTTTCTTGACTGCGTTAAGACCCGCGCCAAAACCAATTGCGACATGGAAACGGGGCACCGCTCAACAACGTTTGCTCTGCTGGCAAATATCGCTTTGGCCACAAAATCCCGAATAGAATGGGACCCGCGGAATGAGCGAATTACCAACAATGAAAAGGCAAATGAGCTGCTGCACTACGAATACCGAAAGCCCTGGAAGTTGACCTGATGATCTCTGTTTTTCGAAAGGGACGAATTATGAAGCCGATCACACGCCGCCATTTTATGAAAGGCTCGCTGGCTGCCGGCATTTCTTTGGCGATGCCGTTTTCCCGCGCCCGCGGGGCTAACGACGATATTCGCGTTGCCGTAGTAGGCATCCGCAGCCAGGGCAGCAACCACATAAACTGGTTTCGCCAAATCCCCGGAGTCCGGGTGGTGGCAATCTGCGATGCAGATAAAGAATTTCTGGACCGCGAAGCCAAGAAATTCAAAGACCGTAGTGAGAAGGTGGACATTTATGTCGACTACCGCAAATTGCTCGAAGACAAGAATATCGACGCAATCATCACTGCCACGCCCAATCATTGGCACGCACTGGTGACGGTCTGGGCCTGCCAGGCGGGTAAAGACGTGTACGTTGAAAAGCCCGTCTCATACAATATCTGGGAAGGCAGACAGATGGTGAAAGCCGCCCGCAAGTACAACCGAATCGTGCAGGCCGGCACGCAACGCCGTTCCGATGAGGGACTGGACGAGATTATCCGATACATTAACCAAGGAAATCTCGGCAGAGTCATAATTGTGCACGGCATCGTCTATGTTCGGCGTGACAGCATCGGAAAGGTTGACGGCCCACAGCCGGTCCCGGAAACCGTCGATTACGATTTATGGTGCGGCCCGGCTCCAGTGTCGCCCTTGATGCGAAAGAATCTCCACTATGATTGGCACTGGGTCTGGCCCACCGGCAACGGCGACTTCGGCAACAATGGAATCCACTATATAGACCTCTGCCGCTGGGTATTGGGCAAAAATGAGCTTGCCCCGGGGGTAATGAGCATAGGCGGGCGATTTGGCTATATTGATGATGGAGAAACGCCTAATAGCCAGATTGTTTTTCTGGACTACAAACCAGTGCCCATAATCTTTGAGGTGCGTGGCCTGCCGCGAGCCAAGGGCGATCCTGCGATGGACGCCTATCGGGACATTCGCGATGGCCTGATCGTGCAATGCGAAAACGGATACCTGACCTGGAGCGATGGCGGCTGGGCGCACGACAACGATGGCAAAAGGATCAAACAGTTCAAGGGAACCGCCGGCGCAGGCCACCATGCCAACTTCATCAAGGCCGTTCGCAGCAGAAAAGTAAGCGACCTCAACGCCGATATTCTCGAAGGACATCTTTCCAGCGCCCTGTGCCACATGGGCAATGTTTCTTATCGCCTCGGCAGAAAAACTCCGCCCGACGAGGTCGCCGAACGTATCAAGGCAAACAAAGAGCTGGCCGAATCCTTCGAGCGCTTTGGGCAGCACCTGTCGGCTAATGCGGTTGATTTAGACCAGACGCCAATGATTCTTGGCCCGTGGCTGAAGATGGATGCGCAAAGCGAAAGATTTATCGGCGATTTTCAGCAAGAGGCGAACAAGCTCGTCAGCCGGGACTATCGCCGGCCTTTCGCTGTCCCCAAGGAAGTATGATCATGCCCGTTTATTACACGGAGCTGTCTTATGCCTGACTCGCCTCCGGCTTGCGAGCTCCAGCGTCGCCCCCCGTGGTGGCGTTCAATCGGGCCGGCGCTTATCACCGCCTGTGTCGTATTCGGGCCGGGCAGCATGTTAGTCAACGCCAACATCGGTGCAAAACACGGATACGAGCTGCTTTGGCTGCTGCTTTTGACCGGCGTCCTTATGGGCACGTATACGACTACCGCCGCTCGGATCGGTGTGGTCAGCGGCGCAACGCCCTGCACACTCATCGCCGGGCGTCTTGGCCGGCCTATCGCCGCCATAATCGGCATCAATCTGTGCCTTGTTTGTAGTGCGTTCCAATTCTCCAATAATCTTGCGGTAGCTGCCGCCGCGGGGACGCTCCTGCCGAAAGGCAACATCCATTTAGTGCTGCTGGGACTCAACGCTGCTATCATTGTTTTCCTATTTATAGCCAGGCAAACCTATCGCATCCTCGAACGGGCAATGAAGGTTATGGTCGGGCTGATGCTCCTGTGCTTTGCCATCAATGTAATCGTGGCAGGTCCCAGTCTGCTGGGCATAATCAAGGGCATTGTACCGAGTTGGCCACAAGGACTGTCGCTGAGCCTGCCTAAGAAAATAGATGGAGACATCCACGACCCAATGCTGCTTGTCGCCTCACTGCTGGGCACAACCTTTTCAGTAGCCGCCGCATTTTACCAGGGCAATCTGGTGCGAGAAAAAAACTGGACGATCAAAGAATACACCCGCGGGATCGGCGACTCCATCGCCGGCGTGGCTTTGCTCACCGGCATCAGCGCAATCATTCTAATCACCACGGCAACAGTCATCCCAGGCAAGCCCGCCGAGGACATCGGCGTACTCGCCCAATCGCTGCGGCCCCTGCTGGGCCCGGTCGCTGGTACGTTCTTCTGTATCGGCTTGCTTGCAGTGGCGATGAATCCGTTCATTATTAATGCGATGATTGGCGGCAGCATCTTGGCCGACGGCATCGGCCTGTCAGCCAGATTAAGTGACCGCTGGCCCCGGCGATTCACTGTCGTGGTGTTATTGGTCGGCATGGTTGTTGCAATGCTGGTGCTAAGAACAGGCCAGAAACCAGTCTCACTTATCATTTTCGCACAGGCACTAACCGTACTGGGCAATCCGCTGATGGCCGCCGCAATTCTTTGGCTGGCAAACCAAAAGGACATCATGGGCGACCGGCGTAACTCGGTCGTGCTGAACATCCTTGGCGGCCTGGGCCTATTGGTTGTCGTGCTTATGGCAATGCGCGTTCTGTTTCTTATAATACTGCGATTGAGCTAATGGTCGATATAACAACACTCGATGAAGCCGGCCTGGAAGATATTCTCAGCCAGGCCACTGAAGGGACAAGAAAAGCCGTCGCCGGTCTGGATGGTGACATCGTCGTATTAGGTGCGGGCGGCAAAATGGGGCCAACGTTGGCGATGATGCTCAAGAAAGCATCCGCAGGCACAAAAACCATTTATGCCGTCTCACGATTCAGCAACCAGGCGATAAAAAACAGGATGCAGCAGGCAGGGATTGCAACCATCGAAGCAGACCTGCTGGATGATTCGGTATATGCACGGCTGCCTCACGTTGAAAATGTATTCTATATGCTGGGCATGAAGTTCGGCGCCACAGGCAATCAGCCGCTAACGTGGGCGTTGAACACGTTCGTACCAACGCTGGTGGCACGACACTACAAAAACGCCCGAATTGTGGTGTTCTCCACCGGCAACGTTTATCCTCTCGTCGCCGCAGGTAGCAGCAGCGCACGTGAAGAAACCACGCCTGACCCAATAGGTGAATACGCCCAATCATGCCTGGGCAGAGAGCGGATGTTTCAGTATTTTTCACAAGTCTATAATACGCCCGTGACATTGGTCAGACTAAATTATGCCAATGAACCGCGATATGGTATTATCGTGGACCTCACGCTGAAGATACTCAAGGATGAACCTATCGACCTGACAACGGGTGCGGTCAATCTCATCTGGCAGAGGGACGCCAATGACTACATCATTCAGGCAATCGCTCTGGCTAAATCGCCGCCGACTATTCTCAATGTCGCCGGGCCGGATGCCGTCTCGATTCGGCAATTAGCCGAGCAAATAGGTAATCAACTCGGAAGAAAGCCCAAGTTTGCGTCCCAGGAGGCAGAAACGGCGCTACTTTCAGACGCGTCCAGGTGCTTTAGCTTGTTTGGCTATCCAAAAACTACACTTAAGGAAATGGTATCTTTTATCGTCAAATGGGTCGCTTCGGGCAAAACGCTCTTGAACAAACCGACCAAATACGATAAACGCAACGGTAAATTTTAGGCAGGTTTTTCCGATGAAATCCACTATCGGCAACAAACTGCGGTCAGGCGGCGTTATTCCTGCCCACCCTCTGGCCTTGCGCGCGGGCAATAAACTTGATGAGCGGCATCAAAGGGCACTAACCCGTTACTATTTGGATGCCGGTGCGGCAGGCCTCGCGGTAGGCGTCCATACGACTCAATTTGCCATCCACGAACCTAAAGTGGGTCTGTATAAGCCCGTATTGGAATTAGCCATAGAAACCGCCCGGCAGTTTGTCGCCTCGACCGGTGCAGGAGAGCCGATAATGATTGCAGGCATTGTGGGCAAAACCAATCAGGCGGTCAAAGAGGCTGAATTGGCCCGCAGCCTCGGCTATCACCTTGGATTGCTCTCGCTCACCGCGCTAAAAGGCAGAACGATTGACGAATTGATAGATCACAGCCGGCAGATCGCAAAAATTATGCCCATTATGGGCTTTTATCTGCAGGAAGCGATAAGCCAGATGGCGCTACCGGCGGAGTTCTGGCGAAAGTTTGTCGAGATACCGAATCTACTTGCCATAAAAATCGCGCCGTTCAATCGGTATCAGACGCTTGACGTGCTCGAAGCAGTCGCGCATTCCGGCAGGTGTCACGATATAGCACTATATACGGGCAACGATGACAACATAATTTCGGACCTGCTCAGCACATACGAATTTAACGTCAACGGCCAGCCGGTGTCCCTTCAGATTGTAGGCGGCTTGCTGGGGCATTGGGCCTGCTGGACAAAACGAGCAGTCGAATACTTTATTGTTATCCAGAAGATACGCCAAACCAAATCGAGTATCCCTCGCGAGATGCTGACCTTGGCCGGCCAGGTTACGCTGGCCAACAAGGCAATCTTCGATGCCGACAACGATTTCGCCGGCTGTATTCCAGGCATATCTTATGCACTGAAAAAGCAAGGTCTTCTGGAAGAAATCAGAACGCTGAATCCCAATGAACGGTTGTCGCCGGGCCAAGCAGATAAAATAGATGACATAATACGTAAATATCCGCATCTTACGGATGACGATTTTGTTCGAGAAAATCTTCATAAATGGCTTCGATTGTGAGGCTAAAATGGTTGAACAAGATGGAATTCGTCGGGCTTGCTGTGCACGCGGTCGGTGGTGGGCGGAGCCCACTCTACAATTTTCTGTCTTCTGTATTCTGTATTCTGTATTCTGTGCGCCTTGCGTGGCGTCGCAGCAACAAGCGGTCCGGGTGGGGCCTGCCCAGAGGTACAAGATGCCCAGCCAGGCGGCAGAAATCGCCGGTGATGGTGCCATCATCGAGATTGACGCAGGTGTGTACGAAGGTGACGTGTGCGTCTGGCGGCAAAACGACCTGACAATTCGCGGCGTCGGCGGCTACGCACACCTCAAGGCCGATGGTCGTTCCGCAGAACAAAAGGCCATCTGGGTCGTCAAGGGCCGCAATTGTACGGTCGAGAGTATCGAGTTCTCAGGCGCTGCCGTTCCCGACAGAAATGGGGCAGGGGTCAGAATCGAAGGACCCGGCTTGACCATAAGGCGCTGCTATTTCCACGACAATGAGATGGGCGTCCTCGGCGGTAGCGGTGACAGCAACATCGTTATTGAGTTCTCGGAGTTTGCACGCTGCGGACACGGCGACGGCTACTCACACAACATTTACATCGGGCATGCAAAAAGCCTGACGGTGCAGTACTGCTACTCCCATCATGCCCGCATCGGCCACAATCTCAAGAGCCGTGCCCACAACAATTACATCCTCTACAACCGCATAATGGATGAAAAGGACGGCAACTCAAGCTACACAGTTGATCTGCCCAACGGCGGCAGGTCTTTCCTCGTGGGCAACATAATTCAGCAGGGACCAAACACCGACAATTCAACAATCGTTTCATACGGCGCCGAGGGCCTGAGCAACCCGAATCCAGAGCTTTACATGGTCAACAATACACTTGTGAATGACCACGATACTGGAACCTTTGTATTTATCCGAGAGGGCGCAACGGCAAAGCTGGTCAACAATCTGTTCGCGGGCAAAGGCACGGTCGTCAGAGGCCGGGCCGAGCAAATCACAAACCTCCAAACCGACGAACCCGGCCTTGCCGACAGAGCCGCTTTCGATTACCGCCTTACTGCGTCTTCCCCGGCCATCAATGCCGGCAGCAATCCAGGCTCAGCCCACGACTTTGAGCTAAAACCGTTATATGAGTATCTGCACCCTGTTAATCGGCAGCAGCGGCCTGCACACGGGGCTATCGACATTGGCGCCTACGAGTTCGAGGGAAGGTGAATCCCGGTGAAATCAGGACAGGAGGTCAATATGAAGCTGCGACGAACAATCATACTTGCCTTTTGGACTTGCTTATTATGCAAATGTGCGGCCGCATCTGACGGGCAACTGCGAGTTCTGCCTGATGCGAACGATAGCATCAAGACCAGTGATATGATGCGGCGCTATCTGGCCAAGCAGACCCAGGTATACTTGGACAGTTGGAAGCAGGAATATGAAGGCAGAAAAACACCGCAGCAGATAACCGAATACCAGGAACGCCTCCGCAAAAAATTTATTGAAGCTATCGGCGGGCTGCCAGAGCGAACGCCGCTCAATCCGCAGGTTACGGGCGTCGTTTTGCGCGAGGGCTATCGCGTGGAGAAGGTCATCTTCGAGAGTCAGCCGAAGCACTATGTCACCGCGGCATTATTTTTGCCCGATGGCAAGAAACGCAAGCCCCCATATCCGGGCGTGCTCGTGCCCTGCGGGCACAGCGCCAACGCCAAGGCGTACGAGTCCTATCAGACTATGGGGGCGCTACTGGCGATTAACGGTATGGCGGCGCTCGTATTTGACCCCATCGACCAGGGCGAACGCAGCCAAATGCCCAGCCGGCTGCCTGATCTGTGGGGTACGAAGGCTCACACAATGCTCGGAATCGGCAGTATTCTGCTCGGTCGGAACACCGCTCGCTTTGAGATCTGGGACGCAATGCGCTGCATAGACTACCTGCAATCACGCTCGGAGATAGACCCGAATCGCATCGGCTGCACAGGCAACAGCGGCGGCGGAACACAGACATCATATCTAATGGCGCTCGATGACCGCATCATCGCGGCAGCGCCGAGCTGCTATATTACAAGTTTCGAGCGTCTCTTATCGACAATTGGTCCGCAGGATGCGGAGCAGAACATTCACGGGCAGTTAGCCTTCGGTATGGACCACGCCGACTACTTATTGATGCGAGCACCAAAACCCACACTGATTTGTGCGGCGACAAAAGATTTCTTTGACATCGAAGGGACGTGGGCAACATTCCGCTACGCTAAGCGTCTCTATACCAGAATGGGATTTGCCGAGCGAGTCGAGCTGATAGAGAACGACGCCCCTCACAACTATAATGAGCTTCAGCGGCAAAGCGTGGTCCGGTGGATGGCCCGATGGCTGCTGAATAGGGATGAACCGAAACAAGAGCCGAAGATAGAGTTGCTCAGTGAGAAAGAGATTCAATGCACACCGCAAGGCCAGGTGATGTTGCTGGAGGCAGCCAGGTCAACCTACGACCTGAATCGGGACTTTGAAAGGGAGCTTGCGCAACGACGCCGGAACCTATGGAAAAACAGAGATCAAAAAGAGCTGATAGATGACGTGCGTGAAATGGCGGGCATCCGCAAATTAGCGGAACTGCCTGAGCCAACCGCGCAGCAGATTGGCCTTATTCAGCGCGACGGCTATCGGATTGAAAAGATGATTCTTGAGCCTGAAGAAGGCATTTGTCTGCCGGCGCTATTGTTTGTGCCCGAACTCACATCGCCCGAAGGCTCGGTGCTGTACATCCACGAAGATGGCAAAGCGGCAGATGCATCGCCGGGTGGACCGATCGAAGAGTTGATCAAAAGCCGTCGGCTCGTGTTGGCCGTAGACCTGCGCGGCACGGGCGAAACACAAACAAAGCAAGACAAGGATATTCTTACAGCTTACCTGCTTGGGCGCTCGTACGTGGGTATGCGAGCCGAAGATGTCCTGGTATGTGCTCGCTTTTTACAAGAGAAGCAAGAAAAGCCGGCGGATTTAATCGCGGTTGGCCATGTCGGCGTTCCGGCTCTTCACGCTGCCGCTCTGGAGCCTGAGCTGTTCGCCAAGATCAGGCTGGTTCGGGCGCTGACTTGCTGGTCGAACATAATCGAACTGGGCGTGTCTGACAATCAGTTGGTCAACGTCGTGCACGGGGCACTGACGTTGTATGACCTGCCGGACCTGGCCGCGACCCTCGGCGACAAATTGAGTGTCGAACAGCCGCTGGATGCAATGGGCGAACCGATAAGCAGGTGAGTTACTTGAGGTCTATCTTAACCAGCCGCTCTCTCGAGACGGCGCGGGCATCGGTGCGGAATATTTCTATCTTGGTGGGCAGCAGAACACCGTTCTTTTGCACATCTCCCTCGGCTTGGCTCGGGACAGGCTTGTAGTCGTAGCCGCGAACGGCTAAGAACTTCCCTTGATCAACATCGGCAAGCCAAAGCAGGTCAACTAATGACGTATCCCTGTTTTGATAATAGACCACCTTGGACCAATATGGCTTTACAACCGCTCCCTCACGGTCGCGGCGTTTAATCCCGGCGCTAGCGCCGGGGGTAGCCCCTGCCCCCAGGGGCAGGGCTAATCGCTCAATAGGATCATACCATAGCCCATCCATCTTGACAGGGGCAGGCCCCCTGACAAAAGTAGCGCCAGCCTGCAGGAATTGCACGGGCGCCGTAGTTATCTTCAGTATTACCTCTGCATAGTCACGGCAAGATACGCCCATCCAAGAGATGTCGGCTCGCTCATCGCCCGGCAATAATCTGAACTGCTCATCCGATAATTGCCAGGCAATTGCACCCAAAGGCTCACGTCCTGTAACCTCGATAGAATTGGACCACGGGTAGATATAAAAACGGTGCTCGGTCAAGTAGAAGCTGCTGTCCGGCGGATAAAAGGTGACTACACAGTCAAGCTGCACCTTCTGGATTTTTGCCCAATGCTGTAGTCCGCCGGTCGCTTTAATCGCGGCATCAGCGTAATCGCCCGGAACAACGAGCTTCTCAAAATCGGGCCCGCGGTCGAGCACATCGGCATTTTTCTTACGCTGCTGGGCACAGCCCGCAACAATAAAAACCGCTGCAATAAGCATACAAATCGAACTGAATGGCTGCTTGATCATGTCACTTACCTATCGTCTGTTTCTGGTATCTTTCGGTTGGCTCCTCGTCCGCTGCCTCACGGTCACGGTTCTGCGGACACGGTAACTTTGCCAGTTGCTCCATCAGGGCGTATCTCTGCGCCACATCACTGCTGGCGAGCTTCAGCAACTGTGCCGCAACCTCCGGCTTAGACTGCTTCAACACTCGGTAACGGTTTTCGCCGTAGGCATACTCTTCGAAGGTAACTGTAGGTGTCTTTGAATCAAGCTGCAACGGATTTTTGCCCTGCTGTGCCAGTCGCGGGTCGAATCTATAAAGCGGCCAGTGACCACAAGCAACGGCTTTCTTTTGTTCCTGATAACCGGTAGTCATGTCAATCCCGTGCGAGATACAATGCGCGTAGGCAATTATCAGCGAAGGTCCCGGATACGCTTCAGCCTGGACAAACGCCTTGACCGTCTGACCGGGGTTTGCCCCTATTGCCACCTTGGCGACATAGATATTGCCGTAGGTCATAGCCAGAAGTCCGAGGTCCTTCTTTGGCGCGGTTTTTCCTGCCGCTGCGAACTTTGCCACCGCTGCTCGCGGCGTGGATTTGGACATCTGACCACCTGTATTGGAATATACCTCCGTGTCCAAGACCAGCACGTTGACGTCGGCACCGCTAGCCAGAACGTGGTCCAAGCCGCCGTAGCCGATATCATAAGCCCATCCGTCGCCGCCCAGAGCCCACACCGATTTGCGAACAAGGTAATCCGCAACACTGAGCAACCCCTTGCAATACGGGCAATCGCTCTTTTTACACTGCTGCTTAAGACTATCAACTCGTACCCTCTGCTGCTCGATGGTGCTTTGCTCAGGATTGTTAGCCAACGCGGCTGCTCTTATTTCCTCTGCCAACTGTTGTTCGACACAGGCTTTGGTGGAGGCCTCGCCCAACAGATACAGTGCACGCTCTTTGAATTTGTCGATCGTCAGTCGCATTCCCATCGCAAACTCAGCGTTATCCTCGAACAAACTGTTGCTCCAGGTTGGGCCTCTGCCGTCGGAGCGCTTGGTGTAGGGCGTGGTTGGCAGATTGCCGCCATAGATTGATGAGCACCCGGTCGCATTACCGATGAAGGCTCTGTCGCCGAAAAGCTGAGTCAGGAGTTTCACATAAGCCGTCTCGCCGCAGCCAGCGCAGGCGCCTGAATATTCGAACAAAGGCTCAATTAACTGACTGCCCTTGACGGTACCAGGCTTGAATAGCGCGGGGTCTGTATTTGGAATAGACAAAAAGTATTCGTAATTCTGACGCTCCTGCTCACGAAGCGGCTCTTGCGCGGCCATATTTATCGCCTTACGACTGGTTGGTTGTTTATTCTGGTCCTTTTCCTGTGCCGGACAAGATTGGACACAGGCACCGCACCCCGTGCAGTCTTCCGGCGCAACCTGAACGGTGAATTTCATGCCGGCGAATTCCTTGCCTTTTGCATCGGCACTCTTGAACGTCGCCGGTGCATCTGCCAGATACTTCTGGTCATAAGCTTTTATCCTTATGGTCGCGTGCGGGCACACGAACGAGCACGTCCCACACTGAATACAAACGTCCGGCTCCCACTGCGGAATATCGACGGCGATGTTGCGCTTTTCATATTTTGTCGTGCCGGTCGGAAATTTGCCGTCGGGCGGCATTTTGCTGACGGGCAATTTGTCTCCACGAAGCGCGATAAGCTCGCCGGTAACGTTCTTGACAAAATCGGGGGCGTTTTCCGGCACCGGCGGCCGCATCGCTATCTTGCTGGTTACCAGCTTAGGAACTTTTACCTCATACACCCTTTCCAGAGCTCCGTCTACAGCGGCATTATTCATCTGAACAATCTTTTCGCCTTTCTTGCCATAGCTCTTTTTGATTGCGTCCTTGATAGCCTTGATCGCGATCTCCAGCGGAATAATGTTAGCGATCTTGAAAAATGCGGTCTGCATAATAACATTGATTCTCGGCCCAAGCCCAAGCTCCTGGGCAAGCGAGATTGCATCAATAACGTAGAACTTGAGCTTCTTGCCGATTATCTGCTTCTGCACCTCGCGCGGCAGAGTGTCCCACACCTTGTCTTTGCTGTAACTACTGGTTAATAAGAAAGTCGCCCCCTCACGAGCAACCGAAAGCATATCATATTTCTCCAAGAAGCTGGGATTATGGCACGCAATAAAGTCGGCTTCAGTGATAAGATAAGGTCTTCGAATAGGCTTCTTTCCGAAACGTAGATGCGATACAGTAACGGCGCCGGCTTTTTTAGAGTCGTAGACGAAATACCCCTGGGCATAATTGTCTGTCAGTTCGCCGATGATCATTATAGAGTTATGGTTCGCACCGACTGTCCCGTCTGAGCCAAGCCCGAAGAACATCGCGCGGAAAAGCCCTTCAGACGAAATCTCGAAAGACTCATCAACTTCCAGGCTTGTATTAGTTACATCGTCAATGATGCCGACCGTAAAACCGCTCTTGGGCGCTGCCGCATCGAGATTGTCAAACACTGCTTTGACCATAGCAGGCGTAAACTCCTTTGACCCCAGACCATATCGTCCTCCGACAATTACAGGGTATTTATCAAAAGGCGCACGACCTTCAGCCATAGCCTCGCCGATAGCGGTTCGGACATCCAGATACAATGGCTCACCAAGCGAGCCTGGCTCTTTTGTCCTGTCCAATACGGCAATTTTTTTGACGCTCTTGGGCAGGGCATCTACAAAATCGCCGCCGCTGAACGGCCGATACAGCCTGACCTTTACCAGACCCACTTTATCGCCTTTAGACGCCAGGTACTCCACCGTCTCATGGACGGTATCCGCTCCCGAGCCCATAATGACGATGACTTTCTCTGCATCTTTTGGCCCGACATAGTCGAACAGGTGATAGCTGCGGCCAACCAGCTTGGCGAATTTGTCCATCGTCTCCTGAACAATCTGCGGCGTGGCCAGATAGTACTTGTTCACCGTTTCTCTTCCCTGAAAGTACACGTCGGGATTCTGAGCCGTGCCGCAGATCATGGGTCTGTCCGGAGACAGCGCCCTGGCCTTGTGCTGGGCAACAAGCTCATCGTCAATCATCGCCCGTATGTCATCAAATGTTAGCTCTTCAACCTTTTGAATTTCGTGACTGGTTCTGAAACCATCGAAAAAGTGCAGAAAAGGCACGCGTGAGGCGAGCGTCGCCTGCTGAGTAATAAGAGCAAAATCCATGATTTCCTGGACGTTACACGAAGCGATCATGGCAAAGCCGGTCTCTCGGCAGGTCATTACGTCAGACTGGTCGCCAAATATGGATAGTGCCTGACAGGCTAGCGCCCGCGCTGAGATGTGAAAAACGGTCGGCAGCAGCTCTCCGGCAATCTTATACATATTGGGAATCATCAACAGCAGCCCCTGAGAAGCCGTGAAAGTTGTCGTCAAGGCGCCGGCAGCCAATGCCCCATGCACGGCTGCCGCTGCGCCGGCTTCGGACTGCATTTCCGTAACCGAAGGAACCGTGCCCCAGATATTGGCCTCGCCTTTTGCCGTCTTGTCATCGGCAATTTCCCCCATCGGCGAACTCGGAGTAATGGGGTATATTGCGATAACTTCGTTTGTCGCGTGAGCCACGTATGCCGCCGCTGTATTGCCGTCAATCGTTATCATTCTACGCTTCATCTTTTTCTCCACTTTTTTGCCAGAGAGACCACAGAGAACTCAGAGGAAATATTCTTGTTCTTTTCGCTGTGAACTCTGTGTTCCTTCGGCTTCGCTCAGGACAAGCCTCTATGGCTTTATACCTTGTTTGGCCGTGCACCAGAAAAACATCCTTATACAACTTTTTTGAGCATAAAGCAATGCGCGAACATCGGAAAAATGATTTTTGTTTTTTCCAGGATTCAGCCGATATTCCAATAGTGAAGTCTCGGTGATCAGCCGTCGCCAATCCCGATGAACTCGGGAGCGTTGACGCTGCCACCCATCCAAAAACAGTTAGTAGAGGGCTAAATCATGAAACAGGGCTATTCAGTAAGGGCTGCTATACTGCTGTGCCTCTTGGTCGCGTGTTTAGCTAACACAGCCTTCGCCCAAGACAGGCCTTCGGGTCAAAGAGTATTGATCGGTTTCAAAGATGGGCTGGGGCAGCAGGCCGCCGAAAACCGCAGAATCTGGGTGCGCGATCTCGGCGGCGAAGTCCACTATTCCTTCCGGTTCTTGCCGCTGGTATCAGCCGGATTGCCGGAACACCTGATCGCCAAACTGAAGGACCGCCCGGAAATTGCCTACATCGAAAATGACATTATGATGCACGCCATCGGGCAGGAAATCGCCTGGGGCGTTCAGCGCATAGGCGCAGACCACGTATGGAGCACAAATACAGGCAAAGGCGTGAACGTGGCAATCCTGGACACAGGCGTGGACTACGACCATCCGGACCTGGCGGGCAACATTGCCGGCGGTATAAATTACGCCGGCTCGTGGTGGAAGGATGGCAGCACAAACAAACTTTACTGGGACGACAAATATGGGCACGGCTCATACTGCGCCGGAATAGTCGCAGCGTTAAACAACAACATCGGCGTCGTGGGCGTCGCACCCGGAGCAAGACTCTGGGTGGTTAAGGTTCTGGGCGATGACGGCTACGGCTACATAAGTGACATCATCCAAGGGCTCGAGTGGTGTGTGGACAACGCAGTAGACATCGCTTCAATGAGCTTTGGCGCAGCCGAGTACAGCGAATCGCTGGCGAATGCCTGCAATGCAGCCTACGATGCGGGCGTGTTATTAGTTGCAGCAGCAGGCAATGAGAAAGGCGGCCCCGTGATTTATCCGGCCGCGTATGAGTCGGTCATTGCCGTTTCTGCGACAAACACCAACGATGTAATCGCAGATTTCTCAAGCATCGGCCCAGAAGTTGAGCTGGCAGCACCAGGCGTAAGCATTAAGTCCACGTACAGAAGCGGCGGATACGCTATCGGCAGCGGCACTTCGATGGCCTGCCCACACGTGGCAGGAGCAGCAGCCCTGGCCTGGGCCGCCGACCCGAGTTTGACAGCCGAGCAGCTCCGCATCAGGCTCCGACAAACCGCAGAGGACCTTGGCGCTGCCGGACGAGACAATCTGTACGGATATGGACTCGTCAATGCCTCGGCAGCATCGCAGGCAGCGGACATACACGATGTAGCAGTCACGGCTATTGCCGCTCCGAGCTCGGTTTTTGCCGGAGATATAGTTGCGATTGACGTGACCGTGCAGAACGAGGGTACGTTCAATGAAGCCTTCGGCGTAGTCTTGACCGACGACACGGAAGGCGTGATTATAGGAACACAGTCTGTGAGCCTGGCAGTGGGTAATTCTGCGACGGTTAGATTCTCCTGGGCCACAACGAGTGCTGAGGCCGGCAGGAGTCATACGCTAACGGCAACGGCTGGACCAGTGGCTGATGAGACAGACACTGCAGATAACTCCAGAAGCACTACGGTCGCCGTGGAAATGCCGGCAGCACCGGTTACGGATATCGCCGTCACAGGTATAACCGCCCCCAGTAGCATCGTCCAGGGCGACCTGGTCAGCGTGGGCGTCACCATGAAAAATGCAGGCAACAAGGACGTGACATCTAACATAGCCGTTACCCTTAAAGATGATACCGATGGTATCACTATCGGCACTCAGACAATCATCGGCGGCCTGGCTCCAGGAGCTTCGGCAACTGTCAATTTCCCCTGGAACACCAGCGGGGCAAGCATCGGCAACCATACATTGACTGCCCAGCACGACTTTGCCGACGATGGTGGCGTCAACAATTCCACGAGCACAACAGTTGCCGTGCAGGAAAAACCAGGCGTTCCAATAGCACACGTGAATATTGACATGTCAAAGCAAACCTTCTGGACGCTGCGGCGCGCAGCAGCAACGGTCACCCTTACAGATGGTGCGGCAGTCATCAACGGAGCAACCGTGCAGGGCCGCTGGAGCGGTGCTTACAAGGCGAATGTCTCCGGTACTACGCAGAATGGCCAGGTAACCTTCAGCACGAATTGGATTCTGACGGCAGGTACAGTCACGTTCACCGTAGATAGCGTCGTCAAAAACGGTCAGAGCTATGTTCTACAAGGGCAAACTAGTGACTCGATAGCCCAGTAAGGCACAGGACGATTTGCGGGGCAAAATGTTCTCTATGTTGGGTTGAATATCGGTACTTTTCACTGCTCGATGCCGAAAAATTCGAGCCACAGTTTGGTTTCACTCTCGGTAAGCCCCAGGCGTTTCTCCGGAGGCTCTTTGGCGGCCTTTTTTCGGCTCAGTTGTTTGGCAACATCATTCCAGAAAACCTCGGATTTTACCGCTGTTGCTTTTCGTGCCCGGGCTGCATTTCGCAGCCGGCGGTCGCTGCTTACGACGGTCAATCTTCTGGGCGCGCTGGATACCTCTATCTTCTGCTCGATTACCGAGTCAGCATCGGTGGCTCGGCCCACAAACAGGACTTGCAGATTAGTTATGTTATCGAATTGGCTCTTGTCTATCGGCCCAGTACCATCAAAAATAATCTCGCCGCTTTCGCCGGTCAGTTTAAGATACCTGCCGATGATACAGCACAATTGAACATCGCTAATCGACTCATCGCCCTCGCCGGACCCAAACGGCTTCTGCACCGCCCATAACAAATTGTGACCATCAATAATTAAGGGCATTTATCATTAACCGGCTTGGAACCTTATCTCGCCCTGCACGAGCGTTTTTTCGACCTTGCCCTTGACCCTCCAGCCATGATAGGGACAGTTTCTGCTCTTGGAGCGGAACTTATTCACATCAATTTCATACTCAGCGTTCGGGTCAATAATAGTGACATCAGCTTGCTTACCCTTGCCGAGCGTACCCTTATCAATGCCAATTATTTTGGCGGGATTCACGGTCATAAGTCGAATCAAGCCAGGCCAATCCAGAATACCCGGCTCAATAAGGGCCTTAACATACAAACCCAAAGCGCACTCTAAACTGGCAATGCCGAACGGCGCCGCCAAAAATTCCAGCTCCTTTTCACTCTGCAAGTGCGGGGCGTGATCTGTTACCAGAGCGTCAATCAGTCCTTCCGCAATCGCCTCCTTCAATGCCTCGATGTCTCTGGCTGTTCGCAACGGCGGATTGACCTTATAGTTCGTATCGTAGTCGGCGCAACGCTCCTCGGTGAAAAACAAATGATGCGGCGTTACTTCACAAGTAATGGGCAGAGAATCCTTTTTGGCGGCCCTTATCAAATCGACCGACCCCGCCGTCGATATGTGCTGGGCGTGGTAGCGGACTTTGGTCTTTTTGACCAGTTGTATATCCCGCCAGAGCATGGCTTGTTCCGCTAATGCATCCATCCCCGGTAGGCCGAGTATTGTCGAATAAAAGCCAGCGTTCATTACGCCGTCGCCGGCAAAGTTATCATCCTGACAGTGCTGAGCTACAACTACGTTAAACATCGCAGCGTATTTCAAAGCCCGCAGCATAACCGACGGATTTTGAACGCCGTTGCCATCATCTGTGAATCCGACCGCGCCCGCCTCGGCCATAAATCCCATCTCCGCCAGTTCGACGCCTTGCCGGCCCTTGGTTATTGCGCCCATGGTATAGACGTGGGTTTTGCGGGCTTGCCTGCCTTTGCGGTGGATATACTCGACATCGGTTTCATTTTCGATGACAGGGTTGGTGTTGGGCATACACACCACCGAGGTAAAGCCGGCCGCCACCGCTGCGGCTGAGCCGCTTGCTATGGTTTCTTCCTCTTCATCGCCCGGCTCACGGAAATGGACGTGAATATCAATCAGACCCGGCGTTACCAACTTGCCCGTAGCATCAATAACCGTCGGGTAGTTTTGAGTTTTTAGTTTTAAGTTTTTAGTTAAATCGCCGACCTCTGCAATCGTGCCGTCTACGATAAGCACGTCACATTGTTTATCAATGCCGTTTGCAGGGTCGATCACCCGCCCATTTTTTATCAGAAGCTCATCAGGCATAGCATTTCACGCTCCACTTGGCGGCTCCAGTTTTATGTCTTTCGCTTCGGACTTTCCGCTGCTGGTGAAGCACTTTTACCAGAAATGACAGAGAATTGAAAGAAGATTTTCAAGGTTCATCGTTTAGAGTTCATAGTTCAGTGAACAATGAACAATGAACAACGAACGAACGGTAGGAATCAGGCGGTGTTCAAAATTTAGGTCCGGTCGCTCACGCTTCCTGCTCTGCACCTACGCAATGCCAAGCCGGCCAAGCCAAGGAGCAGGACTGTCGCGGGTTCTGGAATAAAGTAAGGGTCACTGACGGCCACGATTTGGCCGTAGTCGTTAATACCGACCGCACTTGTCAGTTTGTAGCTAAGTTCAGAGGATAGCAGCGCGTTAAGGTCAGTCATAGCACCATTTTGCCAAATGAAGGCATGTACTTTCCAGTTGTCACCGATAGCGACAGTACCCGAGGCTCCCACTACCGTGCCCAAGTTGTTGATCCCGTAGGCGTCTGCCTCTCCGCCCAGCGAACCGATATCTCGCATTCCGTCCTGTGCCGACCAAATAAATGCCCTGTCGCCCAAACCGCCAGTTACGCTGCGAGACCACCCAACGACTTGGCCAAGATCATTTATGCCCGTCCCGCAAGAAGACGCATCTGTAGGCGACAATTTGCCTATATCCAGCATACCCGTCTTTTCACTCCACACAAAGGCGTGGTTGTAACCATCAACCGCTGAACTTGTGCCCACGACCTCGTTTGAGTTATTAAGGTCTTGCGCCACGTTGTAGTCGCCCTGGCCTCCGAGAGAGCCGAGCCACCGCATTCCCTCGCTCTCGGTCCATATAAAGGGCTCCAACCGGTTGGAATTCGGCAGCCTGCTTGTCCCCGCTACCGCACCACTATTGTTTATGCTGTGAGCGCTTGCACCGCTGCCGCCAAGTGTCGCAAGGTCCTGCATACCGTCGGCGGAACTCCAGAGAAAAGCACGCCCTAAGTTGTATGGCTCAGGGAAGCTCTCCCCGACTACTTGACCAGTATCGTTAATCCCATAAGCTATTGAAGCAGGGTCGGTTCCGTATGCTCCAAGCAGTTGAGCTCCGCTTGATTCGGCCCACAAAAATGCCCGATATGGATTAGTGCGGGTGTATCCAACAACCTGCCCGTGGATATTTACTGCCGTCGGGATCAAGCCCTGCCCAATTTCAGTAACAACGTACCGACCGGCAGCATCCGGAGTGAGGAGAACTCCTTGTACCGCGCGCTCTGCCGGACTTCGTGACGTCAAGCCCAACAAGACGGCACACGAACCAAACAATGTCCACAAGAAAGCTGCGTGCGTTCTCATTTTATCCGCCTCCTTTTCAAGCATTCGCCTACTTGGCTAATCGCAGGCAGGATCAAAAGGATTCGCGCATTTGAGCCAATCGCTGGCTAATATCGCCAGGTCTAAAGCGTCAACGTAGCAGTCGCCGTTCAGGTCGCCGCTAAGGTGTCGGCGGCACTGAAATATCGTAAAGACAGAATCGCTTGTGTCGGCGATAGTCGGATTGTGCAGATCACTTATCCGCAGGAGACACCGGTCAGAATCCACCGCCGGGGTCTTCCACTGGTACGAACCAGTGTTTTCAGATACATCAATTTCTTTCCAGCTCAAGGCATTGTCACAGGAGTATTCGATCAGCACGTGATCTATCTCGGCGCCTTCAAGCGTCTTCCAGGTGATAGTGTAATCATTTTCCGCCGCCAGGTTCTCGCCGCCATTCGGTGACAGCACAACCGGTTTCGGCATAACCGTGTAAGTCCACACGTCGGCAGCCTCATAAACACCGTCCATACTCAGACTATTTGTGCTGCGCTGCATCCAGGTCAGCGTTACGTTCAAGTCATTTACATCGACTAGAACATAACCATACCGCTGTGCGTGGTGCACCTGCTCGACAATATAGTCGCTGTTATTGCCGTCGTATGGCGGCGACCAGGTATAAAGGTAGGCTCCAGCGGTTCCGATGGTGTATTGGTGGATGTCATTATCCGGGTCGCCGTCGCCGTCATCAACGCGGGCGTGGTCGTAGAAGTGGTCGTGACCACAGAGGTACGTTCGTGCCCCGGCATTTTTCAGGCTGGTCCAGAACGCATCACGATCAGCCGGATATTTATCTAGGCACTCACGCGGCAAGGCCCTGAAGGCAAGTTCGTGCCCAGCCACAAAAATGTGCGGTTTTGTGTTAGCCGCTAATTGAGCATCAAGCCAGGCTTGATTCACCTTATGGGCAAATTCGTGCCTGATGCCGGCGTACTGATCGAGGCAGACTACGAAAACGTTTTTGTGAGTGACAGAATACGTCATATACTCTTCGCCGGCAGGCCCGTTGCCGGGCAGTTTCTGGGCGGGATACAAGTCACTGCCGAAAACGTTGAGCCAGCGGCGCGCATAATTATCATTCGGGTCGGCGTTATAACCGGAAGAAGTGTACCAGAGGTCCGCAAGCTCGTGATTGCCGCGACCAACATACACACCGATGCCGGCATCGTAGACCGGCTTCATAAGGTCTACCCATTGATTCAATTGAGCCTCAAATTGGCTCGGGCCGGTGCTTGAATAGCCCGAAACGAGATCGCCCGGAAACAGGACAAAATCAACGCCCTGCCTTTTAATCTCGATAACAAGCTCGCCCAGAATGCGCTCGTTGATGCCGTTGTCGCTGCCGCGACTATCGCATAGGACGATAAACCTCCACGGCTGCTCTGCAAAAGAGGCCGAAGAAGAAACTATCAGCAGGAAAATCATGCAGACAAAGCTCATTACTTTGTCTCACTATCTTGCTTTGTGCGCCAATCGGCCCGGCGATTATTGTGGTCGACGAGGATTTGCAGGTCATCAGCGTCGATGACGCCATCTGTATTGATGTCACCGAGCAGGTAACTCCCCGGAGACTTAACTCCGGCTATCCAGTTGTCCAGCAGAATGGCAAAGTCCAGCTCATTCACAACCCCGTCAGCATTGAGGTCGTGCCAAAAAATGCTATCGCTATCAGTGCTCTGGCCGACGGTCCATGCCAGACCATATCGCTGCGCTGCATCTGTGCCCAGCCGATTATCGAGGCTGCTGTACGATACAACAATTTCATAATTGGTGTAACCAGCCAGTGCCCGGCAGTAAATATGCTCCACGTTATCAACCGCGCTATCGCTGTAATCCAGCAGGCGACTGTTGTCCGAATTCTCCGGGTCAACGGCCCAGAGTTCGAGCCTAAGATTGCTGTCCTCGGCTGTATCCGGCTCGAAAGGATAGACCCTTTTGTAGTGTCTATTCCAAACAAGTGTGACGGTAATAAATTCGTCGGCTTGCTCACTAACGGTGAGTCCATAAACGTTCGTGGGGGCGTCGCGATTATCAAGCCGGTTCAAATCCCAGCCGGTTGACAAGACCTTACCGGGCTTATTTCGGCCGGCAACAAGATGCTGATAGGCGCCGACCGCATTCAGCATACCGGCTCCCTGGATGTAGTCCAGAGGAACGACGTGGTCATCGTCACCTGCCAGGCGTCCCTTATGCCAATAGGGCAATTTGGTTGCCGAGTTCATCAAGATAGCTTTCATAACGCAATTGCCACCATCCGGCGACACAGCCAAACTCAGACTCGGCTGCTCTTTGGCTTTCTGGATGAGTAAGCCAACGGTTCCTGCCGCTATCGGGGTCGAGAAACTCGACCAGTTGCCCGTGAGCTCGTAGAAGTCGGAGGCGTTTGCACTGGCGGCTACGCAATTGCCAGGCGCAACAATATCCGGCTTGCACCGCCCATCCTTAGTCGGCCCACAACTGGAGTGCTCAGGATAAGCCAGCGAGAAATACGCCAGATTCGTTGCCTGATTTTCGGTCTTGACCGAGTCAATCACGCCCACGCCGATTACATTTGCCCCCCCGCCCGGATATAGAGGAGGGTCGCAGGCGTTTGAGCCATTGCCTATGCCGGCCACCACAATAAGTCCGTAATGTTCAGCCAGTGACTCGATCCCTCGTGTCCACCAGTCCTCGAATTGGCTGCCGATGCTGGCGCTGACAATGTCTGCATCGGGCGGCAACTGGCTAAACACATTATTGATTAAGAAATACCAGAACTCATAGACAGCCGCCTTTGCCCCCGGCACAACACCTTGATAGTTGAACTTGCCCAAGTCCGGATCAAACGCGTCGGGGTCCTGGCCAAATAGTATTGAGCAAATAGCCGTCCCATGCGGCGAAATGCCCGCCGGCACCTGTCCCAGGTCGTGGAAAATAAACCGCTGCGAGCTAAAACATCTGTGCTGCACATTGGGGCGGTAGTCGTTCTGCGGCTCGCCATCGGTATAAGTGATGCTCCGGCAGACCAGAGCAAGTCTGACGCCGGTGCCTGTCAAACCAGGCTCTATACCTTTTAAGGCATAAATGCCGACGTGATTCAGGCTCTGCGGCTGCAGGACTCTATCAGTCTGCGGCTCTTCGCCTCCGGCGACCACGCTTGCAGAGCTTAGCAATGCTGCCAAACAAGCCAGGATAAGTGTGTCCTTAGCACTCCGCATCATTCTGTAACCCCGGAAATGGCGATAGCGCCCCACTGAGAACCCCGCGTGAAACGCGGGGCTAAATACACTATCTACTCCGTGATCTATAACATAACGCCTCCGGATGGCTTCGTATTATGATACCAGAAATCAACTTCATTTTCAAGTAGATTATCAGGCATGTTGCATAAAATAGCAGTTTTTAACACTGAAAAGAGGGGTGTTCAAAAACTTCTCTGCGAAATCTTGCCCAATAGCGCCTCAGTTGCTATACTCTGCTGATACTCGGACCATGTTTGCCCGAAGGGTGACCGCAGTTATGAAGGTAATTCTGGATTCTAAGCAGATCGAGAAGGCTCTCAAAGACCTGGCGGGGCGCATTGTCGCCGAAACCCCCAGGCAGGCGGATATCGCTGCAATTGGCATCCGCAGTAGAGGAGAAATCCTTGCCCAGCGGCTGTCCAGGCAGTTGTCGAAAATGCTGGGCAAAGATGTTCCGTGCGGCACGTTAGATATTACGCTTTACCGAGATGACTTAAACTCGCCGCAGAGCACCGCTCAGCCGCAGGTTCGAACTACCGAGATAGGCTTCGATATAGACGACAAGATTATTATCCTGGTCGATGATGTGCTATATACCGGGCGGTCAACTCGCGCCGCTATGGACGCCCTTATAGATTTAGGAAGGCCCAGGGCGATAAGATTGGCGGTCCTTGTCGAAAGAGCCGGCAGAGAATTCCCTATTCAGGCCGACTATGTCGGCTATAGAGCGGACGTTGAACCCGGCAAACTGGTCCAGGTTAATCTGGTCGAATCGGACGGAAAAGATGAAGTGGTCATCGAGTAGCGAAGGCACAAAGTGGCAAAGGCACAAAGTAGCTCTGTGCCTTTGTGCCTTCGCACGGAATTCCTTAGTTTTACGCTTTTAGGTTTAACTTTTACGTTAGCCTCTATGGCCCCAATAAGGAAAAGCAAGCAATTCATCTGGCATCGCAAACACCTGCTCGGGCTACGGGAACTGAGCGCCGAAGAGATAACTTATATTCTTGACACCGCCAAGGGTTTTGAGCAGATAAGCACGCGGTCGGTTAAGAAAGCCCCTCCTTTGCGCGGAAAGGTCGTGGTGAATTTGTTCTTCGAAGATAGTACCCGCACACGCAACAGCTTTGCTCTGGCGGCAAGCCGACTAAGCGCAGACGTTATAGAGTTTACCGAGAAGGCCAGCTCCGTCAGCAAGGGCGAGACGCTATTGGATACAGCCAGAAATCTGGAGGCGATGGGCGTCGATATCGTCGTGATTCGGCATAGTGCCGCCGGCGCCCCGAAGTTTCTGAGCAAAAACATCAACGCCTGTGTCGTCAACGCGGGCGACGGCTATTGCGAGCACCCCACACAGGGGCTGTTGGATGTCTATACCATTCGCAAAATTAAAGGAACACTGGAGGGTTTGAAGGTAGCCATTGTCGGTGACATAGCGCACTCTCGCGTGGCCCGCAGTGACATGTGGGCGATGACCAAGCTCGGCGCCGAAGTCACATTTGTCGGCCCACCGACACTTATGCCGGCAGAAGTCAGACAACTGCCGGTCAAGGTGAGCTATTCGCTCGATGAGGTAATTGATAAGGTTGACGTGGTAAACATGCTTCGCATCCAGTTTGAACGGCTGGGCGGCAATCCGTTTCCTTCAATCCGGGAATACTCTCACTATTTTGGCCTGACGGTGGAGCGGATGAAAAGGGCCAAATCTGACATCCTGGTTATGCACCCAGGCCCAATCAATAGAGGCCTGGAGATGGAAAGCGAAGTCGCCGACGGCCGCAACAGCGTCATCCTGCAGCAGGTAACCAACGGCCTGGCCGTCCGAATGGCAGTACTTTTCCTTGTCAACCAAGCCGCAGCACAAGCACCATGATTCAAATGAAAGATCATATTCAGCGCCTCGCTTTAGGCAGCATCCGCCAAAGGCGCATCAAGGTTCAAAATCCAATATGTGAATTCTGCTCAGCAATGTCCTTTGAGTAAATATGAAGCTGATCGTGAAAAAGTCTCGGCTGAAAGGGACGGTTCTGATTCCGTCGTCCAAGTCCCATACCATCCGCGCTGTGGCGATCGGCTCTTTGGCTTCGGGCAAGAGCACCATTCACAAGCCGCTTACTTCAGGCGACACACAAGCGGCGGTCAACTGCTATCGAGTACTTGGTGCTGAAATCAATGCTGCCGATCCGAACTTGTGGAAAGTAACCGGCACGGGCGGAAAAATCAAAATCCCACAAGAGGTTGTAGACGTCGGCAACTCCGGCACAACCCTAAATATCGCCATCGGCTCAGCATCGTTGGTGAAAAAAGGCCAGACTATCAGATTCACAGGCGACCAGCAAACACAGAGCCGCCCTGTTGGCCCTCTGCTGAATTCGCTCAACGAGCTTGGAGCACATTGCCTTAGCGTCAAAAATAACGGCAAAGCCCCCGTAAAAATAAGCGGACAAATCATAGGCGGAAGAGCCTCAATCGCCTGCTCAACCAGCCAGTATCTATCAAGCCTACTTTTGTGCACTCCTTTAGCTGCTAACGATACCGATATAGATGTTACCCTGTTAAACGAGCCGGGCTACGTACAGATGACGCTCGACTGGCTGGATAAACAGGGCATAAAATATGAAAACGAGCAGATGCGAAGATTCAAAGTCAAGGGCAATCAAAGCTACCGAGCCTTTGATGCCGCAATCCCTGCCGATTTCTCCAGCGCCACATTCTTCTTGTGCGGTGCTGCTCTTATAGGAGATGAAGTGACTTTGCTGGGGCTTGATTTCAAAGATAGCCAGCCGGATAAGGCGGTAGTCGATTATCTCAAAGCAATGGGCGCCAATATCACTATCCAGCCAAATTCTATAACCGTCAAAGCCGCGCCACTGCACGGCGTTGAGATAGATATGAATAGGACGCCCGATGCCCTACCTGCTATGGCTGTTACTGCGGCGTTTGCTGAAGGGGAAACTCGCCTCGTCAATGTCCCCCAGGCCCGCGGCAAAGAAACCGACCGGATTAAATGTGTGGCTGAAGAGCTTAAAAAACTATCGGTCGATGTCGAAGAATTACCCGACGGCCTTATAGTACGTGGCAAGAAACCCCGCCTGAAAGGCGGGGCTAAATATTTAGCCCCCAGTTTGGATTCCCGCAAAGCGGGGTCCCTCACTGGGGGTTTAGTCCTGGACGGTAGAAGCGACCACCGAATAGTAATGGCCCTATCGCTTGCAGGAGTGGCGATGGACGACGGGTGTGTCATTGATACCGCAGAGGCAATGAATGTCACGTTCCCAGACTACGTGAAACTAATGAAGAACATCGGGGCAAAAATGGAATTGAGAATTGAGAATTAGGAACCATTTTCTAAATTCTTAATTCTAAATTCTACATTTATTTTTGGGAGAATAAGATGTTAGGTTGCCATCTTGGGCGTTGTTTTCAGGTAACGGTTGCGGGCGGCTCATATCAGGAAGGCCTCACATCTGTCATACAGGGCGTCCCGCCCGGAATGCTTCTGACCGAGCAGGAAATCTACGGCGACCTGCTGCTTCGAAAACCAGGTGCGGATGAGCTATCCAGTCCGCGCAAAGAGCCGGACCTACCGATTATCTACTCGGGCGTGAACGCCGCCGACACTATTGAAAACGCCGGCAACAGAAACCACACCAACGGCACGCCTTTGGTTATCCTGATCCCCAACCTCGACCGGCACTTCATCCACATCAAGCAGTACCAGGACACCAACCGTACGCCCCGGCCCGGCCACTCATCGTACGCCTCGTTTATAAAATACGGACCGGACGATGATGCTATCGGAGCGGGCTTTTTCAGCGGACGTTACACCTCCACTATCGTAGCCGCCGGATATGTCGCTAAGAAAGTGCTCAAGAAATGCGGCATCGAAGTTTTCGCCTACGTGAAAGAAATTGCCGGCGTCCGCTGTCCGGACATTGCTCACGACCGGGCACTTGCGTACGCCAACAACTATAAAAAGATGCGGCGGGACCTTGATCCGTTCTACCAAGAAATCTACGTAAAAGGCCGGGTCACAATGGAGATGCGGTTCCTGGAAAAAACCATGGCCTTTGCTGAAATCGAAAAGCAGATAGATGCCATCCGCAATAAAGCCCCGAAGACAAAGCCCGCCGTGATTCTGGATAAATATGGTGTGCACCCCGTGCTGAACTGCCCCGACATCGATGCCGCTCAGGCGATGGTAGATGCCTGCAACCGCATCTGTGCTACGGGTGACTCAGCAGGCGGAGTAGTCGAAGTAATCGTCACGGGCGCGCCCGTAGGTCTGGGGGAGCCGGTCTTCTGTAAGCTCGACGCTGAGCTTGGCCGAATGCTCGGCATAGGCGCGGTCAAGGGCATCGAGGTCGGGGCAGGCTTTGCCGCCAAGGATATGAGTGGCAGCCAGAATAACGACCAGATGCAAGCTCAGAACGGCAAGGTTACATACCTTTCAAATAATGCCGGCGGCATCACCGGCGGCCTTACCACGGGCCAGCCCATCGTGGTCAGACTCACTGTAAAGCCCACGCCCACAATTGATAAGCCGCAAAGGACAATCGACAAGTACACGCTGGAAAACAAAGACTTGGCAGCCATCACCAGGCGCGATCCAACAATCGTGGCCCGTATCTGGCCGGTCGCCGAGAACTATACGGCCTTAGTGATACTCGACCATTTACTGATGCACTACGGCTACCAGACACTGAGGGAAAAACTCGAGTCTTGAGTGCCTATTAGCTCGGTTTAGGCACTTTACGTTTATGGCAAGGGGCGCATCCGAAGCTCTACAGACCAGGCGGTCTCGTTGCCGTAAAGGTCGCGAGCTCTTACCCGAAAACTAAAAGCTCGTCCCTTCTGGCCTACAAGCACAATGTACGTATTAGCAGCTTGCCAGCCGCTGCTATAGCGCGAGTCAGAACACTCGAAGTAATACTGTACAAAGCCACTGGCGTCAGCGGCTACTACTGCCGTCATCTGGGCATAGTAATCCCACTGTCCACCACCGCCATCGATTTCTTCAGGTGTGCCGTTCGGATCCCACTGCATTGGATTAGGCGTTGGCGGAGTCGTATCCGGCGGGAGAAAAGTAGTTGCGCACGCCACCGTTGACCAGGCTGTTTCGTTGCGATTGAACGATTTGTCTCTGGCTTTGACCCTGTAGCAGTATTCGGTGTTGGGATCAAGGTTAGTATCAGTGTAGCTGCGTTGATCCTGCCAGCCGCTATCATGCCCGCCGCCAGATACGCTCTGGAAGTAATACTCAACGCCGCTATCGTCGAACACCGGAGTAGCTATCATTGCAATGGCATCATCTGATAGTGCATAGGGTCTTCGTTCCCACTCAGGCGCCGGCGCCGGCGGCGTTCTGTCTTCTTCACCGGCATAACGGACGATCGACCATTCGGTTTCGTTGCCGATCTCGTCGCGGGCCTTTACCCTGTAGGCATATCGGGTGCCGGCGGTCAAGCCGGCGTCCGTATATGTCGGGCTATCCCGCCAGCCGCTGTTGTGGCAATTGCCGTAGAAGCACTGGAAGTAGTACTGCACATTCCAGCCCCAGGCGTCAAACGCAAGCTCGGCGGCCATAGTGACTGAACTGGCCGAGGACATATATGGCTCAACATCCCACAGCGACGGGTCGGGGATCGGAGGCTCGGTATCTCTAACCAGCCAGCAATCAGCCAGGAAGGCAACGTCTTCCATATTCAGAAGGGTATCGAACGTAAGGTCTCTGCCCTGGCACCAGGCATTATTGTCGGAACAGCCTTTTGCCAGCCATTTCTCAGCAAGGATGGCGAAATCTCGGAAGTTGATAACGCCGTCGTAGACCAAGTCACAGAATCTGCACGGCTGCGCCGTCGGATGGTGATAGCCCATATCGACCGTGAGCGTATCAGCCATCTCATCGGTGCGGGTAGTATATCCAACCAGGCCGAGGTCGCTTGTATAGCTGCTGCCCGCGTTGACACAAGGACTCTGCCTGACCTGACCGGCGGCAAGCTGGCTAAGATAGAAAGCGTCAAGTCTGCCGGTTACGAATAGCGGATCGGTACTGATGTTGCCGGGGCCCCAGTTGAGCGTACAACCAGTGTCAACCTCGACCTCGCCTTTCCCAGCCTCGACGTCGCAGTATGAAACCGAAAGCGTCCCATATCTTGGGTCGTACTCAAAGCCGGTCCCGACGGCTAACTCGTGCCCCCTCAGGGCGAAGTTCTTCCAGAAAATGCTGTCAGTCACGTTTGCCAAGGCGTGATACGAGCAGTACAAGCCGCCGCCGATGCCGGTTTTCTTGACGTCGCCGTACGTGCCAGGTGCGGCGTTACCCACGAACGTGCACGTTGAGATTGTCGGCCGGGCGTGCCAATTAACCGAGACACCGCCGCCGTCTCTACCTGCAAAGTTGTAGACTATCAGGCTGTTCTTGATAGCCGGAGAGTTTACGTCTCCGCCTACGTAAATGCCGCCGCCGGAGGTATTAGCGATGTTGTGCGTAATGACGCAGTCGCGGAATAGTCCTGCCGTGGCGAAGCAGTATACTCCACCGCCTGCGCCAATTATTAGGGCGTTCGGATCCGTGGGATCGTTGGGGTCAAATAGCGGCCCAGCTCGGTTGTATCTGATCGTACAACCTGCGAGTGTCGTAGCCGGAGAATCATAACACCACAGTCCACCGCCGCGAAGGGCAAAGTTAGAAACAATCGTACTATCACTTATGGATACGTTCGCATGATACAAATATACGGCACCGCCATCAGCAGCGGCGGTGTTGTCGCTGAATATAGTCTTGGCGACCGTCACCCAGCAGTTCGGGTCGCAGTACAATCCGCCGCCGCGAATAGCGGAATTATCGGCAAAATTGCAGTCAGCAATGGTAATGATACTATTCGGGTCGCAATACAGGCCACCGCCATCTTGCGCCGCTGAGTTATTGGTGAATCTACATTCCAACACCTTCGATACGCAGTTGGCGTCGTAATATAGGCCCGCGCCTAAATTCGCGGAGTTATCACCGAATAGACAGTAATTAAATGTCGGCGCACTATTGAAATCACAGAACGCCCCGCCGCCGGCATCGGCAGAGCAATTCGTTATTGTGCAGTTTATAAATGTCGGGCTGCTATTTGCATCAGCGTATATGCCGCCGCCGTTAGCCTGCGCAGCAGAACAGTTGTTGATTGTTACGTTTATGATGGTCGGGCCGCTATTTGGATCAATGTATATACCACCTCCGCCCTGGCCGGTGACACTACCATTGACAATAGTAAAGCCATTTACGACACTGTTGGCATCTTCGGCATTATTGAATATAAAGCCTCGGCCGGTCTGCTGGCAGTCGATAATCGTGCTGCCAATTATGTTAGGATCATCGGGATTAGTGCAAACTACGGTAACATCTTTGCCGCGTAAGCTGATGTTGCCGTTGTAGGTTCCGGCTGCAACGACCAGCACATCGCCGCTCTTAGCCTGGTCAATAGCAACCTGGATAGCGTTGCCGCCGCCCGAAACGTCCACCGTCCGTGCTCGCTCGAATCTGACAACAAAAGCCACATCTGCAATCATCATGACTTCTATGGTTTTATCGACAGAGAGCAAGACATTGTTGACATCGTACCATCCCAGGACACGATAGCCCGGATCGGGCTTAGCCCTGAGCGTCACCACAGAGTTACGGTTGAACGTGCCCCTATTGGGATCGACCGAACCATTACCACCAACCACATCGACCCGCAATTGATACGCGGCAGCAGGATAGTGATATCCAATATCGACAATGCCCGTATCAACAACGCCGTCGATGCGAGTGGTGAACGTATCCAAACCAAGTTTGCTGGCCAGGTCGCTTCCGGCATCTATACATTTGCTGTTGATCATCTGGCCGGCAGCCGTGTGACTCAGGAAGTAGGCGTTGACAAAACGCGGGTCGGCATCAATAACGGTGCCAAAGTCCCAAACCAGACTGCAGCCCGGCTCAGCAAACACAACGTTGGGATCAATCACGTTGACATCTTTGGGACCTTTCCAACCGCCGATGTCGCAGTACGAAACGGCAAGCGTTGACGGCCTGCGGTTGTTCGGATCCAATCCCATGCCAACATAAATCTCTGAGCTTCGGGAACCGTGGTTAGCCCACAGGATGCTGTCAATCAGCTTCACGCTGCTGTTGTATGAGCAGAATAGGCCGCCGCCGAACCCGCCGAAGTAAGGATCGTTGGAGTTCGGGTCATCGGCATTGTTGCGGGCAAAAGTACAATTGGACACGACCAGATTGTCGAACCAATTGCAGGATAGACCGCCGCCGTCTCTGCCGGCGACGTTGTTGGTTACGAGGCAATTCTTTAGCGTTGTCAGCTCATACTGCCCAGCGGTCAGGTACAGCCCGCCGCCTGAGGTGTTGGCCTGATTGGAGCTGACTTCAGAATCGACAATCAGAGCCGGCCCTGCAAAAGAGTGGATTCCGCCGCCCTGGGCCATCACGGTTCTATCGGCGTGCTTAATGATTACCAGATTCGGATCTTCCGGATCAAACGCTGGGTCGTCCCGCGGTATCGGAGTGAGCTGACCGTTGGGAGCAGGTACAAAATACTCGTACCATACCTGCGAAGCCTCGTTGTATTTGATCGAGCAGGCAATAATTCTCGAACCCGGCGAATCAACGCAGTATAAGCCGCCGCCGCGAATAGCCGTATTATAAGCGATATTGCAATCGGCAACCGACAGGGCATTGCAGTCGCGTAGATAAATTGCGCCGCCGCCATTGTTGGCGTCATTATAGACCAATACGCCTTTGCTGATTGCCCCTGAGCAATTCGGGTCGAAATACAGCCCACCGCCGTCCTGCAAGGCGCTGTTGTCGACGAAATTGCAGTCGTTGACCTGCACCGAGCAGCCGATGTTATAACGGATTCCGCCGCCGCTGGCATCAGCCCTGTTGTGGGCGATATTGCATCTTGTGAGCGCAGATATGGCATCAGCAGCGTAGTAGAGTCCGCCGCCGCTGTAATTGGCGTGGTTATTTACGAAGTTGCAATCGACAAACACGGCGGAACTGTCGTTGCTGCAGTAAGCGGCGCCGCCGAAGCCTTCCGTAGTGCAGTTGGAAATCGCACACTTTGCAAAAGTCGGACTGGCATTGATGTGCACGTACACACCGCCGCCGTTTCCGCCGGAAGTAGTCCTGCAATTTGTAATTGTAACGTTCCGGAAGGTCGGACTACAGTTGGCGTCAACGTATATTGCGCCGCCGCTGGCATAACTGACGTTGCAGTCGCTTATGGCAACATTCACAATGGTGGGGCTGCTCTCGTTGCCGACATAGATGGCGCCGCCCGGCTGTGCGAAAAGTCCGCCATTGATTATCGTGAAGCCGTCCACGACTGTGCCGGCGTCTTCACCGCCGTTGAAAGTGAAAGCTCGAGTACTATTATTGCCGTTGATGATCGTGTATGCGGTAACATTAGGATCATCGGGATTGGTGCTTACAAGTTTGACCTGTTTACCCTGGAAGTTGATGTCGCCATCGTAAGTGCCGGCAGCAACGATAAGGGTATCGCCATTCTGCGCACTGTTAAGAGCCTGACGGATAGCATTGCCGCCGCCTGATACGTTGATATTCTTCGGCAGCCGGAACCTGACCTTATAGGCCTGGTTGGCATCCATCACTATGTCAAATTCTTTATTGTAGGAGAGCAAGACATCGTTTACGTCGTACCAGCCCTGGATGTAATAGTCCGGATTCGGTTTTGCCACCAGCGTAAGTTCCGTACCTTCGAGGAACCAGCCGGCGTTCGGCTCGACAGCACCGTGAATACCTGGGGCGTTCGGGTCTTCCTCGACCAAGACGGTCAACTGGTACTTGGCGACCGCGTGCTTATAGTGGTAGCCCATATCAACCGCGTTGACGTCAGCTATCCCGTCAATACGCGTGGTAAGTGTGCCCAGACCCAGATTGCTTGCCAGGCCGCTACCACCGTCGACACAGTTGCTCTCGATCGCTTGGCCGGCAGCGAACTGACTTAGATAATAGCCATAAATGAAGTTCGGATCTTCCTCGATGACGTTGCCGTCCCAGTTCTGGACGTCCCAGCTCCAGTAATTGTTGGAGTCAGGAGCAACCCACGCATTGAGCGTGCAGCCTTTTCCGAGGTAAACCGGCGGACCTGACGGGCTGGTCACCGCCCTGCCAAGATTGATCCTGGGTTTGGTTATTGCAACCTTCGTATCGGTTACAGGATCACCCGTAGAGATGAGTAGGTACTTGATCTCAGCAGGTGTAAGATACCGGCCCAATTTCTCTAAAGCGGCAGTCTGGATACAGGCAACGGCGCCAGCAGCAAAAGGACACGCCGAAGACGTGCCGTTGAAATACGGGAAGTAATCGCCTGGGTCGTAGCCCACGGGACCGACAATATCCGTTGTGTACACGGGGTCGGCGGGCGCCAGAATGTTGAGATTCTCAGCTGTATCCGAATAGAACGCCACCAAGTCGGTTGTATCATAGACGGCCCCCACCGAGACGACTTTGGATATCGCTGCAGGCCACTCTATACCTTGCCCGGCAAATCCGTCGTTACCGGACGCAGCCAGTACCGTGATACCCACCGCTACCGCGGTATCCGCTGCCGCCGTGAAGGCTGGCGAGTACGCATCAGCCACAACCGGATCATCAAACGGAATACCCACACCCCAACTGTTGCTCATCGCCTTAATCGGATAAGCCGGGTTGTCGTTACGATGAGTTATGCACCAATCCCAGGCGGCAAGGGCAGCATCGGTCAGCGGTCCTCCCATCCCAACGGAGATCTTCAGTGCATAAATGCGGGCCGCCGGCGCAACACCACCGATGTAATCGCTAACATGACCCAACGAGCCGGCAGCTATGCCTGCGCAGCATGTTCCGTGCGCCATGCCTTCCGGCATTGGGTCAGGATCGTTCGAGCCGAAGTCGTAGCCGCCGATTACCTTTCTATTCGGGAAAGTGCCGCCGCCGAGCATCGGATGAGTATAGTCGACACCCGAATCCACAATGGCAACAGCCGCACCCTTGCCGTCGTATGCCTGGCGGACCTCTAATGCGTTGGCTAAAGCAATCGCCTGCGCCAGCGCAAACTTAACCTCGCGGACAGGTTCAACATGCCTGACTAAAGAACTGGCCAGCAGTTTCGTCAGACCCTGGCGTGTAACCTCGCCGGAGACGGCTGCCAGGTTTTCGTATGTGTGCCGGACACTGAACTCACCGGCACCAAGCGAGGATAGAACTGTCGCCCGGCGAGTGGCTATCTCAGCTCTTAAGAGGCTGACGGAGGCCGGCGAATCCCAGTTAGTCGCCTCCCTCATTCCATCAGGCTCAACCAAACTTATAATAACTTTTACCCTGTCTGCACCGCCATCAAACTGGTCGTTAATGCTCTGGCCTTCAACTAATTTCTCGCCGCCGCCAACGGATGCGGGCCAACCACCTGCCAACTTCTCAATGGAATCGAAAATATCCAGCCGATTTGGCTCATACGGCGGCCCAATGTCACTAAAGGAAACGGTCAAGGTTGATGGCCTCGGTTCGTGCTCGAAGCCCGTGGCAACAGCGACCTGCGAACCATCGACGCCCTGGTTGCCCCAGATGATCGAATCTATAATCTTAACATTGCTTTCGTACGAGCAGTACAAACCGCCGCCATAGCCCGGGCCAATTCCTAATGAGCCGGTAACAATGTTGTCCGCGATAGTACAGCTCGAAATCGTTGGCTCTGCGTACCAGTTCGCGGATATTGCGCCGCCGTCACGACCGGCTCTATTACCCGTAAGCAAACTATTAAATAGCAGCGGCGCAAAATGCGTATTCTGGTCGCTACCGACGTAATAAATTGCACCGCCAGAAGCAGATGCCCGGTTGTCAGTAAAGACGCTGCCCGAAATATCGACTACCGAAGCCAGGCAGTAGTAACCGCCGCCCTGCCCGAATACACTATCGACAAAGCCAAGGGCGATGGGGCTATTCGGATCAGCCGCATCAACAAAGGCGTGGTTCCGGGCAAAAGTAGAATCCGAGACCGTGCCGGTCGAATCCATCGAGTACAATGCGCCGCCGTGATAGGCTGCGTTGTCCGCGAAGTTGCAGTCGACAATTGTCGCCTTCGATTTTGACCACCAGATGCCGCCGCCGATGCAGGAATTGCTGTCGGTGACGGTGCAATTGGTGAATTTGGCAGAGCAATCATCCTCTAAGGCGACCGCACCGCCGTAACTTAAATAAATATCATCGGGAACAGCCGGGGCCAATATCGAATTCGGGTCGAAAGATTTGTCGGCTGTATTGCGGTTAAAGCGACAGTTGACAAATTCAGGTCTGCTCCAGTAACAGGCGTAGACCGCGCCGCCGAAGTTTTCAATATTCATCTGCCTGTCGGGCGTCTCCCAGGGCGTACCACCTACGCCGCTGACACCGCCGTAGCTGCGATTGCCAACGAAATTGCAGTCAATGAATTTCGGTGCGCTATCATTCTCGATATAGACGGCGCCGCCAAAACCGCTATATTTCCAGTAGTCCTTATAGTACCCGGTGGGCTCGGTAGTACGTGGGGCACCAGTGACATTGTATAGAGCCCATTCCCAGCCATTCCACCAATACCAGTTAGGATAGCTACCGGGACCAGTCTCCTCTGATGGAGAAAATTCCCAGCTACCACCTCTGCCGCCATGCCAAAAACCTACGCCTGCACTTGTATCGTTACCGCCGTCTCCGCCGCGGCCACCCCGGGCGTAGCAATCCACAAACGAACAATTTTTGAACATTGGGTTACTGCCGAACCCGCAATACACCGCGCCGCCGTAAGCCCATCCACCCCAGCCACCATCCCAGCCCATATTATCGTTATCGGAACCCCGGCCGCCATTACCACCTGTTACAGTACACCCGCTGAAAATGCAGTTCTCTACAAGAGGTGAGCCGTTGTAAATCGCTATGGCGCCACCTTCGACGGGAGAACCATCTTCGCCGTCATGCGGAGGATTACCTATGGCGTCGCCATCTAATCCGTCCGCACCTCTCCAGTTGCACTCCGTGAAAACACAGTTTCGAATAATCGGCGAGCAGGCATAGACGGTCATCGTGTCGCTTCTAAAAGTGATGCCATCAACGATTGCCTGCCCATCAAGGGTTGAAATATAAAAGTAGACATTCTCCACGACTGTCGATGCAACGCAATTCGGGTCATCGGGATTGGTGGAGGTAAGGGTAATTGGCTTATCAATGTTAATCATGGCGCCACCAACCAGCGTCCCTACCCACGGGTAGCCGGCATAAGCAGGCGTATAAGTGCCGGTGGGCACCATAACCACATCCCCATCCACCGCCTCATCTATGGCGTGCTGAATCGTGGTGTAGTTGGGATCGCTGGCGACAACAATAGTCCTGGGCTGCTCAAACAGCAGCGAGACGTCTTTATCGGACAGCATCACCACGATATTGGTCTTGGCTCTTGAGGCATCATCAGCGGTTCCAGTCCAACTGGCAACGCGGTAGCCCTTGTCGGGAATGGCAGTTAGGCCAACTAGTGTGCCGGCGTAGTAAGTGCCGCTTGTGGGGTCAACTTTGCCGTGACCATCCACAATAGTTGCAGCTAACTTAAACTGCGCCAACTGCGTGTGGTCAAGGTAGTGGTATCCGATATCAACAATGGCGGTGTCTTTGAAGCCATCGGTGCGCGTGGTCATGGTGTTCATGCCAAGCGTGAAGGCAAAACCGCTGCCGGCATTTGCGGCCGGGCTATTAGCCGCCTGACCCGCTGCGGTCTGGCTGAGATAGAAGCTGCCCAGCGGCCCATTCACAAACAGCGGGTCGCCGCTTTTGTTTTTGGCGTCAAGCTGACTATAACTAAGCGTAGAAGTCCCGCCAGTAACCGTATCATAAAGGCCGTAATCACCGTCGAGGTTATTGTGGAACAAGCAATACTTTGCAGCAGCGCCGCCGAAATCCATCTCGGCTATTGCGTGGTTGCTGCCAGCCCGGATTATGGAGTCGGTAACGGTAACATCCGAGCTCCAATCGCAGAATATCGCCCCACCTAATTTGCCCGCCGTGTTATTGCTGAACGTGCAGTTGCGTACCTGCGGCTTGGCAAAAAGATTGCAGGAAATCGCACCGCCATAAGTCTTAGCAGAGTTGCCGGTTAATAAGCAGTTCTTGACCAGGTGCGTGATATGCCCGCCGTAGAAATTGATTGCGCCGCCCGAGCCGTTGACACCCTCTGCGGCGTTATTGCTAAGGGTGCAATTCTCAATGGTCGCCGCGGTATCGGCGCATACCATACCGCCGCCGATATCGATGCCGCCACTCAAATCCATGCCCCGGCTCACGCCAAAACTACCGATCAAGTCAAAGCCGGCAGCGGTGTCAATACGGCTGGCGCCAGTCGCTCTATTATCGCTTATCATTCCTCCCTTGAACGTAACGTTTCCGCCGGCCAGGAACAAGCCGCCGCCGTTCTTAGCCGTATTGCCGAGGAAGTAACAATCGGTGAAGGTGGCGTTGAAGTCCTGGAAGTGGACGCCGCCGCCCCAGCCATCGAAGCCTTCGTACGCCAGGTTTCCGGCAAAGCTGCACGCCTTGAGGTCCAGCGTCAGTATTCTCCGCGTGTTCGGATCATTGGTATCATAGAAGACATCGATTGCACCGCCGTGGTCGCGGGTCTTATTTCCGCCGAACACGCAATTTGAGAAGGCTGCATCGGTCAGACAGCGGACGGCCCCGCCATCGGTCCAGGCAGCGTTACCGTGGAACTGGCTGTTGCGGATATTCACATTAGTACAATCAGGACCAAGATAGATGGCACCGCCAGCGTACTGCACGGGGGCTACAGCAGGACCAGGACCAATCGGACCAAAACCTGGGCCGAGGAACTGCATAAAGAAATAGCCTGCATAATCAGTGAAAGTTCGATCAATTACCTCGTTGCCCCTAAACAGACAGTCGTTGACGTCGACTTTGCAGCCGGACTCGACGTAGACCGCGCCGCCATAGTTTTCGACGAACTGACATTTCTGCAGAGTAACGGTATTGCCGGGCTCGGCATACAAAGCACCGCCTCGCGTATCGATTAGCGCCTCGGCATCTCTGAAGTGCTCATCACTGGCGCTATACGCATTGAAGGCCTTGTTCTTGGTGAATGTACAATTGATGAAGTTCGGATCCGTATTGGTCGCATAATAGGTGGCGCCGCCCGCCACGTTGCCGTACGGAATAGTAAGACCGAGCGAGCCAGGTTGAGCACGATTTGGCGTACGTGCCTGACCGCTGCCAACCGCACCACCAGGCCCGCCACGAGCGCATCTGGCGACGTTGTTGATGAACGTACAATCTATAACGTTCGGGCTGCTTGCACCGTCGCAGTAAATCCCGCCGCCCTGGCCATCGCCGTAGCCGGCTCCACCATTACCACCGTCGCTCTCCTGTCCGCCGCTGGTGCTGCTGCCGCCGTTTCCGCCGTTTCCGCCGATACCGCCCATCGCGGTATTGTCCTTGATGGTGCACTTGACTATGACAGGATTACTCCCGCTAAGGCAGGCAATGGCGCCGCCAAAGCCGTTTCCTGAGCCGCTGCCGCCGTGGCCACCCCACTGACCGTTATTCGTCTGCTGAATAGTCGAACCCGGCTCCGGCGCCAGGAAAGACCACTGCTGAAACTCTGGGGTGGTTGATTGGCCAACCGCCCCATAACCACCTTGAGCCGCGGTTACCATGCAGTTGGTTACCACGCAGCTTTTTATGGTCGGCGAACTGCCGTTCTCGCATAGAATAGCGCCGCCGTAACCGTTGCCGGTGACGCTGGTGCCGCGCTGTGCCCGCGGCGGGTCGGTCAGGTTGGGTCCGATCCTCTCGTATGGTATAGGAGTCAGCATGCCGGGCATTCCGTCTGCCCCCAGCAGACCTCGGATGTAGCCATTTCTGATAGTGAATCCCGTGACGATACTCCTGGGGTCTTCGCCGCTGTGGAAGTAGAAGGCCCGGCGTGGAACGTATCTGCCGCCCTGGCAGTCAATAATCGTCCTGGCAACAACGTTAGGATCGTTCGGGTCGGTCGATGTCAACGTGATGACCTTGCCCTGGAAATCAATACCGTTGGGACTGCTCACATAGTGGACGCCTTGACTGACGATGATATTTGTGCCGCCAGGCCCGGCAGCAGCCACAGCAGTCTCAATGGTGCGATACTCAGACGGCACTAATATATTGCGACTTATGTCAGCCTCAAACTCGACCACGACGGTCCGGTTGCGGTCGAGCATCACCGTGTTGGTGTTACGGCTCCAGGATGGGTCGTTATTGGTGCCGCGCCAGGCTTTTACGCGATAGCCCGTGTCGGGCACAGCGGTTAGGACAAACAACGTGCCGCCGTCAGCTTTGTACGTGTAGACCTTATTACTCGGATTGTACTGCTTATTGTTGGGGTCAATTGCATTGGGGTCGACTGTCACATTGCCGCGACCAATAACGGTGACAATAAGCTGATATTGAATGCCCTGGTAACTGGTGCCAGAACCATAGTGATAACCCATATCAACGATGTTGGCGTCAGGAACGCCGTCTGTTCTGGTGCTGTATCTACCTGCCAGACCAACGCTGTTGGCATCGGCGCTGCCGGCATCAACGCATGGACTGTTCCTCGTCTGACGCGCCGCAATCTGGCTGAGATAGTAGGTATTGGCGCCTCCGGTTACAAACAGCGGATTCTGATCTATAGCCGTATTGAAGTCCCAATTGAGTGTACAGCCTGCGTCGACAAAAACAGCGGCAGGATTCACCTGCTGGACGCCCGGTCCTCGCGAGCCCTGAATATCGGAGTATGACACAGCTACGGTTGCAGGCCGTGGGTCGGCTGCGAATCCGGTGCCGATCGAAATCTGTGAGCCTTGGGTACCAATATTCTCCCAGAAGATGCTATTGATGACGCTTGCAAAACTTGCGTAAGAGCAATATAAGCCACCGCCATATCCGCCGGGACTGAATGGGCTGGTACTTCTGGCGATATTTCTATGGACGGTACAATTAGATATAAGCAATTGATTATTCCAATTAGAGGAAATAGCGCCGCCATCTCTGCTGGCCAAATTGTTCGCTATCAGACAGTTTCTAAGTGTCGTTCCTCCAGACGCACCGCCAGATGAATACACGCCGCCGCCCGAGACGCTTGCCTGATTCGACCTTATTTGACAATCGGCAATCAGAGCCGGTGTAGATGCGCAGTATATCGCGCCGCCTTCACCGCCGGGGTTGGTGGCCTGATTATTTGTGAACGTGCTTCCGCTGATTGTAGAAGCAACACTATCACTGCAATATATTGCGCCGCCCTTGAAAGCCACGTTGCCGGCGAAATTCGAGTCAGCGACAGTAGAGTTGGTCTGGCTCCAGTACATGCCGCCGCCGAGCGTTGCACTATTACCGCTGAAGTTGCAGGCCATGACTTTCACGGCGCCGGCGTCAACGTAACAGATGCCGCCGCCGTAGCTAATATAGGGGCTCAGCCGATATACCGGCAGATTCGGGTCATTCGGGTCGTTAACGTCCGCGGCATAGTTACCGGTTATGTTGCAGCCCGTAAACACCGGCTGCGACTCGCTATCTGCGAATATGCCTGCTCCGTAGGTAGGAATCAAATAACTGACTTGCGGATCGGGTCCAGTTCCGGAGGCTGGGGCCCCGCCGACTCCGCTCATACCGCCAGTAATACTGTTGACATTAAACGTGCACTGCTCGAAGGTGATCTGACTGCCTGCACCACAGTACACGCCGCCGCCGTAGGCACTACTTAGCCGGTAGTCGCCGAAGAAGCCGCCGCCAAAACCGGCGCTACCCACGAGGCTGCCGGCATTTCCAAAGTCGCCGCCATCCCCCGCATCTCCGGCGGTGGCTGAACAGTTCGTAACCTGGCAATTGGAAATAGTAGCCTTGACCCTGGCAGCGAAGTATATGCCGGCTCCGCACGCCCTACCGTCGTCACCGCCGTACCCGCCCCAACCACCGTATGCTGAGTTGTCATTCGCGACAGCACTACCACCGTTGCCGCCGTCGCCGCCATTGCCGCCAGTAGCTATGCAGTTCGTTATCACACAATCACTGATCTTGGGCGTACTAGCGTAGCCCAGGTAGATTCCACCACCGTAAGCAGCACCTCCATGTCCACCGTGACCGCCGTCGCCGCCGTTAGGATCGCTGGCATTAGTATCAGAACTGAATCCCGCGGCGCCTGCGCCCGCATTCGCACCTATCACTGTGCAGCCTGTAATTGTACAATTGCGAATCGTCGGGCTGCTGTATGGCCCGCAGAAAATACCGCCGCCGAAGGCATTGCCGCCGTTACCTCCGTAACCACCGTTGCGAATCTCATCCTGACCATAGTGTGCCCGTAAGGCATCGACTATCGGGTCATTCGCATCGTCGCCGCCACCGGCTCCGTTGGCGGCGGCACCCGCGGTGATCCGGCAGTTGGTAATGACGCAATTAAGGATTGTCGGACTGGCACCAGGTTCGATATATATTCCGCCGCCCAGAGTATTAAAACCATCAGGGCCATCAGCGCCCGCATTTGACGGCGTTGGCATTGCCAACGTAGTGCGGGCGCAGTTCGTAATGGTCAGGCCAGTCAGAATGGTATCCGGACCACATTCGCGGGAGAAGTAGACGCCGCGCATAACGTACCCATTGCAGTCGATAATTGTCTGGGCAACCACAGATGGATCATCGGGATTGGTGCTGGTCAACGTAATCGCCTTACCCAGGACTCTAATATCGCCGCCCATGTACCGGCCTTTGTTGATAACAACCACATCTCCGTTGGCGGCGGCATCAACAGCTTGCTGAATTTGCGGGTAGTCGCCGGGTACGTTGACGGTCTTGGGTTTCTCGATTATGACGGTTACAGTTGTGTCCGAATATATCGTGACCGTATTGCTAAGAGCCCTGGATGTGTCATCATCTGTGCCTAACCATCTGACACGATAGCCCGAATCCACCGTTGCCGTGAGCGTTACGGCAGCAAACTTCCCAAAAACTCCGCCATTAGGATCAATGCTGCCGTGCTCTTTGCCAACGACATTGACAGTTAGCGTGTACCGGCCAGCCGCAGGATAGTGCAAACCTATGTCGGCGACGCCCTGGTCGCCCGCGCTATCGGTCCTGGTGGTGAATTTATCCAGGCCAAGTTTCACCGCCAAATCGCTGCCGGCATCGACACACGGGCTATTTGTGCTTTGCCCTGCCGCAGTTTGACTAAGGTAATAGGCGCCGGTAAAGATGGGATCAGCATCGATATTGCCGGCGAGCCAGTTCAGAACGCGGCCCGACTCAACATAAATGACCTGCGGGCTGCGGCCGCCCTGGATATCGCAATATGACACAGAAAGTTGCGCAGGTCGCTGTAAGTACACAGGGTCATTGACGCTGCCAATCGCAACCTGGTTGCCGATAGTTGCGGTGTTGCCCCAGAGGATACTGTTGATAAGACCGGTTGCGCTTTCATAAGAGCAGGATAGACCGCCGCCTCTTCCATTTTGGCCGCCGGCAGAACCCTCGGCGCGGTTGTCGACAATAGTGCAATTCGAGATTGTCGGTGCCGCAGACCAGTAGGAGACGATGCCGCCGCCATCCAGCACAGCGGAGTTGCCTTTGACCAAGCAGTTCTTGAGTATGGGCGAACAGGGGTCTCCGCCGAAATACACGCCGCCGCCTGAGCCGGAGGCTGAATTGCCAGTTATGAAACAATTGGTGATAACGGCTCCTGACGACCAGCAGAACATTCCGCCTCCGCCGCCGTAGAAGTCCGCATAATCAGCGAACTGGCTAATCCAGATTGTTTCACCAGTGGCTTTGTTAGCCCTAATACCGCAGCCACTGATTGTGGGTGCGCCGCCGCTCCAATACAGACCTCCGCCGTGTCTGGCAATATTCTCATTGATTACAGTGTCGAGAATTGATACTTCAGAGCCTTGACCATACCAGTATACACCGCCTCCGAATATAGCTCGGTTTTTCACGAATTTACTGCTCTTGACCTTTGCGGCGGCACCTTGCTGAATACATATTGCGCCACCGGCACCCAGGTTCTGCTCTGCCAAGTTGCCCGTGAATCTACTATCGCTGATATCCAATGAACAATCGTACCAATAGTACAATCCGCCACCGTCGTGCATAGCTGTATTATTGCTAAAATTGCAGTCATCAATCTTTGCCGAGCACGACCGGTCAAAGCACATAGCACCGCCGTCATATCCGCCGCTGTTGCCGATATATTCGCAGCGGAGTAGTGACGCCGTGCAATCACTCTTGTAATCTTCACCACCGCCGTCATCATACTCAGACAAGTTGTAGTTAATTCTGCAGTCGGTAATCTCAACGGTGCAGTTGACGTCATAGTAATTGCCGCCCGCAAAACTGCTGGTGAAGCTGTAATCCGAGAAGCCGTCCGCGCCGTCTGCGCCGTCGCCTCCATCCTGGCCTCCGGTGCCGCTGGTGCCGCCAGCACCGACAGGCTGACCCCGACCGCCCGCGCCGCCGTCGCCGCCATTGCCGCCCGTATCACCGCCGTTGCCGCCGTTGCCGCCATTGCCGGCAGAGAAGGTGTATAACGGAACTTGGGTGGTAGTAGAGTTGTAATTGATAATGGTGTCGGACATCTTGACCTGGCAGTTTTCGCCATAGAATATAGCACCTGCCCAGGAGCGCTGCCCGTTGCGGCTCATATTGCCGCCGTCGCCGCCTGTGCCGCCGTTTCCACCAGCGCCATCTGCGCCGGCTTGGCCGTCTGCGCCATTGGGGTCACCGCCTCCGCCGCCATCAGCGCCAGCACCGGCATTGCCGGCGTTGGCACCGTTGCCACCAGTGCCTGCCGCACTCCCCATCCCCTGCCTGGTAATAGAGTTCGAAATAGTGCAGTATTTTATTGTGGGCTGGCAATTAGGCCCGAAGTAGATAGCGCCGCCCAAGGCCTCGCCGCCGTCGCCGCCGTCGCCGCCTCTGCCGCCGTCGCCACCTTTCCCGCCGTTTCCACCGGCGCCGCCAGCACCTCCTGCACCTCCTTGCCCATCTGCACCGTCATTGTACCCACCCTGACCCGCCTGGCCATCTTGCCCGGGCTGGCCATCTTGCCCGTCTTGACCGTCCTGGCCGTTCTGACCTTGCCCGCCAAAGCCGCCATTTCCGCCAAAAGCCTGGCAATTAATAATCGTACAGTGCAGAATAGTCGGAGTACTGTTGGCATCAAAATACAAAGCACCGCCGTAGCCGTTACCGCCCTTGCCGCCTCGGTAGCCGGGCTGACCATTTGCGCCGTCCGCACCAGCCTGGCCTGGCTGACCGTCCTGGCCCGGCTGACCATCCATACCATCTATAGGCGAATTCGGGTCGCCAGGAGTAACCACGTTATTCGGGTCATAGCTATTCGGGTCGTTCGGATCGATATCCGGCGGATCCGCCGGCGGATCAAGCGGGTCCAGAGCAGCAGGCGCGGCCGGCGGGGCTGTCGGAGGATCCCAGATAAAACTACCATCTTCGCCGTCGCGGCCACGTGCAATGCAGTTGCGCAGAATTAAGTTGGAAAGGGTAGGACTGCTCCCATTCAGGCAGGCGATAGCTCCGCCCAGACCGTCCTGCCCATCGGCGCCGGTGCCACCGGTATCCGGCGGCGTGTTGGGGTCGTAAACCGCTGAGCCATTTGCAATTGTAAAACCATCTATTACCGCGTCCGGCCCCTCGCCATTCTGGAGGATAAAGGCTCGGCCAAACCGTTGGCAATCAATGATAGTAGCAGCAACACAACGAGGGTCGTCCGGATGTTCACTGGCGATGGTGATTGCCTTGCCATCGAAGTCAAGAGAAATCTCACGATACGTACCAGCAGCCACAATGATCTTGTCACCATGTGTGTAGGCATCATTGATCGCGCTGCTGATTGCGCGATATTGTCCGGGCACGTGCAGACTCTTGGGCTGCCGGAACGCGACAGTAACATCTTTGTCGGAATCCATTGTCACCGTATTCGTCGCGGCCCAGGACTTGTCATTGTCGGTTCCGCTCCATTTGTCGACAATGTATGTCTGGTCGGGCGCGGCAGTAAGAGCTACTACCGTGCCTTCAGGATAAGACTGCCCTCTTCTGTGATATGGAGCGATTGTTCCGTGTTCGCCAACAACGCTTGTTCGCAACTGATATAAAGGAATCTCTTCAAATTGGATGGTAATATTGGCATCGGCAAGTATAGTAACGGTGCTGTTGGCCGATCTACTGGAATCATCATCGGTTCCGGTCCAGGCTTTGACTCGATAGCCTGGATTCGGATATGCTCGCAGCCGCACCACTTCGTACTGCCTGTAGGAACCGCTGTTGGGATCGACATAACCTTTGGCAAGGGCCGGCTGGAGAGGTACGCCGTTCGCATCGACAACTGTCACCGTCAACGGGAAAAGCAAAGCCTTCGCTGTCAAATAGTGAGCACCAATGTCAACGGTATTGGCATCAGCAACACCGTCGGTCCTGGTGGTATACTTGAGCATCTGCATCCGCAGAAGAGGACTAGTGTTGGGGTCGCCGGCATTCACACAGGGACTGTCAATGAGCTGCCCGGCAGAGGTCTGGCTTAGATAGTAACTGCCGCGCGGTCCGGTGACAAACGCTGGGGCTGAATGGATATTGCCGATGCCCTCGTCACTATCCTCGATGGCAGAGTAAGTAGCCCCACAGTTGTACAGGTCGTCGCCATTGCCCCACAAGATGCAGTTCTTAATTACCGGCAGGGACTCCTGATAAGCAGAGATGCCGCCCTCTTTTGACGGATTGCCCTGGTCCACGACGATGGTGCAGTTCGTAATTACAGGCGATGATGCCTCGCAGTCGATTCCGCCGCTTTTGTAGACGGCAGAGTTGTTGGTTATAAAGCAGTTAAAGATAGTCGGAGACGCATGATAACAGGCTATGCCGCCGCCGACATTACTGGCAAAATTAGCGATAATATGACAGTTAGCGATATTGGCAGAAGCTTCTTCGCAGTTAATACCTCCGCCCGTGCCGGACTTTCCAAAGGCTCTGTTGCCGGCGATGATGCAATTCGTAATCTTGGGCGAAGCACGATAGCAATCGATTCCGCCGCCATAGTATTTCGCGAAGTTGTTGGCGATAATGCAGTCGGTGATTGTTGGCGACGCCTGGTCACATCTGATGCCTCCGCCGTAATTGGCACTACCAAAACTGATGGTAAAGCCTTTTAGCACGGAACCCGCGCCTTCGTTGCCGGCGAACGTCACCGCAGAAGCGTTCCGTGAGTAGCCCAATATAAACGTGCTTTCGGGATATATCGTCGGATCGCTTGGGCTTTTGACATTGCCGCTGCGAAGGGTTATTGCCTTGCCGCGAAAGTCAACATTTTCAACGAAGATACTATTCGTATCAGGAAATGTTTCAGCAATTAACACATCGCCATTTTTGGCAGCGTCTATAGCCAACTGAATGGTCTTGTAATAACTGGCGGGCTTATTAGGATCGTCCCTGGTATTTAGGACTCTGCCAGCCTTTCCCTTGGGGATTATCTCCAGTGCCTTGTGAACGTTCAGGCGCCCACCTGATAGACAAAGGCCGGGCAGCGTCCGGTCGACAGTCTGCAAGAGGATTTGCTTTACAACTTGAGAAGATAACGATGGATATTGCGACCAAAGCAGTGCCGCAGCCCCCGCGACGTGCGGGGCCGCCATCGACGTCCCATTGGTGACACCGTAATTGGCAGACAACCCCAAGCGGGACATTGTCCGCGTCCGCAAGGTCGGCATCGTACTTATAACTTCCGCCCCAGGCTCAGCTATATCAACGGACGCAGCACCGTAATTGGAGAACCACGCAATCTGGTCGTTCTGGTCTGTCGCCATTACCGAGATGATGTTGTCGCAATCGTAACTGGCTGGATAGAAAGGAGTCTGGTCGTTATCGCTGGAGTCGTTTCCTGCCGCGGCTGCGACCAATACGCCAGCTTCTCCGGCGGCATCGATGGCGTCTTTGAGCGCCTGACTGTACTGATACCCTCCCCACGATACGTTTATAACCTTGACGCCAATTGTGGTAGCGTACTCGATGGCTGCAATGGCCGCATCCAGACTCACGCCGTTGGCGTCACCGACCTTCAAGGCAACAATGCTGACGTTCCAGCAGACACCCGCAATACCGGTCATATTGTTGCCCATTGCGCCAATGATGCCTGCACAGTATGTACCGTGGAAGACATCGTCGGCGGGGTCGCCATCGTTGTTCACAAAATCATAGCCGTAGAAATCGTCTGCATAGCCGTTGCCATCGTCGTCGACGTTGGGTAGGCCGAATAGCTCCTTGGTGTTCATCCACAGGTTAGGTCCAAGGTCGGGATGCTTGTAGTCGATGCCCGAATCTGCTACGGCTACCAGAACCTTTTTGTCGCCGGTCTGGATATCCCAGGCTTCGGGTGCGTCAATATCGGCGTCGACCATTCCACCGCTCTGACCTGTGTTGTCCAGGGCCCATTGCTGAGGGAAATTCGGGTCATTCGGAATGCGAAGGAACCGGTACTTGTAGTTCGGCTCTGCGTACAGGATGTTTGCCGACTGGTTGAATCGAGTAACAGCATCGTGAATGGAAGTGCCCGCAGGCAGTTTTACCAGAGCAAGACCGGAAACCACACGGTCGTACTCTCTGCGCACCGTTGCCCCACGTACGATAGAATCCGACACGGCGCTTCGTATTGACCGTGTCGTCCGCGGACCTAATATCTGCGGAGTGGACGGCGCCTGGAGGTCCTTGTCAACAAACCGCACGACCACTTCACCCCGCCCAGCGGTGACGGCCGGAGCGTAAAGCCAGTTTGATGGTAGGGCAAGCCCTACGCTATGGGAATCGTCCGCCGGGCCTTTCCTCGCGTCGCCGCCGAGTGCACCTTGTGCCCATACGGACACCAAAAGGCCAGCCAGCAAGTACAAGGTGCCGGGGCGCGTCCGAAAAATTGTCAATTTACGATTGTCAATTGTCAATTTCAACGGATGCTCCCTCTAAGACCCACGTTCCATGGCTGCAATTGCCTCCTTCTCCCGCTCTTCCTGGATAATCACGGTCGGCTTAACCAGTATTAGTAATATCCTGCTGTCTCTAACCTTGCTACGATTGCCGAACGCCATTCCTATAATAGGTATCTTACTTAATATCGGTACCCCTACTTCCTTTTCGATTTCTGCGGTTATCTTCTGGCCGCCCAAAAGCAATGTCCCGCCGTCCGGCACACTCACACGTGTCATTACAGTTGAAGTCTCTGTTTCAGGCACAGTATAAGGAAGCTCGTAAACCTCGCCATCTGCAGTAACCCCCGGCGAGTTGAGGGTCCGCATCCGGAGCAGCTCACTTAACATGGCTTGTATATTCAGCAAAACGTTTTTCTTATCCGGCATAATAATGGGAGTAATAGTAAGATATGTGCCGGTCTGGAATTGCATCGGTTGAGTTGGTTCCATTTCGTCCACCGCTCCCGCAGGCCATGTAGGAACCACAGTCCTAAAAGCACGAACAGGCAAAGCGTAATAGCCTATGTCTGTGATCGAGAAACTGGCTGACTCGCCGCTTAGAACAGTCGCCTTTGGCGCCGTCATTGTCTTGGCATCGGTGCGGCCTTGAGTCATGCGTAAAAGGAAACTCACCTGCAAATCGTCAAGGATACTTCCATAACCGCCTGTGACTGTAGCGGCTGATGCTATACCGGCCAAACTACCTGAAACCTTCGTCTCCTCGGCTTCGCTAGACAGCGTTGAACCCTGCTCTACAGTAACAAGGCCCCACTTGCCGCCAAGATTGTAACTAAAGTCAACATCGAGGCCGATATCCTCGAGGAAATTTTCGCTTACCACCAGGAACCTCGCCTCTATCGAGACCTGGTAGCCGAGGGCCACGCGCAGCTCCTTGAGCAGCTTTTCAATCTCATTATGGACTTCGCGAGTCTGGTAAACGGCAAGCTTCTTGGGCTGCTGGCCGCTGGGATATGTCGTTATGCTGCCCTCTCCTGTGTCACTAAGATCATACCAGGTATCTGGCTGGATGGTATTCTCAATTAGCGTAACCAGGTCTTGCGCTCGGTAGATGCTGTTGTCCTGCATGCCCATGCCACCCATGCCGCCGCCCATACCGCCGCCGTAGCCTCCCATACCGCCGCCGTAGCCTCCCATACCGCCGCCATAGCCTCCCATACCGCCGCCATAGCCTCCCATACCGCCGCCGTAGCCACCCATACCGCCGCCGTAGCCACCCATACCGCCGCCGTAGCCTCCCGTACCGCCGCCGTAGCCTCCCGTACCGCCGCCGTAGCCTCCCATACCGCCGCCATAGCCTCCCGTACCGCCGCCGTAGCCTCCCATACCGCCGCCGTAGCCTCCCATACCGCCGCCGTAGCCTCCCGTACCGCCGCCGTAGCCACCCATGCCGCCGCCGTAGCCTCCCATGCCGCCGCCGTAGCCACCCATGCCGCCCATGCCGCCCATCTGACGGAAATTGGCGGGCTCACCGACAAGGTCAGTAATATCGTACACTCGCGTCTCCATCTTGCTCGGAAGCGACCCCACAGTCGCTATGGTGATAACTCCCTTCTCAACGACGTAACCGAGTTCTGCGAATCCGCCGGCTACCGCTTTCAATAGGTTTTCCAGTGCAGTGCCCAGCCGAACGGCAGGTATACCGTCCATATTGATCGGCGTAGTCGGCTCGATCTCAGCGTTGTCCAGCAGGTCTCGCCATAGCACCACTACCTTCAAGGGCGGCGCAACAACATTTCTGATTGTGTCTATCGCCTCACTGAAGGGCATGGTAGGCGACAATCGTGAAAGATCGACAACCTGGTCCAACTGCTCATACACAGCCACATCAGCCGGGTCGAGCCCGATCGGCTTGTCAGGCTGACGTGTCGGTTTCTCAACAATCTCCCGCCAATTCTTCGGATAGACAAGGTCCTCAGCATACGGAATCGCCGCCTCATCAGTTCTCAGCAGCATATCCGCCCTCTGTTTACCCGATTCCTTTCGCAATTCCCATTGTTTGCGGAAGTAGACCATATCTTCCAGCGTGTCTTTCAGTACGAGGGCATCATCATTTTGTGGGTCCAAAGCCAGCAAAATTTCCAACTGACCAAGAGCAGCTTCATACTTCTGCTGCTTCTGATATGCTTTGGCACTTTCCATTAGAGACGCTATTCTTTTCTGTTTCTCCGCCTCCATCTGCTCCCTGAACAGGCGTTGAGCTTCGGTTGCTTCGCTATGTTTCTGCTCGTCCAACTGCCGAGCATTTTCTTGCGTCGCTTGGCTTATCTTCTGCCCCAACTGACTTAGCTCGCTGCTATAACTCTTGAAAAGGTCATCGCCAAGTTGAAGTTGGTTGTTCTCAACCACAGCCTGCGCCCCTTCGATGACCTCTTTGGCCTTATCGAACTGGCCCTGGCTCATATATCTCTGTGCTTTGTCCACAGCATCGCTAACAACCGCTTGGGTATGACTTCGGATAATACTTCTGCGCCGATTGATCTGTTCAATATAGCTGCCCTGCTCAGTCTCCTGTGGGGCAACCTCCGGAGCGGCGAAGATTTCCACAGCGGGCTTTCCCGGTTGCAGTGTCACCTGAGGCTCAGGTTCGAGCTGAGCTTTCTGCTGCACCTGAGGCTCAGGTTCGAGCTGAGCTTTCTGCTGCACCAGAGGCTCAATGACCGGTGCAACGGTCGCTCCCTCGCCTTGGCTCGGGACAGGCTCCAGCAACTTTTGCTGGGGTTTTTCTTTCTCCAAAGGCAGAGGCTTGACCTCTATCTGCCTCGGCCCCAAAATACTATCGATTCTCGCAACATAAGCCTGCAAGGTCTTGGCCATAGGTGGTGGGATCAAGCCGCTATTTATGACCTGGATGAAACCTTCGCGCGCCTTTTCAACCTGACCGGTGCGGTAGTAATTCATGCTGCGCGAATAAAGCTCGACAACCTGTTTTGTGCGCCCGTCCACCTGCCCCGTAGTTTTGTTAGGTTCTTCAGGGACTTTCGGCGGCTGCGGAGGAACCGGCGTGACCAAAGACTGAGACTCCTCGGGCTTCTTGGGAGGCGGTTTAGCCCCGCCTGTCTGATACTCTATTTGCAGAAGCTGCCCGGCTACTTGTTTCCTCTCGGTTTCGGTTAAGAATTGACTATCCTTGATTCTCTCCAGATGTGCCTTAGCCGTGGTTGGCTCACCTTTGCTAATTAAGTCGGCAGCCATTTGCTTATACTTCAATGCCAGTTCTCTTTCGAGCGCCGCTTTGTGAGTTTTGTCCAGGAATTCGCTCAGCCTGCTGCGCTCGGCAACAGTTAGGTACTCCTGATAGCCCTGGGCCATGAGCAAGGTCTTTTCTGCCTGGGGGTAGTAACCGCGCTGGAATTGATCCGTGCCTACCTGAATGAGGTACTGCACTACCTGGCGCATCATCTGGTTTTCGCCGACTTCTTGTGGTTGGGACGGGATTACCGCCGATGGGACCGCCACCAGTAACGCCAACAGCAGCAGAATAATCGACAGAGGCTTTATGCCCAAGGATTCAATTAGGAAACTCGGTTTGCTCAAACCTAACCTCCTGCCTAAACAGATCACCCTATCGGGAACCCTATGGCAAAACGTACAGTATCCACAACCTCCAATTCAAGATGCAGGTTGGCCTTATAATGTTTCACTTTATAAAAAAATAATTCTTTTTGCAAGAGAAAAATTCGGTTTATACTGCCCTGACCGATAATATTCGGATTTGCAGTTTGATAAAATAGGATATTTGGAAAAACCTGGCAAGAATTAGTCGCCGAACGGACGTTTTTTATAGGCACAACAAAGCTGTCAGGAATCAGGCGAAAAGCCGCAGCCGTTTAGAACATTCGATATGATGCCAGAGCCGCTGATATTAGCCGTAGAGACAGCCAGCAGAGCTGGTTCAGTCGCACTAGCACTTGGCGAGAAATTACTGGCCGAAACCGCCTTCTCAGGCCCGATGCGGCACAGTGCCGAACTCTTTCCCGCTATGTTAGGCCTGATGGAGCAGTTCAGCCTAAAACCCTGCCAGATTGAGCAAATCCACATCTCGATCGGCCCGGGCAGTTTCACAGGCCTGCGCATAGCAACCACTCTGGCAAAAACAATGCACCTGGCCAACGGTGCAAGAATCGTCGCACTCGATACACTGGACGTAATTGCCGCAAATGTAATCTACCCGGCTCCGGAAAAGGGTCACGAGCTACAAGTGACCAGCTACGAGAGAGTAGCCGCTGTTCTCGATGCCAAGCGCAACCAATTCTTCATCGCCGTGTACGAATACACAAGCGACGCGACCTGGAAGAAAGCCGTCCCCGATTCCCTGATGAGCGCCGCGAAATTCGTCGAAGAGTTCGCCCCAAACGACAAGCCGATTTGGCTGCTCGGCGACGGCCTATTGTATTATAAGGATAGATTCAGGGGCGAGGGCATCCGGTTTTTGGATGCAAAGTATTGGAGTCCGCGAGCGAGCAATGTTCACTTACTCGGCTGGCAAAAAGCCTTAGCCGGCCAATTCGCCGACCCCTTGACTTTACAGCCCTATTATTTGCGGAAACCAGATGTCACAATAAAAAAAGATTGGAACTCAAAATACAAAATGTAAAATCAACGAAGTTATTCGCTGGATTGCTCAATTTTGGTCTTGCTCTTTGGCTTTTGAATTTCGGCAAAAAGGGGTGCGTTATGGCAAGAAAAATGCTTTGCATAGTGATGTTCTTCGGCAGCCAAATTCTCTACGCTCAAACGGCTGATTATTTCAACCTTCGGTACGGACAATTGCTGCCGGCATCCACTGAGCAGGTCGGCTTGTGGTGGGCTTCGTCCGGCTGGAAGATAAGCCCGGACAAGCCCCTGCCGCAGACAGAAGGTAAAGCCATTATCATACGCGCGGCCCGCAATGAAGCCGAGGCGGCGCAATTGGTTGTCCGGCCCGCATCCCATGTGAAAAACTTCACCGTGCGCACTGGGCCACTGGCCGGCCCGGGCAGCGCTGTCATTCCCGCAGAGAATATCGAAATACTCAAAGTGCGATACGTCAATGTCACAAAGCCTACAGACAAAAGTTCTGTGCCCGGCCTTTGGCCTGACCCGCTGCCGCCGCTAACCGGGCCAGCCGATCTCGAAGCCAACAAAAATCAGCCGTTCTGGATCCGGGTGAAAGTGCCCGGCGCCGTGCCGGCGGGAACGTACACCGGCCATATTCACCTATCCGCGGAGAACTTCAACGCTACTGTCACAGTCAACGTGGAGGTCTACGATTTTGTGCTGCCTGATCGGATGACCTGCACGAGCGCATTTGGCTTTTCGCCGGGAAATGTGTTTCGCTATCAAAACCTTTCCGAGCCGGCACAGAAGCGGCAGGTCCTCGAAAGGTATTGGGCTGATTTCAGCGCACACCATATCTCGCCTTATGACCCCGCACCGCTGGACGGCACAAATGTCACCTGGCCAAAAGTCACTGAATCTGCCAAGCCCGAAGAACTGACGCCCGTCTTTGACTGGACAGTCTGGGACAATGCGATGCAGCGCGCAATTGAACACTATCATTTTAATTCTTTTCAACTGCACATCCCTGGTCTTGGCGGCGGGAGTTTTCACGCACGTCACGAGCCGGAGCTTCTCGGCTTCAAGGAGGATACAGCCCACTACAAGGCTGCTTTTAGCGCCTACTGCCGGCAGGTCCAGGAACACCTACGCGACAAGGGTTGGCTCGACGAAGCCTACGTATACTGGTTCGATGAGCCTGCTCCCAAAGACTACGAGTTTGTTATGAACGGCTTTAGAAAGTTGAAAGACGCCGCCCCGGATATTAACCGGATGCTCACCGAGCAGGTCGAGCCGAACCTTGTCGGCGGGCCTGACATTTGGTGCCCTGTCTCGAATAATTACCAGCACGAGCCAGCCGAAAAACGGCGCGAGCACGGTGAGAAATTCTGGTGGTACGTCTGCACCGGCCCAAAGGCCCCCTACTGCACCTTGTTTATCGACCACCCGGGCACGGAACTGCGCATCTGGCTCTGGCAAACCTGGCAGCGAAAAATCGACGGCATCCTCGTCTGGCAGACAAATTACTGGACAAGTCCTACCGCCTATCCCGACCCGGAGCATCCACAAAATCCTTACCAAGACCCGATGGGCTGGGTTAGCGGCTACAGTACGCCCGCAGGAGAAAAAAGGCCGTGGGGCAATGGAGACGGGCGTTTTATTTATCCGCCGGAAGCTGCCGCCGATGCCCACCCCGCTGAGCCGGTTCTGCAAGGGCCGGTTGATAGCATCCGCTGGGAAATGCTCCGCGACGGCATCGAAGACTACGAATACCTTGCTATTCTGCGCAGGTTACTCAACGCCAAAAAGGATAAACTCACTCCTGAGCAGTACAAGGACTTTTCTACCCTGCTTGAGGTGCCCGAAGACATCACAAAGGATATGACAACATTTACCAGAGACCCTGCGCCCATCGAGGCGCAACGGGACCGAGTTGCGCAAGCCATAGTGAGATTGAGCAAATTATGACTCCACAAGTGTCTCGTTGGCGGGGAAAATTTTCTTGCAAATAGAATTCGGCACACTATGGTACAGACACGTGGCGCCGAGGATAACGCCGATAATCTGATTTTCGAATCAAGTAGAAAGGGCAGAAATGGAGGTCACACAAATGTACCACTACCCTCAGCACGCAAACGCGGAGCCTGTATTAATTGCATTCGCCGCCTTGTTTGTAGCGTTGCTCGTCCTGATGTCTGTGGCGCTGAATCTATTGATCTGGTGCAAGCTTTTTTCCAAAGCAGGCTATAGTTGGGCGCTGGGCTTACTAATGCTCCTGCCCATAGTAAGTATCATTATGCCCTTTTTCCTTGCCTTTGCCGACTGGCCGATCCGCAGAGAGCTGCGCCTGCTCAAACAGCGGCAGGAAAAACCCCAGGCGTGAATCGCGGCTAGCCGAGCTGCTTCGCGGCACTAAAAATCAGCGAACTAGGGCAAAATATCGAAAAAGCCTGAGTGATTCGCTCTTTGCGCGCATAATAATAGTAGAAACTTGTGCCAGAGAGGTAGACTGAAAAAAGTGCCCGAAGGATTAGAACAACGAAGCTGGCTGAGATTCGCCGAAGGTGATGCTGAAATATGGCGAGAGTTTGTCAGTCAACAGATTCCGCGACTTTACGGTTTGTTTGTGAGGCGCTGGCCGAATCCTTCGCTCGCCGAGGAGCTCGTGCAAAAGACAGTTTTTGACGCGGTGCGCGGACGCGGCAGCTACGATCCCTCAAAAGGCAGTCCCGAAGAATGGGTCCTCGGCATCGCACGCAACAACATCAGCCTTGAGGCGAGAAAGCGAGCGAGCCGGCCAAGTCCCAATGGTGACATCAGCAAGTACTTTGCGGCAATTGACACTCAGCCGCTTCCTGATGAAGTGCTCGAACGCCAGGAGACAGCCTTGATTGTCCGCTCGGCGCTGAGCCGATTGGAAGCGAAGGAAGAGGCCGTACTAAAGGCAAAGTATATCGAAGGGCTTGATGCATGTGATATCTCCCGGCAGATGAACGTGACGGAAAAGGCTGTGCACAGCATGTTATATAGGGCAAGAATTTCTCTCCGCCAGGAGCTTAAATGCGCGGCGATTCAAGATGTCGAAGGGCAAAGAATATGAAGCGAGAAAATGACAATTCGTTCTACTACAATGGCATTATCCTGCTCGATAAGAACCTCTCGCGACTGGTGAAACTGACTTGCGACCCAGATAAACCCACCGAGGCATTCACACAGTCGTTGATAAGTAATGTTCTGGGTGAGCTCAATCGTTCTGTAACGGCAAATAAACCCACCAGAGAGAATGTCCTGGTGAAGGTTAGCTGGCTGGATAAGGCCATCGGCTGGGCCGCTATGAGCGCTGCTGCCTGCGCAGCCTGTTTAGCCTTTGTAGTCGCCGCTCTACTGAAGGTAAATAGCTGCCTGACGGCAATGGCGACTATGACTATGTTTGCCAACTGGCTCAATTATCTTGGAGGACTTGTATTATGACTACGGAAAGACCGGATAGAGTTAGTGTCATCGACCCCATAAGCCCCGCCATCGATAGGGTCAAAATCATGCTTTTCAGGCCCTTCGATCTGCGAAAGTGGTTTGTGATTGGCTTTTGTGCCTGGCTGGCGTATCTGGGAAGCGGTGGCGGCGGTGGAAACCGTGGAGGTCCTAATTTCAATTTCCCCCACAGAGGAGGACCTGACGCCGAGATAAGGCACGCCCTCGACGAGGCCAAAGAATTCCTCGCGGATAATTTGTATTGGATAATTCCTCTGGCTGTTATCGTCGTTGTGCTGATTGTTGGGATCGGTCTTCTTATCACGTGGCTAAACAGTCGCGGACGATTTATGTTCCTTCACTGCGTGGCGAAAAACAAAGCCGAGATCAGAGTCCCCTGGCGCAAATTCAAAAAGCAAGCCAATAGCCTCTTTCTGTTCCGAATCGTTCTGGGCATCATTGGCTTGCCGGTCCTAGGCCTGCCGATCTTGGGCATTGTTTTACTTATTATTCTGATGGCCACCCGAACTGGCCCACTTGTAGCCTCTATTCTTGGTCTCGCTGTGCTTGTCCTGGTCATATTGGTTCTCTTAATAGCGCTATTCCTGGTGAAGAAATTCACTATGGATTTTGTCGTGCCGATCATGTTTTTGCAGGGAGCAGGCTGCGTAGCTGGCTGGCGACAATTTATGACCATCCTCTCGGCAAACAAGCTGCGTTTTGCCTTGTACCTACTTTTTCAAATTATAATAGCGATTGCTATTGGTGCGATTATTGCCATTGGCTTTTGTATAGGCTGTTGCCTTTGCTGCATAAGTCTGCTTTTGTTGATACCGTATATCGGCAAAGTTATAGTGCTGCCCTTGCTGGCTTTCGAGAGAGCATATTCGCTGTATTACTTGCGCCAGTTTGGCCCAGACTTCGATGTGTTCAGCCTCGAAGGCGAAGCTGGCGGGTAGCCTCTTCCACCCGTGTCCCTTGATATATTGTCACAACGTAAGTGAATTGGCGCTGTGAGCGAGGCTTCAACTGGAGCGTGAATTTGACGGTATCCAGATCAACTTGCTCAAAATCGCCAAATTCGCCGCTCTTGGTTAGCGTCCAATATGGGGTATTGAAATTACGCTGAATCTCCACCTTGACCGCGATATCCCGCGTGTTCTTAACCTCAATCTTGAACGTGCGAATCTCGTCCCAGCCGGCGATGTTGCGATTTCTGTCGAAGCGATAGTTGGCCGTCTTATACTCCATAAGCGTCGGCTCAACTACAACATTAGCCACCGCACCAAGATTAAGCTCAATGTCCTCATCCACAGGAATGTACTTAAAATCAGATTGTCCCGTGTAAGATAAATGCCCCTTCTCGTCCGCGCTTCTATAAACCTTCAATGTCCCGCCAGGTATAGGCGTCTCGCCTAACTTGTGCTCTTTATCGTTCTTGAAACTTAAGAACCGAACAACATTTTGCCCGTATCTTTCCTCCTCATACCTATACAAATTTATTACCGGCACATCTTCCACATCAAAACTAATCAGCCTCTTCGACCAGCCGGTAGGAATCGTCTCCGTGCCCTCAATCGTGTAAAGAAAATACTCACTGAGACCTTCCTTTTTGATTTCCTTCGGCTTGGCACCTTGCGCAAGCACCTCCAACGCATCACGAGCGCCTGCCATTCCGTATCTTGATACTCCAGTTGCCCGTCTCGGTTCCGGCACCGTCTCGCCCGGCCTACCGTAAGGGTACTGTCTGCGGGCAAGCTCAGCGATCTGGTCAAGTATGTGAACCTGGCCGACAATAAGGCGCGTCTGGGCATTCTCGTAATCTTCGCCGCTGTTGTTCGTGACCCGGACATAACCCTGCAAGCGCATCGCCTTTTCATCCGGCGAAAGCGTCCCCATATAAAACGCACGCCAGGTTAGGCCGCTTGTCAAATATGTGATCTCCACCGGCACCTTGCCGCTTAGTTTGCTCTCGATGTTCCATAAGCCCAGGTTCTGCACCCTCGGCGGATAAACCAATTCGGCTATCTCGATTTCGCCCGCACTGGCTTTTGGCAGCATCTCCAAACTGGTAGGGTCAATCAAAGTATTAGCCCAGGAAAATTGTAAGGCGTTCTTGCCCTGCTTTAAGGTCAGTGCCCTGCTTTCCCGCACCAGCGTCATATCGGCAGAATTGTAAATCGTAAGCTGAACCGTATCGCGCGATGGAAGTGTCACTAAGTCAACCTTAGCCAGACTTGTTGATGCCACCGCAACAGTTATAAGTATGTCAAACATTATGCGTCTCATTTTGCTGCTCCTGTATTCTGTTCTCGTCGTGCGTCGTGCGTGATGCGTCGTGCGTCATACGCAATACGCACAACGCAATACGCAATACGAATCATATCATGGCCTAACATTACGCCTATGATAGTGCATCTTTAGCTCCGTCACCGCAGGACCAGACTCGGTGCGAGCCGGCAGCTTTATCTCAAACTCCAACATGCTGGCATCCTTTTTCTTGTAATCCGTGCCAACAACTAACTCCTTTCCGCCCAGAGTGCACTGCTCCATATCCCACTCGCCAGGAATGTGCTGAATCATCGTTAGCACCGCAGGGCCATCCTTGAAATTCTCAATCTTGGCGACAATCTCCTCATCTGTATCATAAAGAACAACCTTATCATCATTGTTCTTTTGCTGATCAATCTGGGCATCCTTCATCTTTCGCTGTGTGACTACAATATCCCTGCTATCGCCGATATAAAGCTCCATCTTCTGGCCGACCGGCACAACAGCCGTTCCATCCTCACCCAAAAAGATGGTGCTGCCGTGACCATCATCCTGAAAGAGCCTGGCCTTGCCGCCCCATAAGGCAAACTTGCCAAGCCCACTATTGGGGTCATTTACAATCCGGTAGCTTACCGGAATGCCCACGTTCTTATTCTCCAGTTTCTCCGGGTCCCAGGGCAGTCTTGCCGCGTCGAACGTCCAGACCTTGGTGATGGGCACTTTATCCGCCTTTAAGAACAGCATCTGCTTGGTCTCTTCGTGAGAGATGCCCTGCTCAAAGGCCTGCCCATAATCCAGTAGAACCCTCGCCCGTGCAAAATCCTCGCCTGAGAAGTTCCGCAGCACTAAAAAGCTCTGCAAATCAACAGCGGTTTCCTTTTTATCCGCTACCGCTTTATAGGTAATCAGCCGGTCGATATTGCTCAGTAGATAGCTGATTCGCACGGCCTCTGCGTAGTCGCCGACGCTGTTTATGTCCCAAACCAGCGCTGCCTCACCAGGCGGATAGCTCACACTTAAAAGTGCGACTTTATCCGGATTGTCCAGGACTTTTAGCCGGATGGAATCCTCATCAATGCTGACGCCCTTCCAGGAAAAGTCCACCTGATTAAGGCCTTTTTGTAGCGTGAGCACCCGCTCTTCTTCGATTAGTGTTGCCTGCGGATTATCCAGGCGAATCACCGTCGCCGCCCGCTCCGGCAAAGCCACTAATTTGATCCTGGCTTGAACTAAGCCACTGCACACAAGCAGCACAAGCACCGTTAGTATGATTTTCTTGCTGTTCATAACGTGATCTCCAAAAAAATGTTTCCACCTCTATTCTTATCTTTTGCGCTTCTGCTCAACATGCACGACTTCAATATCGTAGGTTTTACCGGCCTCCACTAAAACCACCTTGGCGTTTGTTCCGTCCCCTTCGGTCATAAGCGTGAAATCCGTGCCAACCAGATACTCGCCGGGGGGCACGCCGGTGAACTCAAAGCTACCATCTTCTTTGCATTTGGCGGAGCCACCCCATTTGCCAATCTGCTCGCCCGGCGGCCGAATATGAATATGAATCTCACCAGATGGTACTTTCCCATCCGTATTAACAACCTTACCTCGAATAATGCCTGTACCGGTCATCGTAAGCCTGATTTGCTTCGAGGGAACTGGATACATCTCGAATATCGAGTCGGCTTGATGTAAACCTTCGGCTCGACACCTGATACTTGCAAAACCCTTGGGCAGATCGGAAATCTCAAACCTGCCTTGCGCATCTGTCAGCACAGGGCTGTCTGCTTGGTGCTGATACTCATTCCCATCAGGCCCGACGAAATCACCCGCCTGTACTCCGACACCCTGCAGAGGAGCGCCCTTTGCATCAGTCACGATACCGCTGATAGAAAACGGTCGTAGCAAACTAACTTCAAATTCGTAACATTCTGCCGGCGTATTGTCATACCGCTCCAACTCAACCGAGACATAGCCTTCTGCCGACACGCTGACCTCATAAGCGCCAAGAGGAACCTGGTCGATCTGGCAAAGGCCGCGGGCGTTTGTCGTTGCGTCCTTAACCGTTTTCCACTCCTGGCTGCTGGAAGCGGCGCTTCTGCCCGTGCCGGCCTCCGTCCTCTGGACACGCTCCAGCAACAAAACCCTGGCCCCGGCAATCGGCTTCTTCGTTTCAAGGTCGAATACCTTGCCGCGCACCAGGCCTTTATCTACAAACTGTGGGGCGACCGACCCAGGCCTTCGGTCTATAACCACCAGGTTCGCCGGAACCTTCACATCCTTCCAGATTATGGGATCGTCCCCACCGAGGTATAGATCAATTCTTGGTACGGGCATCGTTTTCCTGGCCACAGGAACCGGCTTTGTCGAGGCAGAACCAGCCAGGCGATAGAAATTCCTCGAACTATTGTTGAGAGAATCCCAGTTTCTCGCCACCCACGCTAAGAAAGTCCAATCGACCCGGCCATCTACTACAAAGTCTTTCTTCGGGCCGTTATGCACGACAAGTTCAAGCCTCTTAGCCTCAATGGCAGCGAATTTCTCCAGACCTTGATTAAACTCGCCTGTATTCTGGCAACGATACAGCAAATGATACTCGCCGCCCCCGAACGGTGGGCCTTCCCACCAGCCAAAACGAGTCGCCAGGTTCGCCATCTCTACACAACCGGAGGGCCAACCGCGGTTCTCAATTGGTTCGCTGGCCCCAACAATAATCAGCGACATTCCAGTATCCGAGAATAGTACGATGATACCCAGAATTGCCATAAAACCGAGTGACTTGCTCTTACTGTTCATAATCTCTTTCTGGTATGCAGAGCATACCCTACCTTTTTGCCATCACTTCTTCTCGTGTTCCATGATAGGTTGTGACCGTATATTCAAATGCCCGCTTGCCTCTCGGCTCAAGGGTCAGCTTGAACCGAGCATGCGTAGCATCGTATTTCTCATAAGAAACATCTTTATCCTCCAATTGTAACGTCCAGCACGCCGTGCCAAAGCCGCGAGTAATCTCAATCTCTATAGGCAACGTTCTCGTGTTGGTAACCTCTATCTTCCAAGTCCGTACCTCATCCCAGCCGGCGACGTTCTTCTTCCCGTCAAAAACGTAATTGTCGGTCTTAAAATCCATTAATATCGGCTCAACACTAACCAATCGAGCCGGGCCGAGATTCAACTCCACTTCTTCATCTACCGGAATATACTTAATATCCGTCCCGCCCACATACGACAGATACCCCTGCTCATCAGCCTGGCTATAAATCTTCACAGTGCCGTTTGGGATAGGCGTATCGCCAAGATTGTGCTTTTTGTCGTTGCTAAATGAAACGAATCTTATCGTCTGCTCGCTCCAGCGCTCTTCATCATATTTATACAGGCTCTTTACCGCAATATCCTCTGCCTCAAACGAAAGCAAACGCTTGCCCCACTTATCCGGTATGGTCTCAGTGCCCTCGATTGTATAAAGGAAATACTCACTAAGGCCCTCTTTCCTGATCTCCCGGCGTCTCAATCCTCCTATGTCACCCCAGAGGTAGCCGAGACCGGCTTCCGCCTCCCCATTTGTAACGGCGGCGCCCGTCTCCCCGCCAAAGGCACCATAACCACGCAGACCGCCCAGAGGCATTGGCATACCATAAGGATATGGGCGTTTCGCAAGTTCTGCGATTTGGTCCAGAAGATGCACTTTGCCCACAATTAGGCGGGTCTGGGCGTTTTCGTAATCTTCGCCGGAATTGTTGCCGACGCGGACGAAACCATCTAATCGCATCGTCTTTTCATCGCCAGAAAGTGTGCCCATATAGAACGCACGCCAGGATAGGCCGCTTGTAAAATAAGTAATCTCGAACGGTACTCGGCCGCTGACCTCCGAGCGGATGAGCCAGCGGCCAAGCTCCCGCAGCCTCGCTGGAAACACCAACTGCTGTACGTCAATCTTGTCGGCCTCCTGCAACGGCTCCAAACTCAAAGAAGTCGGGTCAATCAGAGTATTTGCCCACATAAATTGCAGCCAGTTCCAGCCCTTCTTTAATGTTAGATTACGCCGCTCCCGTGCAAGCGTCAAATCCGCAGAGTTGTAGATAGTTATCTGCACATTATCGCGCCTGGGCAGTGTCACTAACTCTATGGCGCTTGCGGGTGCAAAAGGAGCATCTTCAGACATTACAGCCTCATGTGCAACACTGCCGCCAAGACCTGCCAAATATCCCCCCGGCTCGCTCGGCTTCGCAACCAACAGCCCCGGCTCTCCTATTATGGGCGCCTTTTTCTCCATAGCTATCCCGGGGGCAATCTCTCTCTCCGCCAAGTCGGTGGGCCTCTCCGGGGCGTGTCTACTCAAATAAGCAGCCAAAAACAATACGCCCACCAAGAACACCGCCGCAGCAGAAGCAATCCAGGCGGATTTCCTGAACCCTGTTTGTACCGCCTCCAAATATTTAGCCCCACGTTTTACGTGGGGTCCTTCTGCGGCCTGTTCTATCACCTGTGAAATCAATTCCTGCGACGCCTGTACATCCTCACGCAGTAAATCCAAGGCGGCAAACTTACGCCTTAGCTGCTCCAGATGCCGGCGACACTCGGCGCAGGCTTGAAGATGCCCCGCAATTTCCTCCAGATAAGAATCGGAGACCAGCTTGAACTGGTACTGGATAAGCTGCCCTTTTGTAAGGTGACCTTTCATTCTACGCCTTGCCCAATATCGGGTAACCTGTCTGCCAGCTTTCTAAGTGCCCTGAACATCTGAGTCCTCACCGTCCCGATGGAACAACCTAAAGCCTCTGCCACCTGCTGGTAGCTAAGCTGCTCGTAGTATGCCAGGATAAGCGTTGCCCGCTGCCTATCCGGCAGCAACTCGATGGCCTGCTTTACCTGCTCAGCCTGTTCAGCTTTTATCGCCTGATCATAAGGATTGCACCGGTTGTCTGCTGCAACAACTGTGCCGAATTCTTCATCGCTGCCAGGGCAATCTACCGGCTGGTTCAGCGATACCAATCGCAGGCGTTTGCGCCTGCGTAAGCCGTCGATAGCCACGTTGGTTGCGATCGCAAACAGCCAATTCTTAAACGTGCCGCCGCCAAACGTATGGGCCTTTTCGTGGACACGCTTGAAGGTCTCCTGAAAAAGGTCTTGAGCTTCTTCTCGATCTCTGCTCATGCGCGTCAAATATCCAAGCATACTATCCGCGTATCGGCGGACGATTTCGCCGAACGCCGTCTTATCGCCCTGACAATAGGCGGCAATTAGGCTTTCGTCAGTGTTATCCATTGAGGCTACCTGTTCTATCTGGGGGTATAGACGTTCATCGTAGCCCATCGGTTGACAGCGAAAAGTAAATTCTTGGTAAAATCCGCACGCGTCGACGTATGCTTTGCCTATCTTATGGCCTTTTCCTTCGGCACCGGCTTATCCATCGCCCAGAAGACCGCGTTTATAAGAAGCCGGCGGAACTGCGGATTGCCAAAGTCATCCGGATGGCCCAGCGACGTATAAAAGATGCGGCCCCCCTTATACGTATTTGTCCAGGCAACCGGCTCAGGCTTCTGGTCGGGTATGCTGCCTGTCAACAGCAGTTGCGCTGAACCAGCCAGCGGACTGGTCTTATACAGTGAACCAGTGCTAATGAAGGGCGTCTTAACGCCAGATAGAATCGGGTGGTCTGTGGCAGCAGTTACTATGGTCTGTGGTCCGCCAGCGTAGTGGCCGGTGTAGTTCCCGCCCAGCACATCGCGGTCGAACTCTCGCCATTCGACGTGACCTGTAGGGGTGCTGCCGCGCGTATCAAAGGCGTGACTGGCGGTTCGCAACGCAAGGAGCGGCTTGCCGCTTTCTAAATAGTCGCGCAAGTACTGCATCTGCTTGGCTGGAAACGCCCGCCGACGCGCAAATACCACCGCAAGGTCAGCATCCACAAGCGATTCCATACCGCAGATGTAATTGCGCTCCTTACTTTTTTCATCCGTGCCGGCCTGAAGTATCTCGCACGACAAACCGTATTCCGTTTGCAGTTGGTGTGCAAAATCAGGCAGCGTTTCGGCAGCCTTGTACTCACTCTCGGCAGAAATAAGAACTGCACGAGGGCGTTTGTCAGCACTAAAACGAAATGCCGGTTGGTCTGTAAACACCGTTGACGTAATTGTCGGGCAAACAAATCTCTCGACGTGCTCGACCACCAGGTCGGTGCCGGTAAAATGGCTAACGAAGGGCCTGGCGCGAGAGTTGTACATAGTATCGGTCAGGTCACGCATAAGCACGACATTTTTGCCGAACCTGGTCATATTGCGCAAGCCAAATGGCCGACCGAGCACGCACATATTTGTGTGCACGCCCATAAGGATAAGGTTTTTGATGCCGCGATGCTCCAGCAGATTCCAGATTTCTGCGCCCGAATCACTGACAGCATCTTGGTCTCCAATCTCGATGCTGTTTATCTGCTTTTGCCAGGGCGAACCTTCTTTGCACTTCGGCTGGCAATCGCACCCGCCGTCGGAATGATCGATTGGATATCCTGCCTTTTCCTCATCTTTACCGATCCACTTACACCAGTTGCCGATACCATCGGGCAGGTTTGTAGCTTTGGGCGCATTCCGGGCGTCCTTACGAGCAGGATGGTTCTTGTAATGGTCGACCGTACCGCTGGGCGCATGGATGATCAAAACCCCTTTGTCCCGCGCTTTAGAGACAACCTTGTTGACTACCGTCGCCAACTCCCCGACTCGGCTGGTTGCACCCTCGCACCAGTGCTTGTCCCACATATCGCAGATAATTATGGCCGTCTCTGCGGGATTCCATTCCAGTCTATTATATAATACCGCGAATTTCCCGCTGTCCTGCGAGGTCTCCACGCGACTTCGGGCATCGAGGATGAGCGTATCTTGGCCTGAAGAATTTCTCGGCTTATCGGCGGCAACGACGAAATCGCTTAGCAGCATAACTGTCGCCAGGAAGAAAACTGCGCCTAAAACCTTAGATTTGCTGATACGCATAATAGTTGACTCCAGATCACTACTGTCCCGTTATAAGTTGAATAGTAACAATTGGTTATGAAATTCAAGGATTTCATTTTGCGACATATTTTTCGTAAGTACCTGTGAAATAGGGACTTTCTCGAAAAGTACAATGCTGAGAATTTGCAAGATTTCGCCCAAACTTAACTGGAGATTCAGTTCTTTCTTGATAATGGCCACCAGAACGTAGACACTGATGGCTATCCAGATTTGAGTCTTCACTGCGTTCTCGGTGATACCGAAAAATGTTTTGATA
>Ga0315279_10000556_pt1 | contig 72752 bp, 76 predicted proteins | sample YL17G06_20_MG_FD_203694 | JGI IMG/M metagenome (GOLD analysis project Ga0315279, IMG submission 203694) | Sediment microbial communities from Yellowstone Lake, YNP, Wyoming, USA - YL17G06_20 | ecosystem: Environmental > Aquatic > Freshwater > Lake > Sediment | place: USA: Wyoming | collected...
TACCTCAGAGCTGGCCAAGAGGGACGAGGCATTAAAGTCAAAAGACTCCTACATCACCAGCCTTACCTCAGAGCTGGCCAAGAGGGACGAGGCATTAAAGTCAAAAGACTCCTACATCACCAGCCTTACCTCAGAGCTGGCCAAGAGGGACGAGGCATTAAAGTCAAAAGACTCCTACATCACCAGCCTTGATCTCGAACTCGCCAGGCGCAATGAGGTCTTAAAAGAAAAGAATGAGTGCATAAACAGGTTAAATCTAGAGATTTCAAATAAGACAAAGGAATTGCAAGACATTTACGATTCTACTGCTTTCAAATTCATAGTGCGACCGCTCTGGGCAGTTCTTTGGAGGATTAAAGAATTCATAAAAAATGCCTTAATTTTGGAGGCATCTTCTAAGAAGAAGAGTATAGATTTGCAAGATAAAAAGCATGTTGAAAAAGTAGATGTAGGCAAAATAGGTATTTGTACTATAATTTCCAAGAATTACCTTGCATATGCCCGTGTTCTGGCAGAATCATTTTTGCAATACAATGGGGGGGAAGTCTTTGTCCTGTTAGTAGATAAGATTGATAATTATTTCGATCCCAAGAAAGAAAGATTTACCGTAATAGAAATTGACGCCATAAAAGATAGGATACCGCATTTTGATAAATTCTGTTTTCAGTATAACATCACAGAATTAAATACTGCCGTTAAACCATTCTTCTTGGAATTTCTATTCGAAAAATTCCAACTTCAGAAACTTATATTCTTTGATCCGGACATACTTATTACTAGCGAATTGAATGACTTATTTAGTTTGCTGGATAAATTTTCTATTATCCTTATTCCTCATATAACCCAGCCCTTTAAAGATACTCATAAACCTTCGGAGTTAGAAATTCTTAGAGCGGGTGTATATAATTTAGGTTTTATCGCCTTATCGTACACAAATTCAACTCGAAATTTGATAGGGTGGTGGAAGAAGCGATTAAAACGCTATTGCACAGTGGATATCGAAAATGGGCTCTTTGTGGACCAAAAGTGGATAGATTTAATTCCAGGCTTCTTTGACGATGTATTTATATTGAGAGACCCAAGTTATAATATTGCCTATTGGAATCTTCACTATCGCAAGGCCTATATAGAAAAAGACAATATTTTAATCGATGGCAAACCTGTGCATTTCTTGCATTTTAGCGGGTTTAATCCTGAAGACCCGGACTCCATCTCTAAGCACCAGGACAGATTTAGGCCAAATGATTTAAACGAGATGAAACAAGTATTTGAACTGTATAAAAATAAATTAATAGCTAATAGCTATAATCTTAGCAAGAAGTGGCCCTGCGTTTTTAATCATTTTGATAATGGCGTTGTAATCCCTGATATAGCAAGAAGAACTTACTGGGCAATGAGCGCTGGCACTAAAATTAAATTTGGCAATCCTTTTAATGCTATTCATAAAAATAATTATTTTAACTGGCTAAGCGAACCCATAGACAATAAGAACCCAAAAGTTACCAGGTTTATGTACGAGTTGTACAAAAATAGATTAGACGTTCAGCGCGTCTACCTGGATATATTTGGAACTCATAGAGAAGGATTTATCCGTTGGTTCCTAGAGAGTGCTAAGGCGGAGTATAATCTGGATAGCTCATTCTTAGAAAGTATAGGCCCGTCTTCTAATGTTAAATATAAAGGGCGAGTTTCAATAAAAATAAAAGACATAGCCTACCATAGAATAAGGGCGCTCTTAAAAACAATCCTTAAGAAAATATTCAAAAATAACCTTTGGATGATTAATAATCTAAGAATGACGGAATTCCACTGGAATAGAAAAATTGCGGACATCAATAATTTAATAAAAAAGAAGAACAGGGCTCCTTTAAATAAATACGAAGATAAAAATGGTGTTAATGTTGTAGGTTATTTAACTTCGGAGTTGGGCGTTGGCGAAGGGGCAAGGGCAAACATCAAGTGTTTAAAGTCTGCGGGTATAGATTTTTCAATAATTAATATCGATGACCATTCTTCTTCAAGAAAAAATGATTTTTCTTTCTCAGGATTCTCAAAACATAACCCTTTTGGCATTAATCTTATACATATCAATGCAGATATGTTTCCTAGGATTTATCTAGAGAAAGGAAATAAGTTTTTTAAAGATAAATATAATATAGGATTTTGGACTTGGGAACTCCCCGATTTTCCCGATTATTGGCTTGATAGCTTTAAATATTGCGATGAGATTTGGGTTCCCAGTAATTTTACCCTCGCTTCCATAGCCAAAAAATCTCCTATCCCAGTGATAAGAATCCCGCATGCCGTAAAAGCAGATAATATAAAGAATGTCGACCGTTCATTTTTTGAGTTAAGAGACGATGAATTTGTCTTTCTTTTTATTTTTGATTTCTTCAGTTATTTTGAACGCAAGAATTCCCTGGCGGACATTCAGGCATTTAAAAAATCTTTTTCACCATCTGAGAAAGTTAAATTAGTAATTAAGTGTTGCAATTCCTCCTTTGACCCAGCGGCAATGAAGGTTCTGAGGCAGGCAGCCGCAGGCCTCAATATAAATATTATGGATAAATACCTTTACCGCGATGAAGTTAATGCCCTCCTATCTCTGTGTGACTGTTATGTATCTTTGCACCGCTCCGAAGGATTTGGTCTGACTATGGCAGAGGCGATGTATTTAGGAAAGCCAGTTATCGCCACTGGCTATTCTGGAAACGCGGATTTTATGAACGCTAACAATAGCTTCTTGGTCAAATATAAACTGGTCGAGATAGAAAAAGATGTTGGCCCATATAGAAAAGGATGTGTATGGGCACAACCAGATATCGAGCATGCCTCAGAATTAATGAGATGCGTTTATACGAATAGAGATGCAGCTAAGGAAGTAGGCAGGAAAGCAGCGCGGGATATAAAAATAAATCTAAATTATAATGTTATAGGAGAAGAAATAAGAAATAGAATAGAACATATATATAACTCCACTGCCTAAATTATTTGTAGAAAATGAAAAAATTCTTTTCTAAATTTTTAATATTGTTAATTGCCTGTATATCGGTATTTCTATTTTGTGAAACCAGCATTAGGATTGCAATATTCATAAAGAATAAAAAAAGCTTTAAAGAGGCGATGCAAAAATTGCCCGAAATCAAAAAAGGAGAAAACGTTACATTAGGAAAGATAGTACAACCAAGCAAATACCCAAGAATTATTTATGAATTAAGGCCAAATATAAGTGTTTATTTCCAGAATGGTTTAGTTGAAATTAATAATCAAGGCTGGAGAACAAAAGAGCCCGCTTTAAAAAAAGAAAAAAATACTGTCAGAATAATCGGGCTGGGAGATTCCTTTATGTTTGGGCAAGGGGTAAATCAGAATAAAGATTGGATAACCATATTAGAAGATAAGCTTAATACACAATTCCCCCAAAAGAAATGGGAGGTTATTAATACGGCTGTCCCCGGTTACAATACTTTTATGGAGGTTGAAACGCTTTTTCAAAAGGCCTTGATTTATGGCCCGGATATAACAATTATTGAATACATAGGGAACGATTTTGATTTGCCCAATTTCATTTACGACTCAGCGGATGATTATTTAGACCTAAAAAAGTCTTTTTTAACGGATTTAATTTTTGAGAGGTATAAATTACTGAGACAATCATTTAAATTAATCGATGCCCCCTTAAAAAAGGATGTACAATATTTTAGGTTTGAGAATGACCCGCAGAAAGTCCCACCACAATATAAGGATATGGTGGGCTGGGAATCATATTTTAAGGCAATGGTAAAGCTGCATAAGCTCCAAATGGTAAATAAGTTTGATGTTATATCTGTTTTAACTATAAACTACTCGGATGCAAAAGTTTTTAATTTAAGCCGAAGATTAGGGTTTTATGTCACTTATAATAAAGCCTTTAATCCTAACGACCTTTCGCTAGTTCTTAGTAAAGATGACAATCACTATTCTGAATTGGAGCATAAAAAAACCGCTGAAGCTATATTGGATTTTATGGTTGAAAGTAAAATTATAGATAAATACCTGCATAAATAGTAATAAAAATACAAGGAAGACTCTGTGAAAGACTGACAAAAAGCGGCTATGTTAAAAAGAAACAACTACCTTTTATTTTTATGGTTACCAGCAATTTTTATTTTAGGGGGCTTGGCGACCTACAGTGAAATCCTGGGTTCATTTTTTGTATCGGATGATTTTGCCCATATATATCGCGCAATTGAGCATGGTCTCTTTTCCGCCTTTTTGCGGCGTTGTTCTTTTTTTTATAGGCCCATGGTTACCCTAAGCCTCTTTATTGATTATAAAATGTGGGGCCTGAATCCAGTCGGTTACCACCTTATTAACATTATACTGCATTCCCTAAATTCATTCCTCGTCTTTTTAACTTGCTTACTGTTATTAAAAGATGTCCTATTAAGAAAAGATAACGAATTCAGGATAGCGCTATGCGCTGCGTTTTTATTTCTGGTTATTCCCTCGCATGCCGAAGCTGTAACCTGGATATCTGACAGGGGAGACCTTCTGGCTGCATTTTTTGCGCTCACTTCATTTTTAGCCTACCTTTTTTACAAACAGCATTCTAAGTTTTTATATTTGTTAGCCTCTCTTTTTTCTTATGTCTGCGCATTATTTACAAAGGAATCAGCGGTGGCTGTCCCTCTTATTATATTATGCTATGAATTTTATCGCTCTAATATCAAGCCAGATAAAGAGTATAAATTGCTTAAAAGTCTAGCTGCGGTTTTATTATATTCCCTTCCTTTTATTTTATATTTGCTTGCCAGATATTTTGTGCTTGGAGACTTAATCGGAGGTTACGGAAGAAAGGTTCATCTAAATTTTGACTTCTTACTGATAGCCAAGAATTTATGGATTTATCCTGCGAGACTACTTTTACCGCCCCTGCCCAATATCGGATTAATTTTTAGTATTATAACAACTTTTATCGCTTTAATTATAATTGGGATGAAATTTATTCTTAAGAAGGAGCTATCTTCAATTATATATTTCTTAATCTTCGCCTTTTATATATTACTTTTACCTGTAAGCAATCTGGTTATTAGTTATTTTAATAGCGAGGGAGAGAGGTTTATTTATTTTCCTTCGGTATTTTTTATAATGTCTATGGCAGTCCTGCTTTACTATGTTTTCACAAATCCTAAAGCCTTTGTCGTTGTTTCTCTAGGGCTAATTTTATTCTGCCAGCTTTCGCTATATCAAGTTAATAAAAACTGGAGAGAGGCCGGTGAGATTTCTAAAAATATAATTTATTCAATAAAGCAATTAGAAAAAGCAGACAGGCTCTTAATTGTATCATTGCCGGATAATATCAACGGAGCATATATTTTTAGAAACGGCTTACAGGATGCGATTCATCTATTTATTGGGCAAGAACGCTTTAAATCCATAGCGGTTATCTCTCGTTGTGATATATTTAGCGAAAACGATGGCGTAAAGATAGTAAGGGATGCCCTTGGATATAGTGTCCAGCTTATAAGCTCAAGAGGGTGCTTAAATGAAGTTCTTGCCGATTATGGTAGTAATATTACCTGCCGAGGATTCAGTTTGGATTTCAAAAAATTGGATATTGATGATAAGGTTATATTTTATGCTGTCGGCAAAATGGAGGAGCTTAACCTGTAATAATGTATAAAAAATATCTCATTATTTCAATATTTTTGTCTCTAATTTATAATTTTTCATATTGTAAACAAGCAGATATTTCTAATGAAATTAGCAAAACTCTAACTATGCCTCAGTTTGTTGCACACGCTGGCGGTGCAATAAATTGGCTAACTTATACCAATTCGCTTGAGGCGCTTAACTATAATTACAATAAAGGTTTTAGGTTTTTTGAAATAGATTTTGAGTTTACCTCGGATAAAAGATTAGTGTTGCTCCATGATTGGAGCCCGGATAATTTAACTAAGTTATTCCATGCCAAGCCCGGGGTGTACTCGTTGATAGAATTCAAAAACTTTAAGATGATAAATAACCTAACCCAAATGTCTCTTGGCGATTTGGCAGATTGGATGTTTAAACACCCGGATGCCTACATAATAACTGATATAAAGTCAAATAATATGGAAGGATTAAATAAGATTTCAAAAGAATGCCCTACTCTAAAAGGCCGTTTTATGCCGCAAATATATACTTTTGAAGAATATGATGAGGCTAAAATAATGGGTTTTAAAAATATTATATTGACTCTTTATGCCAGCGATTATAAGGATGAGCAGGTTCTTGAGTTTTTAAATAATCACAAAGTTATAGCTTTGACAATGTTGGATTATAGAGCAACTAAAGATTTTGTGTATAAACTAAAGAAGATAGGCGTTTTTATCTATGTCCATACTGTAAATGACGCTACCTTAAAAAATCAACTAAAGGCACAAAGGGTGGATGGTTTTTATACAGATTTTCTGGGGCCTTAATTAAATATTGGAGATATGGTTTTTAGTATAATAGTTATTTTCTTTTTTTTAAATTCTTTAAAAATATATTTAATTGATAATTTTATCGTCTATTCAACATTCAATATTTTCTTAAATAATCTAATATGGAATAAGTTTATATTATATTTTCTTATAAACTTGCTAATTTTTCTGGCATTGCTTAAGTTAAAAAATAGGTTTTTCTTATTATTGTTTTATATATTAGAGGCGGCGTATTTATTTGTACATTTAGCATATTTTCTTTATTTTAAAGAGATTTTTCATATTCGCCAATCCTTGCAGCAATTTTTCGAAGGGATTACAATTGTAAAAAATTTTGTTATACCGAAAGACCTCAGATATTTTATTGTTCTGTTAGATTTACCGTTCTTTCTATTTATAGCTATCAGGTTTTTGAAATTTAGCAGGTTTATAAATGCACATTATAAAATTATAAATTTGCGCAGAATATTCTTTTTTATATCTGCAATTTTTTTAGTCCCGCTTTCCTATAAACCCATTATTATCCCGGCCTATACAGGTTGCCAAAATAAGGAAGAGATTGAAATTATCAAAAGGCAGAGTTTATTTATGAATGACTTTTTTAGTTGTTTATTTTACCAAGATGAAAAAACACTTATTAAAAATTTCGATTATGGAAAACCATTTGTTTTTAGAAATGGGACACAAGCGCAATTAAAAAATATTATCTGCATCCAGGTTGAATCATTAGATGCCAACATTATCAATGCCAAATATAAAGGAGAGTACGTTACTCCTTTTTTGCACAAGTTGTCTTTCCAATCTATTTATTATCCATGTATGCTAACTTACCGCTTTGGGGCAGGCAACACCTCTGATATTGAATTTGCAGTTATTAACAGCGTAATTCCGCTGCGTGATTTTCCTTCCCTGAAACTAAAAAACTATGATTATCCCAACTCCTTTGTAAAAAGGTTGGAAAAATCCGGATATGAAACAGAGGTATTCCATAATAATATCGGCTCTTTCTTTAACAGAGATGTAGCTTTTTTAAAATTTGGTTTTCAGGAATTTTGTGATCTTAAGAAGATGAAATTAAAACAATACGGCTGGGGGGCTAAGGACGAAGATGTCTTTAATTATGTAAAAAATAAGTTAAAGGTGCAGAAGGCGCCATTTTTATATTATATTATCACCATGAGCAGTCATGAGCCTTTTCGGCTTGTCAAAAGTTACTACACAAATAAAATTTACAGTGACATCAGCGATGATTTGATAAAAAATTATTTTAGTTCTATGTCTTATGTGGATAAAACTTTAGAAGATTTTGTCGCATTTGTGAAAAATAATATTAACAATACTTATATCTTTGTCTGGGGAGACCATGCTGCCAATGTTAAAGGTAGTTATTTAATCCAGAGCTCTAAAATTAATTTTGTGCCGCTCTTTATTATAACCACAGATAATGAACAATATATTGAAAATAGTCAATCCGTCTCTATCCTTGATTTAGCTCCAACCATTCTTTATGCCTCTGGAATTAACTTTGAAATAATGACCAAGGGAGTTAATCTGTTAGACTTCCCGATTAAAGAGGGCGTTATTCCTTTTGGTAATGGGCAAATAGTTGACAGAAGATATTTATTTAGAAAATTTAGGAGTGTTCAATTTAGCGAAAAATAATAATCAATAGCTGGATTAATTATATGCAGATCTCTAAATATATAGGCAAATTATTTGTTATTATTTTATTTATCTGGATTTCATTGGCTCCTGCCTCAATTCAACAACGCTATCATATTACTACTAATATTTTTCTTTTCTTATTTTTTATAGACCTTTGGGCAAAGAAAGGTAAACCAATTTTCAAGCGGAGCGATTTTTCGCTATGGGTTTTTCTCATAGCAATAGGCTTAAATGTTTTTTTTGCGCAACAGAGAAACGCAGCATTAGGGACTTATCTAAATATCTTCTTACCAATGCTATCAATTTATTATCTAGTTTCAGAAAACTTTTCTGATGAAGCTTCATTCTCAGATTTGGTAAAGACCATAAGTATATTCAGTATCCTGGTGGCTTTACTTGGAATGGCGGAATGCGTATTTAGATTCAACCCTATTTACCAATATCTTATAGATAATTCTTATTATAGAAGGTATATAACTGGTTTTGTGCGACCCATGTCTACCCAGTTTAATCCAGTAGTTTTAGGCAGCTATTTAATTGCCTCGCTACCATTTAATTTCCTGTTATTTAAACAAAATAAATCCTTATGGAAAATCTTAGGGGCGGTGGGTATAGTGTTGAATACAGTAGTAATAATTTTGACTTTTTCTAGAAGTATTTTTCTTGGATTAATTGGGATGATTATATTTTATTTGTTTTTAGGAAAGAAATTCCGCGCATTGTTTGCGTTCAGTATTTCTTTATTAATTTTAACAATCGTGGTTACATATTTACCTTATCCCTTTAATAGATTTGGCATAAATTTAATGACCACTGGTAGCTTTGGTATGGTATCAGACTATAGATTCCAACGTTGCGCCATGGTTGGGCGCATAATTAAAGAGCACCCTTTCGTTGGTATTGGTTTTCAACACGTTAGAATTAGATTTTATGAATATTACCCATATAGAGGTCGTGTTCCTTATGAATTTATGATTCCCGATAATATGTATTTGACAATTTTAGCCGAGACAGGCATCGTTGGTTTTTTGGGATTTTTCATATTTATTTTTTCAATCTTTAAGAAGGCACAGCGAAAATTAAAAATATTGAGCGCTGCGCCACAAAAAAAACAGGAGCTGCTTTTGATTTTATCCGCTTTTGTAGGTTTATCGGTTAATATGGCTGGGTATGAACTTTTTTACTGGCCTAATCCATATATTTATTTTTGTATATTAATAGGTTTAATTGAAGCAGATTATAGAAATCCTGGAACATAACCAATATTGTTTAAAATGATTAAGTTTAGCAAAATTAGAGATATTAGATTTTATCGCTATCTTCTGCCATATTGGAAAAAGGAAATTTGGATATTATTTTTAACCGGCGTAAGTTTCATCTTTGGTCTAGCCACTCCTTATTTAACTAAGCTTATTATCGATAAGGCCTACATAAACCATGACCTGAGATTATTTATAATTTTGGTTATCATTGGCGGGCTCGTATTTATCGTAAATGGAATTATCAATGGGTTTACTAACTATTTAAACCGCTATATTAGATTACATATAAAGTTCGCTTTAAATCGGCAGTTATTTAAAAAATTTCAGTTTTTATCGTATAGTTTTTTTCAGGACAATTCTACCGGCGAGCATCTCTATAAAGTTGCCTATGATATAGAGTATGTAGCTAACCTGCTCGCAGATATTTTGCCGCAAATAATATTTACCATCCCCAAATCATTATTTATTTTTGGCATAATTTTGTATTTAGATTGGAAGATGGCCTTATTTTCTTTAGCCCTTATGCCGTTTTTATTCTTTGCGCCCTATTTTTTAACCAAAAAGTTAAAACAGACACTTAAGATATGGATAGAGGATGCGCAGCGCCTTTTTAGAAGAACCCAAGAGATACTGGTGCATATGCAATTGATAAAGGCATTTGGCAAGGAAAGGAGCGAAATAAAAAGCTATATAACAGGCCTTATAAATAATATAAGGCTAAGTATTAAGAATGCAAAATTAGAAATTGTAGGTTTATTTACTAATGATTTTGCGCAGCGTGCAATTTTGGGTTTAATTATCTTTTATGGTGGCTACCAGGTGATTAAAGGCAAAATGACTTTAGGAAGCCTTAGCGCCATAACCCTTTATTTGGGCCAGTTATCGCTGCTGGAGAGCAGGTTTGCGCATTTTTCGCAACAGATATCTCTGGGCCTTGTTTCAAGCATTAGATTGGAGAAGATATTAGATACGCAGCCCGAGTTTGATGAGAGTTTATATACCAAAAAAGTTGTATTTTCTGATGGGGAAATAGAATTTGAAAATATAAGCTTTGGTTATGGTCAAAAGTCGGTATTAGAAAACCTAAGTTTTTGTATTCCAGGTGGCGCTTGTGTTGGTATTGCAGGGCCATCCGGGTGTGGTAAAACAACAATTGTAAATTTAATCTTGCGGCTTTATCAACCATTTAGAGGCAAGATTAGTATCGATGGATGCGATATTGCCATTATAGATTCAAAATCATTCTATGAGCAGATAGGCGCTAGCCTACAAGAGCCATATCTATGGAATGATACGATAGAGAACAATATAAGATATGGGAAAGATAATGCTACTTTTCAAGATGTGCAAGAAGCAGCCAGGATTGCAGGCATAGATGGGTTTATTAATACTTTGCAGGAGGGTTATAAAACCATTATTGGTGAGAATGCCTGTAAAATTTCTGAAGGCCAGAAACAACGCATTGCTATTGCCAGGGCAGTGCTCAAAAAGCCCAAAATTTTAATCTTGGATGAGGCGTTCGCATCTGTAGATGCGCAAGCAGAGGATAGGATAATCAATAATATTCATATGACCCTTAAAAATAGCACAATCATAGTTATTTCGCATCGCCTTTCCACAATAAACAAGATGGATTTAATATATTTTTTGTCTAGCTGCAATAGAATTGAAATAGCTAAGCAAGAAGAACTCTTACAACAAAATGCGCAATACCGTAACTATCTTGCCCACCAATTGCAATAAAAGCGAGATACGGGTATATAGAATAAGCGCAGGCCATAAAGAAGATTAGATTTTAAGGTATAAGGTTTTAAGGTATAGAATTTGCAAAACTGCTCATAGGGTATGTTGATTAAATAGAGGATGGGTTCACAGAGGTTATCATAGAGCAAAAAATGCGCCTTAAGATAATTATTTTTTAGTGAGGGCGGGATTTGAAAGGTATTTTGCAGGATAAGTTTTTTTATAAGCATTTTCTGCCAGCAAGGCAAATTTAGTTTTTTAAAAATTTCAGGAGGAATATTTGTTTCTGTAAACAGGCAAACTTGCATTAAAATAAAATATAGCGTTGCCTTAATTTTACTGGTTTTACATTCTTTTAGCACATAGTCCCAATCAAAGCCAGGCGATTCTTTTATTGTCTTTGCCACGTCGAATGCCTGCTTTAAAGAAAGGATATTTCCAAAGCGGCGTAGGTGCAGGGCAAAACTGAAGATGGCATCTTCGGGAGAGAGGATGGTTATCTTGTGGTTTCCTGCCTGTTTCTCTTTAGCCCGTTCCCAAAGTCGCGGCAATATAACCCTATTACCTCTTTTGAAATCCAATCCCCAGTGGGCCTCGACTACGGTGTAGTCTTTATAAAATGCAATATGGCATTGATGCTTTCGCCAATATTCCTCTTTAAGGCCAAGGAGGTTTTTCTGGTAACCCAAAGAGGATAATGCTTTTTCTATTTCAGCGAAATGCTCTTTTTTAATCAGGATATCTATATCTACCATATTTCTTAGGTCAAAAGAGGGATAGAATCTTGCTAAGATATCTATACCTTTTAAGGGCAGCAGGGGAATGTTATTTTCTTTGAATGCCTCATTTATTTTGAGAAACTCTTGCCAGAGTTTTAAATTAATGGAAATATTGTTAAGATAGCAAGATTTCAGGGATAAATAAATGTTTTGCGGTAGCTCTTTAGCGTGCTCCTGCAATTTGTAAAAAATGAGCGCAGTTAGGTTATGAAAATTGGCAAGTTCGATTAATTTTTCGTAGTTTATCTTAACGAATTGTAAAGGCTGGCGTTTGTTGATAATATCAAGCAGGAGTTTTGCTTCGGGCATATTGATACAAGAATGTAAGTAGTCCATAGATATGATGATAAGTTTTAAGCTAAAAAAAGTCAAGAAGTAAGATGGAATTGCGAGATTGACAGGGTTTATTTTCTGTGATAGTTTAATAAAAAATGAAAATACTTTCAGCGCCTTTAGACCTTTGTTTGGGGATTACTAATCAATGCAATTTAAACTGCAAGCATTGCCTGGCAGCAAATACCCGCCTAGTCCAAGATTTAACTACCGAAGAGCTCCTCAATATAATAAAACAGATAGGAGACCTGAAAATTTTTAATGTATACATTTTTGGCGGAGAGCCATTAATGCGTAAGGATTTCTTTACTATCCTGGAGGCGCTGTGTAAGTTAAAGATAAGTATTAGCCTTAATACAAACGGGACGCTAATCACAAAAGAGTTAGCTAAGAGATTGGCGCATTATCCTATAAAAGTTTATACCGTAAGCCTGGATGGCTCAAGCGCCGAAGTACAGGAGCCATTTAGAGGCAAAGGCTCTTTTGATAAAAATATAGCGGGCATTGAGAATTTAAGAGAAGAAAAATGCAATGTTCTTATCTCTACCATCGTTACTCGCTTTAATTATAAAGACGTAGAAAATATTGTTTTATTAGCAAGGAAATTAGGCGCTGGTCAGGTAAGGTTTAATGATGTCGTGTATGTGGGCAATGCTGTTTGTTATCACCAAAGTTTACTTATGAGCATTAAAGAAAAATTTGAATTATTAGAGAAATTTAGAGAATTGAGAAACAGATTCGGAAGTTTTATTACTGGCTCTATCCTGCAGATTGTAGATATAATGGAAGAGATAAAAGCTAAGCCAAAAGAAAAATTTCCTTTACAAATATATAGCTGCGGCGCAGCAACCAAAAAATGCGCTATTAGGCCTGATGGTTGGGTTGTCCCGTGTGAAATTGTCTGGGATACCAAGGCCGGCAATATAAGAGAAAGAAGTTTATCTGATATCTGGCATAATTCGCCTGTATTTGAGGCCTTCAGGCAAACCTTAGAGATAAAAGAAGAGGAGATCTCGGAATGTAAAGGTTGTGAATACCTAAGGCTTTGTTACAAAGGCCACAGGTGCCAGCCGTATTATTACCCTGGAAGAAGATTTGAGCACAAAGAGTTATATTGCTGGAGAGAAGATGTTGCCGCAGTCAGCTAAGGAAATGGACTTACAAATACCCCGCTTAAATTCCCTGTATTTCTATCTATCTTCCTATTGCAATTTGAATTGTCTTCATTGCTGGATAGCGCCCACCTATTTAAATAAAGATGAGGCGCCAGAGGAGGCGCCTTTTAGTTTATTAAAAGAGCTCATTGAGCAGGCAATACCTTTGGGTTTAAGCAACGTAAAAATAACAGGAGGGGAGCCGTTTTTAAATAAGAACATTTTTCAATTAATCAGCTATGCCTCTGATAAGAAATTAGGCATAACTATTGAGACAAACGGCACGTTGATGAGCGATGAGACGGCGTGTTTTCTTAAAGAGAAGCTTATAAAGCATATTGCGGTTAGCTTAGATGGACCTAACCAAGAAGTTCACGAAGCGCTGAGGGCTCAAAAGGGCTGCTTTGATAGAACAATAGAGGGCATTAGGTTGCTAAAGAAATATGGTTTAAATGTTCAGGTAATAATGGCATTATATAAGGGCAATGTTGATTATTTAGAAGATACGCTCAATCTTGCAGAAGGTTTAGGAGTAAATAGTTTTAAAATTAACCATATATCGAATATTTCAAGGGGAGAATCATTGAGGAGAAAGGAATTGACGCTATCTGTGACAGATTGCATAGCGCTCAATAAAAAAATTGATGACCAGACCCAGCCTAAACATAAGATAAAAATAATTTTTGATATCCCCCCTGCATTTAAAAAATTGAAAAATATCAAAGAGCAAGGCACCTGCGGGATAAAAGGCATTTTGGGTGTTTTGGCAAGCGGCGAGATTTCAATCTGCGGCATAGGAGAGGTTTTATCATCCTTGGTGCTGGGAGATATCCGCACAAATTCGCTTGAGAATATTTGGAAGAGCCATCCTATCTTAAAATCTATCAGAGAGGAATTGCCTCAAAGGCTTGAAGGAGTTTGTGCGACGTGCATGTTTAAGGCTTATTGCCTGGGCAAGTGCCGCGCCGAGGCGTATTACGCTACTAGAAATTTGTTTAGCGGCTTTTCATTTTGCGAGCAGGCGGAGCAAGCCGGCCTTTTTCCTCAGGAGAGAATATTTAGATTAAAACAGGAGGTTGCTATATGAGTGTCTATATGCAGAATAAAGAGGTTATTTTCCGGCAGGAAGAGGATGAGGCTATTATCTTTAATCCGGATAACTCTGACATCATTGTCATAAACTCAACCGGATGTTTTATCTGGCAGTCGTGCGACGGTAAGAATACAACAGAGGAGATTGTCAATAAAATGCTTGACGAATTAGACGTAACTGCTGAAAGAGCCAATAAAGACCTTGACCAATTCTTGAGCGATTTAGAAAAGAGAAATTTTCTTAAAAAAATATCATGAGCGCATTGTTTAAAGTTGCAGGGATTCCCATTCTAATCAGAGGAGAGGGCTTCCTGGATTCACTCAGCGACCTGGAGGCGGCGCTTATAAAGCCTTTTATCAAAGGCACGAAAGCTACTGCTGCCTTAAAGGAAAGAGCCTTTTCGGTGGATATAAAAGTTATTGATAGGATAGGTTTGCGAAGAAATGCAAAATTGGATTATAAGCTCATAGAGAAAATGAAATCAGTTTTCTCTGGAAACGGTAGCAGGTTTCAGGCGGTTTTTAATATCTTTGCAACAAAGAATTTGCCGTGTTATTTAACGGATAGCAGCGTAAAACAAAGGCTGCTAGCGGGTCTCTTTAATGCAGATACGGACTGCAATAAGCTGATGATTAGTCAGGATTCATTTTTGCTCTTCAACCGCAGCCAGCGGCATTGCGATATATATTATACGCCGCCTAAGTTACCTAAAGAGCTACAGCGCCTTTCTGATGTGAGGCCATATAAACTTAATGTCTTAAGATTATTTTTGAGGATGGTAATGAACTTAAAGAATGATGGGATTTCGCTCCACGCTTCCTCTCTGGAAGACAGGGGTTTCGGCTATGTTTTTATCGGCCCCAGCGGTGCGGGAAAAACTACTGTTGCCGAATTGTTGCACCCAGCTCGGATTTTATCCGATGACACGGCGATTATACGCAAAATAAATAATGTGTATAAGATATTTCCTAATCCTTGGTGTAATGATGGCATTAAGATAAAATATCCTATGAAAGGCGCGACTTTAAGGGGAATATTTTTTATACAGCAGGCAGGTAATACCAATATAAAAAGATTAAATTACAAAGAAGCGCTGTCAAAGCTAATTTACGATGACCATCCTTTTCAGCAGTATGGTTTTTTTGACAATAGAACAGGTATCAGGAATTTCTATCTCTTCTCCCAGGAATTAATCCAGCGCATCCCGGTTTTTGAATTAAAGGTAAAGAGGTCAGGGAGGTTTAAACAAGAATTCCAAAGATTACTTTCTAAAAATTTAAAATAATGCTTGAAAAAACAATAGATAACCTGGTACTCGAGGTTAAAAAAGAAGCATTAGAACGCGGCTATGCCTTAGATATGCCTACCGTAGGTAAGAGCATGTTCCCGTTTCTTACAGGAAGAGATAGAATATTCATTAGCAGGTGTGAGCAGGATAAATTAAGGCGCGGGGATTTGATTTTATTCCGGAGGAATAACGAAGAGAATATCTATGTAGCGCATCGCCTAATGCGTAAGATAAAAAATGCTCACGGATACACCTTAGTAACTAAAGGTGATGCCCATCTTAATTACGATAAACCCATAAATTCAGATTTGCTCATTGGCAAAATTACCAAGATAAAGACCCCCTATGCCAGTATTTATCTTGAAGGCACAGCTGGCAGGATTATTAACGTCTCTATGTTCTTGATTTCCCTGACCAGGATTATCGGTTTTGGGCTGTGGTTTTTTAAAAGGATAAAAATTCTGTCCTACAGATGTATGACGGTAACCAAAAGAATCCTGGGCGGATAAAAAGCAAAACAGCTTGACACCTTCAAGGTCGCCAGGTATAATATATTTTGATGAATAAGCCGATTAAAAGAGTATATGTTCCTCCAGCAGCCATTAGCCTTAGAGAAGAAACTACTCATTTGCAGTGCGATTGTAGTGACGGCGGAGGCGCTGCTGCCAGTTGTGGGGTTGGCTTTGGCGTTTTTGGAGTAGAATGTTGTGAGACGGGCACGGGTGCCGGGGCTTGCCTTTCCGGTAGTGGTCTACAAGCTGGGTAATAAGTGGAATACGCCAAAAGTTACTATTTTTGGAGAGAGTATTTCTCGTTTGACAGGTGAGTGTAATAGTTATATAATATTCAATTGTGAGCAGGAAAAGCAAGAAAGCCTACATCCCGCCGCAGATAAACGTTCTGGGAGGCGAGGTTTCTCGTTTGGAAGACCTTGTCTGTGTGCTTGGCCTGGGCGTGGGAGGAGGATCGGATTGCATTCTTGGTGACAATCCACTAGGCGGCGGACGGCCTGGGTGTGAGCCCTGTGAGTCTGGTGGCTCAGCCAATAATTGCTCGAGTGGCGGCATGGTAATCCCGTGCGAATAAGCCAAAAATTACCCACCAGATTAAACTCGCCTCAGGAAGAAAGAAGCTAAAATCCACGAAATTATGCAATAAAAATACAGCGCTGGCTGAAATTAGGCCAGCAATTTTATTTTTAGAAGCCGAATCTTTAAGATTCTGAAAACTTTCCTTAAGCACAGCTATTATTAGCCATATAAATGATACTATGCCTAATATCCCCATCTCAGCCCAGATTTGTAGATAGGAATTATGGGCATAGCGGGATTGTATTAGATTAAAATTTCCCAGCCCCACACCTGTCCAAGGATGTGCTTTAATTATTCCTAAAGTATCCTGCCAATAGCTTAATCTCATTACTGCGGAGAAGACCGGAAGAGTATGTAATTTTTGTGCAACGTTTCTTGAGACTAAAACCCCTGCAATAATTATCAATAAACCCGCAAGAAAAAGGATACCCCTCTTCTTTAAGTCACCTTTCAGATAAAAATAAATAGCCACTCCCAAGAATATACTTAAGAGCGCACCCAATGACCTTGTGAGTAGGAGCGCAGAGGATAAAGGTATGATTAACCACCACTTATATTTTTGAATAAACGTAAGTGGAATAATCATGCTCAAATAACCAGCCAATACATTGGGAGTCACAAAAGGATAAAACGGCCGCTTTCGGCTAATGTAGTCTAAAACGAAGGAATCCGAGATACCCTTTTTAGCAACATAGCTTAAAAGATTTTGAAAACCAAAAAAGTATTGATAGATGGCACGAAAGCTTATTACAAGGCCAGCCAACACAATGCATAAAATAACCCATTTTTTTTCTTTACTTGATAAAGAAATACTAATAGCAAGAAGCAATATGGCAGGGACATATTTATATAATTCTTGTACGCTTATTGTTATATTACGCGAGAAAATTAAAGAGACAGCCAGGGCCAGAATAAATAGCATAAGTGGGTATCTTATTGGTCTGATTTTGTCTAAGTGAAGCCCCCTGACTGTAATCCAGATGACAAGAGCGCCAAGAAGCAAAATAGAATAGATGAGATTTTCATAAGGAGCGGCAAGTGAAGAGATAAAGGGACGGATAAAGATTAGGATTAGCAAAACGTTAAGCATTATGTTATAATTTTACTCTCAAATGAAAGAGCCGTCAAATAAAATAGTCAGTGTGGTTGTGGTAACTTGTGGGATAAATGATTATCTTAGAGCCTGCCTGGAATCAGTAAAGGAGCAGTCCTATTCTCCGCTTGAAATCATAGTAATTGATAATTCGCTTAATCAGAGTTTTAACCAGGATATTGCCAGGTCTTACCCCGCTGTTCAATTATATTCTAGCCCCACGAATTTATTCTATTGCGCAAGCCTTAATAAGGGGATTGATTTAAGTCAAGGAAGTTTTGTCCTCTGCCTTAACGATGATGTAATCCTGGATAAAAGATTTATCGAAGAGGCATTAAGGGGGTTTTTTATTGATAGTAGAGTAGGTATGGTGAGTGGCAAGATTTTGCGCAGCGATAGAAAGACTATAGATACGGCTGGTTTATTCTTAAGCCTTTGTCGCAGCGCTAAAGAGAGAGGCTACGGACTTAAAGACAGAGGACAGTTTGAGAGAGCTGGTTTTATATTTGGCGTAAATGGTGCAGTTGCTTTTTATCGCAAAGAAATGCTTGATGAGTTAAATTTAAATTCAGAATACTTTGACTCTGATTTCCATTTCTTTTATGAAGACTTGGATATTGCCTGGAGGGCAAGACGCTTTGGCTGGAAGGGCTATTATATTCCGCAGGCCCGAGCCTTTCACGTAAGAGGGGGCTCTGTCAGGAAAGTTTGCGGCAGAGGTAAGCCTTATGCCCGTAGATACTTAAGCGATGAATTGCATGTAGATTTAATCAAAAATCGATATCTCGCAATAATTAAAAATGAATCTTGGCCTGATTTTTTGTTACGCGTTCCTTTTATAGCTTTGTATGATTTCATAGTGTGGATTTATCTTCTATTTTTTAAGCCGAAACTAGCTAAAACCCTCCTTGCTAATCTGAAATACGTAAGGAGCGCCTTTAAAAAAAGAAAATTTCTTGCAGATAGATTAAATTTTGCAAGAAATAAATAAATGCTATGTAGTTTAGTCGTTTTCTCGTCGATAAATCAAAATAAAAAATACTTGACAAAAACAATATATTGTGATAAAAAATACAAAGTGTTAGGAGGTTAGATAAACTAAATTGGAAAAAGTAGGGGGGCGATTTTAGGGCTCTAAATTGAAAGAGCCCTTTTCTTTTATCTAAAAATGAAGACAGTCGGCTTAACTTACGATTTAAAAACAGATTATGAGTTTAAAGAAGGCGACCCTGTGGATGCCAACGCAGAATTTGACGCTCCTTCTACCATAAAAGTCATTGCCGATGCAATTGAATCTTGCGGTTTTAAAGTAAAAAAGATTGGCAATGCCTCCAGTCTCTTAGAAAAAATAGATTCCCTGGATGTAGACATTGTTTTCAATATCTCTGAAGGCCTCGCAGGTAGAAACAGAGAATCACAGGTACCTATTTTACTGGAGATGGCTAGTATTCCTTTTGTTGGCGCAGATGCTTTAACCTTGGGGTTAACTTTAGATAAAATTATAGCAAAGAAAATATTTATTGCGGAGGGGATACCCACGCCAAAATTCTTCGAAGTAAAGGCCCCTGATGAATTAGTGAATATAGACCATTGTAAATTCCCTATGATTGTAAAGCCCAGATTCGAAGGTTCTTCTAAGGGCTTAAGTGAAAATTCTCGCGTCCAGACAAAAGAGGAGCTAAAAAAGCAGGTAGAATATATCATCACCACTTATAAGCAGCCTGCATTGATAGAAGAGTTTATCTGTGGGCAAGAATTTACTATAGCAGTAGTGGGTAACGAGCCGCCTGAGGCGATGCCTATTGTGCAGATTAAAATTGACGGTCGGCTTAAGCTCAATGATAAATTCTATACCTTTGCCCGTATCGCCTCTGATAGATTAGAATACATTTGTCCTGCTCGTATAGAGCAAGAACTAAAAGAAAAACTTAACAAGCTTGCCTTGAAGACTTACAGGGCAGTGGAGTGTTGGGATTTTGGAAGAGTGGATTTTAGGGTTGATAATAGCGGCAACCCTTATGTGTTAGAGATAAATCCTCTACCGTCTCTCTCCACAGAAGATGTATTTATGATAGTGGCAAAAGAAATCGGTATCTCTTACGAAGAGATGATTGGAAAAATATTAAATAGCGCACTGAAGAGGCACAGCCTGAATTAAATGAACCCCGCCCTTCCTAAAGGACGGGGTAAGAATTGGAGGAAGAGCGGGGTGAAGATAGCTTTAACTTATAATCTGAAGAAGAAAGACGAGACAAAACCTGCGGATTATTTCTCGGAGTGCGATTCCCAAGAGACAATAAACGCGATTATCTCTGCGCTAACGCATAAGGGCCATATAGTTGAGGCCATTGATGTTGAGTATCCGCACCTCTTTTCCTACTTTAGAAAAAACCGCGTAGATATGGTCTTTAATATTGCAGAAGGGAAAGCGGGGAGATTCCGCGAATCAGAGGTGCCTGCCATATTGGATTATTTAAATATCCCCTACACCGGCTCAAATACCTTCTCTTTGGCTGTAGCCTTGAATAAAGCGCTCACCAAAAAGATATTAAAGGCAGAAGGTATCCCTACTCCGCAGTTCCAGGTTTTTGCAAAAGGCAATGAAGAATTGCAAGACTGTCTAAAATTCCCTTTAATAGTAAAGCCTAATTGTGAAGGTTCGGCTAAAGGCATAAATACATCCAATGTTGTAGACACCAAGATAGAGCTATTTAAGAAAATTAAAGAAATACTAAATTTATATAAACAGGAAGTCTTAGTTGAGGAATTTATCGAGGGCAAAGAGCTGACTGTAGGGATTTTAGAAAACGGTAAAACCACAATATTGCCTATTTTGGAAATAGACTTTTCCAGTTGCAAGGATAGCGGTGAATATTTTTATTCCTGGCGGATGAAGGAATATCAGGGTAATAGAGAGTTGGGCCTGGTGCCTATATTTCACTGTCCGGCCAGGCTCGATAAGCATACAGAGGCAAAGGTTAAGGAAATAGCTTTAAAGACACATCATGCCGTAGGCTGTTTTGATATTTCCCGCACAGATATACGATTAAGTAAAGATAATGTTCCTTATGTATTAGAGATAAATCCATTACCAGGCCTGGATCCCCGTGAATCAAATTTCCCCATTATGGCTTATGCCGCAGGTATAAAATACGAGGATCTTATTGAGGCGATATTAATGAGCGCCTATAAGCGCAGAGAGGGGTTAAATTGAGTAATCTGGCTGTAACTGAGAATCAAAAATTGCAGCAAGAAACCCAGGTCCGTAAGCTCCAAAAATCTCAGGATTATCAGCAGATAAGTTTATATAAGGATATCAATCCTCTGGACTGGGAGGATTGGCACTGGCACTTAAGCAGAAGGATTCGCACCAAAGAGGAACTCGCCCAGATTATAAAATTGAGTCCTGAAGAAGAGGAAGGAATAAGAAAAGCCAGCGGCAGGTTGTCTCTTGCCATAACGCCATATTGGGCGACATTAATGGACCCAGAAGATCCCAGCTGCCCTTTGCGCAGGCAAGCTGTGCCTGTGGTTTCTGAGTCCATTATCGGACCCCATGAAATGGTGGACCCTTGCGCTGAAGACAGGGATTCACCGGCAGCACATCTGGTGCACCGTTATCCTGATAGGGTTTTGCTATTAGCTACTGAACATTGTGCACTCTACTGCCGGCATTGCACCAGAAGGAGATTGGTGGGTGAGCACGAAGAGTCCAACTCTTCTTCGCGCTTTGATGCAGCCATTGAATATATAAGAGCAAATCGTAAGATAAGGGATGTGCTTATTTCGGGAGGTGACCCCTTTATCCTTGAGGACGAAGAGATCGAGAGCTTGATTCAGCGTATACGCTCTATCTCACACGTAGAGTTTTTAAGGATAGGTACACGGGTTCCAGTAACTTTACCGGCACGTATTACGGAGAAACTGGTAACCATGCTTAAGAAATACACGCCCATCTGGGTAAGCATCCATTTTAATCACCCTAAAGAGATTACCAGACGTTGTAAGATTGCCTGCGATATGTTGTCAGATGCAGGTATGCCTTTAGGAAGCCAGACCGTTCTTTTAAAAGGCATAAACGATAGACCCTATATTATGAGACGCCTTGTGCATGAACTCTTACAGATAAGAGTAAGGCCATATTATATCTATCAATGCGACCCTGTAAGGGGGACGCAACATTTTCGAACACCCGTTGCAGTGGGAATAAATATAATTGAGAAACTGAGGGGCCATACTTCAGGTTATGCTGTGCCTACCTATGTTATAGATGGGCCAGGCGGCGGTGGCAAAATCCCAGTCGGTCCAAACTACGTCCTCTCGCAGGCAAAAGGCAAATACGTCCTGCGTAACTACAAAGGCAAAGTCTACACCTACCTAGAGTAATTCATTCCTTTTATCTCTTGACCCATTCTTTTTACTATTATATAATAACATCTCTTCGCTAAATCTTATTTTATAAAGGAGCGCGATAATTATGGATGTCAAGAACAAAAGAAATTTTATCCTCTTAGGCCATGCCCAATCAGGAAAGACGACACTTGCAGAGAGCTTGCTTTATTTTTGTCATGCCACTGCCAGAAAGGGTAAAGTTGATGATGGCACAACCGTAAGCGATTACAGCTTTGATGAGATAGAGAGAAAAAACTCCATAAATTTAAGTCTGTTGTATTGCGATTATAAAGGCACTCGCATTCAGATTGTAGATACACCTGGTTATGCGGATTTCTTTGGAGAGGTCATTTCAGGTGTGCGCGCAGTAGATAGTGCAGTTATAGTTGTAGATGCAACTAGTGGCATTGAGGTGGGCACTGAACGGGCCTGGCAGATTGTGGAAGAATCTAACTTACCCTGTATTATATTTATAAATAAACTGGATAAAGAAGAGACAGATGTTCATAAGACCTTCTCGGATATAAAAAATGTGCTTTCTAAGAAGGCGAGCATGATAGATTCTTTGGATTCCCCGGATTTAGTAGAGGCTATTGCTGAAAGCGATGATAAGCTCCTGGAGAAATATTTGGAGGGCGTTAAATTAACCCCTGAAGAATTAAGTTCTGGTTTAACTGGCGCAGTGATAAGGCGTAAGGTCTTTCCTGTGTTAGCAGGTTCTGCTTTAACCGATAAAGGGACCCTTGAGATTTTAGAGGCAATTGTGAAATATTTACCCAACCCGCAAGAAAGGACAAACATAGAGGCAGTTGATCCATTAAAGCCAGAAAACAAAAAGGAAGTATCATTTAAAGAAGATAGCCCTTTTTCCGCCTTTGTCTTTAAGAATATATCTGACCCCTATGTAGGGCAGCTGACTTTATTACGGGTTTTTTCAGGGCTGCTTGCTGCAAATACCTCATTTTATAATGTGAATAAAAAAACAAGAGAAAGAATCGGTTCAATTTATCTTCTCCAAGGTAAGGAACAGAGGCCTATTGATAATGCTTCTTGCGGTGATATTGTGGCTATTGCTAAACTGAAAGAGACCGTCCTCTCTGATTCACTCTCTGGGGATAAAGAGCAGTTTTTATTTTTACCAATTGTATTTCCAGAACCCGCGATATCAGCGTCGGTAAAGCCAAAATCCCGTGAGGACGAGGAAAAGATTTCTCAAGCCTTATCAAAGCTGGCTGCAGAAGACCCCACATTTAAAGTAGCGCACGACCCACAGACTAAAGAACTAATCGTATCGGGCCTGGGTGATTTACACCTTGATGTTATGATCGGCCGCTTGAAGAAAAGATTTAACGTTGAGGTAGAATTAGGCACTCCCAAAGTTTCTTACAAAGAGACAATTACCAAAAGTACGAAAACCCAAGGTAAGTATAAACGTCAGTCAGGCGGTCGTGGGCAATACGGTGATGTTTGGATTGAGATTCAACCTTTAGAAAGAGGCAAGGGTTTTGAATTCGTGGATAAAATCTTTGGCGGTGCCATCCCCAGGAATTATATCCCTTCAGCAGAAAAGGGTATAATACAAGCAGCTTCAGAAGGCGCGATTGCAGGTTATCCTATAGTAGATATACGCGTTATTCTCTACGATGGTTCTTATCACGAAGTTGATTCTTCAGATATGGCCTTTCAGATTGCCGGCGCCATGGCTTTAAGAAAGGCAGTAATTGAGGCTGGTTCCGTATTATTAGAGCCAATAATGGATGTTGAGGTCTTGATACCAGAAGAATACCTGGGTGCAATATCCGGAGACCTGAATTCCCGTCGGGGTCGCATTATGGGCATGGATATAAAAGGCAGATCACAGATTGTAAGAGCGAAGGCGCCCTTGTCCGAGATGTTTAAATATGCTAATGACCTGCGCTCTATCACCGGTGGCAGAGGACTATATACCATGCGTTTCTCCCATTATGAAGAGGTTCCGCAAAGAATAGCCTCTAACATAATCAGTCAATATCAGGCTTCAAAGAAAACTGAAGAATAACCCGCTTTTTAAAATCAAATGAAAATAAGCCTATTCTCTATCCCCCAGATACCCCCAGGCAAACATAATGTCAAAGATAGCCGCCTGGATCAGGTTGATAATATAGTTAAGGCTAAGAAAAAAACATATGTTCAGGTGGAATTAGTAGGCGATGATGCTATTTTAGATGCGGATGTAATATTAGCCTTAAAAGATGCGCGAACAGATTTAGTGTTAAAAGATTTAGAATTTGTAGAAACGCGCCTGGGTAACGCTACGCAGGAATCAGAGAAGTCCTTATTAAACAAATTAAAAACTCTCCTAGAAAAAGAGGAATTTATTTTTAACACTACCTTGAGCGAAGAAGAAAAACAGGGTATATCTAGCTATGGCCTAATTACGGCTAAACCCATTGTAGCGGTAGAAGAAAAAGATTTGGCTGACTTAGATAGTTTGTTGGTTAGGTGTCTTGGAGAGTTTGGCTTTATCAGTTTTTTTACGACGACCGGAGGCAAAGAAGCCCGCGCCTGGTTGATTAAAAAAGGTACTACCGCCTGGGAGGCAGCGGGTAGCGTGCATTCAGATATCCAGCAAGGTTTTATCCGTGCAGAGATTATCAGCTTCAGCGATTTTATCCAGTCAGGCGGCGAGGTAGGCGCTAAGCAGGCAGGAAAGATGCGTTTAGAGCAAAAAGATTATGTAATGCAGGATGGAGATTTAGTGAATTTCCGTTTTAACAAATAAGCTCATTTTATGGAGGAAACAACGAGATGGTTAAGATTAAGCGCGCCTTAATTAGCGTATCAGACAAAACAGGGATCTTAGATTTTGCCAAAGAGTTAAAAAAGCTCGGGGTCCAGATTCTCTCTACAGGCGGCACAGCAAAATTACTGCGAGACAATAATATACCTGTGCAAGAGGTCTCGGAATATACTGGGTTTCCTGAGATGCTCGACGGAAGGGTAAAAACCTTGCATCCTAAAATACATGCAGGACTCTTGGCTCTAAGAGCCAAGAGCGAGCATATGAAGACATTACAACAGCAAGGCATCGGTCTTATTGATATGGTAGTAGTAAATCTCTATCCATTTGAGCAGACCACCCATAAACCCAATGTCAGGATAGATGAGGTTATTGAAAATATTGATATCGGCGGACCATCAATGTTACGCTCCGCAGCTAAAAACCATCAGTCCGTTGCAGTTATATGTAATCCTAACCGCTACAGTCAAGTTATCGCAGAATTAAAGAAAAATAAAGGTGCGCTCAGAGAGGATTTAATGCGCGATTTAGCAATAGAGGTTTTTAGACTTACCAGTCATTACGATGGCGCTATATACAATTATTTAAATAAGTGGGCTTCAGGCTTCAGGCTACAGGCTACAGGCTTTCCTGAGGATTTAATCTTAGAATTTACCAAGGTTCAGGATTTGCGCTATGGCGAGAATCCCCATCAGCAGGCAGCATTCTACAAAGAGAAAGGCAAGACCAAGGGCTTAATAAATTTAAGGCAATTACAGGGCAAAGACCTATCCTTTAACAATATCCTAGACCTAAACTCTGCTTTTGAGTTAGTTAAGGAATTTAATCATCCTGCGGCAGTGATTGTAAAACATAATAATCCTTGCGGGGTAGCAGAGGATAGAACACTGGATAAGGCATTTATAGCTAGCTTAAAGTGCGATCCGCTCTCGGCATTCGGCGGCATTGTAGCATTAAACAGGAAACTCGATATAAAAACCGCTAAAATTATTGCAAAGAGCGGTTTCTTAGAGTGTATAATTGCACCTGCATTCGATAATGGGGCAGCTGATTTATTTAAAGATAAGAAGAACCTGCGTTTATTAGAATTACCGGATCTGGATGCCATAAACGAACCTGAATTTAAGCGCGTAAGCGGCGGGCTATTGCTCCAAGACAAAGATTTAAAAACCTTGGATTTGAATAATCTAAAAGTGGTTACAAAAAAGAAACCGACGAAGAAGGAACTGAAGAGTCTTATCTTTGGCTGGAAAGTGGCAAAGCACGTAAAATCCAATGCTATTGTTTTGGCTTGCGGTACAAAGACCGTCGGGATTGGCGCAGGACAGATGTCCAGGGTTGATTCAGTATTTATTGCCACTAAGAAAGCAGGCAAATTAACCCGGGGTTGTGCATTGGCTTCAGATGCCTTTTTTCCCAAAGAAGATGCAGTTGAGCTTGCAGCCAAGTTTAAAATAAAAGCGATAATTCAACCTGGCGGCTCCCTTTCAGATGAAGAAATAATTAAGGCCTGCAATAAACATAAAATCTCTATGGTCTCTACCGGCATCAGGCACTTCAAACACTAAAATAGCAAATTGCTTATTGCAAATCGCAAATTGCTTAAAAAGTTTTTACCATTTGCTATTAGCCATTTGCCATAAGCCAATAGATGGCCTACCCAGAAACAGTCAAATATTTAGAGTCTTTTATTAACTACGAAAAAATCCCAGCTTATCCGTATAAAGAATCTTTGAAATTAGAACGCATCGAGGAATTCCTGGAATCTATAGGTAACCCACAAGATGCTTTGAAATGTATTCATGTGGCAGGAACCAAGGGTAAAGGCTCAACCTGTGCCTTTATTTCTTATATATTAAGGCAAGCCGGATACAGGGTTGGGTTATACACCTCTCCCCATTTATCTGATTTTAGGGAAAGAATCCGCATATTAGCTCAGCAGTCCGATACTCTAACTAACCAAGCAAAGTGCGAATTTGAAGGCATAATTTCAGAAAGCGAATTGGCCCAGTTACTAGAGATATTAAAACCTAAAATAGAAGATTACAATAAAAATTCAGAATACGGCCAGCTTTCTTTTTTTGAAGTATATACCTCTTTAGCGTTTGTTTATTTTAAGGAAAAAAAAGTTGATTTTGCAGTTTTAGAAACCGGCCTAGGCGGTCGGCTCGATGCTACTAATGTCGTTAACCCTTATGTATGCGCGATAACGCCTTTAAGTTATGAGCATACCCAGAAATTAGGTAATACCTTAAGAGAGATTGCAGCTGAGAAGGCGGGAATCATCAAAGCGCAAAGCGTAAAATGCAAAGCGCAAAACTTGATTGTAATTTCTGCGCCGCAGGAAAAAGAGGCAATAGAAGTTATTAGGAATAAGTGCAAAAAGGTAGACGCAAGGTTATATGAGGTAGAGCGCGATATAACATATCAAAAAACAAACAACGGATTCAATATAAAGGGAATTTTTGGCGAATATCCCAATTTAGAGATAAGGCTTTTAGGTGACCACCAGTTAATCAATGCTGCTGTAGCTATAGGCGCAGTTGAGGCATTACGATTTTATAATATCAATATAAATATCAATGCCATAAGAGTTGGTCTTTATGATACTCTCTGGCCGGGTAGATGCGAAATTATATCCAGGAATCCTTTGCTTGTTTTGGATGGCGCGCAGAATGTAGCTTCGACTTTAGCTTTAAGGCAAGCTATTAAGGCAAACTTCAAGTATAAAAAATTAATTTTGGTTTTGGGCGTTTCTTGCGATAAGGATATAAAAGGGATATGCAAAGAACTTTATGACTTGTTAGACACTGTTATTTTAACTAGAGCTAATAATTCCCGCGCTGCAGAACCTGAAAGATTAGCTGAATATTTTAAGGCCAAAGAGACTTACATAACCAACAATGTAGAAGAGGCAGTTACCTATGCCCAGCGTATCGCCAGAAAAGAAGATTTAATTTTGGTTTGCGGCTCATTATTTGTAGTAGGTGAATTTAGAAATGTATTCCAATATGTATGATACACAAGACACAATCGCGGCAATCTCAACCCCTATAGGTGAGTCGGGTATTGGTATTGTGCGTATCAGCGGTAAAGACGCCCTAAAAGTTGCCGATAAGGTTTTTGTTTCCAATGACGGCAAAGAACCCTCGCAGTTTAAGACCTATACTGTGCATTATGGATGGATAGTCGCTCCGTTAACCGGTTCGCCAGTTCGCCAGTTACCCGGTTCTAACAGGCAAGCAGGCAAGCAGGCAAGCAGGCAAACAGAAGTTATTGATGAGGTAATTTTAACGGTAATGCGTGCGCCGAAATCCTATACTAAGGAAGACATCGTTGAGATAAACTGCCACGGTGGCATTGTGTCCTTACGTGGCGTGTTAGATTTAGTTTTAGAAAATGGCTGCCGATTAGCCTCACCCGGTGAATTCACTAAACGCGCGTTTTTAAACGGAAGGATTGATTTGCCTCAAGCAGAAGCAGTGTTAGACATAATTCGTGCTAAGACCGATTCTGCTTTACGAGTTAGCATCGAGCAATTAAAGGGGGTTTTATCTAACTCAATAAATAAGGCAAGGAATACTTTATTAGATGTACTCTCTGTGCTCGAGGCTAATATTGATTTTCCCGACGAAGAAATAGGCGCGATTAACCTAAAACAGATTAGTGAGAAACTAAATAAGGCAAGGGGCGAACTAAAAAATATTCTAGAAAACTGGCGGCAGGGCAAGATATTTCGGGAGGGTATACATGTAGTCATCTGCGGCAAACCCAATGTAGGTAAATCTTCACTTTTAAATGCCCTGCTGAAGCAGGAACGTTCAATTGTAACAGCAGTTGCCGGCACAACCCGTGATACTATTGAGGAGATTATCGACATAAAAGGCATTCCAGTGAGGATTGTCGATACTGCCGGCATTATTGAGCCACGTGACTTGGTAGAAAAAAAAGCAGTCCAACGTTCAAAGAGATATATTAAGTTGGCGGACCTCGTAATTTTAATCTTTGATGGAAGCAGAAGGTTAAGTAAGGAGGATGGAGTCCTCATTAGGAAATTAAAGAAAAAGCAAACTGTCGTTGTTATAAATAAGATAGATTTAAAGCAGAGGATAGAGAAAGAAAAAATCAAAAAATACTTTAACCCCGTAATTGAAATATCGGCAAAGAAATTAAAGAATATTAATCTGTTGGAGGATGCGATTGCAAATCTGGTCTATAAGGGCAGGATTAATGACCCTGAATCTATAATGGTAAGTAATCTAAGGCATGTTGAGACTATCAGGGGCGCACAAAAATCTATTGCCGAAGCTTCTAAATCGTTAGATAATAAATTGTCATTAGAGTTTATAGCTCTAGATATCAAAGGCGCATTAAATTATCTCGATAATATTTTAGGCAAGAGGTTCGCAAAAGATTTATTAGATAGGATATTTAGCGAGTTTTGTATTGGCAAATAGGAGAAGCCAGATGAATAAGAAAAAAATTGAAAAAGCAATTAGGGATATATTAGAGGCAGTTGGTGAGAATCCTAAGAGAAAAGACCTCGTTGACACGCCTAAGCGTGTGGCCGAGATGTATGAAGAGATATTTGCAGGAATACAACAGGACCCAAAAGAAGAATTAGAGGTTATTTTAGACCAGAAGCACCACGAGATTATTTTACTTAAAGATATACCCCTGTATTCTATATGCGAACACCATCTACTTCCCTTTGTAGGTAAGGCACACATCGCCTATATCCCCAAGAATGGTCGCGTTACAGGCTTAAGTAAATTAGCGCGGGTAGTAGATATTTTGTCTCGCAGGCCGCAGGTACAAGAAAGATTAACCACGCAGATTGCCGAGATTATCATGTCAAAACTAAAGCCTCTTGGCGTAATGGTAGTTATCCAGGCAGAACATCTCTGTATGTCTATGCGCGGAGTAAAAAAACCCGGAACGCTGACAGTAACCTCAGCAGTCAGGGGTATATTTAAAGAAAACGAAAAGACCCGTTCTGAGACCCTGGCACTTATTAAAGGATAAAGATTCTGTATCGGAAAAGGAGGAAGAAATGAAGAATTATAAAGTTATTTTAATTATCTTTTTAATTTTAATTAGTACAACCATATTCATCGCTTTTCAGTATATTGCACCTTTAAAACGACAAAACAATGCATTATCGGCTAATATTAACCAGATAACGAAAAGAATTACTGCTTTAGAATTAGATAAGACAATGGAGCAAATATCTGTTTTAAAGGCAAAGAATATAGTCTTAAAAAAAGAGATTGAAGACCTAAAAGCTGAATTAAGTCGAATTTCTAAAAAGGCACCTAGGCTATCCAGAAAAGGGTTAAGGCAGGAGATAAAGAAACTGCCAGAAAAAGAAAAGACCGTTTTAGGGAATAAAGGTTTTTTGATTAAAGAGAGCAGACCTAACCAATAAGCCAGCCACTATCTATCCAAGCTCCTATACTGTATCGCTTCTGAAAGATGCTCCGGTAAAATAGTCTCGGATGTATCCAAATCTGCAATATGTAATATTATCATTGTTCCATTACAGTTTCTAAGTGCATTATTTCTGTTACCACTAAAACCGCCAAATCCCGCAAAAACGCCAAAGAGAGGTCAGTTAATGCCTTTTTTGGCGTCTTGGCGGATTTTAGCGCTTTGGCGGTAACGCAAGTATAAAACTGTAATGCGACATTTCAAATTCTACAAAACTATTTTGGATTTCTCTTGACAGAACTCATTTTCTAAGTTATACTTTTATTGAAAGTAAGGATGTAAGGAAGTAAGAAAGGAGCGATTACCATGACCGTGATTGAAACCGCTAAAGTCACTTCAAAAGGCCAAGTTACCATCCCTAACCGCATCAGGAAACTTTTACATGTTTCAGCCGGCACTTCCCTTGCTTTTGGTTTAAGCAAGGAAGGGGTAGTTTTGTTACCGTGCAAGGTTACTGTGGAATCTCCCTATACCACAGTTGAATGGGCAAAGATTGAAAGACTGGCTTGCGCCAAGGGAAAGGTTTATAAGAGCGCAAAAAGGGCAAAAAAACACATTGAGGCGCTATGAGATTTGAATTTAAGCCCTCTTTTGATAGGTCAGTCAAGGCCTTCCACGGTAGAGAAAAAGAAGAGATAAAACAAGCAGCCGTACAGGTCATAGACATATTATCCCATGATAGGCTCATGCATAAAGGTATCGGCCTCAAGCGCCTCAAAGATGGCTTCTGGGAGATAAGAAAAGGCCTTAAGGCGAGAATCCTCTTTCGCTGGCAAGGCGATCTAGTGGAATTTGTACTTGCTGGCGACCACAACGATATTAAGCGTTATTTGAAGAATATTTAAAGAGAGAAACAGTCTCTAAACAAAGAAATCCCTATCCAAGCTCCTATACTGTATCGCCTCTGAAAGATGCTCCGCCTTAATATTTTCAGCTTCCGCTAAATCCGCAATCGTTCTTGAAACTTTTAATATTTTATCATAGGCTCTTGCGCTGAAATTAAGCTCGGTCATAGCCATTTTGAGTAGCTCGCTTTCCTCTTTGCCCAACACACAGAATTTCCTTATCTGCTTGTGGCTCATAAGAGCATTACTTAAGATGCCTTCACCATTAAATCTTTCCCTTTGAATTGCTCGAGCTTTTTCCACTCGTTCTTTAATCTGAGCGGAGCTTTCTGCAGGTATGTTGCTGGTTAAGTCCTGGTATCTGGCAGCCGGAACATCTATGTGGATATCTATCCTATCTAACAGTGGCCCAGAGATTTTTGAACGGTACCTGGCGATCTGGGTGGTTGAGCAGCGGCAGGGGTTTTTATGTTGTCCCAGCGTTCCGCAGGGACATCCATGAGATACAGAATACAAACTCCGTAAGTCCTTGTCTTGTCTACACATTTGAAATAGAAATAAACCTTCTTGACTTCAATCCCGCCTATCCCAAAGAGCCAAAATCACTAGGAGAGCGAATAAGAAAGGCAAGGATGGATAGAGGCCTTTTGATAAGGGAGCTTGCCTTTCAGATAGGAGTGACAGAGGATACAGTGATAAATTGGGAGATTCGTGACATAAAGCCGGAAGGCAGGAATCTTGAGAAAGTAATAGAATTTCTTGGGAGTTGATAAAATATCTTGACAGAAAGATTTTTAAGCTTTATAATGAACGAATGTTCATAATAGGAGAAACCATATGAGACCGAAAAAAACCAGATGGATAAAATGCGTTCCGGGCGAACGCTGTTTTAAACCTTTATGTAAACCCCTAAACAAAGTTAAGAGTGTATATTTAGGCCTTGATGAGTTTGAAGCGATCCGGCTTTCCTGCTTTGAGGGTTTAAAACAGGAAAAGGCCGCAAAATTAATGAAAATCTCCCGGCCGACATTTTCAAGGATTGAAACCTCGGCGCATAGAAAAATAGCAGATGCGCTTGTGAATATTAAAGCCATCAGAATTGAAGGCGGGTGTTGCCAGATCATCAGAAGGATCAAGAAATGAAAGAGTGGAAGAAATTTTTATATATTGTAGCGGCATTTTTAGCATGTTTTTATTTGCCTATTGAAAATATCCGTTTCAGCAACGCGATATTTGAAGCACTTGCCTTAGTCAAATGGTATGCCCGGGAGCATGTGCTCTTATGCCTTGTTCCGGCATTCTTTATAGCAGGAGCAATATCGGTTTTTGTCAGTCAGGCATCCGTAATGAAGTATTTTGGAGCTAAGGCGAATAAGTTTCTATCATACAGTGTTGCTTCGGTTTCTGGGACGATTTTAGCGGTCTGCTCATGTACGGTTTTACCTTTATTTTCTGGGATCTATAAGCGAGGCGCTGGTTTGGGGCCTGCGGTCGCCTTCCTTTATTCCGGACCGGCTATAAATGTTCTTGCGATAATTTTGACTGCGCGCATTCTCGGTTGGCAACTTGGCTTAGCGAGAGCCATAGGCGCGGTTGTCTTTAGTGTGGTTATTGGATTATTGATGCACTTAATCTTTCTGAAAGAAGAACGCGCACGCCATGCCAACGGAGATTTCACCGTTGGTGACGTCAAGGAAGCACGTTCTTTAGGGAAAACGGTTCTTTATTTCGCCTCAATGGTAGCGTTCCTTGTATTTGCCAATTGGGGGAAGCCGCTTGAGGGCGATCATGGGATCTGGTCAATAATTTATCAGTATAAGTGGTGGATCGCAAGTTTTTCTCTTGTTAGTTTAGTCGTTATGCTCTTCAAGTGGTTTAAAAAGAATGAATTAAAGGAGTGGACTGGAGCGACATGGATTTTTGCGCTTCAGATACTGCCGCTTCTTTTGGGCGGGGTGCTTGTGTCGGGTTTCTTATTGGGAAGAGTAGGCCATGAAGGGGTGATCCCGTCGCGTTTTGTGGTGGCGCTTGTTGGCGGGAATTCATTATGGGCAAACTTCTTTTCGTCCATTGTCGCAGCCTTTATGTATTTTGCTACGCTTACCGAGGTGCCTATTTTGCAAGGGCTCATGAATTCCGGAATGGGTAAAGGACCTGCATTAGCGCTTCTTTTAGCAGGGCCTGCCTTAAGTCTGCCGAGCATGCTGGTTATTCGCAGCATAATCGGAACGAAAAAGACAGTGATATATGTTACTTTGGTTATAATTATGGCAACTATTACAGGAATGACTTTTGGATTTATAGTTAAATAAACGGAGTATGAAATGAAAAAAGAAAACAAGGAAATAAAGAAGATTGTAAAAGAAGGTTATGCAAAAATCGCAAAGCAGGGAACTTCCTGTTGTCCTTCTGGTTCGTGCTGCGGAAGCACCACAAATGCAACCCACGATATCAGCAAGACCGTTGGTTATAGCGATGAAGATATGAATACTGTTCCCGATGGGGCTAATCTTGGTCTTGGTTGCGGTAATCCGGTTGTTATAGCATCTCTAAAAGAAGGCGATATCGTACTTGATTTAGGAAGCGGTGCGGGGTTTGATGCGTTTCTTGCCTCTCCAAGAGTCGGGAAAGCCGGAAAAGTCATCGGTGTTGATATGACGCCTGAAATGCTAGAGAAGGCAAGGATTAACGCCGAAAAGGGAGGATATGATAACGTAGAATTTCGCTCTGGCGAGATAGAGAAACTTCCCGTTGAAGATAGCTCTATTGATGTAATTATTTCCAACTGCGTTATTAATCTTTCTCCGGATAAGGAAAGCGTATTTAAAGAATCTTTTAGGGTATTAAAGCCCGGAGGTAGGCTTATGGTTTCGGATTTGGTGTTGGTTAAGGAACTGCCGGATACCATCAAAGATTCAGTGGAGGCGTATGTGGGTTGTCTTTCCGGAGCTATTAGAAAAGACGAATATCTAAAACTTATAACAATGGCTGGATTTCAGGATGTTAAAGTGATTAGCGAATCGAGTTATCCGGTAGATGCAATGTTTGGCAATCTTAAGGATGCCGAAAATACAATAGCCAGTATAAAAGTTTCGGCTGTGAAAAAATAGAAGGGAGGGGGAATATATGCAATTCAAAAAGATATTAGTTCCGATTGACTTCTCGCATTTTTCCAAAAAGGCACTGCTTGAAGCGGTAAAGTTAGCTGAATGCTGCGGCGGAAAGATTTTTCTTCTTCATGTCGAAGAAGATATTTTTCATATGAAGCAAATTCATAAAGTCCATCCTACGTTAGAAGGCATTTGCGATAAAATACATAAAGATTTTATGATCGAAAACAAAAAAAGGCTCGAAGAATTTAAATCTTATATCCCCAAAAAGTTGTTTGCGGGGGCGTTGATAAAGGAAGGCCATCCTTTTGTGGGGATTATAAAATTTGCCAAGGATAGATGCATGGACCTGATTGTTATGTCGAGCCGCGGAAGAAGCGATATTAAACACGCGCTTTTGGGTTCTACCGCAGAAAAGGTAGCGCGCAAAGCATCATGCGCTGTTTTAATCGTTAAAGATAAGGCCTGCAAAACAGTCGCCTTTTAATAAGCGGAGAAACAAAATGAAGATTGAAATCTTAGGTATGGGTTGCCCGAAATGCAAAAAACTCTATGAAAACGCTCTGACTGCAGTAAAAGAACTGAATGTGCAGGTAGAGGTGGTTAAAGTAGAAGATATACAGAAAATCATGGATTACGGGCTTATGTCAACACCTGCGATTGCGATAGACGGCCAGGTGAAAGCAGCAGGCAGAATTCCTGCTCCGGATGAGATAAAGAAATGGATTTCCGCAAAATAAAGGAGCGAAAACATGACTAAAGAATGCTTGTGTCAGGCGAATGAAATTGTGGTGTTTCCTTGCTCAGGCGGCTCAAACTGTGGCCAGATCGCCAATGATGTTGCCGTGCATCTTACAGAAGAAGGAGTAGGTACTTTATTTTGTCTTGCAGGAATCGGCGCCCATATTCCCGGTATGATTGAGTCAGCAAGATCTGCCAAGCGTATAGTCGCTATTGACGGTTGTTCGGTAGAATGCGCCAAAAAGACCATCGAGCACGCTGGACTTACCATTACCGATTACGTAGATATAACAAAAGAGGGGATCGCCAAAAATAAGAATTTTAAATTAAGCCAACAGGATGTGCTCTTTATCGTCAAAAGAACGAAGCAAGAGTTGGCTAAGGAGCGCTGATATGGCAAAAAACTGGTATCCGATTATAGATTATGAGAAATGCATAGGATGCATGCAATGTTATAATTTTTGCCCGCATAGTGTCTTTGAAATAGACCCGGATGGCAAACCTAAAGTGACGCATCCCGAAAATTGCGTGGAGTTTTGTAAGGGCTGCGGGAAGATTTGCGACCAGAAAGCAATAACATTTTTCGGCGATAAAAAAGGAGGCAAGTAGCATGGCTAAAAAAGGTTTGATTCTTTGCGTCTGCCAGGGAACATGTCCGTCGTTTAAAAAAATGGACACTTTTGAGGTTTTAAACGCCATCCGCAGGGAGAAGATCGTAGACTTTGTTTCTTTGCACCCTCAGCTTTGCGCTGATGATGGCGACCAGTATCTTAAAATTTTACTGGATAACAAGGATATAGATAAACTATATGTTGCGGCATGTGATCCTTTAATGCAGCAAAAGATGTTCCGCGATGCCTTTGAGGCAGCCGGTTTTGATAAATCAAAACATGTCCCGCTTGATATCAGAAATAAAACTACCGAAGAAGCGGTAGCCGCCATAAAAGAAGCGATAAAAAATAATCCATAAAGAAAAAGGAGTTGACATGATGCGAAAATGTCTTTTTATGATGGTATCTTTTTTGTTTTTCATTGGCGTTGTTTTTACATTGGGAGCCGCTTCGAAACAGGGCACACCCGTTCGTGCAGATATTGCCACACCAGCGCAGGGTAATAGGGTTACTGCTTATTATTTCCACGGCAATTTTCGCTGCTATACCTGTCATACGATGGAGCAGTACTCAAAGGAAGCGATAGAGGCAAATTTTAAGGATGCACTTTCCTCCGGAAAACTGGAGTTTAAGGTAGTGAATATTGAAGAGCGAGGGAACGAGCATTTTGCCCAGGATTATCAGCTCTACACAAAATCTCTCATATTGTCCTTAGTTAAAGATGGGAAAGAGACAAAATCAAAGAATCTCACCAAGATTTGGGAATACGTTCGTAATAAACAGAGATTCTTCGACTATGTCAGCGAAGAAGTGAATAATTTCCTAAAGGAAGCACAATGACAGATATTTTGATTGCTTTTGGCTCGGCATTGTGGCTGGGTATATTAACCTCGATAAGCCCGTGTCCTCTGGCCACTAATGTGGCAGCCATATCGTTCTTAGCCAAAAAGATAACTCACCCATTTTTTGTTTTACTCTCCGGCATCGCCTATACCCTTGGCAGAATGGTTACCTATGCGCTATTGGGGTTTATTCTTATTAATTCTATTCTTGGTATCCCTCAGGTGGCGCAATTTCTGCAGAAATATATGGTAAAGGCTCTCGGACCCATCCTAATTATCGCAGGATTAATTTTACTCGATATAATTAAGATAAATTTCCAGGGATTATCACTTTCCCAGAAGCATCACAATAAGCTTGTTGAAGCCGGTGCCCCGGGGGCATTCTTGTTAGGAGCGATATTTGCTCTTGCCTTTTGTCCGGTATCAGCGGCCCTTTTCTTTGGCAGCCTCATTCCGCTTGCGCTTCAATCTAAGTTTGGAGTAACTTTGCCCATCATTTATGGAATCGGCACAGGTTTGCCGGTATTAGCTTTTGCTGTAGCGATTGCCGCTGGCATTACCTCGTTAAGCCGTTGGTTTCATAAACTGACAAGGCTAGAATATTATATGCGAATAGTTACAGGGGCAACATTCGTGTTAGTGGGCGTATATTATACCGGTATTTATATATTAAAGCTTTTTTGAGGTTGACTTGGAAATAGAAAAAGACAAAGATTATGAAATTATCGTTTTTCCTAATCAGGAAATAGGCTTAAAAGCGCAGCGGATTTTAATTACAAGAAATATAGATTTCAAGCATATTTCTACTTTAGCGGTAGCTGTACCCGAAGAAAAGCGTAAAGAGATCTGTAGCTTATTGACAAATGAAGATGTTTTGATCAGTGGCTACTATAAGTTTTTATACCGTGATTACGAAGAGGATTTCTTTAAGAAGGCTCAGGCATATAAAGCATCGTCGCCAGAAGGAAAGTTTCTAAAGACCATCACGCTTTGTTATGTTGCCCCTTGTATGGCTGATGAAAAAAAGATCCGGCTTATCGCTTATTTTGACCGAGATATAACTGAAATCTTACCCTATCTTAATGCTGTTATCAAAGGCGCCTCGTATAATAAAGGCGCTTCGATTTTGACCTATGCCAAAGAGCGTCGGCTTATCAATCTTTATAATATTAAGACTACCATTGCCAAGGCGGATGACATTATCGACGCCTGGAAGGTGTTGGATGAGGTTAAAGAGCTTATAAATAAGACTTATAAAAACAAGGATACAATAAAACCAAATTATGAAGAGAGGGTTAAAGTAACTGCCTTACAAATATACGGCTGGCTTCCCAAAAGCAATTGTAAGGCCTGCGGTGAGGCGACCTGTCTTGCCTTTGCGGTTAAGTTGCTTCACGGGGAGCAAAAATTAGAAAATTGTAAACCTTTATTTACCGATACTAAATTCGCAGAAAATAAGCAAATTATGCAAGAAATGGCAGAGGCGTTAGGGCTTTAACTGACGAGACCAAAGGGTGGATAACCCCATGCAGTTCGGGAAAAACATTTTTGATAATGGGAATAATTAGAGGAGGATAAGCGAATGGAAAATATCCTTAAAGTTATAGGAGTGATATTGTTTTTGGCTTTAGCATCTGTATCGCTTGCGATCCGCTTCAAATTAACGAAGTATCAGGAAGGCGGTAAGAAAGATAAAAAAGATTCAAAATCAGTTATGGCCAAGATAATTCGAAATAGCTTGATGATTAAATAAAGGAAGATAACCGCTTTCTTTTATATACATTATTTATTTGTAAGAAATAAGCGGAATAACAAGTTAACCGATAGTAGTATAGTAAGATCAATTCTATGGAAAAGGGGTATATATGTCTGAAACCAATAACAATGTAAAGCTTCCGTTTTTTGAGAGGTATCTTTCTCTTTGGGTTATCCTTTGTATCATTGTTGGCGTAATCATCGGGAAAATATTTCCTGCGGGAGTAAATTTCTTAAGCAAGCTGGAAGTGTCGCAGGTAAATATTCCGGTTGCCATCCTTATCTGGCTGATGATTTATCCGATGATGGTGCAGATTGATTTCTCCAGTATTGCAAGAGCAGGGGAAAAACCCAAGGGATTAGTAGTAACATTGGTTGTAAATTGGCTGATTAAACCGTTTACTATGGCGGTATTTGCCGCGATATTCTTAAAATATATATTCGCCGCTTTTATCAATCCGGCTTTAGCTAAAGAATATATCGCCGGTGCCATACTTTTAGGAGCTGCGCCTTGCACAGCCATGGTCTTTGTCTGGAGCTATTTAACTAAAGGCGATCCTGCCTATACCCTGGTTCAGGTAGCAGTGAATGATCTTGTTATATTAGTTGCTTTTGTTCCGATTGTTAAATTTCTGCTTGGCGTGAATCAAATTACTGTGCCTTACGATACCTTAATCTATTCCACTATTTTCTTTGTTGTTATTCCGCTTGTAGGCGGGTATATTTCTAGGGTGTATCTATTGAAGACGAAAGGGGCAAATTGGTTTGAAAACGTATTTTTGAAAGCACTTAAGCCAGTTACCATCTTAGGTTTATTGTTGACTTTAATTATTCTTTTTGCTTTTCAGGGGAATATAATACTCGGGAATCCACTTCATATATTGTTAATAGCCGTTCCTCTGATAATTCAGACTTATTTCATTTTCTTCATAGGTTATTTATGGTCTAGGAAATGGCGCTTAACTCATTCGATTGCTGCTCCTGCGGGAATGATTGGCGCGAGTAACTTTTTCGAGTTATCCGTAGCCGTGGCAATTTCTCTGTTTGGGCTAAAGAGCGGAGCAGCGCTTGCAACTGTGGTAGGTGTTTTAACTGAAGTGCCGATAATGTTAAGTTTGGTTAATTTTTCCAACAAGACCCGGCACTGGTTTGAACCGGAGAAGAAAATACCTTTAGAGCCGGTAAAAATAAAAAAGGGAGAACCGATGTGGGGAAAAGTACTGATTGCTACCGACCTATCAAGGGCATCCGGTGAAGTTGTAGATTGCATTGCCCATTACGGAAAGGCTTTTACAAAAGAAGCGAAACTTGCCCATATTATTTCAGTAGAAACCGCGGGTGGCATTGAAGAGGTGCTTGAAAAATCCGAAAGGTCGGTTATAGAAGGACAGACAGAAAAATTAAAAGCGGCGGGTATCACTGCTTCATATTCTTTCGGCTATGGGATTCCTTTTGTGGAGATAAACCGCTTGATCGCGAATGAAGACTATAAACTTTTGGTTTTAGGTTCCCATGGAAAGAGTATGTCAAAAGAAATATTGTTGGGAAGTGTTTCCGACAGCATTATCAGAAACCTTAAGATCCCAGCTCTTGTTATCAAGTGTCCGAAAGAGCCCAATATCTGCGCTTTTGACTTGTCAGGCAATGTTTTGTTTCCTACCGATTTTTCCGACAATGCAAAGATAGCTTTTGAGGCTTTAGCAAGTGTCGCCAGCCATTACAACGCAAAAGTTACTCTCTATCATGTTCAGGATACAAATATTATATTTCCGCATTTAAAGCACAGATTAACAGAATTTAACACTATAGATAAACAGCGGCTTGACGCCTTGAAACAAACCTTGGTAGAGAGAGGGATAAGGGGGGTAGCCACTAAGCTTGAGACAGGGCATCCAAAGCAGGCGATTATCAACGAGATAAACAATAATAAATATAATCTGGTTGTAATGGGGACTCAAGGCAGGGGTTGGATAGAGGAAGTTTTTATTGGTGGTATAGCCCATGCGGTTGTGAGGAAATCCAATTCATCTATACTATTGGTGCCTTACAGAAGATAGAGGGTTAATCTTATGACACGAAAAAGAGTATTATTTCTTTGCACGGGTAATTCCGCCAGAAGCCAGATGGCAGAAGGATTCTTACGGCATATAGCAGGAGATAAATTTGAAGTTTTTAGTGCGGGCGTTAAACCCACGCAGGTTAATCCTCTGGCTATAAAAGTAATGGCAGAGGTAGGAGTAGATATATCCAAGCATAGATCGAAATCTGCCATGGAATTTATCGGACAAAGATTCGACTATGTGATTACCGTGTGCGATAACGCCAAGCAGACTTGTCCCGTGTTTCCCGGCAAGTATGAAAAAATCCATTGGATTCTAGAGGACCCGGCAGAAGCACAGGGTTCTGAAGAAGAAAGATTAGTATTCTTTCGTAGAATACGGGATAAAATAAAAGAATACGTCTTAGATTTTATCAATAGACAAACGGATTGATACTTATCAAAAAATTTTAAAATTATAAGAATAAATAAGCGATATGAAAGTAGAGCCCATCGGGATAATACATTCACCGTTTAAAAACAAGAAAGAGACACCGATTCAGCCTTTCAAATCAAAAGCAATCGGTAGGGTTAAGCTTTACAAAAAATATCAAGAAGGATTAAGGGATATCGATGAATTTTCACATTTGATTCTTGTTTACCGGTTCCACAAGTCCAGAGGATTTAAGTTGTTGGTAAAGCCATTTCTTGATAACGAATTAAGAGGGCTCTTTGCAACCCGGGCTCCCAGAAGGCCGAATCAAATCGGCATCAGCGTGGTTAGACTATTAAATAGAAAAAATAATATTCTTACAGTAAAAGGCATAGACGCACTAGATGATACTCCGCTTCTTGACATCAAACCTTATGTTCCGGAATTTGCTGCAAAGACAAAAGTGAAAGTTGGGTGGCTAAAAGGCAAGTTATAACTTAAACACAACGTAGTTATAGAATATTAGATAAACCAAACGATAAACCGCATCTTAAAAATGCGGTTTTTTATTTTTAGAGAGGAGGCGTCTAATGAGTTTTAGTAAGAATCCCGAAGGCAGATTAGTTTATACCTTCGAAACTGAAATTAATCTTCTTGATTTCAATCCCAAATATCCCAAGAACCCCAAGAATTTTGGCGAAAGCTTAAGAAAGAAACGCATGGATTTAGGGTTAACAATGAAAGAGGTTGCTCAAAGAGCAGGAGTTACAGAAACAACCGTCTATAATTGGGAAATAAGGAATAGAAAGCCTTACAGAAGAACGGAAGAAAAGCTTAGAGCCATTCTTGATTTAAAGAAAAAAATCCCTGTCTAAACTTCTATACTGAATAGCTTCTGAAAGGTGCTCGGTTTTTATTTGTTCTGAGCCGGCAAGGTCGCCAATAGTTCTTGAGACTTTCAAGATTTTGTCGTAGGCACGAGCAGAAAAATTAAGCTCTGTCATCGCCATTTTAAGCAGCTCGCTCTCCTCTTTACCTAAGACACAAAACTTTCTTACCTGTTTATGACTCATTAAAGCATTGCACAAAATCCCCTCGTCTTTAAACCTCTCTCGTTGAATGACACGCGCCTTATCCACTCTCCCTTTAATCTGAGTAGAGCTCTCGGCAGGTATGTTGCTGGACAACTCCTGATATTTGGCAGCAGGAACTTCTATGTGTATATCTATCCTATCCAACAAAGGCCCTGATATTTTAGAGCGATAGCTATAAATTTGTGTCGTCGAGCATCTGCACGAAGATTTAAGGTCGTTATAGTGTCCACATTTACAGGGATTCATGGCACAGACCAGCGTAAAAGAAGCCGGAAAGACAAAGGATTTTCTTATCCGGGATACACGGATAAATCCATCTTCTAAGGGCTGTCTTAATGCTTCTAAACAATCGCGATGGAATTCCGGCAGTTCATCTAAGAATAATACGCCCTGATGTGACAAGCTTATTTCTCCTGGCTGGGGGAGCGAACCACCGCCTATCAAGGCAACACTTGAGATGCTATGATGCGGGGAGCGAAAAGGCCTGAGCCCCAGTATGCCGTCTTTGTTCGGCAAAGTCCCCATTACCGAATGTATCTTGGTTATTTCCAATGCCTCCTGCAGGTTTAAATCCGGCATAATTGTGGGGATTCTTTTGGCCAGCATAGTCTTACCGCTTCCGGGTGGCCCAATCATCAGAGCATTATGGCCGCCGCTAACCGCAACCTCCAAAGCCCGTTTAGCCAGATACTGGCCTTTAACTTCTGCAAAATCCAGCTGATAATTTGCATTCTGCTGGAACAGCCCTGCTAAATCTAATTTAAAAGGTTTGATTGTATCTGGGTTATGCAGGAATTCTACTGTTTCTCTTAGGGTCTTTAAGGGAAAAACTCCAATACCTGAAACTATAGCTGCCTCTTTGGCATTTTGCATTGGCACAACGATATTTTTGATGTGTGATTTAGCTATAGCTAAACTAATAGGCAAGATTCCCTTTGTTGGCCTTAAAGAGCCATCCAAAGATAATTCACCTAAGATATAATAATCTCTTAATCTTTCGCTGTTTATCTGAGCTGTGGCTGCAAGTATGCCTAAGGCTATTGCCAAATCAAAGCAGGCGCCCTCTTTTTTAATGTCTGAAGGCGCCAGGCTCACAGTAATTCTTTCACCTGGCCAGTCAAAGCCTGAGTTTTTGATGGCGGATTTAACCCGTTCCCTGCTTTCCCTTATTGCTGTATCTGGCAAGCCGACCAGAGTTACTGCTGGAAGTCCCATCGAAACATCCACCTCTATCTCAATAGGATATGCCTCAATACCCAAAAGACCAAAACTAAAAACCTTTGCCAACATCTTAACCACCCCCTCTACTGTAATAGACGTAAAGAACCGCCAAATCTAACAAAAAAAATTGATGAAGGCAACAAAAAGGCTTGCTTTTTATTTGGCTAAATTATATAATACAACACTATGAATAAAGGGTTGCTGAAGAATATCTTGATAGTCCTTTTATTGAGCATAGTCATATTTTGTATTTTTAAGTATATCCGGCTCCTCAAAGAGAAAGAAGATTTATTAATTGTTTTAAATCAGACAGAAGCCTGGGTATCCACTTTAGAAGACCAGAAACAAAACTTATTGCAAACATTAGAGAAAGATAAAGAATTGCAACAAAAGCTCAATGAAAAGAACTCAGGGCTTAAAAAAAACTTGAAGGCAAGCCTAAGGAGATTAACCAAGCTTTTTAGGAATATCGCAGAAACGCAAAATGCACTTGAGCAATTGAATTCTAAGTATTCCCTCTTAAAAGCCAAAAATACAGCTTTAATAGAAGCAGAGAAAAAGTTGAGAGAGGTCTCTCAGGAGAATGAAAATCTAAAGGAGCGCTTAAGTTCAATTGCCGGACCTAAAAAGGCTGATGGAGAGTTAAAGAAAGACGCGTCCAAGGTAACCAGCATAGCGATAAGGCAGAGGGTCTTGCCCGCTGCGAGAATCGTTGAAGGTAATCAGGGGTTTTTAATAAAAGATGGCAAACCTGCATATCCTACTAAGGTTAAAATAGAAGTAATCCCTGTTACCAGTAAGCCTCAAGAGACGAAAGAATAATGGAACAGATATTCGCCCAATTAACCAGTAATAAAATCTTTATGACCACCCTTGCTGCTTGGGTGATTGCTCAGGCTATCAAGGTAAGTATTGGGGTTATACGTCAGAGAAAATTTGATTTCCGTTGGTTAATAGGCACTGGGGGTATGCCTTCTAGTCATGCAGCAGGCGCCTCTTGTTTAGCCACTGCTATAGGTCTTGAATATGGATTTAACAGCGTTTACTTTGCCATCGCCTGCTCATTTGCCATTGTGGTAATGTTTGATGCCCAGGGAGTGCGACGGGCAACCGGTAGACAAGCCCGCATATTGAATAAAATAACCGAGGATATTTATTGGCAGGGCAGAATTGACGAAGGCCGGCTGCGCGAACTCGTAGGCCATACACCAATCGAAGTCATCGCGGGATTTTTATTGGGTGTAATAATCGCTTTTTTAGCAAGATAAATCTTAAAAGGAGGAGTTTGGTGAGAAGAGGAGTTTTGTTGGCAGTTTTTGTAATTGCAGTATTGTTGGTTGTTCTTATAGCCCTAAATATTAAGAGAGTTTCGGTCTCCTTACCGATAAAAACAGGCAATGCTAAATCTTTATTTAGTCTACTTGCCCAAGCCCAAGAATTCCAGATGAAGAATAAACTCGCTTACGCCAAAAATATATATCAAAGATTAATTAACGAATTTTCCAATTCGCCTGAAGTAATGAATTGGCAAAAGTCGCTCGAGAATATAAACATAAAATTATTGTTTTCATCCAGCATAACACCTAAGAGTGCCCTTTACGAGATAAAGCCAGGGGATACCTTAACCAAGATTGCCAATGAGTTTAAGACCACAGCCGGTTTAATTATGAAGAGCAATAATTTAGCCAGTGATAGAATTTCTGCGGGTAGAAAAATCAAAGTTTGGACTAGTCCTTTTAGTATACTTGTGGATAAATCCCAGAATATATTAATCTTGAAATCCGACGAGGAGGTCTTTAAGACCTACGTTGTCTCCACAGGTAAAGATAACTCTACCCCTGTAGGTAATTTTAAAATTACCAATAAACTCGAAAACCCCACCTGGTTTAAGGCAGGCGCGGTTGTCCCGCCTGGTAGCCCTGATAATATCTTGGGGACGCGCTGGTTGGGTTTTGACCTACCTGGCTATGGAATACACGGCACGACGGCTCCTGATAGCCTGGGTAAACAAGTTACCCAGGGTTGTGTGCGTATGTCTAAATCCGATGTTGAAGAGTTATTTACCATAGTCCCGTTAGGCACAGAAGTTACCATCGTTGACTAAGCGAGGACACCCCGCCCATTCTATAAATAGGCGGGGGTTAATTCGCGCAGATAACTTACGTCGTCCCCCTTCGGGGGACTTCCGTAAGTTATGCGCTCATTAAAAATGGCTGGACTTGATTTTGAAAAACCTATTTCGGAGTTAGAGAAGAAAATCCAGGAGCTCAAGAACTTTGTCTCAGACAAAAAGATTGACCTTGCCTCTGAGGTCAGGCGCCTGGAAGATAAACTCGAGCAGTTAAAGAAAACCACCTATAGTTCTTTAACTGCCTGGCAGAGGGTGCAGATTGCCCGGCACCCTAACAGGCCTTATACCTTAGATTATATTAATATGCTGATGTCTGATTTTGTAGAACTGCACGGAGATAGGGCCTTTGCTGATGATAAAGCTATGATCTCGGGTTTTGCCAAATTAGACGAGCAGAAGTTAGTGGTTATCGGTCACCAGAAAGGCAGGGATACTAAAGAGAATCTTAAGCGTAATTTTGGTTGCGCGCATCCTGAAGGGTATCGTAAGGCCCTAAGGATTATGCAATTAGCCGAAGATTTTAGTCTACCCCTAATAATATTTATAGATACCCCAGGCGCCTATCCAGGCATAGGCGCAGAGGAACGCGGTCAGTCACAGGCAATCGCGCTTAATTTAAGGGAGATGATCCATATAGCAGTGCCTATCTTAGCCATAGTAATCGGCGAGGGCGGTTCAGGCGGCGCCCTGGGAGTTGGCGTAGCAGATAGAATCTGTGTATTAGAAAATGCCTACTATTCAGTTATCTCTCCCGAGGGTTGTGCCGCTATACTATGGAAGGACGGCGCAAAGGCGCCTGAGGCAGCGCAGGTTCTCAAATTGACTGCTCAGGATTTATTAAAGTTAGGCATTATTGATGAAATAGTCCCTGAACCCTTAGGCGGAGCGCACCGCGATCCTCAAAAGATGGCTGCGACTATGAGAGAGGTGATAAATAAAAATTTCCGTGAACTGAAGGCGCTGGATAATGAAGAATTGTTAAGGCTAAGGTACAAGAAATTCAGAAGCATCGGCGTGGTGGCATGATTACACACGAGCTTTTATTATTAGGCTTGCTTAAGGAAAGCCCTAAACACGGTTACGATATAAAGCTGAAGATTAAGGAGATATTGTCCTTATTTGCAGGCATTGAGTTAAAATCCATATATTACCCTTTGAGGATATTAGAAAAGAAGGGTTTAATAGAGAAACGCGTAACTAAACAAGGCAAGTGGCCAGAGCGTTTTGTGTATTGCCTTACTCCAAAAGGCGAAGCCCGCTTTAAGGAGCTATTGAATAAGAGCTTTCTTAATTTTAAGCGTCCGCAATTTAGCCTTGACATGAGCCTTTATTTTTTAACTTACGTTAAGCCTGATAAGCTCAATAGGCGGCTGCGCGGTCGGCTGTTTATTTTAAATAGGCTCATCAGGGCACTTACGCAGATGCTTAGCCCCTTAAAGAAAAAAAGACCTTCCCCTCTAACCTATATCTTAGAGCATAACCTACAGATGGTAAAAGCAGAATCAAGGTTCTTATCTGATATTATAAAGACGCTTTAGATGCATAAAAAATTAGTGTTAGATTTAATAGAGTCAATATTGAATTGGATGACCTCTCTTGCGATGCTGCCAGTTCTAATATTGCTTTCCGTAATCACGCTTGCCGTAGGGGTCCTTTTGATACTAAAGCCAAGTCTTGCAATAGAAATACAGAGAAGGTTTTACGAAAAAATAAATTGGCGGATAGAGCCCATCTCTATGCAGAAGGAAATCCGCAATACCCGCCTTATGGGTTGGTTTATCATTTGTTTCTTAGCGCTGATTCTCTCTTTGCAAAATTTAATTGCAATGCTAAAATAGGAACACCATGCGCGTAGCAATGTATTATAATAACCGCGACATAAGAATAGAAGAGGTGCCGAAGCCTAAGCTTAGGCCAGGAGAGCTTCTCATCCGCGTTGAGGCCTGTGGTATCTGCGGTAGCGATTGTATGGAGTGGTATCGCATCAATAGAACACCTTTAGTGTTAGGGCATGAGGTCGCAGGTGTAATTGAAGAGGCAGGAGAGGGGCTAAATTATAAAAGAGGCCAGAGGGTCTCTTGTAGCCATCACGTTCCCTGCGGCAGGTGTCATTATTGTTTAGCCGGCCATGAAACTGTCTGTGATACGTTACGTAAGACCAATTTTGATCCTGGCGGATTTGCTGAATTCCTGCGTTTAACTCCACTTCATGTAGAAAAAGGAATTTTTCTTTTACCGGATAATGTTTCTTTTGAAGAGGCAACTTTTGTAGAACCGCTGGCCTGTGTTTTGCGTGGTCAAAGGCAGGCAGGTCAAGTTAAAGGTAAACGCGTCTTAATTGTAGGGACTGGTATCGCCGGAATCTTACACATTCATCTGGCTAAAGCGTCTGGTGCTGCTTGCATTGTAGCCACAGATGTAATAGAATATAGGCTCAAAGCTGCTAAAAGATTCGGCGCAGATGAGGCTATTCTTGCCAAGGATTACTCAACTGATGTAGCGCGCCAGATAAATAAAGGAAGGCTCTTTGATTTGGTGATAGTTTGTACTGGTAATCCGAGCGCAATTCGCCAGGCTTGTGATTTTTTAGAGCGCGACGCTACTCTTCTTTTCTTTGCCCCCACAGATAAGGATGCACAGGTTTTATTTCCTTTTAACCAGTTATTCTGGCGCACCCAGGTAACTTTAACCAGCTCCTACGCAGGTAGCCCCAAGGATTATCAAGAGGCATTGGATTTGATTGCTCAAAGAAAACTTAAGGTCGGTGACATGATTACGCATCGCCTTTCGTTAGATGAGATAGGTGAGGGTTTTCGGCTGGCGGCTGAAGCCAAAGAGTCTATAAAAGTAATAATATATCCGCAAAAATAACAAAGGAGAAGGCAATGGACTGGGGAATGAAGAATAGAATGAGTCGTATTTTTAAGCCTAAAGATGGCAGGACCGTTATGCTGGCAGTTGACCACGGTTATTTCTTAGGGGCAGTCTCAAGATTAGAGGACCTGCGTAAGACCATTGAACCGCTTATACCCTATGCAGATTCGCTGATGATTACCCGAGGGGCCTTACGCAATTGTATTGACGCTAAATACGATGTTCCTGTTGTCCTAAGGGTCTCAGGGGGGAACAGTATCTTGGATGAGGACTTATCCAATGAAGGCCTTACTGTTTCTATGGAAGATTGCCTGCGCTTGAATGTCTGTGCTGTAGCCCTATCTATTTACATAGGCACTCCCCATCAGCACCAGACTCTCGTAAACCTTGGCCAACTTATCAATGAGGCCCAAAATTATGGTATTCCTGTATTGGCAGTTACTGCAGTGGGCAAAGAGTTAGAGAAACGCGATTGCCGTTATCTTTCTTTATCCTGCCGCATCGCTGCGGAGTTAGGCGCGCAGATGCTTAAGACATATTATTGTGAAGATTTTGAGAAGGTAGTCGAGTCCTGTCCTGTTCCGATAGTTATTGCCGGCGGGCCTAAATTAAAAAACGAAGAGGATGCGTTAGAGATGGCTTATAAGGCTATTAGTTGCGGGGCAAGGGGTGTGGATATGGGCAGGAATATCTGGCAGTCGCGCTGGCCAATAGCGATGATAACTGCTATAAGGCATATCGTCCATGAGAATGCCACGCTAAAAAAGGCAGTTGATTTATTCAACGAACTCAAAAATAATCCTAGGGCTATTCCTCATGCAGGTGCAGGCAGAATAAAGGAAGCATAGCTGATACAAGCCCCCCCTCATGACCTAACTTCAACATTTTCTTCAACTTCTATTCCTGAAAAAATTCACTTGACAGGGTATAGCGCATATTATAAAATATAAAAAACTTTAAATAGTAAAATTTTACTATATATTTGAAGGCAAGGCTATGGATTGGGAGACTAATACACAAGGGAAATTCAAGTTAATGATTTCTAAGATTCCTATTTTTCACCGTCACATTACTGAAGAGGCAGTAACCAAGAAATCCGAAGAAAATGCAAGACTAAGAAATTCAGAACAGGTTGAAGAGCAGGATGTAATTAGCGCCTTCTTTTCCGATGTCCCTTCTCCTTTTTATAGCATGATGGTCCGCCTCTTAGAGCAGACAGGTTTTGATCACGAAAAATACGGTTTCCCCAAGAATACCTCTCTGCTTTCCTGTAGGGATAAGCAAGCAAAAAAATGAGTATAGCAGTTATTGGCGCAGGAGCCATTGGTGGCTTGGTGGCTGGATACTTAAAATTAAAAAGGCAAGACGTATCTTTAGTAGGCCACGCCGATTCAATTAATGCCGTAAAAAAAAATGGGCTCCAAATTTCAGGCGTAAGGGGTAATTTTAATATCAAGATAGATGCCTCTGATAAGTTAAATTACGCCCCTGATTTGGTAATCCTGGCGACTAAAACCCAGGATATAGATGCGGCTTTAAAAGACAATCTTAAGTTTCTTAAGGCCGCGATAATATTAACCACGCAGAACGGGGTTCGTGCCGACGATATTGCGGCAAAATATCTGCCCCCCCAGAATATTATCTCCAGCATTATTATGTTTGGCGCGACCTATTTAAAGCCGGGTGAGTTTGTGCACAATTTTGAAGGGTCCTGGATTATCGGCAGGCTCTTTAATACGCCTTACGAAAAAATATTAACTACAAACCGCATCCTGAACGAAATATTTCCTACAGTTTCCAGCGAAGATATAAAAGGGATGAAATACCTGAAGATTTTTGTCAATGCTAATAACTGTATCCCCGCAATATTAGGGATGAGCATGCAAGAGGCATTTTCCGATATCAATATCAGCCGCATCAGCATAGGTATATGGAGAGAGGGTTTAGAGATTGTAAAAAAAGCAGGTATTAATTTGGTATCTCTGCCGGATTTTTCCTTAGAGCGCCTGATAAAATTAACCTCTCTGCCGACGGATGAGGCAGCCAGAGTATACTCCGGGATTATGCTTAACTTAAGTAAGGAGCCGCTTTACGGCTCAATCTTACAGAGTATTAAAAGAGGCAGGCCTTCAGAGATTGATTATCTAAATGGCGAATTTATGCGCCTGGCAGAAGAAAATAATCTTATTGCGCCTCTGAATGAAAAATTAGTGGCAATGGTGCATAAGGTGGAGGAGGGCAATAAATTTTTTACTAAAGATGAACTAATCAATAATACCAGAGAGTGGGTGGATTCAAGATGAATGAAATAAAGACGCCTTTTCCCAAATTAAAGCTGACAGTAGCCAATGTATTTGGTGACTGCTATCACGGTTATAAAGCTGGCGATGAATTGTTCCTGGAAGATTTTACTCATCCGCCAGAGCATTTTTGTTTAGGATTAGCCCATGCATTGTTTCCAGTTATATACGCCTTAAGTTTTGGTGCCAAATTCCCCTTTCGAGATAACCAGCGCTCGCTCTTAGTTACCTGTCCGGATGGAGGAAAATTGGAATTTAAAGCAGAGATTCTGGATAAGGACGGTAAAGTCGAGATAGTGGCTAAGGACTCCAATTTTAAGGGCCCAAATCCCAAAAAGATGATGATTGAGGTAGTTAAGGTTAAAGGTAAATGCGCCTTTGGATATAAGGTTGGTGATAAATGGGAAACGCTTGGATTAAAATGTATTCCCGGTTTTTGCGGCGCAGCATTTCATACTGCCTTTCCTGCCCTCTTTGCCCTTAATTTTGGCGCTAAGTTTTTCTTTATGGATAACCCCAATTCTATAGATACTGTTACCTGCCCTGATGGAGGAAATATTATTTTTAAAGTAACCAGGATAGAGGATAAAGAATAATTTATGTCAAAAAAACGCGTTGTGATTACCGGTATCGGAGTGATTTCACCCAACGGCATAGGTAAAGAAAATGTTTGGAAGGCGATGTCGTCGGGTAAATCCGCAGTAAAATTAGTGGATGGATTCGATGTTTCGCTCTTTAATACTAAGATTGCTGCTGAGGTGCGCGACTTTGACCCCTTTAAGCTTGGCCTGACCCACGAGGAGGTCATGCGCATGGATAGATACGTGCAATTTGGGGTAGTAGCAGGGAATATGGCTATAGAAGACAGCGGACTTAACTTTTCAAAACTCAACCCTCGGAGCATCGGCGTATGCCTGGCCAATGCTATCTGCGGGACAAAATATATGGAAGAAGAATTCGCCTTAGTAACCGACGGCGGAAAACATCCTATTGACCCGGGGTTGGTGCGTCCGGACTTATATGATGCGGCAATGTTTAATACCCCTTCGATAGAAATCAGCGCTAAATACGGTTTAAAGGGGGTCTGTAATACTCTTTCTACAGGATGCACTGCCGGCACTGATTCTTTGGGGTTTGGCTTGGAGGCAATTCAGGACGGTGAACAGGATATAATGATTTGCGGTGCAGCTGAGGCCCCGATTACCCCGATAACCTTCGGGGCATTCGATGTGGTAAATGTTTTATCAACACGCAATGATAATCCTGAAGCTGCAAGTAGGCCATTTGATAAAAAACGCGATGGCTTTATTTTGTCCGAAGGCGCCGGGATATTAATCTTGGAGGAATTAAATCATGCCTTAAAGCGCGGGGCGCGAATTTACTGTGAGGTTTTAGGGTTCGGGACAAGCTGCAATGCCTATCATATGACCGACCTGCCTGCGGATGGCACGGCTATGGCAGACTGCATCAATCTTGCCTTAAAAGACGCTGCGCTTTCGCCTAAAGAAATCGACTACATCAGCGCCCACGGTTCATCCACGCATATGAACGATATATTTGAGAGCAATGCCTATAAAGCGGTTTTTGGCGATTACGCCTATAAATTACCGATAAGTTCCCTTAAATCCATGATCGGCCATCCTCTGGCTGCGGCAAATGCGGTAGAGCTTACGGTCTGCTCGATGATTTTTCAGAAGAATATTCTTCCTCCGACGATAAACCAGGAAGAAAAAGACCCATTGTGCGATCTGGATTATATACCGAATGTAGCCAGAGAAAAAAAGGTAGATACTATATTAAAGACCAGCAGCGGATTTTCCGGCATACATTCGTCGTTAGTGCTCAAGAGGTTTGCATAATGGAAAAGATTGCCGTTACAGGAATAGGTATAGTTACGCCTTCGGGAATTGGCAGGCGGCAGTTCTGGGCGAATATTAAAGCCGGCCGTTCCTTTGTAAAAAAGATTACCCGTTTTGATGCCGCAAAGTATCCTTCGCATATCGCCGGACAAATCGACGATTTGGAAAAATACAGCCATGTGTCTGAGCGCCTTTTAAAAAAAATAGATGCCTTTTCGCATATGGCCTTGATTGCTTCAGAGCTTGCTTTGCAGGATGCCGGAATTAATATTAAAAAGGAAGATCCCAACCTCGTAGGTATATTTTTAGGCAATGCCCTGGGTGGCTGGCTTTATGCCGAAACGGAGTTACGCGATTTATATATCGAAGGCCGCGAAGGAGTCTCTCCTTATCTGGCCTCTGCCTGGTTTCCTGCTGCGCCCCAGGGGCAAGTTTCTATTTATTATGGGATAAAGGGGTTTAGTAAAACCGTAGTGGCAGACAGGGCAAGTTCTCTGGAAGCCATCGGCTATGCCCGTAAAACATTAAACAAGGGAAAACTGAATATGATTTTAGCCGGAGGGATGGAGGCGCCAGTCACGCCTTATGCCCTGTTGTGCTGTAATACCTACGGCGGATTATCTTGCAATAATAATCATCCTGAGAGCGCATATCGGCCTTTTGACAAAAAGCGCGATGGGTTTGTCATTGGCGAAGGCGCGGGTATTCTGGTCATGGAAGGTGTTGAACGCGCAAAGGCAAGAAGCGCAAATATATCAGCCTATATTTGCGGATATGGCAGAGGTTGTGACGGAGAAGACAGGATTAATCCAGCTAGAGATGGCAAAGAATTAGCTTGGGCAATTAATATGGCGCTTTCTGATGCCGGCACAAGCACAGATGAGATTGATTATATCAGTTTAGATGGCCTGGCTTTGGATATCTGGGATAATTCAGAGATAGAAGCAATAAAAAGTGTTTTTGGCCGAAGGTTAAAAAATATACCTATAAGTTGCCCTAAGTCAATGTTCGGGAATTTGCTGGGCGCGTCCGGCGCGGTAGATTTAATTATCACTATTTTAGCTATGGAACACAATCTTATTCCTTTTACTTTAAATTTAGATGAACCAGAAACCTCCGGTTTAAATTATGTTACTAAAGAAGCAAAATCACATAAGATAAATAAGGCCTTGATAATTTCCCGCGGCAGAGGCGGGATAAATTCGGTATTAGTTGTAGAAAAAGCATAAAAAGGAGAAGGAATGAAGATTTTATTTGTCATGCCTAAAGTCGGTGCCTGGGCAACCCACGGAATACATAGGTCTCCGAACCAGCTCTATGCGCATTGGGCGAGTTTCATTCGGGAGCGCGGATACGAGGATGTTGCGGTCATTGACGGCAGGGCCCTTGAAATACCCATGGACCAATTAATAGAGCAAGTCAAGACCAAGAATCCCGATATTGTGGTGATGGGCGAGCAAATACACGGTTATGGCGGTTATGGGGTCTTACGCCACTTTAAGGAGGCATCCCAGAAGATAAAACAGGCCCTGCCTAAAACAAAAATCATATTAGGCGGCCTGTGGTATTCGGCTATGCCTGTTCCGACGCTGGAAGAAAATCCGGCAGTAGATTTCGTGGTAATGGGAGAAGAGGAATCTTTTGGAGACCTGATCGAGGCCATAGATAAAAAGAGAGACCTAAAAGATGTAGGCGGTGTTACTTCGCGCATTGACGGAAAGATAGTCATGGGTCCGCATAAACCCTTGATGATAGATCTGGACAAACTGCCGCTGCCAGCCTATGACCTGTTCCCCATGGATAAGTACGTCGGGCATACCCATTGGAAGCCGTTCGTGGATATGATTACCTCGCGGGGGTGTCCGTCCGCCTGTACATTCTGCTATGAATGGGATCAGTTTGACCCGCGCTCGCCATCTGATTTCTTAAAGTGGCGGGCAAAGTCTCCAGAGCGGGTTATTGAAGAGTTGGAGCTTTTACACAAAAAATACGACGTGAAAGTCGTGGTCATCCAGGATGATAATTTTAATGTGGATCCGCAAAGGGTAAAAAGGTTCTGTGAGTTAAAGCGCGAAAAAAATATTCCTATAAAATGGGTCTCCCTTGGCCGGGCAGTAGATTGGGTGAATTGCGAATCAATCTTGCCGCTGATGAAAGAGACCGGGCTATTTATGGGCGTATTCGGCATCGAGGTTACGACCCAGGATGAACTCAAAAGGATTGCCAAAGGCACTACTATTGAGCAGATTAAAAAGACTATAGAGATATTACGCAGGAACGATATCGCTATTGTTGCCGATATCATGATTGGCTTTGATTACGACACTGAGGCGATAATAAAACAGAGATACGAATTTACCGATGAGGTTGACCCCGATGTCCTCTGGATCGGCTATGTCACCCCTGCGCCGAATTCTCCGATGTGGAGGATAGCGCTCAAGAAAAACTGGATTGACCCCAAGAAAGTAGATTTTAGCACTTGGGATTTCCTCCATCCGGTGATACCGACGGACCACCTTTCCATTGAAGAACTGGGCCGCCTGGGCTCTTGGTGTATGCGCGAATTTTATTCCAAGCCCGGAAGGATAAATAGAATTATGGAGAGTAATTTCGATATACTGGCAAAACTCTGCTTCCAGGATGTGATGGCCGGGGTGGCTAAGTGGGAGCGCGGCGCAACCAAAGGAGAAGTGCATGTTTAACACCTGGCGCTTATCGGAGTTGCGCCAGTGTGCCCTTCTGGGCAAGGAGGTATCTATGGAGACAAAAGAGAAGATAAAAGATATTCTGGTAAAACTCTTAAAAGTAAAGCCTGAGGAATTAAAAGATGATATAGCCTTGCAGGACGGTATAGGCGTGGATTCTACGGAAATGGTGGAAGTGGTGATTGCCCTGGAGAAGGCATTCGGCACAAAGGTCAGCGCAAAAGAAGTGACAAAATTCTCCACCTTAAATGATATTGACAGACTGATTCAGTCTAAGGTTAGCGCCCAATGAAAATAATCGATTTAAGCCTGCCTATAGACGAAAAGGCGTTTGAAGTGCATAAGGTTGATATCGAGCGCATAAGCCACAAGGCAGGGGTAGAGAAATTTAACCGCACGATTATGGGTAAGACCCTCTGGGGAAAGATAAAATATTCCCTGGGCATGCGTATACTAAAAAAGGAAGATCTGCCTGACGAGGAATTCCTTTCGCTGGAAATCGTGCATGCGCCGGTGCATATCGGCACCCACCTTGATTATTCCTTTCATTACGGCTCAAAATCCGAAAATAGGGCTTCTAAAACCGCAGAAGAGATACCGCTGGAGTACTGTTATGCGGATAGCGTGAAGCTTGACCTCACTCATAAAAAACCAGATGAGACCATATCCGCAGCTGATATCGAAAAAGCCCTTAAGAAAATAAATTATGCGCTTAAAGCGCTGGATATTGTGCTCTTACATACCGGCGCGGATAAATTATTTGGCAAGCCGCAGTATTTTTCGGATTATCCGGGAGTAGATACTTCGGCAATAGATTATCTTCTGGATGCGGGAATTAAAATTTTTGGCGTAGATACCATGGGCATTGACCGGCCATACCGTTTTATGCTCAAGGAATTCCTTAAGAAAAAAGACATCAAGGTTTTATACCCGGCGCATTTTTACGGTAGAAAAAGGGAATTTATTCATATAGAGCGCTTGAGCAATCTGGATAGGCTTCCGGATTACGGCTTTAAGGTTATCTGTTTTCCGGTAAAAATTAAACAAACCGGCGCTGCCTGGGCGCGCGTTGTTGCAATGTTATAAAAAATAAGGAGGTAAAAAATGGGACATACCTGTAATTCCATAGTCATTAATGCGCCTTATGATTTGGTGTTTGATATTTCTAATGATATCCCGCGCTGGACAGAGTTGTTCGGTGAAGAATACCAGAAGGCAGAAGTAATTGAAAAGAAGGATAATAAAATTACTTTTCGTCTCACTGACGAAGAAGGAAAATCCTGGGTTTCCTGGCGGCTTTTATTTAAGGATAAAAATTTTACCTATGCCGAGCGTCAGGACCCGAAATTTCCTTTTAAGTATATGAAGATAGTTTGGCTATATACAGCAAAGCCTGAAGGCATGGCTTTGGCTACTGGAGGCCAAACCACGGCCTTCTGGCCTGTAGAGATGACTTGGATTCAGCACTTTGAAATGGATGAGAAAGCCAAGTTCAATGACCAACAGGTGGAAGGTTTTATCAATGAGGGCTCACAGCATAACCTGAAGATTTTTAAAGCCATCATTGAAAAAGAAACAAGGGACACCCCTTAAACTAAAGCAGGGACACCCTTCAACCCAATCGGAAGGGTGTCCCCAAAAGCAGGAGGAAGGATGAGCGTTAATTTAAAAGGTAAAACCGCAATTATTACCGGTGCTAGCCGCGGAATCGGTAAGGCGCTTGCCTGTGCAGCAGCCAGCCTGGGGATAAATTTAGCTATTGCTGCGCGTCAGGAAGGCCCCTTGAAAGAAACCGCAGAGGAAATTGCCAAAAAATACAAAGTAGAGGTTTTAGCTGTAGCCTGCGATGTGACTAAACTAGGAGATTTAGAAAATCTGGTAAATAAAACCAAAGAAAAATTCGCTAGAATTGATATTCTTATCAATAATGCCGGAGTTTCCAGCCAGTATCCTTTTGAAAAACAGCCATTTGAGGATTTTGAAAGCCTGGTGCATACTAATTATCTGGGCTATGTGCGCCTGATTCGCCTGGTGATAAATGATATGATAAAAAATAAATCCGGGGCAATTATAAATATGGTTTCCGGCTCAACGCTTTGCGACCCCCTGCCCAGAAACTTTCTGGTTTATAGTTCGCTGAAAGTGGGCCTGCGCGCTTTTTCTAAAGGTTTATTCTGGGAATTGCGCGACCACGGAATAAAAATAACTTCCATTCTTCCCGGCGTAACTGATACGGATTTAACTGGAAAGTTACAGGAAATAACACAGGATACCTCCCGGCTGATGACTACCGAGGCAATTGAGAATGCGGTGAAGTTTGCGCTTACAGTGCCGGTGAATGTCTGTCCGCTGGAAATATCCGTGATTAACCAGCAGACGCCCTGGACTGCGCCGGTGATACCGTTTAAACAAAAACACCCGGATAAATAGATGGACAAACAGGATGCAAAAAATTTAAAGAAAAGATACCTTCTCTGGCTGTATAAGACTACAAAAGAGGCAATAGACAAAATTGAGCGTAAGTTTACCCAACTGGAAATCGACCGCATTCTCTTAAAAGAGTTAAGAAAAGCGGATAAAAATAAAAAAGCCGCCAAATTTATCGAAGAATTCAATGTTTATATCCAGAATAAAGAAAGAGACGGCTTAAGCCTTAAATTTGCAGGCTCTAAATTAAGACCGGAATATCAATTCCTGGTTTTAAAATTAAGCGCTGTCGAAAAAGTGATTATAAAAAATTTAGGGAAGGGTGCGCTTAGTCAAATCAAGTCTCTTTATGAGAAAGAGATGACCGAACGCATCCTGAAAAGCACAGAACACTAAAAATGATTATTGACAGTCATAGCCATTGGTTGCCGCAGGAGATAATCTCAAACGCCCATTTCTTCCATAAGGGCTGGGGAGATATTGAGGCCCAGCTTAAAATGATGCAGGAGGCGGGTATTGAAAAAGCTGTGCTGAGTTATCCTACCTCTGATGCCTACCTTAAATTAGGAAGCGCTAACGCAGTAGCCCGCATCTTTAATGATAATGTGGCAAAGATATTAGAGCACTACCCGGATAAATTCATTGGTGCGGCAATATTGCCGATAGATAATCCTAAGGATATGCTTGCTGAGTTGAAGCGGGCGAAAGAAAAACTGGGGTTTAAAGCCGTTTCCCTTGCCTCCAGTTACAACGGTATATATTTGGATGATAAATTGTTCATCGGGCTTTATAAGGCAGCGCAAGAGCAGGCTCTCCCAATCTTTGTGCATCCGCAGATAGTAAACCCTATTGGTTTTGAGCGGGTCAAAGATCCTCTGCTTACTCCGGTAATTGAATATGTCTTTGATACGACTATTTCAGTAGGCAAGCTTTTAATGTCGGATATCTTAAAGGATTTTCCCGCGGTTAAATTTATCTTCTCTTCCTTTGGAGGCGTAACTGCGCATCTTTCCCAGCGTTTCGATGCTACTTATCAGATGTTAAGAGGGATAAATTTTGTCAAAGATTTAGGCGGACTCCCCACAACCTATCTTAAAAATATTTATGTGGACACCGGCGGAGACACAAATAGGATTAATTTTCAGGCAGCCCTGCAGTTTTTTGGGCCAAGCCATATTCTTTGGGGCAGCGACTGGCCGGCAAAAAAAGACATCGCTGCGAGTATAAAGGCAGTAAAAGCTCTTGATATATCTGACAAAGATAAAGAAAATATTTTAGGCGGGAACATAGAGAGGTTGCTTGTTCTTTAAGATTTGCGGGGCCTGTCTTGGCCTGTTTCTCGCAGCACCGCTCGATTTTCCCCACCGAGGAAAATCTCGCTTGGAGTTTCTGCTCGCTCGCCCTCGGCTAAAGCCTCGGGCACCTTGGCCGCTCGCATAAACTACATGCTGCTCGAAATCAGGCCAAGCCACCCGCAAATATAATACTATGAGGTAAATATGTGGCCATATGATCATTTTAACCAATACAGTGGTTTAATTAACGAATTTGAGATAGAAATTGAAGAGTTTGAGAAAGACCCTCAGACTAATAAAGCTGGGCCGAGAAAGAAAATTATTTTTCTCGCGAAAAACTACGATGAATCACAAAAAGGGTTTAAAAGAGAGACTGAGCTAAGAAAATTTTTAGATCATGATATAAAGATTATAGAAAAAGAAATAATTAATGAATATAGCGGTATTTCTGATAAATTACGGTACAGGCTTAAGAGTATGATGCCTAAAGATCCACCGCATCAAGAAGGAGACATAAATTTTAAGATTCTTGGAGGTATCATTCAAGCAAGTTTAGTGATTTTGGATATTACGCCGACGGGAAAAGTAAAAAAGAGATTTATTTTTAATGAAAATGTGATGGCTGAACTAGGTCTAGCTTTGGCTTGGAAGATGCCCGAACAGGTAATATGTTTATGGGATACATCAAGGTTTGCTTTCGATGGCAAAAATTTGCCATTTGATATTCAAAATTATTTTGTAAAAAAATTAAATTTCTGTAATCTTGATAATAAAAACGATAACCTAAAAGATTATATTGAAGATCGAATAAAGAAGATAGAATTTACGAAAAGTATTTTTATAAAGAATATAATAACGAAACTCGATAGTGAGGCATTAGAATTATTACGTTCAACGCGCGGATTGATATTTACTTTAGGCACGCAAAGAGACAGCGTATTTTATCCTTTACGTGTGGCTACACTACGTCATCTTCTTAATTTAGGAATTTTCAGGATTGAGATATTTCTTCCCGGGTCATTAGATTACGGATATTACCTTACAGACTTTGGGAGAGTAATTCTGATAAAATTGGGAGTTAAGGAGCTATATTGCAAAAGATTTGCCGAATTTATAAGAGTTTCATATTGGATGCGGGATAGCAATAAAGGTAATGTTGCTCACAAAGAGAAATTTGATGAGAAAAAGGCTGAATTTCGAGCATATTATGATATTGATTGGGATAAATGCGATATTCTCCTTAGAGAAGTCCTAAATAACAATGGTATTAAAGATAACACTGAGAATGTAATTACAATGTTTGAAAATTATGATAAAAAGGTAGGTGGTAATTTCAAAATTGTTAATGAACAAATAGTCAAACCATGGGAAGCGAATGTTGTTGCGGAAACAAGAAACCCTAAAATAATGTAAAGGAGAGCTTGAACATGCAGATGCAAAAGGAAGTTCATCTAACGGGTAAAGACTTAACTGAAATGGTGCAGTTGAGGCCGCAGGATGTGGGAAAATATGCGATTGTGCCTGGGCCGAAGGATAGATTAGAAGTTTTGATTAAAAAGTTAGAGAACCCCGCGAGGAATTTCTCTTTTATGGAATATACGATGTATACGGGGACATATCAGGGGATTAAAATAACCGCAATTAACGGCGGAAGATTCTCCACAGATACCTCTATCACCACAGAAGTAATGTGTAATGCTAAAATAGAGAATATTATCCGTATAGGGACCTGCGGGGCATTGGATGAGAAGAGCAAAATCGGAGATTTAGTTGTAGTTGATAAAGTAATCCGTGGCGACGGCGTTACGCCCTATTATGTCGATAAAGATTTTCAGACCCAAGCTGATAAAAAAATCAGCGATACTTTATTTGCCGTGGCTAAAGACTTGGGAGTTGGAGTCCATCGCGGATGCGTCTGGACTACTGATGCGCTTTTGCGCGAGACCCGCGAGATTGTGGAGGCAAAACGTAAAGAAGGTGCAATCGCAGTAGATATGGTCTCTTCAACTCTCTTGACCATCAGCCAACTCTATAACATTAAAGCCGGCTCCATCTTAGCAGTCAGCGATAATGTCATAACAGGCGAGATGGGTTTTATGAACCCGATGTATTATATGGCAGAAACTAATCTGATTAATATTGCCTTAGAAACAGTAAAGAAACTCGAAGGTAAATAAAATGAAATTTTCACCCCTTTTCTGGCCCATAGAATTAAAAGGCAGGGAGATTTACATCCTGGATGAGACAAAATTGCCGCATAGCCTTACCTATATTAAGGCCAAGGATTATAAACAGGCGGCTCAAGCGATAAAACAGATGAAGACGCGCGCTGTGGGCCAGGTGCTTCTGGTATTTTATGTTTTCCTGCAGGCAATAAGGAAAAACAAAAACGCGGATTTAAAAAAGATCGCCCGTGCAATAAACTCTACCCGTCCTACGCTATCTTTCCGCTATCTTACGGATATGGTGTTGGGCTGGGCTAAAAGCGGTGCGCCTTTAGAAAAATGTATTTTAGGTTTCTTAGAAAAACTAAAAGAGGCGCGTATCCGCCAGGCAGAAGAAGCCAGTAAACTGGTAAAAGATGGAGATGTTATTTTGACCCACTGCAACGTAAGCGGCTCAATGCCTCTTATCGGAAAGTTTTGCCGCAAGCATGGTAAGAGGGTGAGCTTTTTTACCACCGAGACCCGGCCTTATTTGCAGGGCTTGCGCTTAAGCGCCTGGGAACTGCAGAGGGCCGGATTTGAGGTGACTTTAATCACCGATAATATGGTTGGTGCGGTAATGTCTTTAAAAAAAGTAAATAAAGTCATTGTGGGCGCAGACCACTTAGCCCGAAACGGTGATATCGCTAATAAAATCGGCACATATCAGATAGCGGTTTTAGCCAAGCATTTTCATCTGCCTTTTTATGTTTTATGCCCGCCTGCCTCAAAGGTAAAAACCGGCAAAGAGATTAAAATAGAGCTCAGGCCGGAGAAAGAAATGTTGGAGTTTGCAGGTAAGCGCATTGCCCCTGCCGGTATAAAAGGTTATTATCCGGCTTTTGACATTACTCCCCGGGAATTGATTACTAAACACATACTCCTGGAGATAAAATAAATGGCAAACGCTGAAAAGGCCATAAAAGAAGCGATAATTAATACCGGAAAAAAAATTTATGCTTTACGCCTGGTTGCTGCCCACTCCGGAAATTTAAGCGCAAAACTCAATCAGGACAATATCCTTATTACTGCAACCGGAACTTCTCTGGGTAGCTTAAAAGAAAATGATATTATCAAGGTGGATTTAAAGAAAAGCCAGGATATCAATAAAGAGCGATTGAGTTCTGAATTTCCCCTGCACAGCCTGATTTATAAAAATTTTCCTGCCAAAGTAGTTATCCACTGCCATCCTCCTTTAATCAACGGTTATTTTGCCGTATCATCTGACATTAAAGCCCTGACTTTTGAAACCAGGCTTTACTTAGGAAATGTCCCGGTGGTGACCCAGGATACCCCGGCTATTACTAAACCCGAATTAGTGATTGAGGCTTTAAAGAATAATAATCTGGCAGTGATTAAAAACCACGGCGTAGTCTCAATCGGCCAGGAGTTTAATCAGGCCTTAGATTTAATCGAGATGCTGGAGGAGGCAGTAAAGGTAGCAGCAGTAGCCAGGATTTTTAAAAAAGAAGCCCTAGATGAAATGGATGAGGCCTTAAAAGAGAATCTTAGCCAAAGCAATGCTGTATATCCGATGTTCTCCAAAGAACATATTCAGGCCATTGTGGATTTGGTGAATAAAGATGAATTTATTGCCAAAAAAGGCCAGGAATTGGATTTAACCCTGAAATTAGCGATTCAGCTCGACGAAACCAACCAGGCCTATAAATTTAATTTTGAAAAAGGAAAAATTGTAAGACTGGACACTGATAGCGATGCGCCCTTTATAATTTCTGCTCCAGGGCAAGTTTGGGAACAGGTGTTCTTAGGGAAACTGGATTCCTTTGTTGCGGTGACTCAAGGTAAAATGAAATTGCAGGGCCAGTTGGGTCAGCTTTCCAAATGGTACGTACCCTTTAGCCGCCTATTTGAGTTATTTAAACAGGTGAAATTTAAATGAATACCGAACTTTTTATAAATGGCGAGTTTATAAGCACCAAAGAAAAAGAGAGGATAATCAATCCGGCCACCAAAGAACTGCTTGCCGAGGTTTCGCTTGCTTCTGAAAAAGAAACTGAACTGGCGATAGCCAGTGCCCGAGTTGCTTTTGATAAAGGAGAATGGCCGAAGATTTCGCAGGATGAGCGTAAAAAATTTATCTTAAAAATCTCAGAAGGGATTCTGGATAAGGCCGCGGAATTAGCAAAACTGGAAACTTTAAATACCGGCAAGCCGATCAAAGAATCAACCTTTATGGATATACCTTCAGCTGCCAAGTCATTTGAATACATTGCCAATAATTTCCAGAAATATTTACAGGAAGAGCTGGTGGAGCTAGCGGATCAGGCAAAATGTAAACTTGTCCGGGAGCCAATGGGTGTAGTGGTTTTGATTGTTCCCTGGAATTACCCGCTCTTAATTGCCTGCTGGAAATTAGCTTCGGCATTAGCCGCGGGAAACTGTATTATTCTAAAACCCTCAAGTCTGACTCCGCTGACTGCATTGGAATTGGCTAAGATTATTTATGAAGCTGGTTTACCTAAAGGCACAGTAAATATCATTAATGGCAGCGGCGAAAAATTAGGCAGGCTTCTCTGTGCGGATAAACGCGTAGATATGATTTCTTTTACCGGCAGTAACAGCGTGGGCAAAAAAATCTTAGAGTACTCGGCTGAAAATGTCAAAAAATTGATTATGGAACTGGGCGGTAAATCCGCTGGGCTCATCTTAAAAGATGCAGATTTAGAATTAGCGGTTAATGGGTCGTTATGTTCCATATTTTTAAATCAGGGCCAGATGTGCACTGCAATGTCGCGCCTTTTTGTGGAGGATGATATTTACGATAAGTTCGTGAGTGATTTTACGGCTAAGGCAAAACGGATTAAAGTAGGCTTAGGGATAGATTACGAAACCCAGATGGGCCCTTTAATTTCAGAAGAGCAGCGTAGAAAAGTTATCTTTTATGTAGAAAAAGCAAGAAAGGAAGGCGCAAAATTAGTTTGCGGAGGCAAAATCCCCGTCGCTCAAGAGTTAAAAAACGGTTTCTTTTTTGAGCCTACCGTATTTACCGATGCCCTGCCGCAGATGAGTATTTTTCAAGAAGAAATCTTTGGGCCTGTAGTTTGCGTAAATAAATTTTCCCGGATAGAAGAAGCAATTGCCTTAGCCAATCAAACTGATTTTGCCCTAGCCTGCTCTATCTGGTCAAAGGATAGCGCATTAGCCCAGGACTTAGCGAATAAAGTTAATGCGGGGATTATCTGGATTAACACCTACGGTATGTTTTATGATGCACTCCCCTACGGCGGATTTAAGCAAAGTGGATTCGGCAAGGAGTTAGGCAGGGAGGGATTCTTAGAATACAGCCGCCTCAAGAATATCGTCACAGATACTACCCAGGAAGGCTTGCCGCTGGTTAATTATTGGTACGGATTTTAACCATGAATGTTGCCCAGATTTTAGAAGAGAAGAGCAAGACTTTGCCCCAAAAGCCAGCGATTATCTTTCAGGATAAGCCTTTAACTTTTTCCGAACTTCGGAATACCTCTTTTCGTCTGGCTAACAGCCTAATCGAGCTGGGGCTAAAAAAAGGCGATAAAGTAGCCATATACCTTCCTAACTGGCCGGAATACATTTTCAGCTATTTAGCCATCTGGTGCGCGTCTGCCACGGCTGTGCCATTGGATTTTATGTTCACAGAAGAAGAGGTTATCTCCTGCCTAAGTCATTCTGATGCCAAGTTATTAATCGCTAAAGCAAAAGCCAATATCTCACTGCTGAACATTAAAGCAGCCTGCCCGCATCTGGAAAATGTAATCATCTGCCATGGTAAAGAGGCCAACTTTTTATCTTTCGAAGAGTTATTAGAGAAAGGCAAAGATACACCTCCGGGAGTGGGTATTTTAGCTCAAGACTACGCGATTATCTTTTACACCTCGGGAACCACAGGCAGGCCCAAGGGAGTTCTGGTCAATTATCGGCAATTGGAAGCGCCTCCCCAATCCATGACTTTCTTTGTGGACTTTAATGAAAAGGATATCATTTTGTGCGCCTTGCCGTTTTCGCATTTAGGCGGCTTAATTTATATTCAGAATTGTATCTCTTTTGCTTTGACTATGGTTCTAATGGAGCGTTTTATCCCGCTGGAGTTTCTCAAGAATATTCAGCATTATCAGGTTACCTGTTTTTGGGTGGTGCCTTCGATGTATTATGCGCTTTTACAACTAAAGGAATTCGAAAGTTATGACCTCTTAAGCCTGCGTTGGGTAGTGATTTTCGGAGCACCCAGTTCGCCTGATGCCCTGCGTAGATTCTCTCAGTATTGTCCGGCTAGCCACCTGCTTAACGGCTGGGGTTTGACGGAAACAAATGCCCCCACCTGCGTTATCCCTCTGGGTTCAAAGAAAGTGGAGAGCGTGGGCAGGCCTGCTCCCTGGATAGAAGTAAAGATATTTGCTGAAAACGATAGGGAAGTGTCTGGTGGCCAGGTAGGCGAGATAGTGGTGCGCGGCTGGGTGGTTACTGACGGTTATTATAAAGACCCTGAAGCTACAGCCCAAGCCATACGTAATGGCTGGTTTCATACCGGTGACTTGGGAAGATTTGATAGCGAGAGTTTCCTTTATATCGTCGGCAGAAAAAAAGAAATGATTAAGGTTGGCGGTGAGATTGTTTTTGAGCCAGAGGTAGAGGCAGCGATTCATAAACATCCGGATGTCTGTGAGGTAGCGGTCATCGGCGTGCCTGATAAATTAAGAGGCGAGGTTCCAAAAGCGTTTGTAGTCTTAAAAGATGGCGCTGAATCTAACGCAGAAGAATTACGTTATTTTTGCCGCCAGCACTTGGCGCATTTTAAGATTCCGCATTATTTTGAATTTAGCAATTTACTGCCTAAAAATAGAACCGGAAAAATTGATAAAGAAAAATTACGCCAAACTTCTCTCTAGGGACACCCTTTAACCCAATCGTATGAATAAACAAAACAAAGTAAAAAAGAGCCTGGTGTCTGCTTTTTTCGAGAGCATATTCGCTTCCTGCTACTCAGGTTTTACAGCCGATTACATCACTCCTTATGCTTTGGTCCTAAAGGCTACTACCCGCGCAATTGGTTTTTTATCGGCATTTCCCTTTTTGGCATCATCTATCGCGCAGTTAAAATCCGCGGATATTGCCGAGAGGATGAAGAGCCGTAAGAAGCCGATTAATATTTTTGTGCTTATCCATACGTTATTGCTTGTGCCGGTGATACTCATTCCATATTTATTTAAAATCCAGCCAGTGATATTTTTGATTATCTTTGTGACTTTATCCGTAGGATTTAATGCTTTTACCGGCCCTATCTACTCTGGACTTCTGAGCGAGTATATCCCCTATAAAATGCGGGGCAGATATTTCGGCTGGCGGAATAAAATTATGCTGATAGTTATAATCAGCGTATCCTTAATAGCAGGGTTAATTTTACAGTATTTTAGACACAGTGTTCTAAAAGGTTTCCTGATTATTTTTTGTCTTGCCTTGGTCTGTCGGTTTATCTCCTGGTATTTTTTGACTCGCCTGCATGAGCCTGTCTTTAGGTTTGACAAAGATTCCTATTTTAGTTTCTCGGACTTCGTCAAAAATTTCAAAAATTCAAATTTTGGAAAATTTGTCTTATTTGTTTCTGGCATGCAATTTTGCGTTAACCTGGCTGGACCATTTTTCCCGGTGTTTATGCTGCGCGACTTAAAATTTAACTACATTATATATACTATTGTAGTTACCACTGTAACAGCGATTCAGATTTTCACCATTGGCCGCTGGGGAAGATGCGCTGATTGGGTAGGTAATATCAGGGTGCTTAAATTTACCAGCTTGATTATTGCCAGCCTTCCGCTCTGGTGGATTATAAACCAGAATCCAGCCTACCTCGTTTTTGCGCAGCTCCTTTCCGGATTTGCCTGGGCAGGATTTAATCTTTGTACCGCAAACTTTATTTATGATGCGGTTACACCCAGCAAAAGGATTCGTTGCTTTGGCTACTTTAATGTTTTTGTGGGCCTGGCGGTCTTTCTGGGAGCAGGCATCGGCGGCTATTTGGCAAATAGCCTGCCTAATATTTTTGGTTATAAAATCCTGACCCTCTTCTTTATTTCCAGTGCTTTAAGATTTCTAGTAGTATTCTTACTTTCGCCTAAAATCAAGGAAGTCAGAGCCACTGAGCATATGGCTATAACTGATTTGACTCTTTGCGTAATCGGGTTAAAACCCACACCTAAATAATATGCAGGATATTAAAGACTTAAGTCTTAAAGAATTAGAGTTAGTTTTTAAGGGCTGGGGAGTTCCTACCTATCGAGCTCAGCAGGTCTTTTCCTGGATATATGAAAGAGGCGCGCATACTTTTGAGCAGATGAGCAACTTGCCCTTAGATTTAAGGCTGAAATTAAAAGATAATTTTTATACCTTAAGTTTAAAAATTGCCAAAATACTGCGTTCTCAAGATGGTACAGCGAAATTTCTCTTTGAGTTAAAGGATAAAAATTTTGTGGAGGCAGTCAGTATTCCTGTCAAGGAAAGAATCACAGCCTGTCTTTCTACGCAGGTGGGATGTAAATTTGCCTGCAAATTCTGCGCCAGCGGCCTGCTTGGCTTTAAGAGAAATTTGACCTGCGGAGAAATAATTGAAGAACTACTTTATCTTAAGCAAAATTTAAAGCAAGCTAACATCACTCACGCCGTATTTATGGGAATCGGCGAGCCTTTTGAGAATTACGATAATGTTTTAAAGGCAATCAGAATTATAAACTCAAAATATAGTTTTAATATCGGAGCGCGGCGTATTACTGTATCTACGAGTGGAGTGGTTCCTGCAATCAAGAGATTGGCAGATGAGAATCTACAGATAGAATTATCCATATCCTTACACGCCAGTGATGATAAAACCAGAGCGCTTTTAATGCCGATAAATAAAAAATATCCTTTAAAAGAGCTAATTTTAGCCTGTAGCGAATATATAAAAAAAACAGGTCGCCAGATAACCTTTGAATATGTTTTAATCAATAAAATAAATTCGGATTTGCAAAATGCCCGAAAATTAAGTACAATATTAAAGGGCCTAAAACTCTGTAAGGTTAATCTTATACCCGCTAATCCTATAGAAGAACTTAAGATAGAGCCGCCGAAAGAAGCAGAAGTTTTATTGTTCAGGGATTACATTATAAGGCAGGGCATCAATGTAACCTTAAGAAGGCCGCGCGGCCGAGATATCGAAGCCGCCTGTGGGCAATTAAAACTGAGATATGATAGTAAATAGAGAACAGAGAACAGAGAACAGAGAACAGAGAAATAAAATTTTGCGCCTTTGCGGTGTTTTGTTTCTTTGCGTTTTTGCGGTTACGGGGTGCGCAAAGAGGGAGATTAAAAACATAGATTCAAAAGGTAGGAATATCATCTGTTTTGGCGATAGCATTACCTTTGGCTACGGGGCAAGCGAAGGCCAGGATTACCCTGCGGCATTGGCTAAGATAGTTGATATCCCGGTGATTAATGCCGGGATAGACGGAGATACTTCCATTGAGGCGCTTAAGCGCATTAAATCTGATGTATTGGAGAGAGAGCCGCTTCTGGTAATTATTGAGTTTGGCGGGAATGACTTCTTAAGAAAAATACCCCAGGAAGTTACCATTAATAATATCAAAGAAATGGTTAGGCAGGTTCAGGCTAGGAGAGCAATGGTGGCTTTAGTGGATATAAGCACTGGCATATTCTTGAGAGAATACCGCGCCATATTTTCTAATCTCGCCAAAGAAACAGGAGCTATATTTATTCCCAGTATTTTAAGCGGCATAATTACCAACCCCTCCCTGAAGAGCGACTTTCTGCACCCAAATGGTGCCGGCTATAAGCTGATTGCCGAACGCATCCAGCAGGCAATTGAGCCCTACCTAGAGCAAAACGTTGCCTTAAATAACCATACAAAGAAATAACAGTATAAATCAACAATAAAAAACTTTAGCGGTGTGGCATACCGAGAATTTAGCTTTTTTCTTCATCTTAAGCGCCAAAGCCGATTATTTTCTTTTCTTTTGCCGATGGCGGCTCAAGTAGCTGCTTTATTGCTTGGAATATCTCCCTTATAGTCTGATCGTGTTCGGCATATTTTTTCTCAAGTGCTTCAATCTTTGCTGCTAAATCTTTATGTGTTAAAAGAATTTCTCTTAACTTGGTAAAGGCGCGCATAATTAGAATATTGACTTGTATGGCCCTTTCGCTATTTAATACGCTTGAGAGCATAGCTACGCCATGTTCTGTAAAAGCATAGGGTAGATATTTAATATGCTTGCCTCTTCTGGAGGACTCGGGTTTTGATTTGTTTAAGGTCACAATTTGTGACCTTAAAGATGCTACTTCTTCCCAAGATAATTGGAACATAAAATCTTCCGGAAAACGTTTGATATTTCTTTTTACCGCCTGATTCAGAACCTTGGCCGCAACTCCATAAAGCTTAGCCAAATCCCGATCCAGCATTACTCTTTTACCCCTTAATTCTAGAATTCTTGTTGCAATAACTTCTACAGCGATTGCATTAGACATTTTGTCCTCCTTCTCCTTGTTACTATAATAGACGTAAGAAGTGGCAAAATCTAACATAAATTTCTACATTACTGCTAACTATTGCAAGTCTGGTATGCCGTCGTCTCTGGCGGTATTTTTTCTTATTTTATTGATGGATGGCTGTGGTTAGAGTGGGAATATCGAGGTAAGTAGGATATGGTGCCGAGGGAGGGAGTTGAACCCTTAATTTTGCAAGATTTTTAGAAACCGTTCAGCAATTTTTCTTTTGCGGTTCAGGCAAGGTAGGTTTGGCCTATAATAAAGCCAAGAGAGGAGTTTTAATGAATCATTTTTAGCAAAACGCAATTTCCAGAGTGGGATTTTTCTATTTTTATTTTTCCAACTTCTCAGGCTACCTTTAAAATCAAAGAAGTATCCTATTGTTGACTGCAGCCATTCTATATGCTTTGGAGACGAAGAATAAAAGGTTAAATATAATCTTTGGTATTTATATCTAGTGCCCTTATATTCCATATACCTATCAATATAGGTGACTATAGAGCCGTCACCTTCTAAGTGCCCGCGGAGAAAATCCCTAAAATACCGTTGTGGAACATTTATTTTTCCTAGATTAGAAGTTTTATTAGGGGTCAACCCTATTTTTAGCAACCAACGATATAGTTTCACATGGCTAAATTGCAATCGGTAACTTCTAGTGTTGGCAAAAGAGCCGTATTTTTTACCAACCTTGTTATCCAATGAAAGGCATTTTTTAAAAGTTCTTATTAATTGTAAATCTCTTGAAGTGAAGTCGATGTGTCTTCCGTCCTTAGAAAGACTTCCGTCAGTAGTAATTAATCCAGCTATATAGGCAAGGCTTGGTGACCACTTATGCAAAATATCTTGTTTCATAATTAAAATGCCGAGGGAGGGAGTTGGACCCTCACGGCCTTACGGCCACCGGTTTTTGAGACCGGATCGTATGCCATTCCGACACCTCGGCAATATTTAGTTGACGTCCATCATTTTATATTCTAAAATAGCAAAGGTCAATAGATAAATATAAAAGGTCCTTCGGACATAGTCCTTAAGGATCGAAGGCACTTGTGCACATTGCCCAAGTGCCAAAAATATATTTTATTAATAAAATATATTTTTGGGGCCGTAGTGAAGCGGGATCACACAACAATGGCATTGTTGGGTTAGGGGTTCAACTCCCCTCGGCTCCACCAAGAGTGATAGGGTGCTGCTTCAAGGACAGGACGGAAGGTACATTCCGTCGAAAAATTGAGGCGGCGCTCTTTTAAAATACAGTTCGAACCAATCTTTTTCAGAAATTCTTTCTGGGATTCTAAATTTCCCCCTCTGAGTGCGTAACTTCCCTCGTTCAGGGTAGTTACAAAGCGCCTGGCCTGTTCGAACCAATTATTACCCTCATCTGCAAAATCTCCCGCTTTTTCTTGTAAATCCTTCTTTAAACTCACTAATTCATTTTTCTTTAGGTTGTATTCTTCAAGCGAAAGGGAGCCTTGTAGATAAAGATCTATAAGTTTACTTATCTTAGAGTCAATTTCGGCTATCCGTGCCTTGAGATTTTGCAGATGAGTAAGTGATGATTGGTTGAATTGTTCTTTGTCTTTTTCAAGCGCTCTTAAAATATTTTTCAGCCAATCATCACTTAAAGAAACTTTTTGAATGTAATCCTTGACCTGTTGCGCCAGCGCCTCTTCCCGGATAAACCTTTGGCTTTTTCCTTTGCAAGGCATAAGCTTTCTTGTGCAGTGGTAATAATGATGGCCTTTCTGGATTTCTGCTGTAACCGTTGCGCCGCAAACCCCGCAACGCATTAGCCCCTTAAAAACAAAATATTTTGTATTCTTACTTTGCGGCTTGCCGCGCTGGCGCATCACTAACTGCACTCGGTCAAAAAGTTTCTTGGTAATAATGGGTTCGTGTTTTCCTTCAAAGTGTTCTCCCCAATAGGAGAGGATTCCGTAATAGAAGGGATTAGCCAGTATCTGCTGGCATTTACTTATTCGTAGCGGATTCCCCATTTGGGTGGCAAAGCCGAGGGAATTGATTTTTAAAGTCAAGCTCTCAAGGGTGTAATTACCTGTGGCGTATAACTCAAACAGTTTTCTTACTAGAGGAGCCTTATTTTTATCCACAACAACAGTTCTTGTCTTTGTGTCGTTCAAGTAGCCGACTGGCGCGGGGCCACAGAAGATGCCGTTCCTGATCTTCTGTCTTATGCCTCGTTTAATATTCTCTGAGAGATTATCTACATAGTATTTGCTCTGGCTAAAGGCAATAGAGAGCATAAACTTACCTTGAGCGGTATTATCAAAGCGGTAAGTAGGAAACTTTAAATCCTTAATCACTTCCTTATCAACCAAATAAATAATCTTCCCGCCATCCATAGAGTTCCGTGCCAGTCGGTCAGGATGCCAGGCAAGTATACCCTCGGCTTTGCCACGTTCAAGAAGTGAGATCATCTCATTAAAGATAGGTCGGCCAGGCGCCTTGGCTGTTCGGGATTCGATAAACTCTCGGATAATCTCCAACTGTTCCTTCTTAGCATATTCCAATACTTCGGTAAGCTGGGCCTGAATAGAAAGAATCTGACGATCTTCTTCATCAGTGGACTTACGAGCATAGAGGAAGTATCTCATCTTAGAACCTCCTTGTGGGGGAAATTTAGAATCCAGCCATTTAATTTTGAGCCATCGGTAGCTCAAAATTAAATGACAAAAAGATTGGTTCGAACTGTATTTTAAAAGAGCGCCGCCTCAATTTTTCGACGGAATGTACCTTCCGTCCTGTCCTTGAAGCAGCACCCTATCACTCTTGGTGGTGCGTATTGGAGAAGGTTAGAACTTGTCTCCAACAAGCACCGTTAAAATAATTTCAATCTATGTCAAGGCTCCGCGCGCGGAGCGCGCTCCCGTATCTCCCGATTTACCGTTCGGCTTTGCTTGGGCAAAGCCTCACTTGGCGCCCCGCTGGGGCGGGGCTTCGAGCTTTTGCAATGCGTGACCGGCTCGGCAGGCTGGCGGCTGGGTGGGGAGGCTGTCCGATAATCCTTATAGGTTGTCGTCGATAACCTTGCAATATATCGTCGATGTGCTATAATATCATCGTCGATAAATGTGATGTTCCCGACGACAAAACCAATCAAGGAGTG
>Ga0315279_10000557_pt1 | contig 72683 bp, 60 predicted proteins | sample YL17G06_20_MG_FD_203694 | JGI IMG/M metagenome (GOLD analysis project Ga0315279, IMG submission 203694) | Sediment microbial communities from Yellowstone Lake, YNP, Wyoming, USA - YL17G06_20 | ecosystem: Environmental > Aquatic > Freshwater > Lake > Sediment | place: USA: Wyoming | collected...
TTTCTCAGATTTCATCATCAGGTCAACCCGGCCGTAAACCGAACACCCCAGAGCCCGGAAAGCTTTTAAGGCGATTTCCTGGGTGCGCCTTGCGGCCCGGGCCGATATCGGGGCCGGAGTTATATGCCGTGATCCTCCCTGAGCGTATTTGGAGTAAAAATCATAGAAATCATGCTTGGACACAATTTCCGTGACCGGCAGGGGAAGAGATCCCAGTATTCCCACGGTAAGCTCTCGACCCACAATTAATTTTTCCACAAGCGCCCCCGCTGATATCGCGAAACACTTTTTTAGGGCGGCGGAAATTTCAGCGGGTCGGGTCACCCGGCTCACCCCAATGGCCGACCCCTGGTCCACCGGTTTTACAAAGAGGGCGCTTCCTTTAAGGAGAGACTTAACTTTTTGAAAGGCCCCATCCCGATCCCGCCTAAAATCTTGTTTAAATATGGTGAGGCCCGGAGGAGTTGGAACCCGCATCTTATTGAATAGCTGTTTGGATAGGTGTTTATCCATGGCGAGGCCGCTCGCCACGGACCCCGAACCGGTAAAGGGAATTCCGATCACTTCAAGGCAGGATTGAATACGGCCGTCTTCACCGAAGGGCCCGTGCAAAGCGATAAAACAAAATTGAATCCTTTTTTTCTTGATAACGTGGAGGATATTGGGCTGAACGTCGATTCCGAGAGGATGAATTCCCAGGCGCCGGAATGATTTTTCGACGGCTTCCCCGGTTTTTAACGAGATGGACCTTTCGCTGGACCAACCCCCTTTCAAAACAGCAACTCGTTTCGATTTTAGCCAGCGTAAGGTGCTGGATTTATTCATTGGGTCGTTTTTCCATTGGGAACGAGAACTTTCACTTCCGGTATTAAATCGACATTGAATTTTTCTTTGACCATTTTCTGGGCTAAGGCCATCAATTCAACCACCTCTTTCGCCGAGGCCCCGCCCAAATTCTCAATAAAATTGGCATGTTTTCCGGAAATCATCACCCGGCCGAATTCCTTTCCCTTTAATCCGGCCTCTTCAATCAATTTTCCGGCAAAATTGTTCTCGGGGTTGCGAAACACGGAGCCCGCATTCTTCGTCCCAAGGGGCTGTGTCTTTTCGCGCCGGGCCAGCTCCTTTTTAATTCGCTGCTCAATCTCCATAGGCGGCGCCGGATTTAAACCAAGCGTGGCGGACACCACAAGTTTTCCTTCCAGGCCGCTCGTTCTGTAGCCGAGCTTCATCTGGTTTCTCTCTATGGTCGAAACCGAACCATCTTCATTTAGAATTTCAACCGCCACAAGGACGTCTCCCAAAACTCCGCGGGGGGTCCCAGCGTTCATAATCACTGCTCCCCCCACCGTTCCGGGAACTCCGATCAAGGGCTCCACACCGGCCAGGCCCCTGGCCGCGCATTTTCTAACCAGTTTGGGAACATGAACCCCCGCCCCCACCTTCACGTAATTCTTGGTATCGGAAAATTCGACGCTCTCAAACTCCCCTTTGAGCCGGACCACGCACCCCCGCAGGCCCTCGTCTGGAAATAAAACGTTCGAACCCCAACCGACGATCAATTTCGGGATGTTTTGATCCCGGCAATATTTCAACACCCCTTTTAATTCGTCGAGGTTTTGGACTTCGACATACGCCTCCGCGGGCCCCCCAATGGCCCAGGTGCAATGGCGGCTCAACGGCTCTTCGATGAGGATCCGTCCCTTTAAACTGGGGACCGCTTCCGCAATCCGGTGAGCCAAGGACGAAGTGGTCCTCAAAAATTCCTCCCCGATTTTCCACACGTCTCCCGCGCCAAGGGTGAGGAGGATATCCCCAGGCTTTAATTCTTCAATCAAATTGGACAACGAAGAATTCTCATCCCACATCTCCCAATTTTTTTTCTTTATATTCTTCGCAATGAGGATGGACGAAACCCCTTTCAACGGTTTTTCTCCGGCGGGATAGATCGGCATCAAATAGACTTTTTCCGCCAGGGACAGGACCCGGGCAAACTTCAGATAAAGCTGCTGGGTACGGGTAAAACGGTGCGGTTGAAAAATCACAATCAATCGTTCGCGGGGCCAACGCTCGCGAACGGCCTGGATCGTGGCCGCCATCTCAGTCGGGTGATGGCCGTAATCGTCCAAAACGGTAACGCCCTTGGCCTCGCCTTTCATCTCGAGCCTTCTGCCGACCCCACTGAATTGGGCGAGCCCCGAGACAATCTGATTAAACGGAAGATCCAACTCCAATCCAACCGCCAATGCGGCCAAAGAATTAAGCACATTGTGCCGCCCCGGAAAGTTCAAAGCAACGCGGCCCAGTCTGTTTCCCTTGAAAATCACGTCGAATTCGCTGCCGCCGTTTTTCAATTCCAAATTTTCAGCCCGGTAATCCCAATTTTTTCCAAATCCGTAGGTTAAATACCGGCGGCTGATGCGGGGAAGGATCCGTCTCACGCCCGGATCATCGCCGCACAGAATAGTCACTCCGTAAAAAGGAATGCGGTTGGAGAATTCGGCGAACGCGTTCTCCAAATTTTTCATTGTCAAATAATAATTGAGATGGTCGTCGTCAATGTTGGTGACGACCCCGATTGTCGGCGAGAGCTTAAGAAAGGAACCGTCCGACTCGTCAGCCTCGGCCACAAGAAAATCTCCTTTACCGAGTACCCCCCCTGTCCCAACCGCGCGAAGACGCCCGCCCACCACGACAGTGGGATCGAGCCCGCAGTTTTTAAGGACCTGGCCAACCAGGGAGGTGGTGGTTGTTTTGCCGTGGGTGCCGGCGATCGCGATGGTATATTTGAGGCGGGCGATTTCGGCCAGCATTTCGATCCGGGGGATGACCGGGACGCCCGCTTTTTGGGCGGCGACCACCTCCGGGTTTTTGGGAGATACGGCCGTGGAAGTTACAACCACATGGGCCCCGTCGATATTCTCGGGGGCATGGCCTTCAAAAACTTTGGCCCCCAACTCTTGCAGCCTTTGGGCTTCCCTATTTTTGTGGAGATCGCTCCCCGAAATTTCATAGCCCAACTTCAATAAAACCTCGGCGATCCCGCTCATGCCGCTGCCGCCAATCCCCACAAAATGAATATGACGAATTTTTTTAAACACAAAATCCCATAAAAAATTTCTGAAAAATCGCCTCCGAAATTCGAGAGAAAAATACATATTAACCACCCTAGGGGTCAAGTCTTAGGTGCCGTTGTTCACAGTTCACACTTTCAGCTCATGCTTTTGGCAGGTTAAAAGTGGAGGCAAAAAGTGTGAACTGTGAACAACGGCACCTAAGACTTTTTAAGGCAAACCCGTTGCACAATTGTCTTTAGACAACTAAACTTGGAGTTTAAAATGAAAAAAACGTGTAATTCCGACGAAAAAACAAGGGTTTCCAGCAATAAATTGCAAGTCTTAAATAAGGCGCTAAAAGAGGCTGTTTTTATCGCCTTTATTCAGTTTTTGGTTTACAGCCCCGCCCATGCCCAGCACAAGCAAAAGCAGCCTTTGCCGACCCGTCCAAAAATTCAGGTTTCGGACAAAGAAATCCTCAAAAAGTCACAAGTGGCTTATCGGGCCGAAGGAGGGTTCACCGGGGTTATTTCATATGGGGTCATAATAGGTTGCGTGGAAGGGAAGATTTCCGTACTCAAGAGCATCCATGATCCCAAGCTGGTGGATCCCGACCATAAGAAATTTGAACTGGGTTCCATGACCCATGAAAAGTACCTGAATCTCTGGCACACGATGGAGAAAATGAACGTTTTCGGCACCAATGATATTCCCGACCCGAAGCTCGATATTATGGACGAGTTCACCTTCACCTTCAATGTAAAAGTTGGGGATAAGGAGAATCAATTCCGGGTTTTTGGAATTGACCGCTCTGAAGCCTCCCGGCATTTCGCCTTCAAAAGCATCATAGATAAAACAACCGACATGGATTCTTTCTGGAATTCCGAGCCGGCCGTTGCCCAGAAACCCACCAAAATTCCTTAATATCGTTAAAAATACTGGTTACCACCCATTTTAAGCCAACCATTATATTGTTGACTTATTTGGTCAACTTAGCTATCTTTTCTCCATGCTCAGGATTTCAACCAAATCAACCTATGCCATTCGCGCCCTCTTGCACATCACCAAGCGCATGAACGAAAAGGCCATCAAACTCCAGGAAATTTCGGAAGGGGAAAACATTCCCCTTCCGTATTTGGAGCAGATTTTTTCCAAGCTTAAAAAGGCGGGAATAATCCAAGCATTGAGAGGCCCGCAAGGAGGCGTTTTGCTTTCCAAAAACCCCGATAAGATTTCCATGGTGGATATCGTGACAGCCCTCGAAGGCCCCATCAATCCGGTTATATGCAGCATCCCGGACAAAAGGACCCCTGACTGCCACGACATCGAAGGGTGTCAAAGCCGCGCGATCTGCTGCGAATTGGACGGAGCCATAATTAAAATTTTGAAGAAACATACCATTGCCAGCCTCTCCAACAATCCATTTTCATCCGAGGAGCTTGTTCCGGCTGATTGATTTTCCTCTCGGACATTAAAAAATATTAGGAGCTAATTTGTGAGCAGTGAAATTCTACTTCAAATCCAAAACCTGCGCGTTTCAGTGGAAGAGAAGCCCATCCTGAAAGGCATCAGCCTCGAAGTGAAACGGGGCGAGGTCCACGCGCTCATGGGTCCGAACGGCTCGGGAAAATCGACTCTCTCCAACGCGCTCATGGGCCACCCGAAATATGTCATCACCGAGGGAAAAGTGTTGTTCAAGGGTGAAGACATCAGCGGCCTTTCGCCCGACAAACGCGCGCGAATGGGGCTGTTCCTGGCTTTTCAATATCCCCTGGCCATTCCGGGCGTTCCGGTATCCAAATTTTTGCGGCTTAGCTTGAACGCCGTCAAAGGGAAGGAGCTGCCGATTCTCGAATTCAGAAAAATCCTGAAGGCCAAAATGGAGGAGCTGGGAATCAGCGACAATTTTTCCGGCCGGTACATCAACGAGGGTTTTTCCGGCGGAGAAAAGAAACGCCACGAGATTCTCCAGATGGCGCTCCTTGAGCCGGAGATGGCCATCCTGGATGAAACGGACTCTGGGCTGGACATCGACGCCCTCAAAGTCGTGGCGAACGGAATAGAGGCGTCACGGAGCCCCGAACGCGGAATTTTATTGATCACCCACTACCAAAGGCTCCTGAATTATGTGACCCCGGATTTCGTCCACGTCATGGCGGAAGGCCAAATCATCAAATCAGGCGACAGAAACCTCGCCCTTCAGCTCGAAGCCAAGGGCTACGACTGGGTTCTGGAAGAAGCGGGAATGAAAAAAGAGAAGGTTCTCCTTTCGGGAGATTAAAGCGATGGCGAAAAAAATACAGCTGGCCGAGAAAAAATACCTTTACGGATTCCACGACGACGTCACCAGCGTCTTCCAATCCGGAAAGGGCCTCACCAAAAAAGTGGTGGAGGAAATCTCCGCCATAAAAAATGAGCCGGAATGGATGCACCAGTTCCGCCTGAAGTCGCTCGAAATTTTCGAGAAAAAACCCATGCCGACCTGGGGCGACACAGCGCTCCTCAGCCAAATCAATTTCGACAACATCCGCTACTACGTCAAGCCGTCGGAAAAAACGGAGACGAACTGGAATGACGTCCCGGAAAAAGTGAAGCTCACCTTCCAGAAATTGGGCCTCCCCGAGGCCGAGCAAAAGTTTCTGGCCGGGGTGACGGCCCAGTATGAATCCGAGGTCGTTTATCATTCCATCAGAAAAGACCTGGAAAAAATCGGCGTCGTTTTTTTGAGCATGGATGACGGTTTGAAGCAGCATCCGGACATCGTCAAAAAATATTTCGGGACTGTCATCCCGCAGGCGGACAACAAGTTCGCCGCATTGAACTCTGCCGCCTGGTCAGGCGGAAGCTTCATCTACGTCCCCCCCAACACCCACGTGGAGATCCCCTTGCAGGCCTACTTCCGCATCAACTCTGAAAACATGGGCCAGTTTGAAAGGACTCTCATCATCACCGACGAGGGAAGCGACGTCCATTACATCGAAGGCTGCACCGCCCCCGTTTATTCCACCGATTCGCTCCACGCGGCGGTAGTGGAACTGATCGCCCTTCCGGGGTCGAAAATCCGCTACACCACCATTCAAAACTGGTCCAACAACGTTTACAACCTGGTCACCAAAAGAGCCTTCGCTTACGAAGACGCCAGGGTCGAATGGGTGGACGGGAACATCGGCTCGAAATTGACGATGAAATACCCCTCCGTCTACCTGAAAGGCAAAGGCGCCCACGGAGAGGTTTTGTCGATCGCCTACGCGGGCCGGGGCCAGCATCAGGACGCCGGGGCGAAAATATTTCATTTCGCTCCCCATACCACCTCGACAATTTTGTCCAAGTCCATCTCCAGGGACGGCGGCCGAACGTCGTACAGGGGGCTCCTCCGAGTCGAACGGGGCGCCACCCAGTGCAAATCCAGCGTCCGCTGCGACGCCCTCATCATGGATGAAGATTCCCGTTCCGACACCTACCCCACCATGACCATCAATGAGAAGGACGTCCAGGTGGGACACGAGGCGACTGTTTCCAAAGTGGGCGAGGAACAGATATTTTATTTGATGAGCCGCGGCCTGAAGGACACCGAAGCCCAGGCCCTCATCATCAACGGATTCATTGAGCCCTTCGTCAAAGAACTGCCGATGGAATACGCGGTTGAGCTGAACCGCCTCATCCAGCTCGAAATGGAAGGCGCCATCGGTTAAACCCGGAAGGAACTTTTAGAATGAAATCGCCCGTAAAAACTTTGCCGGAACCGGCGCTTCTTAAAAATCTAACCGCCGACTGGGTGAAAAATTTTTCAGAAAACCGAAAGGAACCGCCCTGGCTCACTACTATTCGTCTTGAGGCCTTCGCGCAATATTTGAAACTTCCCTTTCCCGACTTGAAAGACGAAAAATGGAAGCGCACCAATTTGTCTTCGATTCCGTGGGACCAACTGAAATTTCAAGCCACCGCTTCCAAGCCTGCCGCCGGTCTCGAGGACCAAATTCAGGGAAACGGCCCCGCGCTCGAACCCGCGGTGGACGGCCGCCAGCCGGCGCGCTTTATATGGGATTTTAACCTCGGGTTTTCCATTCAACTATCTTCAATCCTCCAGAAAAAAGGAGTGGAGTGGATGCCGCTTGAATCCGCCGTCCGTAATAGAGAGGAAAAAATCAGGCCGGCGTGGGAAAAAGCCGTGGCCAAGGCCGCCGCGAGCAAATTTCAAAGTCTTCTTTTGGCCCTGGCGAATGCGGGGACCTGCCTTTTTATTGCGAAAGGCGCCCAAATCAGAACGCCGCTCCACCAATTATTTAAGGGGGCGGGAAGCATGGAGAGCCAGTTTCTCATCAATTTTGTTTTTGTCGAAGAGGAGGCCAGCCTTCAAATTTGGGAGGAAACCGTTCCTGCCGACGGAAAGGAAGATTCAATCTCTCTTCTTATGACCCAAACAATTCTGGAACTGGGCGCCAATTCCAACACCCAAGTTTTCATTCTGCAAAACTGGGAGCGGAATTGCGCGCATTTCCAATTCCAAGAGATATCGCAAGGAGCGGATAGCCGCTTCAACTCGGTCGTGGTGGCGATGGGAGGCCGGATCTACCACGGCGAATCCAGCCTCAATGTGATCGGGGAAAGGGCGGAGAACAAAATACTGGGCGTCCTTTTCGGGGACGAAAATCAAAACTTTGAAAACTTCATCAACCAAAACCATCTGGGGCGGCGGACGGTGAGCGACATTCAATTCCGGGGCGCCTTGAAAGGAGAATCCAAATCCTTTTTCTCCGGATTGATTTATATCGATCCCAAGGCCCAGCAGTCCGACGCCTACCAGTCCTGCAAGTTTTTGATTCTCTCGAGCGGCGCCAGGGCCGACGCCATTCCGAACCTTGAGATTCTGGCCGACGACGTCAAATGCTCCCACGGCGCGGCAGTGGGTCCGGTGGATGAGGAGCAAAAATTTTATCTGGAAACCCGCGGGATCAATCCCCGGGACGCTGAAAAAATAGTCGTTCAAGGGTTTGTGGAGCCTGTCATTGCAGCGGTCCCCGACCCCGCGACCCAACAGCGCCTGCGCAACTTTATCGAAGAAAAAATGGAGAGATAATTTGAGCCGTCATCCCCGCGAAAGCAGGGATCCATGGATCCCCGATAAGGACATTCGGGGATGACGGGCAAAAAGAGGAACAAATAATGTCAGCGTTAAATGTTGAAAAAATAAGGAAAGACTTTCCGATCCTGAATAGGAAAATAAACGGGAAGCCCCTCGTGTACCTGGACAGCGCCGCCACCACCCAAAAGCCGGAGGCGGTGATAACGGCTTTGGCCAACTTCTACCGAACCCACAACGCCAACATTCACCGGGGAGTGTACGCCCTGGCGGAGGAATCCACCTCCCTTTACGAGGCCACCCGCGGGAAAGTCGCCCGCTTCCTGAACGCCCCTGGCGAAAACAACATCGTCTTCACGCGCAACACCACCGAATCCATCAACCTCATCGCTCACGCTTGGGCGCGAAAATTTTTATTCGCCGGAGATGAAATCCTCCTCACCGTCTTGGAGCACCACTCCAATTTCGTCCCGTGGTATCTTCTCGCGAAAGAAAAGGGCGTGAAAATCAAAGTCGCCCCCATCAATGAAAATCACGAACTGGACATGGAGGCTTTCGCGAGGCTCCTGACTCCCCAGGTGAAACTCGTGGCCATCACCGCGGTATCGAACGCCCTCGGGACAATCGTCCCTTTGCCCAAAATCATCGAATGGGCCCACGCGAACGGCTCTCTTGTGGCGGTGGACGGCGCCCAGTCCGCCCCCCACATGCCGGTGGATTTAAAAGAACTCGGCTGCGATTTCTTCAGTTTTTCCGCCCATAAAATGCTGGGGCCGACCGGCGTGGGCGTCCTTTGGGCGAAAGAGGAAATTCTGGCCAAGATGAACCCCTTTCTGGGAGGTGGCGAGATGATCAACACGGTGAGCGAGGAGGAAACCACCTGGGCCGACCTCCCGCACAAATTTGAGGCGGGAACTCCCAATTTCGCGGACGTGGCTGCATTTGGCGCAGGCTTAGATTACCTGAGCGCGCTCGGAATGGACAACGTGCGGCGGCATGAAAAAGAAATCGTGGCCTACGCCTTGAAGCGTTTGGGGCAAAATCCGGAGTTGATCGTTTACGGCCCGGCCGATCCTGAAAAACGGGGAGGCGTCATTTCATTCAACCACAGAATTATTCACCCCCACGACGTTGGAACCATTTTGGATGCCGAAGGCGTTTCTATTCGGGCGGGACACCACTGCGCTCAACCTTTAATGAAGACTCTCGGCGTCGCCGCGACCGCCAGAGCCAGCTTTTACATTTACAACACACTTGCGGAAGTGGACGCTTTGGCATCCGCTCTTTCGAGAGTGGATGAAGTTTTCGGCTTTAAAAAGGCTGCCCAACTTGGACAAAAATAAAATTCCAGACCCCATGGGAGAAATGGAGGATCTTTATCGGGAGATCATCCTCGAACATTTCAAATCGCCCCACAATAAGGGAAACCTGCCCGAGGCCGGCCTTCGCGGCGAGGGGAACAATCCCTTGTGCGGCGATGAGGTTTCGATATCGCTTTTCCTTGAAGGGAACAAAATAAAGGACATCAAATTCGAGGGGCATGGCTGCGCAATTTCCCAGTCGGCGGCCTCGATGATGACGGACGCCGTCAAAGGAAAATCAATCGACGCTGTCAAATTACTGGCCGGAACTTTTAAAGGGTTTTTGGGAATAAATGAGAACAGGGGATTGGTCGAAGCAACTGGAAAAGCCGAAGAGCTGGGAGAAATGGCCGCATTGGAAGGCGTGAAAAAATATCCCGTCAGGATCAAATGCGCCGTATTACCGTGGAACACATTGTTGGAAGTATTACAAAAGGATGGAGGAGGATCGTCATTCCTGCTTTCGCAGGAATGACGATCAATCGCGCGGGTGACGATTTAATCATGGAAAAAAACGAAAGTCATATCGATACGCCGGTCCCTGAACTGGAAAAGAGAAAAACCGGAGAGGGAAAATTCCCGACGGAGGAAGAAATCATTCGGGCCTTGACCGCGGTTGAAGATCCGGAATTGCATCTCAGCATTATCGATCTTGGTCTTGTCTACAAAATCGATCGGAATGAAGCGGAAGGAAAAATCAGCGTGGATATGACCCTCACCACCCCTGCCTGCCCCTATGGCCCTCAACTTTTAACCCAAGCCCATGGGGTTCTAAAAATTTTGCCGCAAGTGAAAGAAGTTAAAATCAACACAGTTTGGTCACCCCACTGGGACCCGCGGATACACGCTTCTGAAGCGGCGCAGATGATGCTCGGCTTGATATGAAAACTATTTACCTTGATTATAATGCCACCAGTCCCATCCGGCCGGAAGTCCTTGAGGCCATGATGCCTTACCTAAAGGATGACTTCGGCAATCCTTCAAGTCTCTATCTGGTGGGTCAACGAGCAAGAAAAGCGGTGGAGGGAGCACGGGCAAAAATCGCGGAATTTATCGGCGCCCGGGATCCCGATGAAATTGTTTTCACCTCGGGCGGAACCGAAGCGGACAACCTGGCCATTAAAGGAGCGGCCTTGGGCAACATCCGGAAGGCAAAAAGAATCGTCATCTCCGCCATAGAGCATTCCGCCGTCCGCGAGGCCGCCTCGTTCCTGCGCAAAGTGGATTCGTTCCAGGTGGTCGAAAAACCCGTCGAACCTTCCGGAGCAATCGATCCGGACGATTTCGATGAATTCCTCACGCCGGACACCACCCTCGTATCCATAATGGCCGTGAACAACGAGACCGGCGTCATCCAGCCCGTGGATAAATTTTCACCCGGCCTCCGCCGGAAAGGAATTCTTTTTCACACCGACGCCGTCCAGGCGGCGGGGCGAATCAAAATCGACGTCGACGGGTGGGGAGCGGATCTATTGACTCTCTCCGGACATAAATTCGGCGCACCGAAAAGTGTGGGAATTCTCTACGTCCGAAAAGGAACCCGGATGGAAGGGCTCATTCAGGGCGGAAGCCAGGAGAAAAACCGGCGCGGCGGGACGGAAAACGTGGCGGCCATTGTCGGAATGGGGGTGGCGGCTGACCTGGCAAAAAAAGAATTGGAAAAGGAATCGATCCGGATTCAAAAAATGAGAGACAACCTTGAAGGAACGCTTCTCTCGCGAATTCCCAATTCCTTTGTGAACGGTGCCGGGGCAAAAAGGGTCGCCAACACCACCAACATCTGTTTTGAATACACCGAAAGCTCCAAAATGATAATGGCCCTGGATCTGAAGGGAGTCTCCGCCTCTAACGGGAGCGCCTGCGCCTCCGGAAATCCCAACCCGTCCCACGTGCTTCTCGCGATGGGCCTCCCGCAGGACAAGGCGCACGCCTCCATGCGTTTTTCCCTCGGGCACTCCAACACAGAGGAAGAAATCAAAAAAGCGGCGGAGATCATTGTTCAAACCGTTTCGGAAGTGAGGGCGACCAACCCTCTCTGGAAAGAGAAGGCGCTCCTATAACCTGAGAAGACCCTAGCCAACCCTCCCAAAATTAAATTACATTGTCGTCAGAGCCCTCTCATAAACCAATCCTCTTAAACATGAAACCGTTAAAAGAAAAAGTTGTCATCGCCATGTCAGGCGGAGTTGATTCTTCGGTGGCCGCCGCCCTTGCGAAAGAAGAGGGGTATGAGGTCGTTGGAGTGACCATGAAACTCCTCCCGGCCTGCGATCCCGCTTTCGGCTGCTGCGGGTCGCCGGAGGACCTGGCCGTCGCCAAAAGAGCGGCCGAGAAAATCGGCATCCCTCACTACGTCCTTGATTTCTCACCGGACTTTGAAAAGGACGTCATCAACTATTTTGTTGACTCCTACATTCACGGAGAAACCCCGAACCCCTGCATCGCCTGTAACCGCCATATCAAGTTCGAGAAGCTCGCCCAATTCGCCCAAAGTTTGAACGCCCTATATCTGGCCACCGGCCACTACGCCCGGATCGTTTCGAAAAACTGGAACGGAAAGATAGCCTTCCACCTGTTCGAAGCGTCCGACAAGAGCAAAGACCAGTCCTATGTCCTATATAACTTAAACCAAAATAATTTAAGCCGGACGCTTTTCCCTCTCGCTGACCTCAAAAAAACGGAGGTCAGGAGCCTGGCCAAAAAATTGGGGCTCCCCAATTTTGATAAAAAAGACAGCCAGGAGATATGCTTTATCCCCGGCAAAGACTATGTTCCCTTCGTATTAAATAAATTGAAAGGAAAGGGAAAGGACATCAACACAGTGAACCCGGGTCCCATCCTTGATTCCTCGGGCCAAAAGATCGGCGAACATAGGGGAGTCTCCTTTTACACCATCGGCCAGAGAAAGGGCCTGGGCCTCACCGTGCCCGAACCGGTTTATGTCGTTGATTTGATTGCTGAGACCAATACCATCGTTGTCGGGCCGGAAATGGAAAACTTTGCCGGAGGTTTAATCGCGGGCGACATCAACTGGGTTTTGGGCGCCCCGCCCGACACTCAATTTTCCGCCGAAGTCAAAATTCGCTACAAACACGAACCGGCCAAAGCCACAGTCTCCGTGAATGCGGAGACGGTCGAAGTTTGCTTTGAAGAGCCCCAAAGGTCGGTCACGCCGGGACAATCAGCCGTTTTTTACCGGTGGAATGAAAAATTAAAGTGTCGGGAAGTCATCGGCGGCGGAAAGATAATCAAGAAGGAAAAATGAGCGGACAAAATTTTGACGTCATCATTATCGGCGGAGGAATCATCGGCGCCTCCTGCGCGTATGAGCTGGCCAAAAACAATCTCAAGGTGGCCATTCTGGAGAAACGTCATATCGGGTCGGGCGCCTCGGGGTGTTCGGCCGCCATGCTCGAGTATCAAACCGACGCCTGGCGCGGGGACAAATTCCTTTCTCTCGCCAGACCCAGCATCCGGCTTTTCCCCTCCCTCTATTTGGAATTGAAAGAGCTCACCGGCGTGGATTTCGGCTTTGAAAATTGCGGGATTCTTCAGCTCGCCCTGTCCGAAGAGGAGGCGGTCAATCTGGAAAACGAAGTTTTCCGGCAAAACTGCTGGAAAATGAAGAGTCAATGGCTGACCCGGGAAGAATTGCTCGACGTTTACCCTCAGCTCACCCCGGACAATTTCGGCGGAGCGTTCTTCGAAGAGGACGGACAAGTGGTGGGAGAACGATACACCGCAGCAATGGCTCGGGGCGCTCTTTCCAAGGGAGTCGATTTTTGCGAGGAACTTTTAACCGAAGGGGTCGAAAAAAAGGGAGACAAGGTTTTATCCATCAAAACCAGTAAAGGAATTTTTTCAGCGGAGAAGTTTGTCCTGGCGGCGGGCGCCTGGAGCGATGAGTTTCTGGCTTTACTCGGCGTCAAGCTCGGAATTGAACCCATTCGCGGCCAGCTAGTGGTGTATGACTCGGAACGCCGCTTGATTCACCATCCGGTCTACACCAAATCGGGCGGCTACATAACCCCGAAAAAAGAAGGCTATACCTTGGCGGGAACAACCGTGGAAAAAACCGGCTTCGATGAAACTCCCACGGAAGAAGCCAAAGAAAAACTCTCCGCCATTGCCGGTAAAATATTACCCCGGCTAGCGAGGAATAAAATCCGTGGAATGACGGCGGGCTTGCGGCCCGGCTCTCCGGATGACCTCCCCATTCTGGGCGCCCTTCCGGGTAATTCCAATTTCTTCCTCGCCACGGGCCACTACCGGAGCGGAATCCTTATGGCGCCAATTACTTCTCAAATAATCGCCAACCTTCTGGAGGAGAAGCCCCTGCCAGTGGATATTTCCCCTTTCTCCCCCGCTCGCTTTTTGGGAAATTCTAAATCGGCCGGAAAAACGCTCTCCACGTCCACCTCATCAATCTGAATCCCTTCTATGTCGACTCCAAAAAATCCATCCCAACCCTACGCTAGGGTCTCCTTCCATCAAATGGCGATTTCAATCGTTTTCCCAGCCGGATACTCCTGCACGTTTGATCCGGCGGGGAGACCCATTCGCTTCTCTTTTGGAAAGCAAAATTTCGTCCGCGGGTCGGACGGAACAATCAAGGAAAAATCATGGAATACTAAACTTGGCGAATTTGGGCGGGTGGTCAGAACGCTTCCCCGAAAAGAAGCTGAAAATCTTCTGCAAAAAGTTTTCATCAATTTGAAAAAAGTCAAACACCTACTCACTAAGGGAGCAATTAAGTTTCAAACAAATCCCCAGGCCAAAGCCGGAGGTTTTAATTCGGCCCCAAAAATCCTCCGCTTGCTTCTCCGCTGGGATAAAAAGAGGTTGAGCCAACACAGTCGAAAGTTCATGGAAATATATAAACCTCAGAACATACTTCCGCCGGATCAATATTTTTCCATCCCGATTCAAGTCGCGGAGGGTTGCCCCTGGAACAAATGCTCCTTCTGCCATTTTTATAAGGGCCGCCGGTACCGGATCAAATCCTGGCGCGAAATTAAAAGGCATATTCGTGAGGTCAAAAGGTTCCTCGGCGAGGGAATTCATTTACGAAAGTCTGTCTTCCTTTCGGACGCCAATGTTCTGGCGCTCCCAAGCGAAAAACTTGGGATTGTAATGAAGGAAATCAAACGGCAATTTCCGGATCAAACCGGCCCGGACGGGGGGATTTTTACCTTTGGCGATGTCCCGGCGATCTTGGGAAAAACCGAAACCGAATTAAAAAAACTAAAAGGTTTGGGCTTAAAACGTGTTTACACGGGGCTCGAATCAGGATCAAATCTCATCCGCCAAGAACTCAACAAACCCGCCAGCCAGGACGAGGCGATATCGGCCGTCCGCCGATTAAAAAAGGCGGGCATAAAAGCGGGTATTATCGTTCTCCTGAATGATTTCGGATTAAAAATGAATCGGGACCACACCCGCGAGACGGCCAAGACACTTCGTAATATGAACCTCTCCAAAGGAGACTTTATTTATTTTTCCCCATTCAAGAACTCCGATTTTCCTAAAGTAAAACAGTTTCAACAGATAAAAAAGGGAATCCGATTCCCCGGGAATAAACCTGTTTTGGCTGTCTATGATATCAGGGAGTTTGTTGTTTAGGATTCAAAAGATTTATCATCTCATCTGATGAAGAAAACTTCAGATCCCTTCGGCCTCCTCGCCTTTCTCCACTGGAACCACGACTGGAATAAATTCGCCTTCGACGAAAAAATTCTCCCGAAAGCCGTGGCTCAAATCCGGGATCTCGGCGTCGGTATCATCAGGTTGGACATACTCTGGTCGGACGTGGCTGAGGGTCCTTTGAAATACAATTACACCCGGTATGATTCCCTCCTCAATACTCTCGAAAAAAACGGGATAAATGTGCTGGCGGTTCTCCACTACAATAAGGTCCAGCCCTCGCATAAAACCGAAAAGTGGAACAGCCCTCCGGCCTCATTCGAAGAGTTCGCCGAATATGTCAACGCCACGGTGAACAGATACAAGCGCTCCATCAAACATTGGGAAATTTGGAATGAACCCAATCATGAATATTACTGGAACGGCCCCAAGGACGGCCTAAAAAAATACTCTGAACTGTTAAAACTCTCCTATGCGGCGGCCAAAAAGGCCGATCCCAAGGCGGTCGTCCTGAATGGGGGCCTCGCGAACCCCCTTCCCGAAGCTGTGCGCAACTTATACCGGGAGGGAGGAAAAGAAATTTTCGACATTCTCAATATTCACCCTTTCATCAACCCCCTTCTTCGGGACGCGGCCGGGGAGTTTGGCCAACTCATGCGGGAAGTGAGGGTGATAATGGACGAAAACGGGGACTCCCGGAAAAAGATTTGGATCACCGAAATGGGCTGCCCCGGCATCCCCGAAGGGGAAATTCTTCAGCCGTGGTTTGGCGGGGAAGGCTTGAATGAAAAACAGCAGGCGGACTGGCTGGAAACTCAATACGGATGGATTAAAAATCATCCTTATGTGGAAAAAATCTTTTGGGCTTTTTACCGGGACACCGACAAAATTTTCAACGAAGGCGCCGATTACCTCGGCCTCGTCAGGAAGGATTTAACGCCGAAGCCCGCCTATTTTCGAATGAAGAAATTAATCGGGGACTTTCACCAACTCAGGCGTCGGTCGGTACCACCTCGATAACCTTTCCTGGGTTGGGAATCGAAAGCGGTTCCGACCCCTGCGAGGATAAATTCCCCATCCCGACCAAATTTGATTCCGCCAGAGGAGGGGCATTTTCTTTGGCCAATTTTTCGTTGATTTCATCCCAAAGCTTGGCCCGGTGAAGAGTGAGCCCAAGGGACACCGCGATTGAGGAGAAAAAATCCTGATCGGTTGGCGAAAGCGGTTTTTCCGCCTCATGGGTGACAATCATCGATCCGAAAACGCATTCCCCGACCATAATGGGGATGCTGATTTCTTTTCTCCCCCCAATTGGTGGAAGGAATTGGAGATTCCCCTTGTGGATTGATATCCGGCATTTTAGTCCATCATCGTGGATCTCGGCTTCAATAAGAGAAGTGACCCGTTTAATCCAATTTTTGGAATGGGCCAGGGATCCGGACAAAGTGTTCGCGACTTCCGCCAAAGTTTTGGCGCGAGAAACTAGTTTTTTCTGAAATTTTTCCTGGCGGGTAATGAGGAAAAGAAGAACATAGGTGAATCCGGTTAAAATGGAAATAAAACAAAGCAGGCCGGCCATTTTAAAATACGAAATTTCATTCCCCAGGACTTCCCGGTAAAGGATTCCTCCATAGAGCAACAGCGACAAAACGAAGCCGAAGACGAAATCGGCGAGGGAACGATTGTAAAGGTTTAGGCCAAGAAAAACGATATACATAAGAAACAAAGGGCTCTGGCTCCCTCCGGTGAGGTAAATAACTCCGGTCACGTACAAAATATCGCCGGTATGTAAAACATAGTGCAGAACATGGGAAAGATATCGGGTTTTAGAAAGGAAATGTCCTAGACCAAAACAAGCGGTATAACCGACAAATAGAAGAATGAGCAGGAGCATTTTCGAGACGTCATCTTGCGCCACGAAAATGGCACTCACCGCGAAGGCGAGAAGGGAAGTCCAGAACCGGAATTGGTTGTCTCCCTGGATGCGTAACGAGTAATTTAGCGACACTCTACTTCTTCGGATTTTCCTTGAGAGCAACTCCGAGCAGACTACAAATTTTTTCCAAGGTTTGGTTATATTCGAGGGGCTTCCCGAGAAAGTCGTCGGCCCCTGAATCGAGGATTTTCTTCCGGATTTCGGGGGAATCGTAACCCGTCACGGCGAGGATTTTGGTGTGCTTGGTTTCTTCATCCTCCCGTATCATCCGGCAAACTTGAAAACCGTCCACTCCCGGAAGAAGAAGATCCAAAATGACGAGATCCGGCCCAAAAGTTTGGACCAGCCGACCCGCTTTAAACCCATCCGAAGCCGACTCCAGCTGGTGAGGAAGGGCGTTTTCCAAAAGATCTTTGAAGAAATCAATAATCTCGGGTTCATCGTCGACAACAAGGATTTTCTTGACGGTCAACTCCTTGTCAATTTGGGTTTGAATTTCAGGGAGGGTCATACCCTTGGCCACCATTCGTTTAATTTTCATTAGCCGTTCCATGGTGGGGGCCTCTTCATAAAGGCGGTGGCCGCCTTCGGTGGTCATGGCCGCTTTTAAGAGGCCGATATCAGTGTAATAACGAATCGTGGAAACCAAAACTCCGGCTATTTGCGCCATTTCACTGATCTTGAGGAGGTTCTGCCGCGATTTTCGCCCCATAAATTCACCCTGTTTTAAATTCTGCTGCTTACTTGAGTTTATGCCCGAAGCAAACCTAATGCAAGAGGATTTTAAAAGACTTTTTAACTGTCTGGATTAGGCCGACAAGGCGGCAATATTTTCGGCCAGATGTTCCACGCGGGCCTGGGCTTCTTCAAGGCGGTTCTTGACCCGTTCTATTTCATCCGCCGGGGCGTTGGCCAGAAAATCTTGGTTGGAAAGTTTCTTGGTTAGGTGCTCCACGTTTTCGCGTTCCGAACCCAGCTCTTTTTCCAAACGGGCTTTTTCCTTTCCAAAATCAATAAGGCCCAACAAGGGGACAAAAAGGACCGCACCCGGAATGACCGACGCGGCAGACCCCCCGGGCCGGCGGGCTGAATTATCGTATTTTATTCCTTGCACCTTCGTGTTCAAACTTTTCAGGATGACCTTTTGTTTTTCCAAAAGCTCCGCCACCTTGGGATCTTCGATTTTGGCCACGATTTCAATCCGCTCATTAATTGGAATCCCCATTTCACTTCGAATCGCCCGCAATTTGGTAACGGTCTCTTGCAAAACATTCATTTCCTTAAGGGCGCCCGAGTCTTCCAATTCCGGAGATTCACGGGGCCATGACGCGGCCATGATATGGGCGGATTTATTTCCGACATGTTTCGGCAGCTTTTGCCAAAGCTCTTCGGTAATAAAAGGGACGAAGGGGTGAAGCAACCTCAAAATTCCTTCCAAAACGTGGGCGAGAGTCGCGCGGGCGGTTTCAGCTGATTTTTCAGTAATGCCGTTTTCACCCCAGCGCTCGCGGTCAAACCGGGGCTTAATCATTTCCAAATACCAGTCGCACAAATCGAACCAGAAAAAGTTGTAAAGATTCCGGGAAGCGGAATCCAAATCAAAATTCTCCATGGCGACGGTGGTATCCCTCACCACTTCATTAAACCTGTGAAGAATCCAGCGATCGGAAAGCTCCCAGTTCGGCTTAAAACTGGAAATTTGGGGAATTGCTTTCAAATCTTTCAGGTGCACGAGGGAAAACCGCACCGCGTTCCAAATCTTATTGGAAAAATTCCGGGCGGCCAAAAAATTATCTTGGGCGAGTTGCATATCCCGGCCCGGAGCGGCGCTTTGAGCCAGGGCGAACCGCGTGGCGTCAGCCCCATATTCGCCAATGAGCTCCAATGGATCAATGACATTCCCCAGGGATTTGGACATTTTGCGGCCCTGCCTGTCCCGGACGATCCCGTGAATGAAAACAGTGTCAAAAGGCACTTTTCCCCGGAAACAGAGTGCGAACATCACCATCCTCGCCACCCAAAGGTAAAGAATTTCATGCCCCGTAACCAAGGTGCTCGTGGGGAAGAATTTTTTTAAGTCCTGAGTTTCCTCGGGCCATCCAAAAACGGAAAAAGGCCAAAGAGCTGATGAAAACCACGTATCCAGGACATCGGAGTCTTGAACGAGTTTCTTGTTTTTGCATTGGGGGCATTCCTGCGGCGGCTCTTCAGATACGATGGGGGGACAATCGGAAGGAGTATCATCTTTTTCGCAATACCAAACCGGTATCCGGTGGCCCCACCAGATTTGCCGGGAAACGCACCAATCCTTGAGATTGCGAAGCCAAAGACGGTACGGATTCTCCCAACTCGAAGGCACGATTCTGACCTTTCCTTTTTTTGAAGCGGAAAGGGCATCTTTAGCCATGGCGCTCATGGATAAGAACCATTGCTCTGATTCAAGAGGCTCAATAATTTCCCCGCACCGGTAGCAGACTGAAACAGCCAGGTTGTAATCTTCAATTTTCTCAAGAAGCCCCTGGCCTTCTAGCTCTTCGACTACTTTCTTTCGGGCGTCAAATCGATTGAGCCCGGCAAAATGCGGACCCGCTTCCTCAGTCATCTTCCCCTCAAAATTGATGACGGCTATGTGCGGTAATTTGGCCCGGGCGGCGATTTCAAAGTCCACCGGATCATGCGCTGGTGTGACTTTAACCGCCCCCGAACCAAAGGATTTATCAACGATGGAATCGGCAATGATGGGAATCAGACGGTTGGTGAGAGGGAGTTTGACGTGGAGGCCGATAAGTTCCTTGTACCTTTTGTCTTTGGGATTGACGGCGACGGCGGTGTCGCCCAACATGGTTTCGGGCCTTGTGGTGGCGACTAAAATGCAGCCTTTTTCGAAATAATCTACTCCTCCCGAGGCTTTCTTTTTGGAAGTTCTTGGCTTCTTTCTTCTTTCCTGAAGAGGGTAGCGAATGTGCCAGAGGTTCCCTTTTACGTCTTCGTGTTCGACTTCAATATCGGCGAGCGCCGTTTGGCAACGGGGACACCAATTCACCAAGCGCTTTCCCCGATAGAGAAGTTTTCGGTTATAAAGCTCTACAAATGCGTGCCGGACGGCCCGGGAGCAAACTTCATCCATCGTAAAGCGGGTGCGAGTCCAATCCAAAGAGGCCCCCAACCGCTTCAATTGCATCAATATGGTGTCGCCGGATTCCCCCCTCCAAGCCCACATCCTTTCCAGAAATTTCTCGCGGCCGAGGTCCTGCCGGGTCAGGCCTTCTTTTTTGAGAATTTTTTCGACGACATTCTGGGTGGCGATTCCCCCGTGGTCGGTCCCCGGCACCCAAAGGGCCGAAAACCCCTGCATTTTCCGGTAGCGAATGAGAATATCCTGGAGAGTGTTGTTGAGAGCATGGCCCATATGCAGAGAGCCCGTGACATTGGGGGGCGGAATGACGATGGTGTAGGACCTGCCTTCGCCTTGCGGCTGAAAATATCCGGCCTTATCCCAAATCTCATACCAATGAGTTTCCACCAGCTTGGGATCGTAGGTTTTGGCCAGATCTGAGGAAAATGCCCGCGTGGTCGAATTTGCCGTTGTCGGTTTAACTTCGGTCATTGCACTGGATGTTACTAAAGCCGTTATGCCTCTGAAAGAACTCGCCCCGGCAGGCCGACTGGCCTGCCGGGGCGAAATGGTTTTAATCTTTTTCCAAAACTCTCCGGTTTTAGAAATCGCCTCCGCCCATTCCACCGGGCATTCCCGAGGCAACAGAAGCTTTCTTCTCGGGTATGTCCGCCACAAGGACCTCGCAAGTCAATAGAAGGCTGGCGACCGAGGCGGCGTTTTGAAGGGCCGTCCTGACCACCTTGGTGGGGTCGACAATCCCGGATTGAACCAGATCTTCGAATTGACCGGTGGCGGCATTAAACCCGAAGTTCTCGTTTTTCCCGGCCTGCGAACGAATCCGCTCGATAATCACCGCGCCATCAACGCCGGCGTTCTCGGCAATCTGTTTGACCGGCTCTTCAATGGCTTTGCGAAGGATATTGATGCCCGTCTGCTCATCAATATCATTTGATTTCAAGTTATCAAGAGAGGAGGCCGCCCGAAGCAGCGCCACTCCGCCGCCAGTGACAATACCTTCTTCCACTCCCGCGCGCGTGGCATGCATGGCATCTTCGACTTTGAATTTCTTGGTTTTCATCTCGGTTTCGGTGGCAGCGCCGACATTGATAACGGCCACGCCGCCTTTCAGTTTCGCGAGACGCTCCTGGAGTTTTTCCTTGTCGTAATCAGAAGTTGTCTCATCAATTTGCTTTTTGATCTGGGCAATTCTCGCTTCGATATCTTTTTTCTTACCGTCACCGTCAACGATTGTGGTGTTTTCTTTGTCGACGACGATCCTTTTGGCCGAACCCAGCATGGAAAGATCGGCCTTGTCCAATTTAAGGCCCTTTTCCTCGCTGATAACCGAACCACCGGTCAAAACGGCGATATCTTCCAGCATTTCTTTCCTTCTGTCGCCAAATCCCGGAGCTTTGACCGCGATACAGCGCAGCCGCCCCTGGAGCTTGTTCACCACGAGGGTGGCCAAGGCTTCACCTTCCACGTCCTCGGCAATTAGAAGGAAAGGTTTCCCGGTTTGAAGAATCTTCTCCAATAATGGAAGAAGCTCGTTCATCGCGGATATTTTTTTGTCCGTAATGATGATATAGGGACTTTCCAGAATTCCCTCCATCCTTTCCGGATCCGTCACGAAATAAGGAGATATATGGCCGCGGTCAAACTGCATTCCTTCCACCACTTCGAGAGTCGTTTCAGCGGATTTTCCTTCTTCAACGGTAATCACTCCATCTCGTCCCACCTTCAATATGGCTTCGGCAATGAGACTGCCAATCTGCTGGTCATTGGCGGAAACAGTTGCGATTTGGGTGATTTCCTCTTTGGCTTTCTCTTTCTCTTTCTCCAAATTCACAGTCTTGGACATCTTCTTCAGCTGTCCGACGATAACCTCAACCGCTTTGTCAATTCCCCGCTTAATATGGGTGGCGTTGGCACCGGCGGTTATGTTTTTAATTCCTTCTTTAAAGATCGCCTGAGCCAACACACAGGCGGTGGTGGTTCCGTCGCCCGCGGTATCATTGGTTTTGGAAGCCACTTCTCTTACGAGCTGGGCCCCCATATTCTCAAACGGATCTTCCACTTCAATGTCTTTCGCCACTGTGACCCCGTCATTGGTCACCGTCGGCGATCCAAATTTTTTGTCCAAAACAACGTAACGGCCTTTGGGCCCGAGGGTTGCCTTCACCGCGTCGGAAAGTTTGTCGACACCATTTTTCAAGGCCTTCCTTGCCTCTTCCGAATAAATTATTTGCTTCGCCATAAATTGATTCCTCCTATTATTTTTTTAGAATTTTTAGGAAATGATGCCGAGGATATCGTCCTGACCGAGAATGATGTGATCTTCCTCGTCAATTTTTATTTCCGTCCCCGCATATTTCCCGTAAAGGACTTTGTCCCCCACTTTGACGTCCATGGGAAGAACTTTTCCTTCTTCGGTTGTTTTACCTTTCCCCACCGCAATGACTTCCCCCTCCTGGGGTTTTTCCTTCGCCGTGTCCGGAATAATGATTCCGCTTTTCTTGGTGTTCGCCTTTTCGACTGGCTTAATTAAAACCCGGTCTCCAAGAGGCTTAATTTTCACACCGCTCAAAACTGCATCTGTCATAATTGGCACCTCCATAATTTGATTGCTAAATTTAAGACCTTAAAAAAACCATCCGGAGAAAATTAATTCTCGAACGGAGGGTTCAGGGAATTGGCCTTGCAAGTCTTTTAGCTGACACAGATTTTAAAAAGGCAATTCAAAGTTGTCAAGCGAAAAGTTTGAGTGCTAATTTTGTCCGCCTTTGCCCATTTTCCATATGAAAACATTGTCTTCCCTCCATTTGGGATGGACTTTTACGGATAATTCCAGGTAAACAGGCCGTCCGAGTTGTCGTTCAATCCCTTCTCGGGATTTTTCCCCCAACGATTTAATGGCCGACCCCGATTTCCCGATTAAAATCCTCTTTTGTCCCCCTGTCTCGACATAAATAGTGGCGCTGATAAAGTCTTTCTGCCCGGGTCTTTCCTTGAATTCCTCCACGGCCACGAAACTCGCGTGCGGCACCTCTTCTTCAAAAGATTCAAAGATATTCTCACGAATGATCTCGGCGACCAAAAACCTTTCCCAACGATCGGTAATTTGGTCGGTGGGAAAATATGGTGAGGAGAAAGGAACCTTAATGATAAGTTCCTTCTTCAAAGGGGCCAATCCCTCCCGGGTTTTGGCCGAAATGGCATAAACCTTCAAATCAGGACCAAAAATTCCCGAAAGTTCATCGCCAACTTTGGCGATTAGCTGCTTATCTCCAACCAGGTCGATTTTGTTCAAGGCAACAACTACTGGGCGGCCGCTCTTTTTTAATACCTCGGCAAAAGACCGGTCCACCGCGCCGAATTGCCGGGGGTCGACGAGCCACAAAATCAAATCCGCATCCTCACTGACGGCCCTCAGAACAGCTTTTTTCATCCCCGCCTGAAAGGAATCAAAAGGAGTCAGCCAGCCAGGAGTGTCCACGAAAACCAATTGCAGGTTTTCGTCGTTTAAAATTCCCAAAACGTTGTCGAAAGTTGTTTGCGGCTTCGAAGAGACGGCGGAAAGCTTCCAATTCAAAATGGCATTAAGTAAGGTGGATTTTCCGACGTTGGGGAGGCCGACGATGGCGACAAAACCGCTTTTAAAGGAAGAGGAATTCCCCGCCATGGAGAGTTGAATTTTTACCGGACGGGGACAGATTCTTTTTTGAAGGACTCAAAAAAGGAGGAAAAAATCTGTTGCGAGAATGGTTTAAGCCGACTCCAATGGGTATCAGATTCAGCCATAATTTTCCCGGGTTCTTCCCCCGCCCCCCGGACATATTCCCCCCCTTTTGGATTGGTGCACCATTCTTGGATCATGAGGGGGGTCACTTCCGCGTGAAATTGAAACGCATAGGCATGGTTTCCCCATCGAAAACCCTGGCTTTCACACCGGTCGGAACGGAATAAGTGTGTGGCTCCATTGGGTAATTCGAATGTTTCCTCGTGCCAATGAAAAACCTTGAGGGTATCCGGAAGTTGTTTCAAAAGGGGATCCTCTTTCCCCGCAGAAGTTCTATGTACTTGGTGCCAGCCCACTTCTTTTACGCTATTTTTGTACACCTTGGCGTCAAGAGCTTTGGCTATGAGCTGTGCGCCCAAACAAATCCCCAGGAGGGGTTTCCCCTCGGACAGGAGCCGTTCCAATAGCCGGACTTCATCCAATAAATAGGGATAATAATGGGTTTCGTCCACGCCCATGGGCCCCCCCATCAGAATTAATCCCTCCAGGTCGCTGGTGGGGCGGGGAAGGCCGTCGCCCCGGTAGAGATGAATGCACTTGAAGGGCAGGTTCATACGCCAAAGAATTTCGGAAATAAACCCCATTGTTTCACCGGGATGATGGTACACGGCGTAGATCATAAAGTGATTTTACCATTTTAAACGGCGTGGATTTTTTATATCTTCGAGGACAAATCAAGCCTTGATTGGAGGGAAGAGTTGAGCAATCCCGTTGAACTGATCCAGAATCAATACGAAGCGGCCCTGGGCCTCTTAAAGAACATCGATTTTCTGGAGGGGGTCCCTGAAGAAACCCTAAAATCCATCCTTCCCAAAATTCAATATCAGCAATTTCCGAAAAACAGCAAAATATTGTTTCAAGGCGAAATCGCGAATCGTTTATTTATCGTTTGCAAGGGCTCGGTTTTAATTGTCACCAAGGATAAAGGAAAGTCCTTCCCGTTGGCGGAATTAAAACCTCCCCAATACTTTGGAGAAATTTCCCTATTGCGCCCTACTTCGGCCACGGCGACCGCCACCGCGGGAGAAGAAGGGGCCAATGTCCTCATCTTGTCCAATGAAAACTTCCAAAGTTTCCTCGTCCTCAAGATCCCCGATATTAAAGAAAGAATCCAAAAAATCATCGACTCACGCCTCGCCCAAAAAAAACAAGTTAAAGACGCTGAAAATCAAGTGGAGCCAGAGTAAACAATTTCCGGCCGCGGCATCCGCCTGCCTTAGTTTTAGTAGTTGTCAAATAAATAATTAAAAAGAATCTTGAAATCAGCGTGTTTTCCCGATATTTTTATAAAGAATGTCGAGAAAATCTCCCTTTATCGCGGAAATCGCCATTGGATTGGCCATATCAGGCCTTGTGGGGTGGGCATACCTTACGCGGTGGTACCCCATCGAATCCTTCAGCCTGAAGACCTTCGATATTTTTTCTCGAATCAACAAAACCACTCCCAAAATCGGGGAAATCCAAATTGTTGGCATTGATGAGGAATCAGTCAGCCAGTTGGGCCGTTTCCCTTGGCCCCGCCCCATGATCGGCCAATTGGTTGACGAGGTGGCGGCCCGTGGCGCAAAAGTTATTGGACTGAATATCGCTTTCCTTGAGCCGGACCAAAACCTGGGCCTGGAACAACTTTCCAGTCTCACCGAATCCTTCACCAAAATCCTTGGGACCTACAAAAATCAACTTAAAGCCAAAAGAATTTCGGCCTCCGGCCTGAATGAATTTTTAACTCAAATGGAGGAGGCGAAAGAAAGCCTCGATGGGGACACGGCCCTCGCGCAGTCCATCGAGCAAAGCGGAACGCTCGTTGTTCCGATGGAATTTAAACCGGGAGAGCCTTTGGGCGAAAATTTGGAAAAACTCCCCCCCTATATTGAAAGGGAAAAGCTCTCATTGGCTGGACCCGACCAAACATTTCCTTTTGTTCCCTCCGCTGAGGGAGCGAGCCTGCCGATAGAGCCGGTTGGGAAAGTCTCCCTCGCCATCGGCTTCAATAATCTTTTCCGCGACTTAGACGGATCTATCCGGCGGGTTACGCCGGTGATGAGATACGGAAAGGATTTTTATCCTTCCTTTGGAATCCAGGTGGCCCGGGAATACTTGAGTCTCCAGAGAGAAGCCATGAAGTGGAACCCGGAGGAAGGGTTCCAGCTACTGAAGGCCAGGATCCCCATCGATGAAGAAGGCCAGACCCTGGTTAAGTTTTCGCCGGGAGGAACATTTAAATATCATTCCGCCCTGGATGTTTTTACGGGGGCGGTGCCGGAGAACGCCTTTGACAAAAAAATCGTTTTGATCGGAGTGACACTGTCCGGATACGCGGAAGTCTTCGTAACCCCGGGCGGGGAACCCATGACCGGGCTTGAAATTTGGGCCAACCACCTCGAAAACATTTTGAATCAAAATTTCATCATTCGCCCTGATTGGGCTGACAAAGCGGAGTGGCTGGCGATATTCCTCGCCGCCCTTCTGGTCATCCTGGCGCTTCCCCTGTTGCGGGCGCGATTTGCCATACCAATTTCAGCGTTAATTTTGGCCCTTCTGATTGGAGCGAGCCTCTTCCTATTCGTGAAAAAAGGAATGTGGGTGTCCCCCACTTACGGGATTTTCCTCCTGGCCTCGGGTTTCATGGTCTTGGTCGGCAAAAGGTATGTCTTCACCGAGCGCGGCAAAGAAATGGTCGAAGCGGAGGGAGTTGAAACGAACAAGATGCTCGGCCTCTCCTTCCAGGGCCAGGGAATGCTGGATTTGGCGTTTGAAAAATTCCGGAAATGTCCTTTGGACAATCAAATGAAGGATCTCCTTTACAACCTCGGCCTGGACATGGAAAGAAAAAGGCAGTTCGCCAAGGCGGCCGCCGTTTATGAACACATTTCCGGAGTCGATCCGAAGTATAAGGATATCCTGGACAAAATTTCCCTGCTTAAGAAAGCGGGCGAGGGGGCGGTGTTCGGCGGAGTGGGCAAAAAAGGATCGGAAGCGACCGTCGTCGTGGACGGCCTTGGCCAAAATACAACTCTGGGCCGCTACGAAGTCATGAAGGAGCTCGGCCGGGGAGCCATGGGCATCGTTTACCTCGGGCGCGACCCAAAGATAAACCGGCAGGTCGCCATTAAAACTCTCCGGTTTGAAGATGAGGTGTCGGAAGAGCAAATGAAATCCATAAAGGAGAGATTTTTCCGGGAAGCGGAGTCGGCGGGAAATCTGACTCACCCCAATATAATCCGGATTTTCGACGCCGGTGAAGACCAGGACGTGGCCTACATCGCCATGGAACTCCTGGAGGGTCACGACCTCAAGGCGGTCTGCGAGAAAGGAAATCTCCTTCCTATCCCCCGCGTTCTTGAAATTACGGCGACTGTCGCCGGGGCAATCGATTACGCACACAAGCAAGGGGTCGTTCATCGGGATATCAAACCGGCCAATATTATGCTTCTGAAAGATAATACTTTGCGGATTACCGATTTTGGCATCGCCCGAATCCAAACTTCTTCGAAAACAGCCACTGGAGCGGTTCTGGGAACCCCGGCATATATGAGCCCCGAGCAGGTCAACGGACAAAAGGCAGACGGCCGATCGGACATTTATTCCCTGGGAGTTACTCTCTATGAACTGCTCACCGGAGAAAAACCATTTCAGGCCGATACCATCGCCGCCCTCCTTTATAGGATCGCCAACGTCGACCATCCTGACCCTCGGGAATACAATGCCAAAATTCCCGCTTCCGTCGTGGAAGTCCTCAAAAAAGCCTTGGCCAAAAAACCGGAGGAAAGGTATCAGACGGGGGCCGATATGGCTCAGGACCTTCAAAACTGTCTAAAGGAATTTTCAAAAGAGACCCCCAAACCAGCTGATAAAAAAGTTCAGGATATTCCGGTTGAGAAGAAAGGGACTAAAAAACCCGATACGAATCCCAATAATGAATTCCTTTCCGAGCTTCAAGAAACTTTCAATATTAAAAACGAACCTGAAAATCTTAATGAAGGTCACTTAATAATTGAGCCCAATCAATTAAAATCCGAGGAGGTTGCCCGTCCAAAACCGGCCAATAAAATTCCTCCTCCCCCAACCGGGACAAAAGATAATCCTGCTCCCGGGAATATTGAAAAGACTCTCCCGTTAATCGAGAAAACGGAAAAAACCATAATCGAGAGAACAGTTATTGAGCCGCCGCAAAATTTAAAGCCTGAAGATATCCCCACTTTGACCAATATTGAGCACAATTATGATCCGGGAAACGCGAAAAATGACGAAGATGACGATAAACCCTCCAAAAATTTGGAGCTATAGCAGAAATAAATGGGGTGCCCATTGAACATTGCTGGAAAAACTGATGTCGGAAAAAACCGAAAAAATAACGAGGACTATTTTTTGTTTGAGTCGGAATTGGGCCTCATGATCGTGGCCGACGGAATGGGGGGCCACAATTCCGGAGAAGTGGCCAGCAAATTGGCCGCCACCATTTGTTTAGAACAGTTAAAAAAATCCCTCCGCACCGGTCACGTCCCTGTTTTTTTTCACGTTCCCCCCAATCCCAATTTGGATTCCCGGAGTCTTCTTTTGGGCGATTGCGTGAAATTTTCAAATTCCGCGGTATATGAAGCCGCCCAAGGGAATCCGGAACACAAAAATATGGGAACCACTCTAGTGGCGGCACTTTGGCTCGACAATAAAATCGCCGTCGCCCATGTGGGCGACAGCCGCTTATACAGGTTCCGGAATAACGACCTCATTCAATGCACAATGGATCACAGCTTTATTCAGGAACAGCTTAACAAAGGACTCATCAATCCCGAAGAGGCGGAGAAATCTGAAATGCAAAACCTTCTGACCCGTTCCATCGGAATTGAACAGGACGTGACTGTGGATATTTCTGAAATCGACATTCAACCGGGAGATTACATCCTGCTTTGCTCGGACGGCCTCACCAAAATGCTTTCTCATGAGGAAATATGCGCGGTTTTTTCAGAAGAGGAAAATCCCGACCGGATTGTCGACAAACTCATAGGCCTGGCCAACGAACGGGGCGGCCGGGATAATATAACCGCCCTCGTTGCCAAAGTGGAGGGGAACCCCGCCGGTTGGAAATCATTTAAGGACAGATTTAAATTGCTCTTTAAGAAAAAACCGGAGAAAAACTAACATGTTTAAGGTACTTGTGAAATTTAACCAAGCCGTTATCAGGGTCCACGTTATCGAGAAGGAGGAAACCACTTTTGGGCGAAAAGAAGACAACGACATTGTGATTGATAACCCTGCCGTGTCCGGAAAGCACGGCAAAATTGTTAAAAAGGGCGACCATTATGAAGTCGTTGACCTTAACAGCACCAACGGCACATACGTCAACGGCCGGCCGGTCAAAGAAGCCCGGTTGAAAAACAAAGACCAAATTCGGGTGGCCCGCCACATACTGGAAATTTTCTCTGACGAAGATGTTCCCGAACCCGAGCCGGAAAAACCCGTTCCAGAAGAGAACTCCGGAGTTAAATCCCAGGGTTCCCCCACCGACTCACCTTCCCTACCCGAACCGGGACAAAATATTAAATCGATAGCCGGGGTCGGTGAGACGCCCCTGGCTAAAGGTATCTTGCCAGCGGCCTATATCAAGGTTATTGCTGGTCAAGTGGGGGACAAAGACCAAATTAGCCTGGCGGGCCACGTCAACTACATTGGGACATCGGAACAGGCCGCGATAAAAATCAAAGGGTTTTTGGCTCCGAGCCTCGCCGCCGCGATAATGCGAAGGCCAGAAGGGTATTTTCTTAAAGCCGTTAAACCAGGTTACCCCAAGGTGAATGGTTCCGCCATTCAAGATCAAATTCTTCTTGAGACCGGAGCCTTTATTGAAGTCGGGGGAACAAACCTTTTATTCACCATTGAAAACCCGAAAGGGAAGGAAAAGGAATAACCCTAGCTTCATTGACTTGAGACCCATTTCATGGTAATCATATGTCGAATTCAGAAGGAAATTCAGGGGTGAGGAAACCTTGATGATAGACAACTTAAAAAGCTTCATCTCTCATAGATTCACGTTCATGATGGTACCTCACGGACCGGGAAAACCCCGCCAAATCAGTATCCATCTTTCCGTCATAGTTTTATTTCTATTAGCCTGGACCACCATAACTTTTTGGGCTTCCTATCTTTCGGCTCAGCATGTGGATTATTGGCGGGCCAAACTATCCAATCAAGTTCTTCAATTGAAATTAGGCTATCTTGTCAACGAACTTAATCGAACCCGCGGTTTTCTGGATGAAGTGAAACAAATTGAGGCTAATTTGAGACGGATGATCAATCTCAATACCGAAATGACAAACGCCACCAAAGAAGGGGTGAAAAAAGACAAGGACGGAACTGGAGGACCGACTCTGAAGGAACAAAACGATGTTTCCCATCTACTGAGCAATAAATATGTAGAAGCCACTTGGCCCCAGTTATTCAACGAAATTCAACTGCTCAAGAGCGAAACTCAGACCAGAATTTCAAGTTACGAAGAAGTTATAAACTGGCTCAATTATGAAAATAAACTCTTCATGGCCACGCCCCACGGTTGGCCGTGCTGGGGAAGAATTACGTCCGGTTACGGATCAAGAAAAGACCCGCTCATCGGGATACCGGTCTTTCACGCGGGGCTGGACATAGGTGGCCCCATCGGCACGCCCATCAGAGCGACCGCGGACGGCCTGGTCAAGATTTCTAACTGGCACAGCGGTTATGGAAAACTGGTGGTAATCAACCACGATTGCGGATTTTCGACTCGGTACGCTCATAACAGCAAATTAATGGTAAGAGCAGGTGAAAAAGTGACCAGGGGGCAGATCATCGCCCTTCTGGGAGAAACCGGGCACGCCTCCGGGCCCCATTGCCATTACGAAATTTGGAAAAACGGGGTCAGGAAAAACCCCCTCCCCTATATATCGGGAACTCCCGGCAATATCCCGGCCATCGCCAAGGTCCAGCAGCAAGCATTCAGGCTAGGGAAAAAATCTCTGGATAAATCGCTGAAACAGGATAAACTTAAAACAGAAGAAAATCAAAACCTTCAATAAAGGAGAATTTATGTTTTCCCTGAAAGGCTCGGGTTCAAAAATAGAAGCGGTCATCGGCCCTCAAACAGAAATCGAAGGCTCGGTTCGAACCAACGAAGGTATCCGCGTCGATGGAAAAATCAAAGGCGGAGTGAACGCCGAAGCGGTTTTCATCGGAATTGCTGGCGCCGTGTTCGGGGACATCACCGCCAACAAAGTTGTCGTCGGAGGAAAAGTGAAAGGCAATGTTGCCGCCAGCGACACCCTGGAGCTCCTCTCCACCGGGCAAATAATGGGAGATATTAAAACCAGCAAGCTTATTATCGCGGACGGCGCGGCCTTTGAAGGGAACTGCCAGATGTTAAGGCCGGAAGGCCAGGTCATCGAGCTGAATTCCGACGCCGGAAATTCCGTCAACGATAAAAAGCACCTCAAAGTCGTCGGCGATAAAAGATAGTCGTCATTCGCGCTGGAAATTCCCATCCTTATTCCAATCCCGCATTAATTTTGTAATCTTTCGCCCGTGTTTAAATTCCTGAGAAAACACCAAAAACTCGTATTTATTTGTCTGGGACTGGTCGTGGTCGCCTTGCCTTTTTTTGGAGTGGGAGGAATGGCTATATTTTCGCCCAAGGACGCGGTAGCCAAGGTTAACGGTAAAAAAATTACCCAGCGGCAATATGACCAAATTTACCAGAACATCGTCCGCCAAAAGGAAGATTTAAATCCCGAACAAAAGAAACAACTCGAAGTTGAAGCCCTGCAGGAACTTGTCCGGCAGGAAGTGATGTACCAAGAAGCGCAGAAATACGGGATAGTCGTTCCTGACCAGGAAATCCTCCTCCAAATCGTCAATACTCCCGCTTTCCAAAAAAACGGCCGGTTCGATCCGCAAGTTTACAGTCAAACGGTGTTCCAGGTATTCCACATGACCCTGGAAGAGTTCGAAGAAATGAGACGGAAGGAAATCGCCGGAGTGAAGATAAACCAGCTGATTTATAGCGCCGTCCACATCGGCGATGAAATGGTTCAAGCGGGACTGGCCAACAGAATCAATATCGAAACCGATTCGAAAAAGAGAAAGGAGATGAGGGAAAACCCCGAAATTTTTCGGGAGGAACTTAGGCAAAAAGAAATGTCGAAAGTCTTTAATGACTGGCTGGCTCAGCTGAATCGAAACTTAAGGGTCGAAATAATTTCGAGCGCTCTTAAAGCGAGGCTCTCCGGCCGGTAAAAGGTTTCAGGAGCTTTCTCACCACCCGCATCGGCAATCCCACCACGTTATCGTAATCCCCGATTATTTGCTCAATGAACGGATCGTCTTTTTGCTGAACGGCGTAGGCGCCCGCCTTGTCCAAATGATGGCGGATGGCCCAATCAATATCCGCTGCGGCAAGAACTCTCATTTTGACGCGAGAGACGCTCACCCCTGACTTCCGGGACCTGCCCCCATCCCACACCAGGGCGACCCCGGTAAAAACCCTCTGCCACCGGCCCGACTGCCGGCGCAGGATTTCTTCCGCATCCCGCTCCGATTTAGGTTTCCCAATTATTTTCCCACCAACATACACTACTGTATCCGCTCCAAGCACCAGTGAGCCGGGATGTTTTCTGGAAACTGAAACCGCTTTCTTCAAAGCCAGAAACTTTACTAACGAGGAGGGCCTGAGCCAGGAATGGGTTTCCTTAACATCGCTGGGGACAATTTTAAATTCGATCCCGGCTTTTTTCATTAAATGCCGCCGCCGGGGCGAGAGTGAAGCCAAAATTAAGGGCAATTTAAGTTGCATCTTCATCGCTTCCGGGTTTCGGCCGAGATCCAATCAAGGTAGTGTTTGTGTCCCGCGACAATTGGAAGGAAAATAATTTCCGGAACGGCGTAAGGGTGAATTTTTCGGATCAGTTGAATCAACTTTCTGAGGAGGGGCTTTTTCGTTTTGACGATAAGAAGGGATTCAGACGCCACCTCCCTTTTCCCTTTCCACCAATAAACTGATTGGACAGCGGGAACTATATTGACGCAGGCGGCCAGCCTTTTCGCGATTATTTCCCTCGCGATTTTTTTCGCCGCTGGGTTCTTCGGGCAAGAAATAAATCCAACACAATATAAAGACATTTTCGACTCCTTAAAGTCTAGGAGTGGCGAAGCCAAAGGGGAAAAGCCTCAACTGGAATGGCTTTTCCCCTTTGGCTTCGCCACTTCCCAGCGTTTGCCAAATTCACACATTTTTTTTAAGGGACAGGAAGGGCAATCGGGCACTTTTTTGCAAATTTTTTTTCCCAATTCAACTAAAAGTGCGTGGTATTCTCCAAACAAGTCGGGCGATTTGGGAAGGGAATACATGAATACCCTTTGAATTCGGTCATAAGAATCCTTCCCGGTGATGACCCCCCACCTGGAGGCAATCCGACGGGTATATGCGTCCACGACAAAAACCGGTTTTCCTGCGGCGTAAAGTATCATGGAATCCGCTGTCTCAGGGCCCACGCCATTTAAGGAAAGGAGTTTCCGCCGCAATTCGGGCACTGTCCCCGCAAGATAATTTTCAATGCTCCCCTCCGTCTCCGCAAAGAGGGTGGATAAAAACGTTTTCACTCGCCGCGCTTTCTGGCGGAAATAACCGGACGATTTTAAATATTTTTCCATTCGCCGGGGTGGAACATCCTGGAGCGCCCGAACGCTCAACAAACCGCGCTCGCTTAAACCCCTTAAAACCTTAACCACATTCCCCCAATTTGTGTTTTGCGTGAGGATCGCTCCGAGGCAAATCTCCACCATATCCTTCTCGGAGAGGCCCTGAACCGACCGTCTGGGATAGTATTTGGGGACTGTTGAACCCACTGGAGTTGTGGGCCACCAACCTTGCGGCCCGAATTTATCCAGCAAAATTTTATAAATTTTAAAAATCATGGATCGGGGAAGGATTATTTTAAAAGAGTAGCGAGAACGGCTTTCTGGACGTGAAGCCGGTTTTCGGCCTGATCAAAAACAACGGAATGTTGTCCTTCGAGAAGCTCTTCGGTGATTTCTTCGCCCCGATGAGCCGGCAGGCAATGCATGACCAAGGCATTCGGAGAAGCCAAGGAATAAATATGGGAATTGACCTGATAAGGGGTGAAGATTAATTTCCGGTTTTGGCTTTCGGACTCCTGTCCCATCGACGTCCAAACATCCGTGTAAAGAGCTTCCGCCCCGCGGGAAGTTTGTTCTGGATCGGTGGACACATCTACTTTTCCTTTCCCACTTTTTAGAAAGGAATGGGCTTTTTCAATGTATTCGGGAAGCGGCGCATATCCTTTGGGACACGCCAATTTCAATTTCATTCCCAGAATGGCGGCGGCCAGCATCCAGGAATGGGCCATATTGTTTCCATCGCCCAAATAAGAAATTTTGAAACCTGCCAACTCCTGGGGATGTTTCATTTCGCGGTGTTCCATGATGGTCAGAAGGTCGGCCAGGACCTGGCAGGGATGTTCCTTGTCAGTAAGACCGTTGATAATGGGAATGTCAGCGAATCCCGCCATCTCGATCACGTCTTCATGCCTGTTCGCCCGGATGACGATGGCATCCAAATACCTCGCTAAAACTCGGCCCGTGTCCCGGGGAGATTCTCCACGCTTGATCTGAAGAATGTCGGAATTAAGCAAAAGGGCCTGCCCCCCGAGTTGCGCAATACCAACGGCAAATGACACCGAGGTCCGGGTGGAAGGCTTCTGAAAAATCAATCCGACGGCCCGGTCATGGAGAATCCTGGAAAATTTCCGCTTTTTAAGGCTCTTCGCCAAAATCAAAATTTTCCAGATGTCATCACGGGATAAATCCGCAATGGAAATTAAATCCTTCTTTTTAATCTTTGCGGTGGGCACTATTAACTCCCCCAGTGGGGCGTAAAAGACTGTCCTTCGGTGACGAGCGGACGCTGGTCGGTCCCGTCCGCGGACATTATAAAGAGCTCGATTTTCCCCCGGCGGGAACTCGTGAAAATAATAAACCGGCCGTCCGGAGACCAGGCCGGATTTTCATTATCCCCCTGGCCCCAAGTGAGGCGGCGCTCAATTCCGGTCAAAACCTCGATGGAATAAATATCAAAATGATTATTCCCCTCCGCCTTAACATAGGCGAGGATTTGCCCGTCCGGAGACCAGGCAGCGGAATCGCAGTGGCCGACTGAGGTGATCCGCCTTAAACCCGTCCCGTCCATATTCATGATGTATATCTGGGGAAATCCCGGTTGATCGGAGGTAAAGGCGAGTTGGGAGCCGTCGGGGGAGATGGCGGGGGCGGTATCGGCGCCGGGGTTCCTGGTCAGCCTGCTTTTCACGACTCCGTTTAAATCAATCAGATAAATGTTGGGGGACTCATCGATTGAAAGCGTGACGGCCAGCTCCTCTCCGCTCGGGGCCCAAGACGGAGATACATTCAGCCCTGCTTTGGCCGAAATCCGGCGGCGGCCCGTTCCATCGATATTGATCAGAAACAAATCGGGGTTTCCGCTCCGGTAAGATGTAAAAATTATTTTTGAACCATCCCGCGAGATGCGGGGCAAAATCACAATGGAATTATCATTCGTCAAGCGGCACATGTTTTTTCCGTTGTAATCGGCAACGTACAGCTCTTTCCGTCCCGTGAAATCGTTAACGAAAGCAATCTGGCGAGTAAATATTCCCTGCTGGCCGGTGAAATATTTCACGATTTCATTCGAAATTTCATGAGCGAGCCTGGGCAAGTTGTAATAATCGCCCTTTTTGGACACATCCAAGACTTCCTTTGCGGTGTTTACGTCAATTAGCCGGGCCGATAGGGAAAGCTTATCCCCGGATTTTACCTGGGCTACTCCCGTCAAAACGACATCCGATCCAATCTTCGCCCATTGAACGGCATCGGGACCCTTTTTCACCACAGGTCCATCCAATACAAGGTTGAACAGTTTCGAAAAATCCAAATCGTCTTTGACCACCTGCCTGAATTTTGAACCTGCGTCATCCGGCGTCTCACGGCCTTCCACAAAAAAAGCGGAGATCCCCAGATTAAAGCGTTCGGCGGTGCGCTCAATTTGAACTTGAACGGGCCCCGCCGCAATAAGCGGGGAAATAAAAAGGCCAATGGCGATAAGAGTTGAAAGGAATTTTGCTTTCTTCACTGTGGTGAGGCGCTTTGGAGATAATTAAGCCTTTCCTGAGACAAAGTGGCTTCGGATTTATACGGATAGGTTTGAATAATTTTTTGATAAATAGCCTTGGCGCCGACTTGGTCCCCGGTTTCTTCCAGGGCTTTCGCTTTGCGCAATAACGCAGTGGGAACAAGGGAATCGTCTGGATTATCCTTTATCAACCCGTCATAACCAGCAAGGGCTTTGGCCCATTCCTTTTGCTTTCCGTACGCGTCGGCAATCTTTAATTTCGCTTCGGAAGCCCGTTCGCCTTTCGGATACTGCTTCAAATAATTTTCAAAACCCTGAATGGCCTGGTTTAATCTTCCCCGGGCGAAATCGGCGTCAGCCAAATTGAACAAAGTGCTGGGTAGGGGGGGACCCACGAATTTTGAACCCGAGAGAAGCTCAGTTTGAGAGTCAAGGCGCGCGGTAAGGGAAGATTCCAGGTCGTCCAGCCGCCCGGCCAATTTGGAGTTACGCTCACGCTCCTCTTTTAAATCAGCCTGCAAAGCGCCGATGTTCTGGTTAAGATCTTTAATTTCCTGGGATAAATCGGCTTGATTGACCTGAACATTTTCAGTTTCGGCTTTAACCGAACCGATTTTGGTGTCAATCCGCTTTTCTATATTGTAAATGCCGGTCTGAAGCCCACGGATGTCCTCGCGGGTTACACACCCGGCCCCAAGAAAAATAAACAAAACGCCAAAAGAAAAAAGAATTTTTTCCTTCATGGTCACTTTAATTCAGATTCCTTCAGCGAAATATTTTCTTTATTCCGGACCTTCGTCACGCCCCGGCGATTGCGGGCCCAGCAATCCTCCGCTGGTTCGACGCAAAGCGGCCGCTCCTCCCCATAGGAAATGGTTTCCAACCGTTTTTTCGGAATCCCCGCTTTCCGGTAAAAATCCAGAACGGAATTGGCGCGCTTTTGGCCCAAAGCGACGTTATACTCGATGGTGCCGCGATCGTCGCAATGGCCTTCCACGCGAATAGTGACGCTGTCGGGTAACTTTTTCAATATTGCCACGTTATTTTTTAAGACATCTCTTGCCGCGGGATTCAATGACGCCATATCGAAATCGAAATGGACCATCTCCAAGGCTGGAATTTCCGTCCAATCCTGGGTGATCTCAATTTTTTTCTCTTCGGCAGGCTGGGCCTGTTCCTCTTTCTTTTCCTCAACAGGGGGTTTTTCTATCGCCAGCTTTTTCTTGGGTGGACATCCGGTTAGAAGAGCCAACCCGGCCAAAAGGGATACCATAATTACCGCTTCATTTTTAAACTTCATGACAGATTCCTCCTAAAAATTTTCGATTCAAGTCTGCATTATAGCCAAATTATTTCTCAGTTTGAGGAGAGGTTTCAAATGCTGTCCGGTGTAAGATTTTTCGGTTCGGGCGATTGTTTCGGGAGACCCTTCCGCCACTATTTCCCCCCCCCTATCTCCTCCCTCAGGCCCCAAATCAATTATCCAGTCGGCGGTGAGTATTACATCCAAATTATGCTCAATAATGACGACCGTATTGCCGTTATTCACCAAGCGGTGTAACACCTGGAGCAGTTTTTCAATGTCGGCCAGGTGCAATCCCGTGGTGGGTTCATCCAAAATGTACAAAGTCCTTCCTGTGGCCCGGCGGGAAAGCTCAGTGGCCAGTTTCACGCGCTGGGCTTCTCCACCTGATAAAGTGGTGGCGGGTTGCCCGAGATGCATATAACCAAGTCCCACGTCGTTTAAGGTCTGAAGAATTCTCGAAACCTGCGGAATAGCGCTGAAAAAATCAAGGCCCTCCTCAATCGTCATGTTCAAAACGTCGGCAATGGCTTTCCCCTTGAATTTGACCGCCAGGGTTTCTTCGTTGAACCGGGATCCCTTGCAAACATCGCAGGTGACATAAACGTCGGGAAGGAACTGCATCGATATTTTTAGGGTGCCGTCCCCTTCACAATTTTCGCAGCGTCCCCCTTTCACGTTAAAAGAAAATCTTCCGGGGCCGTAACCCCGGCGCTTTGCTTCCGGAACCTGGGCGAAAATCTCGCGGATGGGGCCAAGGGCCCCTGTGTAGGTCGCCGGATTTGAGCGGGGAGTCCGGCCAATCGGATCCTGATCCATTACGATGACTTTGTCCAGGTTCTCCATCCCCGTAATTTTCTTGTGCCGGCCGGGCTCATCTTTCGATCCGAATAACTTCCGGGAAAGCCCTTTGAACAAAATCTCATGGACTAAAGTGGACTTCCCCGATCCGGAAACTCCCGTCACTCCGATGAAAAGCCCGAGAGGAAGTTTTACGTCGATATTTTTCAAATTGAATTGAGCCGCCCCGAACACGGTGAGCCAGGATTTTCCGGGCGCCCTCCGCACCTTCGGCATCCGGATATGCCTTACCCCTTTGAGATACTGTCCCGTTAAGGATTTCTCATTGGCGATGATATCCGCCGGAGTCCCGGTGGCCACGATTTCACCGCCATGAATGCCGGCGCCAGGCCCAAGGTCAATAATCCAGTCGGCCATGCGAATGGTGTCTTCATCGTGCTCCACAACAATCAAAGTGTTGCCCAAATCCCGGAGCTGCTTTAGAGTCTCAAGAAGCCGCGCATTGTCCCGCGGATGGAGCCCGATAGTCGGCTCATCCAGAACGTACATGACTCCCACCAATCCCGCCCCGATTTGAGTGGCCAGGTGAATTCTCTGCGCCTCACCTCCGGCCAGCGTCCCCGATTCGCGGTCCAACGTCACGTAATCAAGACCCACCCGGATAAGAAATTGAAGCCGCCCCTTAATTTCCTGAAGAACCTGCTTGGTGATGGTTTTCTCCCGTTCGGAAAGGGCCAGATCCCGGAAGAATTTCTCCACGGAGCTAACATCCTGCGCGCATAACTGGGAAATGGACATCCCCTTTAACTTGACGGCCAGGGCCTCCGGTTTTAAGCGGGCCCCGCGGCAAGCCGGGCATTGTTTTTCCGACATAAAACGGTTCTGGATCTCTTCTTTCACGAATTCCGACTCTGTTTCACGAAAACGCCGCTCCAAATTTCTGATGACACCTTCGAAATCCCCCTCTCCGTAAAGAAGGATTTTTTTATGAGGTTTGCTCAAGCCCGACCAAGGAACATTGCGGGGAATATCGTTCCGCTCAGTCACGCCCGTCAATATTTCATCGTAGTAGGAGGCCCATCCTTTTTTCCAGCGGTTGGTGCGGGTCGTGACGGGATCTGACCAAGCCGAAATCGTCCCTTCCTCAATAGATTTTCCGGAGTCGGGGACCACCAGGGACTCCGCCACTTTCACCTGCGATCCCAGTCCGTCGCATTCGGGGCAGGCCCCGTAAGGACTATTGAAGGAAAATAAACGGGGCTCAATTTCCGGCAATGACAACCCGCATTCGGGGCAGGAATGGTATTCGCTATAAAGCTGCGCTTTGCCGCCCCCTTCCTCGACGAGGACCAAGCCCCTCCCTTCCTTTAAAGCGGTCTCGATAGAATCAGCCAGCCGCTCCCGGTTGGAAGGATTTATTTCCAGGCGATCCACCATTAGCTCCAGATCGTGCTTTTTATATCGATCCAATTTGATTTTGTCTTCCAGACGATAAATCTTCCCGTCCACTCTTACTCGCACGAAACCTTTTTGGGCATATCTTTTAAACAATTCGACATATGTCCCTATTCTTCCCCGCACCAAGGGCGAGAGAATGGTGATTTGGGTTTTTTCCGGCCGGGACGCGACGCCCTTAATAATTTCCTGTGCCGATTGGGGCCGGATCTCTTTTCCGCAATTGGGGCAGTGCGGGACACCGATACGGGCAAAAAGGAGCCTCAGGTAATCGTAAATTTCAGTCACGGTTCCGACGGTGGACCGGGGATTATGGCTGGGGGCGCGCTGTTCAATCGCGATGGCGGGGGATAATCCCTCAATGACATCCACGTCAGGTTTATCCATTAACTCCAAAAACTGACGGGCATAGGCGGAGAGGGATTCAACATACCGCCTCTGCCCCTCGGCATAAAGAGTGTCAAATGCCAAGGAAGATTTCCCCGAGCCGGAAAGCCCGGTGATAACCACCAATTTATTGCGCGGAATGGCCAGGGTGAGATTTTTTAGATTGTGGGTGCGGGCGCCCCGCAGAACGATTTTGTCTTCCATAAACGATATATTCAGATTTTTTCGAAGGCGACGAGAGGAACCCGGTTGGGAATGGGGTTTCTCTTTATCACCGATGCTTTCCGCCAGAGTTTATCGTCTCGATCAGGATAATCCCGGTTATTGTGCAAGCCGCGACTTTCCTGGCGGGCGAGGGCGGAGCGAACCACCAACTCTCCAGTCAAGGCGATGTTCCGGAGTTCCAGCAATTTCGCGTCAATAATAAAGTCCCAATAATATTCATGTATTTCCTGGCTCAAAAGTTCCAAACGCCTCAGGGCCCGAAGGAGCCTTTTGTCGGTCCGCTCAATTCCAACGTAATTCCACATGGCCCGGCGAACCTCACCCCAGTTTTGTTTGATGACAACCTGCTCATCCGGGTCCCGGGCCGATCCGGGGTTCCAGGCCGCGATTTTGGGATAGACGTGAGTTTTATTAGCCAACTTTCCCACCATCTCCGCGACACGGTGGGAAAAGACCAAACATTCCAAAAGTGAGTTAGAGGCGAGGCGATTGGCTCCATGAAGCCCCGTACAAGCCACCTCTCCCACCGCAAACAATCTTTCCAGGCTCGTCCTTCCCCATTCATCCACCTTTACTCCTCCGCAAAAATAGTGGGCGGCGGGGACCACCGGAATGGGATCCTTCGTGATATCAATCCCAAATTCGAGACATTTGTGGTAAATAACCGGGAATCTTTTTTTCAAAAATTCCGCTTCCCGGTGGTGAATATCCAGGTAAACACAATCGTCTCCCCCTCTTTTCAGTTCGGTGTCAATGGCCCGGGCCACCACGTCCCGCGGGGCCAGCTCTTTTTTCGGGTGGTAGCGGGCCATAAATTTCTCCCCGCTTTTAAGACGCAATATCCCGCCCTCCCCCCGCAAAGCTTCACTGATCAGAAATGACTTGGCGGATGGGTAGAACAGACAGGTGGGATGAAATTGGACAAATTCAAGATTGCTTAAAGCGACTCCCGCGCGAAAAGCCATGGCCATTCCGTCCCCGGTGGCCACCTCCGGGTTGGAGGTAAAAAGATAAGTCATTCCCGCCCCGCCAGTGGCCAAAATGGTTACCTTAGCCAGGATGGCGTTAATCTGCCCGGTTTTTTTATTCAAAACATAGGCGCCCAAACAATTACGGCCTCGTCCAACCGCGCCAGCCCCGGAGGAAATAAGATTGACGGCAAAATGATCTTCCAATATCTGGATATTTTGGGACTTTTTAACTTGTTGAATGAGAACTCGATGGATGGCGTCCCCGGTGCGATCGGCCACGTGAAGGATTCTCCGGAATGAATGTCCCCCTTCCAATCCCAAATCGAAGGTTTCAGGCACATCTCCCAATTTATTCCGGAGCGAAAATTGAACCCCCATGGCGATGAGCTCCTGAACCCTGGCCGGCCCCTCATTGACGACCAGTTGGACAATTTTTTCATCGCAAAGTCCGGCGCCGGCCTTTATGGTGTCGTCGATGTGGTTTTCGAAGGAATCATCCGGATGGCTGACGCAGGCCACCCCTCCTTGGGCGTATCCCGTGGCGCCATCCTGCAGGCGGCCTTTTGTCGCCAAAATGACCCGGCCGCTCCCCTCCAGTTTGAGGGCCGTATTTAGACCCGCCAAGCCAGACCCAATAATAAGGAAGTCTGTCTGAATATGTTTTGGCTTATTCATGATTCCAAGGAAGGATATTTACTTTCTCTTTAACTGAGTTAAATCCTGAAAAACAATTCCGGCTCCGAGGACCTTTCCCGACCCCTCCCGGATAAGGAAGGTGCTGTAGCCAATCAACATGCTGGAACCGTCGGTTTTCTGCAGATCAATTTCCTGACGGGAAACCGGAGTCTCATGTTTTTGGGTCACGTCCAAAATGGCGCTAAAAGCGGGATATTGGGGCAGGGCTGTCAGCAAGGGTTTCCCGACCACGTCGGGTTCAGCGACCGTTAAAATTCGGCTGGCCGCGGTATTGCACCTGGTGACCACGCCTTTTTCATCAGTTGATATAAATCCGCCGGACAAGCTGTCAATGACACTATTGGTATAGGCCAAAAGATCCTGGGTTCGTTTAAAAAGGAAACAGTTTTCAAGGGCCACGCCGACTTGGTTGCAAAATATCTGGAGGAAAACCTGATCGGCCTCCTTGAAAAATCCATCCATCCGATTCACCAATTCAACGACGGCGATGACCCTGTCCTGACGGATTATCGGAACACAGAGAATAGTGCGGGTCCGAATTCCGGTAATAATGTCGACCGCCCGATTAAAACGCTCATCCTCAGGCGCATTTTCCACGTTGGCGCCTTTGCGATTGGTCGCCACCCAGCCGGAAACGCCCGATTTCATCTTAAAGGGAATTTCGCGCAGAAGATTTAGCGAAACTCCTTTGGACGCTTCAGGAATCAATTCTCCCACATCCTCATGAACGGTGAAAAACGTTCCTCCTTGGGCTTTTAAAATGTCGCAGCACCGGTTAAGAACAAACATGAAGAGATGGTTCAAATCATGGATGTGATGAAGATCCGCCAATGCGTCCAAAAGGGCATTGGAATGATATAGACCAAGTTGATTGGGCATCTTAAAAGTTCTCCTATTGGGTGGGCATCACAAAATCGAAAATCTGACCTTGAGCGACTTGCGATTGCTCTCGCGTGACCAGGTTTTTAACGGAATAATATTTCGCCTTTATTTCGTCCTCGCCGATAAGAATAGCCCATTTTGCGCCGATTTCAGCAGCGGAACTCAACTGATTTTTAAGTTTCTTCTTATAGGATTGCACCGGCGGCACGGCCAATCCCTTGTGCCGGAGCATTTGAGCCAAATCAAACGCCAGCTTCACGGCCTCTTCAGTCATAGGAATCACGCAGCAAGTGTCAATTAAGGATTTCTCAACCCCTGTTTTTTCCCGATTAAGAAAATGGGCCTCCACTACCCTATCCATGCCCAGGGCAAAACCGACCGCCGGCGTAGGCGGTCCGCCCAAAAACTCAACCAGGTTGTCGTACCGCCCGCCGGCCGCGACGGCATTTTGCGCGCCTAGAACCGGCGAGACTATTTCAAAAACCGTGCCGGTGTAATAATCCAAACCCCGCACCAATTTGGGATTCTCCTCAAATTTAAAACCGCTATTCTCCAATAACCCGGTAAACCGCCGAAATTTATCGGCGCAATCAGCGCAAAGAAATTGTTTCATTTGCGGAGCGTCTTGGAGCTTCGGCCCATCCTCTTTGGAATCCAGGACTCTTAATGGGTTAAGCTTCATTCTTTTGAGGGATTCCTCGCTCAACAATTTTTCCTTTCCCTTCAAATATTGAAGGAGGGCTTCTTTGTATTTGGGCCGACAATTATTGCAGCCGAGAGAATTAATTTGAACGGTGAAATCCCCGATTCCAAACTCGGACAGAATTCTGGAAACAATGAATACCGTGTCCGCATCTGCGGTGGCTTCCGGATCTCCGAAATATTCGGCGCCTATTTGCCAAAATTGGCGATACCGCCCGGCCTGGGGCCTTTCGGCTCGGAACATGGGACCGGAATAAAACAATCGGTGATAAGAACCTTTGAGATAAAGTTTGTTTTCCAGAAAATACCGGACCACCCCCGCGGTTCCTTCCGGCCTTAAACTAAATTCCCTCTCACCCCGGTCCAGAAAGGAGAACATCTCTTTTTCGACAACGTCCGAAGTTTCCCCCAATGATCTTTTAAAAAGTTCGCTCGATTCAAAGACGGGAGTCCTAACTTCGGAATATTTATGTAATTGAAAAACTTTCCGGGAAACCTCCTCAAGACGGACGAATGCGGCCGCTTCCTCTCCCGCCAAATCCCGGGTTCCCCTGGGAACTGATATGGAGGATGAGGCCATTAGAATATCCATCCTTTTAATTTTTCCTTGTCGGTAATGATTATATTCCCATCGAAAAAGGAAATGCAGCCAATCCGCCGGAAACGCGACAAAACCCGGCTTATCACCTCCCTCGCCGTTCCGGCCATTTCAGCGAGTTCTTTATGAGAAAGATCCATTTCAATCCGGACACCATCGTCGGAATTCTTTCCGTAACGCTCGGCCAAATCGAGGAGGATTTGGGCAATCCGGCCCAAAACGTTATTGAAAGAAAGCCCTTCAATCTCTTTATTGGCGCGCCGCAACCGGCTCGACAGGGTCCTCATCAACGCCAAGGCCATCTCCGGACGGGACAATAGAAGCTTTCGAAAATCTTCTCTTTTCAACGTTATCAGGACCGAATCAGTCAGCGCTGAAGCCGACGCAGACCGGACTTCTTCGTCAATCAGAGACATTTCACCGAAAAAATCTCCCGGCTCAAGATACGCAAAAGTTTTGGAGCGCCCTTGCTGGGAAGTTCCATAGATCTTAATCCGGCCGGACATCACAACGTACAATGTTCCCCCCGGCTGGGATTCCTCAAATATTTTCTCAGCCCGCTGATACTTAACCAGCTGGCACATTTGCGCCAAGCGCATTAAATCGGGGCTGGAAAAACCGTTCAGGATTTCAACGCCGCGCAGGAAACTAGCGAGCTGGGTTACGTCAACAGATTTGAAATTTTTAGGGCTCGGCTTCATCGAATTTGGTGCGGGAAGTATATCAACTTTAGGTGCCGTTGTTCACACTTCACACTTTTCGCCTCCCCATCTCGACCTTGGCCGGCCATTTGGAAAAAGTGTGAAGTGTGAACAACGGCACCTTTTTCTTCGAGAGTGTTGACTGGGCAGAGAGTTTCGGTTAACCTCATGAAAAGATGACGGCTAACTTAAATTGGATCCGATTTTTGCGAAAAATATGGATCTTCTCGACGTTTTCGGAAGATCAGCTGGCCCACTTGGCCTCGAAGCTAAAGCAAATTTCCATTCCGAAAGGCGCGCAACTTATTAAAGCCGGGGACCCGGGAAGCGCCCTTTACATCATATCTTCCGGTTCGATGCGCGCCATCCCGCAAATTAACAACAAGCACGTTCCTTCCGGCCTTGAATTAAATCCCATTCATTTGGACCGGGGAAGCGCCATGGGGGAGTTGGCCCTATTGGCGGGAGAACCGTTTTCTTTCACGGCGACGGCCGAATCAACGGTTGAGCTCCTCGTTTTGGAAAAATCCGATTTCGATCAGGTAATTCAAAAAAATCCCGTCATGGGAGTCCACTTATCCCGAATTCTTTCCAGCCGCCTCGCCTTTATGAACAAAAACATTCCCTTGGAGAGGCCTTCAAAATTTTTCTCCATCCTGACCGCCATCCCCTCCGTTGACCAAGTCATTTTGGCCGCCAACCTTGGGATCGCCTTGGCGGAGCAGACTCGAAAAAGGGTTTTGCTATTTTTCGTCGGTGGCGGTTACGAGTCTTTGGCCAAATGCCTGGACTTTAGTCCCGCCGATTTAAAAAAATATTCCCGGGCTGAGAACCCCCTTCTTGACCCCGCGCGGTTCGACACCCTGTCTTTCGTCCATGCCTCGGGACTCGAAATCGTTTGCGTAGATGAAAAAAGCTTCACCGAAAAGGCGAAAGATTTTCCCAGCCTTTTTGCCCAAACAATAAAAGACAAGTTTGATTTTTGCCTCCTCATTCTGCCGCCGAGTCTCAATGAAACGATTGTTTCCATCCTCGGTGAAACCGACCGCTGCCTGGTCATAACGGGCGCCCAATCAAACCCCCTCCACCTTCAGGTTTGCGCTCAACTGGCCCAAAGAATTTCTCCCAAAAATATGGAAAAAATTTGGCTTTCCACCTCTTCTCATCCCTTCCCCAGTCATTTCTTTCCCGACATCAAATTGCCCTGGGACATCGAATGGGGACAAAGATTCATGAAAACAGGTACGCCCTGGCTTCCCCCTGACGCCCACACCGGCCACAAGATGATGGCGCGGCTGGCTCGAAATTTGGGAGGTTTGCTGGTGGGCTTTGCCATGGGATCGGGCGCGGCTTTCGGTTACGCCTTGATCGGAATGCTGAGAGTGATGGAACGAGAAGGGATTTATCCCGACGTCATTGCCGGGACATCGATGGGCGCTCTCATCGGCGCCCTTTATGCCGCCGAAATGCCGATTGATCAAATTGAGAAAATCGCCGAACAAATGTCCAAAAGACAGGTTTGGAAACTCCTGGACTTCGCTTTCTCAGGATCGGGCCTGTTCCGCGGCTCCAATATTCTGAATTTCCTGCGCTCGCATCTGGGGGATAAGACATTCGCCGATCTTTCGCTCCCGTTTGCGTGTGTGGCCACGGATATTGAGACCGGTAAGGAAATCGATATCACTGATGGCAACGTGGCTGAAGCTGTCCGGGCGAGCATTTCCCTTCCTTTTTTCTTCCAACCCCATTACATGAACGGGCGCTATCTGGTGGACGGGGGCCTCGTCAACCCGGTTCCCACCTCCGTCATAATCAACCTGGGAGCCAATATTCTGATCTCGGCAAACCTAACTGCGCCGACAGTGGAAAGGCGCCTGCCGAAATTGGGGTGGCTTAAAAAGCTGTCCTCGATTTTACGCGCGCCCAGTTTTTCGGAAATAATCCTTAAAACAATGTACACCATGCAATATGAAATCGCGGTCTCCCAGGCCGAAATCGCGCACGTCGTGCTCCAGCCGCACGCCACCAATTATTTGTGGTGGGATTTAGATAAAGCGGGACAGGTGATCAAACTGGGAGAAATCTGCACCGAGGAAAGCCTTCGGAAAATCAAATCCTATTTACCATTCTTTTCCAATTCCTGTCAATTTCCATTGCATAATCCGGGGCCTAAAATCGACCGCCGCCAATAACTAGTTTTTTAATCCTTATCGTCGGTAAACCATCCGAAACCGGAACTCCCTGCCCCTCTTTGCCACAGGTCCCTATCGACCATCCGAGATCCGATCCAACCATGTCTATGGATTTAAGGACCTCCAAACCGTTCCCAAGGAGAGAGGCCTTCCGCACCAAAGTCTTTCGCCCGGCATTGATTTCGTACCCCTCTTCCACGTCGAAGACAAAATCACCGTTCGCCGTGTTGACCTGCCCACCGCCCATTTTGGTCACCAGGAACCCCTTCCGCAGAGACTTAAGAATTGCTTCGGGATTATCCTTTCCCGGCGCCACAAAGGTATTGGACATTCTCGGAATCGGCCGGTGGGAAAAAGATTCCCGCCGCCCGTGTCCGTTCGATTTGAGTTTCATTTGGAGAGCCGCTTTCCGGTCCAGCATATAATCCTTAAGTATCCCGTTTTCGATAAGGATGGATTTTTGGGCGGGAATTCCCTCGTCGTCAAAAAAATAGCTTCCCCGGGCCCCCTGAAGGGTGGGGTCATCCAACACGGTCACCTTTTCGCTGGCCACTATCTTCCCGATTTTCCCGGCAAAAGCGGGAGATGTTCCTTGCAGCACGTGATCCGCTTCCAAAGAATGGCCCACGGCTTCATGAATTATTGTTCCGCCGGCACTTGAAGCGATTACGACGGGCATCTCTCCCATCGGTGCCAAAGGCGCCTCTAATTTATTCCTCGCCCTCTCCCGAACGGCCCAAGCCAGTTTCTGGACAGACTCCCGGCCCAGCAGCTCAAAACCTCCCAGCCCCCCCATCGATTGGTAGGCGGTTTGCAATTCACTCCCTTTTTGAGCCGTCACGGTGAGATTAAAAACAAGGTAGGTTCTTTCTTCCAGAAATGTTTCTCCCGCCGAATTAAGGTAGCCAATACGTTTAATTTTCTCCAGGTAATTCCCGGTCACTTGCCGAATTTCCTCAGCCGATTTGGCAGTTTGAAACGCTAAATCCAAAACACCAATCTTATCCTGGAGAGAATGGTGGCCCGGAGGGTCGCTTAGGGGGTGATTTTTAATGGCGGGTTCGGCAATAGTCTTGGGCCCGGATTTTTTCAGGCCTCTCGTCAAATCCTGAAACAACCGATCGAGCTTGGCTTTCTCATCATTCGAAGAAAATCCGGAGAGGGGAGAAGCCATTGTCGAATGGGCGTAAAGAGTTTCCAGGCCCTGGAGAATCCTTATTCCCGCTCCTTTATCGTGGGCCTTGCTGATGTTTTGAACTCCTCCGTTTTCCCAAAGGATGGAAAGGCTTTCGCTTTCTTCCAAATAAACATCGGCGAAATCCCCGAATTCAAGGAAGGGCCGATAGGCATTGATGAAACTCACGGCATTACTGAGCGGGAAAGGTGACCTGAATTGTTGACCCCTTGGAAATCTTTGATTGGACGGAAATGGCGCCCCCCATTGCCTCCACCACTTTCTTGCAAAAGGCGAGCCCCAATCCGGCCCCCGGAACTTGTCCGGTAAAGGAATTTTCAATCTGATAAAACTTTTGAAAAATTTTACTTTCCTCTTCCGGCGGAATTCCCACGCCATTGTCGGAAATGGCGATATGCACTTTCCCATTATCCAGTTTGGTGGAGATTTTTATTTCCTTTTTATCTTTGTCATTAAATTTTATTCCGTTTTCAATAATGTTTTTAAGCACTTCGAGAGCAAGGTTTTCATCCAGGGGAAGGGGAGGGATACTTTCCATGGCGGGATCCAATTCGAAGGCGACATTTTTTTCTTTGGCCAAATCGGAGAAAAACCCGGCCGCCTTCCTAACGAGGTAATCAATCCGGACGGAATCATTTTTCTTAATGACGTCGTCCGATTCGATTATTGAATAGCGCAACAGCTTGTCGACGAGGCCCGCCAGATTCTCTCCTTGCTCGCTCACGGCTTGAACAGCTTTTTTCTGGAAATCACTGAAGGCTTGGATATTGACTTTCAGGGCGGGAGCGTATCCCAGGATAACGGTGAGCGGAGTTTTCAGCTTGTGGGAAATCAGCGAGAGGAAATTCCTCTTAAGTTTTTCCTCCCTTTTCTCTTCCGTCGAATCATGCAGGACGATTAAATACCCGCCCGGATTCGCTTTTTCATCGGAGGAAAGCCGGTGGACGTATGCCGTGAGTAAAAAATCCTTGATCCCCCGCCGGGACAATTCAAAAAGAGCCGTTTCTTCAGCCATGTTTTTTAAATCGGCGGCGGTGGGAAAAGATTGAAATCCGGGGAACAGCTCCCCTCCGAATTGTTTGCCGGCCCCCTCACCGATCGATAACCCCAAAAAGCGGCCCGCCGCTTCATTCATTAAGACCGTGATTCCGTTATCATCAAGCAAAAGGACCCCGTCATTCATCCGGGCGAAGACCGTGTTGAGCTTTTCCTTCTCCAATTTCACCGCCGAAAAAAGTCTCGCATTCTCTATGGCGATGGCGGACTGGCTCGCGAACGCTTCAAAAACCTCCTGATCTTGGGCAGTGAAGTCCTGATTTTTCTCCTTATTGATGGCCTCGATAACCCCGATAAGCTTTCCCTTCGCGGACAAAGGAAGAGCCAGAATGGACCTCGTTTGAAAACTGGTGGACTTATCCACCCGCCCCGTGAAACGCGGGTCGGCGGAAACATCATTCACAATAAGGGGTTTATTTTCCTTCGCCACCCATCCCGCAATTCCCTCTCCCATCTTCAAGCGGATTTGCTTGACGCTGTCGCTCGCCGTACCCAGAGCCACGTCAAAGTAAAGCTCGTTGGTTTTTTCATCAAGGAGGAGAATGGAGGAGGCCTCGGCGCGCACAACTTCGGTGGCCAGCTTTAATACAGTCAAAAGGACTTCATTCACCTCCAATTTGGAGGATATGATGCGATTTGCTTGGAGAAGTGATTCAAAATCCGCAGTCGATAACGCCATGGCCGCTTAACCCTTCTTTTTCCTTTTCATTTTATCCCGCGCCCTGATTTTTTCGGAGTGCTCCTTGAAAGTCTTGGAAAAATCGTGCCGCCCGTCTTCTTTGGCCACGAAATAGAGCGCCTCCGATTCGGCCGGCCACAGCGCCGCCTTCAGGGCATCTTCGCCGGGGTTACAAATCGGCCCCGGTGGAAGGCCCCCATGCAAATAAGTGTTGTAGGGGGAGCGGGTTTTATTGATGTCGGCATAAAGAAGCCGGGACTTCCAATTGCCAAGGGCGAATTGAACCGTGGGATCCGCTTCCAGACGCATCTTTTTCTTCAGCCGGTTGTGATAGACAGCCGATATCATGGGTAGTTCGGCGCGGTCCCTCACTTCCCGCTCGATGATTGAAGCAAAAATTACAGCTTCCCTTTTGGACCAACCCCATTCCTTCGCTCTCGCCTCCATTTCCGGGGTCCAAACGCGATTGAAACTGGCCGTGAATAATTCAACCAATTCTTTCGGTTCCATCCCCACATCGAGGTCATAGGTGGCGGGGAATAAAAAACCCTCCAATTTTTCCGCCGCCACAATTTCCTCAAATTTATCGGCGGGACACACCATCCTCATCTGCAGACGCTCGGCGATTTGCATCGATGTGAACCCTTCCGGAACGACCAAATGAATTTTCTGAGTATGTCCGCTGATTAGGTCGCAAACCACCCAAAAGGCGGACCGGCCTTTCGGAAACCGGTACCTTCCCACTTTGATCTTGCGGTCCGCTCCCAGGATTTTCGTCCAAAATATCATCGGGTAAACGGTCCACAACAAACCCTGGTCGACAAGCTTGCGCGCCACCACCGTTGCGGCGGTTCCCGGCCGGACATCCAACTGTACCCACGAAACCCAGCTTCCCGGCCAAAAAGCGGCGCCAAAAAGAAGCAGGATGCCGAGAATAATAATTAAGGCGGAGCGTTTCATTGAAATTATCAGCCGTGGATAATAGTTTGATTCACCGCTGACGTCAAAAATTTCTGACGGTATTTTATCAGCTCGGACACGGTTAGGAATTTAAAACCGCGGGATTTCAAATCCGGAATCAGAATGGCCAGCGCTTCTGGCGTTGATTTGATCCCGTTGTGCATCAGAATTATATCGCCGTCTTTAACCGCCGATTCAACTCTGGCGGCGATTTGATCGGCGGGGAGCCCCCTCTGGTCGAGGCTATGGACATCCCAAAGAATGAGGGTGTATTTCGGAGGGACAACGAAATGCTTACGAATAAAATTTTCCGTACTCCCCGGGGTGCGGAAAAGGAAAGAGTTCCGACCCGTCAATTCCCGAATAAGTTGCCTCGTTCCTTCAAGTTCATCGGCAAATTCCTCAGGGGACATGTTTTTCAGATCGGAATGGCTCCAGGTGTGATTGGCAATCTCATGGCCTTCTTTAAAAAGGGCCCTCACAAGTTCAGGATGGGCCGCGGCCATACGCCCGACAATAAAAAATGTACCGACCACGCCTTGTCTTTTCAAAACTCGAAGAAGCCTCCGCGTGGCGAAAGGTTTGGGGCCGTCATCAAACGTGAGCGCAATTTTTCGCTTTAAAAACGGACGGGACCAAAAAGCGGCGGGCGAAATAAAAGGGGCCGCAAATATTAGGAGGAGTGGAAAAATCAAAACAAAGCGGGGTTTTCTCCCCATTAACGGGGCACCAAAGGATAAGAACCCAAAGACTGGTACTCGGCTCCTTGTGAAGACAACTTGCTTTCCATGAGATGAAATACGTTAACTGAAAACATGGGCGATGAAAATTGTGAAAAGAGTGTACAAAATTGATCTACCAACGTCATGGAGGGGAATTTTAATCGCCCGACCGTCACGTGAGGTGAAAATTCCCTCTCCTCTTTGGGAAATCCGAGGCCTTCCAGGGAATGGTCTAATTCGGCCGCTAAATTTTTTAAGGGTTCGGTATCTCCCCAAAGGGCGGTCCACAAAACTCGGGGGCGCGCGCGGTCTGGAAAAACACCTCCCCCTTTAAGGGAAAGGGTCAAGGCCGGAAAACGGGAGGCCGAATCCTTTAAAAGTGACTGAATTTCAATAACTTTAGACGGATCTGTTTCCCCCAAAAATTTTAAAGTCAAGTGAATGGCCTCGGTAGCGACCCAGCGAACCTCGGGAAAAATTCCCACTTTATTTCTAAGGCGGATCGCTTCCTGTTTAATTACATCAGGGATAAGGACCGCCACAAACAATCTCATAACAAAATATTAGCAAATGAGAATTTTTATCTCCCCTTGATTCCCCCCCGGGCGGGGTTAGACTTATTTCAGGAATAGCCTGATTTTTCAAGGCGAATTAAAGGGGAACAAGGTGTTTCATTTTCATAAAAGACTTTTCCCGCGGTTCATTATTTGGATCTCTCTCATTTCGGTCCTCCCCGTGGGTTGGGTCGGGCTTAAAATTATTCAAATCAACAACGAAAATCTTCAAACCCAGGTCGGGCGTTACCATATTCAAATTGCCGAATCCCTGGCTAAAAAATTGGACGAACGCCTTTCCGCTTTGGAAGTTGCGCTGCACCTGGTCATTAATTCCGTTCAAAATCCGGAATTCAGCTGGGAAGAAAAGTCTTCGCTTTTGAAAGCTCTTCTTGATTCGACCAAATATTTCGGAATAATATCCGTCATCGGGCCGGACGGCCAGGAGCTGCTCAAAGTTTACGAACCCACCATCGCCCCGGAGATAGAGGAAAATCCCTCCCTCATCAATCATTCCAGCCGGGCGGAATTTAAAAACACAAAGTCAACCGGGAAAAAATCTCTGGCTGTATTCGAAAAAAACGGGAATCTATTCGCGGAAATTTACATCCCCTTCCAAACAAGGGTCGGTTTAAACGCCATGTTCGTAAAGGTTTCACTGATCGATTTGGCTCAGGCCATTAATGAACAGGCCATTGGAAAAACGGGATTCGCCTATTATATTAACGACCGAGGGGATATCCTCACCCACCCGAGGCAAGTCAAGCAAATCACCAAGGACGACACTATTATTTCCACCGCTTTAACTGGCGGGTCCGGCGTTCGGGAATTTAAAGATTCGCAGGGAACAAACTGGGTGGGGGCGTCCGCCCGGGTGGAAAAACTGGGGGGAGCGGTCATCACTCAGCAAACCCGGACCGAGGCGTATGCGGACAGTATTCGCGGAAAGAAACTGGCCTTTTCGATTATTTTGATCACAATTTTAATCGCCATCCTGGCCGCCTTCTTTCTGGCCAAATCACTGGTCAAGCCTCTTCTTTCCATCACCGAGGTGGCCATGAATGTGGATTTAACTTCCGGAAAATTTCCCGACCCCGTGCAAATCAAATCGAAAGATGAAATCGGCGACCTGGCCCGCACCTTTAATCAAATGCTGGAAAAACTCAAAGGGTACGCGGACGTACAAGTGGAAAAACTGATTGTTGAGCAGAAAAAAACGGAAGCCATCATTTTCTCCATCCAGGACGGCCTCATCATGACCGACTATCAGGGCCGGATCCAGCTGGCGAACCATAACGCCAAAATAGTTTTGGGAATTGATGAGAATACTCCGGTTTTAGGGGAACCCCTGTGGAAATTCTTGCCCCAACCCGAGTTAAAAACCGCCTTTGTGGAAATATTAACCAAACCCGCAGAACGAAAAACCCTGGAAGTGAAAATTCAGCGGAACAACAAGGATTCTTTTTTCAACGTCCATTCCGAGGAGGTGAAGACCCCCGCCAAACAGGAAACCCTGGGGGTGGTCTCGGTCTTCCATGACGTAACCCTCGAAAAAGAATTGGATTCCATGAAAGAGGAATTTCTCCATTCGATAACCCATGATTTAAGAAACCCCCTTACCGCCATAAGGGGTTTTATCCGGCTCTTCCAATCGGGACAAACGGGCCCCACCAACGAACTTCAGGTCAAAATGTTCGAAACAATGGATAAGGCTTCTTTGCGGCTACTGACCATGGTTAACGACATTCTGGATCTCGCCCGGCTTGAAGCCGGGAAACTCAAACTCCACCTGGAAGAATGCAATCTGGAAGAAATCGCCAAACGGATAATGGATCTCTTCTCACCCCAGGCCAGAGACAACGGAATTACTCTGACCGTGGAATCGGGGGGCCTCCCCTGGACTCCCCTCATCGCGGACGCCAATCTAATGGAAAGAATTTTCACCAATCTCATCGGAAACGCCTGCAAATTCACCCCGGATCAGGGAAGCATAACAATCCGCATCAACAACAGCCCCGACCAGGTGATATGTTCGGTTAAAGACACCGGGGAGGGAATCCCTGGCCATTACTTAAATAAAGTATTCGACAAATTCCAGCAGGTGGAAGGTAGTTATAAGGGTGGAGCGGGCCTGGGACTCACGATATGCAAACGCATTGTCGAAGCCCACGGCGGGAAAATTTGGGTTGAATCCGCCCTGGGAAAAGGATCGGAATTTTTCTTTGTTATCCCGCGGAAATTGGTAATCGCGGATGAGGAAAAAGCCGCATGAAAAAACTTTTTTTGATTATTTTATTCGGACTGAACCTGGTTTGCCCAATTTCGGCCAGGGAGATTCTGCAAGAAATAGTTGTTCAGCCAGGAGACACCCTCTGGAGCATCGCCAATAAATACCTGAAAGACCCAAAAAGATGGAACGAAATCGTCAATTACAATGACTTGCCCACGGCCGATCCCACCATCGCCCTTCCCGGCACCAAAATTAAAGTCCCCATTCAGCTTATCAAAGAGGAATTCCGGAACGCCGAACTGGTGAAATTGATTCCCGAAGTCAAAGTCAAACCAAAGAACGATTCGGAGTGGAAAGCGGCCAAAGTGAACATGACCCTGAACTATGAGGACAGCCTGAGAACCCTTCAAGGGGGGCAGGCGCAAGTGCGCTTTCCAACAAGAGAAATAGTTCAAATAAACGAGAATTCCTATGTAATTTTAAGGCCTGAAAAAATCCTCCAGGAAATTCAGCTATTAGAAGGAGATATTCGCGCCTCAAGAGCCAAAGTCATCATGCCTCACGGAACAATGGTGAAGCCAAAGACTTCTAACTCAGATTACCAGGCTAAGGTAAGAGAGGACGATTCCGAGGTCGTATTTGTTTACCGGGGCAAAGTGGACGTCACCGCCAAGGGGAAGACCGTGACTGTGCCGGAGGGATACGGAACGGAAGTTCCCAAGTTTTCCACCCCTCAAAATCCCCAACCTCTTCCTAATTTTCCCGATTTCAACCCGGCCGAACTTTCCGCGGGAACCCTTCCTCCCGCCAAACCCCAGGATAAACAAGGCCAGGTCACCCTTGAACCCCCAAAAATAGAGGACGTCATCAAGAAAAAGGACGGCAAGGCCAAGGCCCTGGTCTCAGAGAAAATAATGGCCAACTACCATGTGCAGCTTTCGGCGAGCGAGAAATTCGACAAAATTATTTTTGAAGAAACCCAACCCACTGGCCATATTTTCGCAATAAAGAAAAAACCCATTCCGGATGGCACTTATCTTATTCGAGTTGCTTTCATTGACGCCCTAGGGTCCCAAGGCCCCTACTCCGCGCCGACCAAAATCGTAAAAGATACCACCCCCCCTGTCATTAACAACCTGGTTCCCGAAGATGGCCAAAACTTTCGGGGAGAGGAATATTACTGCGACGTAATCGGAATCGTGACCGGTGCCTCCTACATCTCGGTAAATGACGAAGTTATTTTCATCAGCTCCGCAGGACAGTTCAGTAAATTCGTCACCCTCCATGACGGGCTTAACGTGGTGAGAATTGTAGCGAAAGACACCAGCGACAACGAAACTATTGTTGAAAGGAAAATCTACTACAACAAAAACTAACCCCCCGCCCCTTTCTCCTCATCCGCGGTGCGGGGGAGGGGAAAGGGGCGGGGGGTTAATTAAAACTTTTCGATGATGGCTTTGATTTTTTGCTTAAGCTTTTCCGGGCAGCGGTGGTGGGTAATCTTCCGGAGATGTTCCCGCAGCATTCTTTCAAACTCCACATGATCGAAACAAGCCCGGCATTCCTCCAGGTGCTTTTCCAGGTTGGAGGTGTCCTCCTGGGCGAGTTCCTTATCCAGGTACTCAAATAATTTCCGCGCGACTTGACTGCAATCCATCAGTTAGATTTCCCCCGCAATGATTTGAAAAGCTTGGTGGACCACCGTTTCATGGGATGCATTTTTTTATCCGTGATATAACCGGACCGGACCGCCTCCTCCCACAAAACCTTTTGCAGCTGAGCTCGGCCGCGATTCAGGCGGGATCGGACCGTCCCCACCGCCACATTCAAGGATTTCGCGATTTCCTCGTAGGGAAGCCCCTGCAAATCGGCCAGGATCACCGCTTCCCTGTAGCCCTCCGGCAAACTATGAATAGCCTTCAGAATATCCTCCTCGACAAACTTGGAAACGACCGCTTTCGCAGGGTCTTGTTCCTCTTCCTGAACGTTTTCGGCCAGTTTATTGTAGAAATAAAACATGTCGGGGTTTTCATACTGGTCCAAATCGACCGGAACGCCGTGCCTTGATCTCTTCCGATATTCGTTAATGAAGGTATTGGTCAAAATCCTGTACAGCCAAGCCCTCATGTTTGTGCCGCGTTCAAACTGGTGAAAGCTTTTCCAGGCCCGGCCGAAAGTTTCGGCCACAAGGTCGTCCGCGTTTGCGGGATTTCGCGTCATTCTTAAAGCAGCCGAATATAGCTCGTCCATAAATGGCAATGCGAGTTCTGAAAATTCCTTTTTGGTGGCCTCTAAGATATCTTCCATAAATTACATTGTTTCCCGAGGTGCACCGGTATTATAACACACGGATTCGGGGGGAAGTTCCTCTTAAAAGGGTGCTGGGTGCTGTGTGCCGAGAAAATGGCGTCATTCCCGCGGAAGCGGGAATCCATGGACTGTGTCACGGTACCATCCAATAAAGTTAATAATGCTGGTACCGTCCCAAAAGCTTTTGATGGGACGGAACGGTCCCGTCGATTATTTGGATTATCGAAACGGGATCCCCGATAAAGACATTCGGGGATGACGCCTTCGGCGTCATTTGGATGCCTGCTTTCGCAGGCATGACGGAACGGTGCTCGGCCCTCTAACTAAAGGATTTTTCTTTTCAAAAACTTAAGGACCAAGTCGTTAAATTCTCGGGGTTTTTCAAGGGGAAGAAGATGTCCCGCCTGGGGTACCACTTGAAATTCCGATTGTGGTATCTGCCGGGCCATCCCCTCCATCTCGGCTTGGGGGGCGAGCTTATCTTCCTGGCCAGCAAGGACCAAGGCTGGAATATTGATGCCGGATAAGAGAGGGGTAGAGTCTGGCCGTGAGGCCATTCCCTTCAAGGCGGCAATCACACCTTCCGGCCTCGCCATCTCCATCCATTGGCGGGCTTCTGGAATGCATTGTAATCCAGCCTTTTTGGCGGTTTCGCCAAAAAATTGCCCCAGCATAATCTCAACCAAGGGACTTATTCCTTTATCCCGGACTAACTGGATATTTTCGAGCCGTTTGGCGCGGGCCTGCTCCGTGTCGGGCGTGGCACGGGTGGAAACCAAAAGGAGGCCCCTTAACAATGCGGAATACTTTCGGAAAAATTGAAAACAAACATATCCCCCCATCGAAACTCCGGTGAGAATTATTTTTTGAGAAATCCCGATAGTTTTCAGGGTGTCCGCCAACTGGTCCGCCATATATTCCATGGAAGATTCCTCCCTTTCCAGGGGCGATCCCCCGAAACCAGGCATATCCGCCACGATGAACTGGAAATTCCGGGACAAGGCGGGGGCGTTGTACTTCCACATCTGGCGCGATAAAGGGAAGGCGTGAATAAAAACGAGGGGAATGCCCGATCCGATTTTGTCGTGTGATAACATATTTAAGAACGTCCAGAGTGCTGAGTGCTGAGTGCTGAGAAAGGCGTCATTCCCGCGCAAGCGGGAATCTATTCTGTAAACCTTACTTTAAAACTATTTGGATTCCTGCTTTCGCAGGAATGACGACAAACCCGGCACTCAGCACGACGTGTCAGTCTTTATTTATTATTCCCGGTTCGGTAAGTCTCTTCAAATCCAAAAGTTTCTTCATTTTATCGGCCGAAATCACCCTCTTCTCTTTAATGGTTTCAATAATGGATTTGTTCTCGGCCACCGCTTCTTTCACGATTTCGGCGACTTTGGCGTATCCGATAAGGGGGGTCAGAGCTGTGGCCAGTCCAACGGACCTCTCGGCGTATTTTTGGCATTGGCGGCGGTTCGCGGATATTCCGCGCACGCATTTCTCGGTAAATACGTTTATTCCATTTTTCAATATCTCCATGGAGAATAGAAGGTTGTGGGCCATGAGGGGCATCATGACGTTCAACTCAAGCTGGCCGGCCTGAACGGCCATCGCGATCGCGAGGTCGCATCCGACGACCTGAAAACAAACCATGTTCAGCATTTCCGCCATGGAGGGATTTACTTTCCCCGGCATTATGGATGACCCGGCCTGAACGGCCGGCAAAAGGATTTCGTTTAAGCCGGTGGTGGGGCCGGAACTGAGGAGTCTCAGATCATTGGCAATCCGAATCAATTCAAGAGAAAGATTTTTAAGGGCCCCGGAAACCTCCGCAATCGCCCTCTGGCTTTGCATGGCTTCCCGCAGGTCCTCAGCGGGACGGAATTGAATCCCCGTTTCTTTATTAATAATTGAAATAACTTTTCCGGGAAAGGTGGGGTGGGTATTTATCCCGGTTCCGGCCGCGGACCCCCCGATTCCCAGCTCCTCCAATTCGACTGCCGCCTGTTTAAGCCGGCCCAGGGATTTCTTTACAGAGTGGCCGTAGGCCCTGAATTCCTGGCCCAAACGTATGGGAACGGCGTCCTGTAAATGCGTCCGGGCGGACTTGAGAACGTCGTCAAACTCCTTTCCCTTGGCGAAAAGAATCCCGAAAAGTTTTTCGAGCTCTGGATATAACTCCTCAAGATAAAGCCGTCCCGCTATCCGCATGGCGGTCGGGAAAACGTCGTTTGTGGATTGGCCTAAATTGACCTGGTCATTCGGGTGAACGAGTGAATACTGCCCTTTTTCCCCTTTTAAAATCTCGTTGGCTCGGTTGGCCAGGACTTCATTCACATTCATGTGCAGCGCTGTTCCGGCCCCCATTTGGAAAACGTCCACGACAAATTGATCCCGGAGTTTTCCCTTCGCGATTTCATCGCAGGCTTTCGCAATGGCCTCCGCCTTATTTTTTTCCAATAGGCCCAGGGCCTTATTGGCGAGAGCGGCTGATTTTTTAACGGTGAGAAAGGCGTCGATCAATTTGGGATGGGCTCTGAGGCCGGAGATTGGAAAATTTTCCATTCCCCTCAAGGTGTTGATCCCGTAATAAGCTTCGGCGGGAATATACCGGGAGCCAAGCGAATCTTTTTCAGTGCGGAACCCGGACATGGAATTCTATTTCCTGTCGATAAGCGGTACGAAGGATAAGCCCCGGGGCCCCGTGTAAACGCACTCCGGCCGGATGAGCCGGTTATGAGCATGCTGCTCGATAATATGGGACGTCCACCCCGCCATCCGGGCCATGGCGAAAATAGGAGTGTAAATCTCTTTTTTCAAGCCGATCAGGTAGTAGAAAACAGCCGCGTAATAATCCACATTGGGTGGAATATTTTTCTCCCTTTTCATCGCTTCCTCAAGTTTCACCGCCAGGGGATAGATCTTGGTGTCTCCGATCCTCCGGGCGGTTTCCTCGGCCAGAACCTTCATGTAGGGAGTCCGGGTATCGATGTTTTTATAGATGCGATGGCCGAACCCCATGATTTTTTCCTTTTTCGCCAGGGCCTTGGCCACCCAGGATTCAACTTTCTTGGCGTCCCGGATTTTAAGAAGGACTTCAATCGCGCCCCGGTTGGCCCCGCCGTGAAGCGAGCCGCGGAGGGTCCCGATGGCCGAAACCACGGCGGAATGCATGTCCGACAGGGTTGAGGAAGTCACCAGGGCCGAAAAAGTCGAGGCGTTATAGCCGTGCTCGGCGTATAAAATCATCGTGGAATCGAAGGCCTTCGCCACAACGGGCTCGGGCTCTTTCCCGGTCACCATGTAAAGGAAATTGGCGGCGTGGCTCAATTTGGGATCAGGCGCAATAGGAGGCTTTCCATCCCGCAGTCGCGAGATGGCCGCGACAATGGTGGGAGTCTTGGCGATGAGCCGTTTCGCCTTCGCGAGGTTGGCCTCAACACTGTAGTTTTCCACATCCGGATCATAGGTCTGGCAGCAGGCGATTCCGATTTGCAGGGCCGTCATCGGCAAGGTTTTTTTGGGCAAGGACTTCAGGACCTTCAAGGCGAAAGGCGGAAGCACCCGCTCCCTCGTCAACTCATCTCTGAAAACTTCAAGCTCCGCAACCGTGGGGAGTTTACCGTAAAGAAGCAAATACGCCACCTCGCTATAAAGGGCCTGTTGGGCGAGCTCATAAGCGGCGTATCCGCGGTAAATTAGCGCGTCAATCGCAGGGTCAATCTCGCATATCCCGGTGGTTCCGGCGACAACTCCTTCCAACCCTGGTTTATATCCATCGGGTAATTGCACAGCCATAATAGTGACACTCCTTTAATTGGGGAAAAATTTTAGGACGGTATTGTACAGTTTTAGGGGAGTCCAAGCCATGAGCTAATTTCCCTTAAGCTGGCGGAGGACTTCATAGATTGCCACACCCACAGCTGTCGCGAGGTTCAGGGAACGAATTTTGGAATTGGCCGGTATCCGGACCAAACGGCCGGCTTCCTTATTATAGATGGACGCGGGAAATCCCCTGCTTTCCGACCCGAAAATGAGATAGAGAGGGGTTTTATATTTTCGCTCCCAAAAGGAAATCTTCCCCCTAGTCGAAAAATAGCAGAGATCCGAATCCTTCGGCACACTCTCCAGGAAGGCCTTCCAATTCTTATGGCGGACCAGCTTGAGGTTCGGCCAATAATCCAGGCCCGCCCGTTTAATTTCCTTCCCCTCGATGGAAAAACCCAGCTCTCCCACCAAATGAAGGGTGGCTCCAACCCCCACGCAGGTGCGCCCGATATTTCCCGTATTTTGGGGAATCTCCGGCTCAATTAGCACAACATTTATCGCAGATTCTTGACTATCCATTCATTATCGAAGAAAATCATGACATGCCCGGTGAATTCTTTTCCGATCCTTTCCCCCGGCCTGAAACGGGAAACGAATTTCTCGCCAAAGGCAAAGAACTCAAAACCAAAGGCCACTTTGACGCCGCCCTCACTGAATTCAGACGAGCGGCCCTCGCCAATCCTAAACTTTTTGAGGCCTGGATGGAAATCGGAGCCTTATGCAAAATGAAAGCGAACTCCGACAAAATGTTTTTGCGCTATTCCTACGACGCCTTTCAAAAAGCCACCCGGATTGACCCCTCCAAACAGGAGGCCCACGACCAATACATCGTGGTCGGTCAAATGATGGGAAAACTGGAGGAGATCAACGAGGAATACCGGCGCCTGACCAAGGAATTTCCCAATGAACCTCTCATCCAAAGGTGCTTCAAAAACACGTCCACCCTGGTCATGTCTTTAATCCCGGAAAAAGTGAATTTCGGACCATCGGAAAACACGAATAAAATAAAAACCGCCCTGTTTTTTACCTCGATCGCCTTGATTCTCCTGGGGGCCGGAACCATTGGGCTGCCGGTCATTCTTATCAAAGCATTTAAAATCAAAATGACGGCGGAATTGGCGAATCAAATCATGCGCGCCGGGATCGGAATGATAATCCTGGGTATCGCCGGAGTTATCGCTAAGTCCCGAATTTCCTAAGCCTCCCCTCTTCCGTCCCTGTCCCTAAGCGGAATCCCGCAGAAGAAGCGGCATGGTAAAAAGACGGGAAACGGGGCCTTTGATTTTTCCCTCAATCATATCCAACAGCGCCCGCGTTCCCCATTCGGCCATTTCAAAGGTCGGTTGTTTGACCGTGCTCAAGCGCGGATCGACCAATTCTCCGGCGTCCAGACCATCAAATCCCATGACGGCGACATCCTGAGGGGAACGCATTCCCAAAAACCGCAGCGCGCGCAGCGCCCCTAAAGCGGTTTCATCATTGGCGCAAAAAATGGCCGTTGGTTTTGGCCCTCCCGGCTCGAACAAACCAAGGGTGATTTTGTAACCGCGCTCGATCGGATAAAGATTGTGCGCATCCGTGGTCAAAGGCGGAGGATGAAGCCGCCTTTCTTCTTTAAGATCCATCCTCCCTTTTACAATTAGATTCTCCCGAACCTCTATTCGGTGATCTTTTAAGGCCGCTAAATAACCTTTCAGTCTTTCCCTAGCGTCGGGGACTTCCGGCACCTGTTGGATCATGGCGATTCTTCGGTAGCCTTTCCGGAGAAGATAAGTAATCGCTTTGCGAGCGGCCTCAAAATTATCGGAATGGGCGTAACTTAAGTGTTTGGAGGATTTCAATTTTATACCCACCAACATCACCGGTTTATTCCAATTGGCAAGGAAATCTTTGGGGTAATAATAAGATGAATACATCAGGTGGTTGGACAAGGCCGAAACCAAAAGGCCGTCAATGCGGTGACCCCTGATTTCCTCATCCAAATCCCCGAAATTTTGTCCGGGAGGAATGATGATTAACTTGCAGCGATAGCTGCCTCGTTCCGCTAAAACCTTGTAGACGCCTTCCAATATTTTGGTGAGATGGTCGTTGAAAAAAAAGGAATCGAAGGCCGTCGGCACAATGACGCCGATGTGATGGGTCTTTCCCGTCGTCAGCTCCCGGGCGGCAGAACTTGGAACAAATTTCATCCGCCGGGCGTAATCTTGAATTCGTTCCCGGACTTCGGCCGATATCAAATGCTGCTTGGCCGGGTTCAACGCCCTCGATATGGTTGACGGCGAAAACTTCAGATGTCGAGCAATTTCATGAATGTTCACGGGTTTCCGGTTAATTATGCACCCAGTTGCATAAATTTACAACAAATTTACAACTTCTTAAGGAAATCTTAATGCGGGTCGTCTCATTATTCGAGTATGCAACCGGTTGCATTGGTGAAAATATTAATGGGGCGGCATTATAAGATAACGGAAAAACTTGTTCGGACGCTGCGGGAAGCAACGGCCATATGTTTACTGTTCTCTAACGCCGTTTTTAGCTACCAAAACGAAAAAACCTTTTGGGAAGAACGCCGCCTGGCCTCGCTCGGCCGACCATCACCTTTCCAGATCACCCCGCCAACCTTCCGTTCTCTTGAAAATTTGCCCAAATTAACCAGGTTCAACCTCCCTTACGCGCCGGAATTAAACCGAGCACTGGAAGCCATTGGCCCTACTCTCGGAACCCTGCGGCGGATAAAAACATCAAACAGCCCCGAACCAGCGAAGGTGATCATCCACATTCAAGATGTCCATCTAAACCAGGAAGCCCAAGGCAATATAGGAAAAACCATCGAGAAATTAATCGAGAACCACCAGGTCGACCTTGTCGCCCTCGAAGGCGCGTTCGGACCCCTTGATTTCACCGCGTTTCGTAGATTTCCCAATAAAACCATTGTCCGACAAACGGCCGACTATTTACTACAAGAGAATAAAATATCCGGCGCTGTCCACGCCGCTTTTTCCTCGGGTGAGGATGCTCCCTTATTCACCGGTGTCGACAGCGAAGAGCATTACCACGCCAACGTTGAAGCTTTGGTGAAGTCGACCGCACAAAAGGAGTTTTTCAAGAAACGTCTGACTGATTTGGAAATCACCCTGGCCAAGAAAAAAGCTCTTATTTTCTCTCTCCCTTTAGCCGCTTTTGACCAAGAAATCCAAGCCTATCGCGCCGGCCATTTGTCGTTCGGAAAATATGTCCGGATTTTGGTCCGCCAATCTTCCCACACCCCCCCAAACGCCAAAAATTTTATTGATGCCTTGCAATTGGAATCATCCCTGGACTTCGCCCAAGTTGAAAAGGAAAGATCCCGAATATTATCCCAACTGCTCCTCAAGCTTAAGCTGGAGGAAAGAAAAGCCCTGGTTGAGGAGACTCTCTTCCTCCGAACGGGAAACCTCGGCAATCCGGAATTCTATACGTTTTTTCAAAACCTCCTGACCCGCCATGGAATCCAGCTGGCCTCTTTTCCAGCCATGAATTCCTACTTGCGCTACCTTCATTTGTCGGAAAGATTGGACCCCGAGATTATGCTTCAAGAAACGGCCCGAATGGAAAAAGATGGTTATGGCTCTTTGGCAAAAACAAAAGAAGAGAGGGCTTTGGTCGACGAAGGAAGAGGACTTTATCTGACGGGAAAACTGGTTGCCTTCTCCTTAACGCCGGATGAGTGGGAAGAGTACGAAAAAACCGTTCCTAGTTCCTGGTTCATAGTTCCTGGAGAAAATTCCTTCGATTCTAGGAACCAGGAACTAAGAACTAGGAACGCCTTTCCGCTATCTTCTTTTGAGTCGTTCTATCGGGAAGCCGAAGCCCGCGACCAATCCATGACGGAAAATTTGCTGCGAATCATGGCAGATCATCATGCTTCAACGGTCATTCTAGTCACCGGCGGGTTTCACACCCGCGGCATAAATAGCCGGCTGGAGAGGGCCGGAATGACGACAATCTCCTTTACCCCCAAAATTACAAACATCCACTCGGAGATGGGAACTCTGTATCTCAATGCCTTTATGCAGGAAAAGACGCCGCTCGAAAAGTTGTTTGAAGGCCAGAAACTGTACCTCACCCCGAAAGTTTACAGCTTGGCCACCGATTTCCTCGCCCGCATCGTAGCAGCCGCCTTCACAGCGGCCGCCTATGGGCCTGCTCAGGCAAAAACCGCCATGACTTATTTTTTAAGTGGAACAAAAACCCGCCTAGCTGCCTTCTTGAGCACGGGCTCTTCCCTCTTTCCGATAATTTACCGGCCGAAAACCGGCTCCCTTTTATTTCTTCGCGTCAACTTCAAAGGCCAAGCCATTGACCGGATTTCCCAATGGAAATTCCAAAATCCATTTTTTCAGCTGGCGATAGAGCCAATCGAAGCTTTAAAGGTTTCAGGTCAAGGTGGCTCTCCTTTGGGCAAAATCCGCGAATTTGAAAGAATTTTTAGCGTTGGATCCATCGGCCTTCTCTGGCTGCCTTTGCTTCGGTTTTTAAAACGGTCGGGAATGCACCACGAAAAAGCTTTTCGCGCGACCATTGTAATTGCAGGGATGGCCGAGGGCTCTCTAACCTTTTATTGGTGCCTTCACTTCGTTTGGACCGCTGAGGCCATTCGAGCCGCCGGATTATTCATCATCGGCCTTCACTTGGTGTTTGGGTTTTTCATGAGGAACCCCGCAACGGGACGCTGGGAAGTGTTTTATCTCTGGCGCATGCACGGCCCGCCGTTTTGGAGGAAACTGTCAGCCTTCTCCTCCGCCGCCCTCTTCGCCTCTTCCAGTCTTCTCGCCTATTTCCCCTGCGTGTTCCTTGATAAACCGTTCTTTGCCTGGCTTACCGCCGTGGGAATTCACACTATTGGAAATTATTTTGTCGCCATCTCCTGGAAAGGTCAGCATAACTCCAAAAAGGCAAGGGGAGTGGTTTTGCGTGGCGCAGTTATCCTTTCCTATCTTCTCACCAATCTTAATCAATCTCTTCGACCGCCTCCAAAAATGGTCGAGATCGAAATCACAAATTTCTGCAATCTGCGCTGCGCCGTCTGCCGAAGAGGTAATCCGGATTACCGGAGAGAGCCCGTCACCCATATGTCCTTTTCCGAATTTAAGGCGATAATTGACGCTTACGATTATCCACTGGAAAAAATCCAGTTCTGCGGCACTTCTGAACCGGCTGCAAATCCTGCGCTTCCCGAGATGGTCCGGTACGTGGTCGAAAAGAAAAAGCCGAAAGTTGTCGAATTGATCACCAACGGAACGCTCCTGACACCCAAACTATCAAGGGAATTGATCGCGACCGGCCTAACTTCCTTAAAAGTCAGCATAGACGGGCCAGACGAGTTGACCTATCAGGCGATTCGCCGGCATGCTCTTAAACCGGTCAAAAATAATCTGAAAGCGTTCGGAGATTTAATTAAGGGTAAAAATCTTTCTTTTGGCGTTAATTGTGTTATCGCCAAACCAAACGCCAGAAGTTTGAAAAAAATGCCGCAATTCGTTTCGGATATCGGAGCCGACACACTTGAACTTAGAATTTTTGAAACGAACCTGGAAAATTTGAGAGAGCTTTCCATACATGATGAAAAGTTGGTCGATCAAATTCGCGGGGAAGTTGAAGAGGAGTCAAAAAGGCTGAAAATCAAGTTTGTCTTCTTTAAGGAACTGGATGGCGACGAAAAAGCCTCTTGCAAACTAATGGAGGAAGCGCATATCAACTATGAAGGGCGCTTGACCTGGTGTTATCACCTTCCCCATTCAGCCATCGGTGTCAATCTGGCCAAAGGAAGGTTTTCGTCCACCTGGAATGGAAAAGAAATCAGGAAACTCCTTCAAGATGTCGCTGACGGATCCTTTAGGCCCGAATGTTGTTGTCTTTTAGCGATTCGATCCGAAGTAAAACCACCTGCCCTAATTCATTTACCCGCAAATTCCTTTAAGTTGGATAATCTTACTCCTAATTCCGGGTCCACCGGCACAATCGGCCTCCTATGGGTGCCGGTGCTTCGGTTATTGGAATGGCGGGGAATCGAACAGGCGAAGGCATTTCGCCTGACCACGGTAATTGCGGGTTTCGCCGAAGGTTCTCTGACCTTCTGGTGGTGCATACATTTCAACTGGAATGCCGAGGCGATTTTAGCCGCTGGAATTATTTTATTCGGGCTCCATTTGGTGTTCGGATTTTTCAGGCGGAACCCTCTCACCGATCAATGGGAACTAGCGTATCTTTGGAGCTCGCGGGGCCCTCCTTTCCGGGTAAAACTGTGGCCGTTTTTCTCCGCCGTCCTTCGCGCATCTTCCAGCCTTCTCGCCTATTTTCCTTCCCTCTGGGGTTATCATCCTGCTTTCCTTCTATTATTCGCCGTCACCCCGCATCTTTTAGGAAATCTTTTATCAACATTCGCCCATCCATCCCCTTCCGTTACAAAGGTAACTGTTCCCAACCTTGAGGGGAAAGAAGCTGAAAAAATTTCCATAACCAAAGGCCCAAGAAAAAAACTGGCGGACGGCTTAAACGTGGAGGAGATTTCCATGGAAGGAACCGGATTGAGGTCCAACGGTGAAGTTTACACCATAAACCCAAATAACTTCATACCGGTGCAGCGAGTTTCCGAAGATGTGCGCACCCGAGACATAATTGACGCGCCCCTTCAGCTGAACGATCCAAGGGTGGGGCACACCATTCAAGAGTACGTGGAAGAGGAAAATCACATCCGCGACGAAATCTCCCCAGGCATAACTCCCAACAGCAAGGCAGTGGTTTTGGCCTTAAATAGCACTCAATCGGATGGCTGGTTGGCCAATAGCGCCACCATCATCAACGGAAAGCTCATTATTCGCGAACCCGGGAAAAGAGGCTTGGGACAAAAAGCCTATGAGCCTCCTCATGGGATTTTTTGGTTTATCAGCCTTGATCGGGACAACCCGGGAGTGTTCAAAGTGGAAATAGACCACGGCAAATTGGTGCGTGAACTGCCTTTCAAAAATGGTTTTGCGGGTCCCCTCCTTATTTTCGATGGGCCTGACAGCCCCCGAAGAACCATGGAACTTAAAGACACCGATAATCCGGATTTGAAATTAAAATTCGGGATAAAAAATGGGGTGGCTGGCAATGACTTGGACTGGGACAGCCAGGATAAACGGCAGGCCTACACCGTCTATGGATACAACGCGAAGAGCGAACTCGTCATAGTCCAATTGATGGGAGACCCAAACGATCCGGAGCGCAAAGAGCCCGCCATTCGGCATGTTATTCCCGTTTTGATGAAGCTTGGGATCAAATGCGCTATTCTCGGCGGAACGAGCGCGGATGTCCAACGTTACTCCAAATACGATCTCCCCACCGTTAAATGGGCTAAGTCTTGGGCCACCCCTCCCGGTTACAGAAAATTGAACGACTATTTAGGAAACAAAGAAGGGCAACGACGGCTCGGGCAGGCGTTAATGTTTTACCATTCACCTAAAGGATACTCTCGAGGAGAAAAGCCCAAAGTGACTGCGGTTGAAAAAACCATTCGCCAAACTCTTGACTCCATTGATCCATCGGTGCATGTTGAATCGGCTTTCGATCCGCTAAGCTTTGAATTCATTGAGGCCAATCTATGTGTGGTGCCCATAGGAGATGCCATGGGCGAAAAAGAAGTGACGGAATTGGTGGTCTCCTCAATCAATGAACAGAAAATCACATCCGGCCCCGGAGTCAGACGGGACACAGTATTTGTCATCTCCAATCAAAATCCGTGGCAGAATCTCATCCAAACATTGATGGGCGGTTACAAACACGTTTATATTCAAAAAGACCGTCCCGCGGAACCAGACTCCGGCAAGGAAGTATTCGTCACACCCCAGAAGATTAGCCTGGCGAATTTGGAGGAATTACTCGAAATTGAAGGCTGGTTAGACCAATCTACTTCTGTTGCCATTAAGCTTTCAGATTTGGAAGGTGACTATTCGAATTTAAATGAAGGATCTCGTCTCTTGAACGCTTTAATCGAAACAACCGAGGGAATATTCCCGCTAATTCAGCTCGTGCCTGGGGATAAAATGAAACGGATGGTTGAGAGCAGCGCCTAAATGGGATTGCTTGGTCCGCCTGCGGCGGACTCGCAAGGACATTCAATCAATGTCTTTGAGGGGAATGACCACCACTTTTCCGAACTTGTCGAGGCTCCCGCCGAATTTCGATTTGTTTCCCACCACAGTTATCTTCATTTGGTCGACGGAAAAATATTTTTTGGCCGCTTCCAGTACCTGGCCCGGTGAAACCCGCGAGACATTGGCGGGATAGTTGTCCAGATAATCGGAGGGGTAGCCGTAAAATTCAAGGGACGCTTTCTCCGCTACGATCCGCGCCGGGGAATTGAACCGGAATATAAAGGAGTTCAAAATGGAATCTTTGGCGGTGCCCATTTCCTCGGCCGAAGGTTCTTCACCGGTGAATTTCTTCAGCTCATTTTCAAAGGCGGATATAATTTGCAGGGTTGACTCGGCTTTCGTTTGTCCGCCCACACCCGCCAGGCCCGGCCCTTCCGGTTCGGTATAAAAACTCCCCACGACATAGGCCAATCCCATTCGGGACCGAATGTCCGCAAATAACCGGGAGGTTCCGCCTTCCCCCAAAATGTAATTGGCCACTTCCAAGGGAAAGTGATCCGGGCTATGCCGGGATATTCCCATCTCTCCCATGACCACCCGCGATTGATTGAAATTTTTCTCCACGAAGAAAATCCTCCCCTCCGGCGGTTTTTTCAAGCTGAAATCAAATTTGGCCGGCGTTTGTCCGGCCGGTTTCCAATCCTTAAGGGAGGCTTCGAGGGCCTCGAGGAGTTCATCCCTTTTAAAATCTCCAGAAACCGAGAATATGGCGCCATTTGGGACCGCGATTTTTTTATGGAGCTCGGCTAAATCATTTTTCCCAATGAGGGCGAGGGTGGCTTTGGTGGCCTGGCGAGCGTAAACATGGGTTTTCCCGTACATAACGTCGCGGAAGGCCCGGCGGGCTATGCCTCCCGGGGTGTCGTTTTTTCTTTTAAGGGCTTCAATCGCTCTGGCCTTCGCCAGGGAAAGCTGTTTCCCGTCAAACCGGGGGTTCCTCAGAACGTCGGTGAAAATCTCAAGGCCCTTCGCCCAATTTTTCGTCAGACAATTCAAAGAAACCGAAGCGGATTCCAAGTCCGCGGAGGTTTCCACGCTGATGGCGTTTTGCTCAAGGATCTGGTTCAAAATCGAAGGAGACCTTGTCTTTGTTCCCCCGGCGCGCCAGACCTCTTCGAAAATCTCAATAACCCCCGCAATCTTTGGCGATTCATAAGCGGGGCTTCCTTTAAGCTCCACGCTCAAGTTTATGAGCGGGAGCTCATGATCTTCGAGGAGGTAAACCACCGCTCCGTTTTTCAAAACAACTCTTTCCGGAACCCCTGGCGAGAATTTTAAGGGAGGCGTGAGCCCAATCTTCGGGGGCGCGGCCAAAAGGATATGCGGCAGCAAGAGGACAAGCGCCGCAAACAAAATCAACCGAATAGCCAAATGGGGACTTTTACAAAATGCGTCATTCCCGCGAAAGTCCTCCCCGGCGGATCCGTCCTTTGGCGGACGGGAATCCATTTCTGGACATTTCCTTTCTTTCAAAGAAGGTTTAATACTGGACCCCTGCTTTCGCAGGGGTGACGGATGCCGTAGGAATGAAGCCTGCGCCTCCAAAATCACTGGTCATCCTTGGGAGCTTTCTTCTCAATCCAGGCGACCGTGCGGTTCGAAGGGGCGAAATATTTGTCGGCCACCCTTTGGACGTCGATATCCGTGACGTTTCTGAGGCCCTGAATCAAAGCCAGCAAATACTTCCAGTCGCCAGCGACCGACTCGTAATAGGCGAGCTGGTTGGCCAGTCCCATATTGGAGGAGAGGCCGCGGATGGTATCGGCTTCGAGATTGTTTTTAACCTTCTCCAATTCTTTTTCCGTCGGGCCCTTTTCCTTCAATTTTTCGATTTCCCGGTAAATCTTTTTTTCCAAATCCTGAGGGGTGTTCGGCGCGATCGGAGTTCCGCCCAGCATAAAGAGGTTGGGGTCGCGCTCCCCCGGCGCGGAGGAGCTCGCCCACGCGGAGGAGGCCGCCTTTTTTTCGACGACATTTTTGTAAAGGCGGGACGTCCTCCCTTCGTCTAGAACCTGGGCGAGGACCTCAAGGGCGTAATTATCCGGATGAATCAAATTCGGGCGATGGTAGCCGATCAAAAGGGAGGGCTCGGCGTCATATTCCACCACCACCCTCCTTTCCCCTGTCTGGGGAGGTTCAACGGAAATATGTTCTTCCTCTCCGTTGCTCTTTTCGACCGATGGGATTGAATCAAAATATTTCCGGGCGGATTTCTCCACCTCCTCAGCTTTAATTCCCCCAACGATGGCCACCACCAGCCGACTCACGTCGTAATGCTTCTTAAAAAATTTTTCAGCCAGCGGACGGGTGAGATGGGTCAAATCGGAATCCCACCCCACAATCGGCCTCCCATAGGGATGGGCGAGAAACGCGGCCCCCAAAAATTCCTCCCACAATTTTCCGTCAGGCGAGTTGTCTATCCGCATGCGCCTTTCCTCGCGAACCACATCCCGCTCTTTATAAAATTCCCGGAGCACCGGATTTTTCACCCGGTCCGATTCCATCGCCATCCAAAGTTCCACCTTGTTGGCGGGAAGCGATATGACGTAGTTGGTGTAATCAAAGCCGGTGGAGGCGTTTAAATCCTGGCCCCCGGCCCGTTCGTAAATTCCCCAATATTCTTCTTCAACAATATAGGTGGATTCCTCCGCTTCAAGGCCCGATATCTCGGCTTGAAGTTCCTTAATCCTCGGGGGGTCGGTTTTCACTCCCTTATCCGATTCCTCGATGAGGCTGATTTCCGCGGCGTCAATTTTATCCATCACCTTGGATTCGCTCGCGTAATCCTTCGTTTCGATGGTCTTGGTCCCTTTGAAAAACATGTGCTCGAACATGTGGGCCATGCCGGAAAACCCGCTCTCATCATCAATTCCGCCGGTGCGGATATACATGGAAAAGGAAACGGTGGGCGTTTCCGGCCGCTCGTAAACGAGGAATCTCATGCCGTTCGAGAGGGTAAATTTCCGGACGTGATCCGCGAACTCTTTGATGGTGTCGGATGACGAACCCGCTGCGGTTAGAGGGGACAAAAAAGAAAAAGTTAAAACAAAAAGGAGGGACTTCATCGTTTAAAAAAAACAATGCCGTATTTTTCGAAGGCCTCTTTGAGGGATCCGCTCATGAGGGTGATATCCATGGTTTTCCCTTTATCCAGAACTCCCTCTGCGGCGTTCGCCACGATATGGGCCACGCGGCGAAACTCGTCCTTTGATTCATCCTTCAGCTTTAAACCCAAAAGAAGCCTTGTGCCGGTGTCATCCGATACCTGGATAAAGGAGGCTTCAAGAACGACTTCTTGCGCACCGAACAGTTCCCGGAATTTATTTTCGAGCGGCGCCCGGTCTTCCATTGGGGCCCCAACCATGACCTGGGTTTCCTTGGCAATGTAGCGGATGTTCTCCTCGGTTTTCTCCGGGACCCGGCCTTCGGAGAGAGTCCCAACCAGGGCGGAATCCATTTCCAAAGTGACCTGCCCTGGTCCGATTAAAACAATGGGATACTTCAGATGTTTGACGGTGGAAAAAATTTTAGGCGAGGGAAGTTCAAGGTAGGGAAGTTTCTGTTCCGTGTATTCTTCGATGACTTTGGGCGAGGTGAAAAGCCAAAGGACGTCGTTACCCTTCGCGTCGCGGCCCAAAACAACCGGAATTTCCCCCTCCGCTTCGGAATCGACGCCGCTCTCGGCCTCGGGCCCTGCGGCTTTGGACACCGGAACAAATAGATGGGCGCGCAAAATGGCGTCCCAAAAAAGGCCGGGATCCACTGCCATGTCCACGAAGACTTTCTTCATGAGGCCCTCCAGGGCATCTGCGGGAATTAAGGGCGGCTCCATAAAAAAAGCTTACTTATTTATTAATTCTTTGGGAAAGGGGAAGGGGTCAGGTCTGAACTTTGAACCTGAAG
>Ga0315279_10000558_pt1 | contig 72378 bp, 75 predicted proteins | sample YL17G06_20_MG_FD_203694 | JGI IMG/M metagenome (GOLD analysis project Ga0315279, IMG submission 203694) | Sediment microbial communities from Yellowstone Lake, YNP, Wyoming, USA - YL17G06_20 | ecosystem: Environmental > Aquatic > Freshwater > Lake > Sediment | place: USA: Wyoming | collected...
AAATCCAGATCTAACAGTATCGAGCCCCTTTTCACCAACGCCTCATTGTATTCTTCCCAATTCCTTGAAGAAGCCATAAAAGCAATCTATCAGCTGAAAATGTATTTATAAGTTATTCAACACAGCATCTACCTTTCCTTACGAAGAGTTTACCATTCTAACGCAAGAATGATGTTAAAGATCGCTAAAGAAGCGATAAGCGCCTCTTCGGTCCTGACAGTCTCCGTTCCCTGCATTGGAACAGTGTTAACCACAAAATCCACAAGCTCACTCAACTGGCGACCCTCACGCCCAACTATATCGCCCAATCCCTGGCTTGGTGCCCCAAAAGCCACAAGAACCCTGTTTGCTGCTTTCCATCTTTCAACAATTTCTCCAGTCACATCGGCAAAAGGCGAACCGTACCTGGAAGTAGCAACAATCAGATCGAAATCCCTCTTCTTCAGGAAACTTCCGAACGGACGCTTTTCCACGGTGACAACGTAACCCCAGTACGAAGGGGCCTCATCTCGATTTGTTAGCTCGACCTCGACAAGCTTTCCAACTTTGACAACCTTGACAGTGACCCGTTTACCTACGGCTAAACCTTTGCCTCGAATCAGTGCCGGCTGTTCCACACCAATGTCCACGAAAGTTTGCCTATCTGTTCTGGATAATGTGACAGCTTCGCGAAACTCGCCAACTTTCAATTCCTTCATTTGGCGGTTCAGAGGATGGTGCGGTGTCCGCAGAGGCGGCAGTATGCCAGCGTACTGCAAATCCGGGTTCAACTTGAACAGTCTCTTCCGAAGATACTGCGGTGTTTCCAGATAGCTCAGCAGCGTCGAAACCAGAGCCATCTCAGGCTTCTGACTGCCGTTAGGAACGTCTGGGAAGATTATGATTTCATCAACTTTGAAAATAGCAGCCGCTCTGCCTATCAAGCCTATCTTGGAAGTCTTTTCACGCAAGTGCGGCGTGTCAGACACGACAGAGGCAGGTATTGCTATGGACACATGCCTCTTAGCCCCCATACCTGCCACTTTAGCCAAGGAAATCCCAAACCTTCAAGCCCTAGAACTTTACATGCAACGAAAGGGAAGAAGCCAAAACACTATAAAAGTCTATACCAAAGAACTCACACAACTCGCAAAAAGAGCAAACTTACAGAACCCACCCGAAGTAGAGCTAGCAATCGCAACATACAAAAAGAAGAACAAACAACCCGCAACAAACGCATACAAAGCCAAACTGTGCGACACCTACAAAACCTACTGCACATTCTTCAACATCAAATGGGACGAAAAACCCAAGTACACAAGAGAAGAAAAAAGCATACAACCACCATCAGACGCACGAATAGACCAACTTGTAGCTTCAGCCAAATACCACCTCTCAATCAAAATCCAAATCAGCCAACAAACAGGACTCAGACCAATAGAAATAGTTGGCGAAAAAGGACTGAGAGCAAGAGACGTACACATAGACCAAAACACAATAACAGCCCGAAGCACCAAAGGATGCAACGCACGACCACCAATAAAAATAAAACCAGAACTCACAGCCCGACTACAAGCACACATAACAAAAAACAACCTCAAACCCGACGACATACTATTTACAGGCAACTCGCACACATACAGCGAACACTTCATGCGATTCAGAACCCGACTCGCAAGAAAACTTAACGACCCACAAATACACGCTATCAGACTGTACGACATCAGACATGCATACATAACCAAACAACTACGCCGATGTCAAAACACCGAAATCGTAAGGCAAATCGTCGGACACAAACACCTTAACACAACGCAGAAATACCTTCACTTACTCGCAGGAACAACAGGCGAATGGATAGTCGAAGGAACAACCGACAAAAAAAGAGCCGAAGAACTCTTACTCAACGACTTCAGTTACCAACTAACAACACCCGACGGAACAATGCTATTCAGAAAACCGAAATAAGAAAAACTCTCTCTTTCTATTCGATGTCATGATTCGCTTATGTCGCACTCGCTACGCTCGTGCTCCAACGCAAAAACGCGCGCTAATCAAAGTTAGCATGATTGTCATACAATCACAAATACTTATTATCCAACTGATAAAACCAGTGCGTGCGTGCACTTCTATAATCTGGGCAGTAATGTAAGAACTAATATTATGTACGTCGCAAGAAACAGAATAGCGCGAAATACTATCCATCTCTTAGCTCCATAGAATTCTATCATGTCTTGATACGGTCCTTGTCTGTAAGTTGAAGCATATGCCAGTTCCAAGGCAAGAATTAACAGAAGCGCAAGTCCAAGAGTAACATATGTCTCATAGTTCATGAAATTGTAACTTAGGCTCTGGGTGGACGCAAAAATCAACAAGTAGTAGAACAGCGTGAATGACCAGTACCCCCAGCAGAATTCAGTGATAACCATTCGGAATCTTCTGCCCATCCCATTTTTCAATACTTCCTTCACTAACCACGCAGGAATAAGAATCAAGAAAGGCAAAATTGATACACGAAGCATATACGTCCAATCAGATGAGGTTTTTGAAACTGTGAGAAAATACTGGAATTCTAAAGTGGATAAAACAACTAGAAATACTAGTGCAAAATTGAAGAGGCTGTCGATATGTTCACGAGATGTTTCAGCCAAATGGCTCACTACCAAATTCTTCCAAGATAGCGCTTATAAACCTTAAACCCAGAGTTGGTTAGTCCCACATAACGCCATACCGCGCGTGCTAACAATAACATAAATACACATCAAAACAACAGCAAAAGCGCACGCGCGAAAAGCTTATCACTTGAAACGCCTCATAGTTGCTCTCTGAAGTGAACGGAAAAATGTCAGACTCTGGAGAAAAAAAGAAAAGAAAGCCGCGAGAATCATCAGCTTACCCGAAACGCAGTCTTATGGATGCCTTGCAAATTGCCAATGCGATAAAAGAGCATAATGCAGGCAATCCTTATGACCGACTTGACTTGGCAAAAGCGGTGAACAAGTCGCCCACCAGCAGCGAATTTTGGATGTTAATTACAGCTTCAGGACAATTTGGGCTTACCGAAGGAAGTTATGCAGCGAGTAGCATATCCCTCACACCGTTAGGTCGGTCTATAGTCTTTCCTCAAAGCCCAAGCGAAAGAGCAGAATGTCTCAAGAAGGCGCTCTTCACCATCCCATTCTACGCTAAGTTCTTCACAGATTTCGACAACAACAAGCTTCCGCCGATGGATTATCTCGTTGGAACATTAAATCGAACGTATGAAATTCCAGTGGAAGACTGCAAGAATTGTTACGGCCTGATAGTAAGAAACGCAAAAGAACTAGAAATCTTGGACGAGATAGGAAGTTCACAGTACATACACTTGAACAAGCTAGGTGGCACGACTTCAACAGAAACATTGACGACGAAAGCAACCGTCGTTTCTGAGCCTAAAACTACAACTCCGCAAACCCCAACAGGTGAAATTAAGCTTCCTGTAACTTATAACGGCGTAAACCTAACAGTGAATATTAGTCTTGAATTGCCCATATCAAAAGACGCGGATGTTTATGACAAAATCTTCACATCTCTCAAGAGAAACCTTCTCTCCCCAAAATCAAAAACTGATTGAGGATATTCTGCTAAAAGCTAGGGACTTCAAGACCGAAGCAGATACAGTTCTTGAACCTTACCAGTCGCACGCTCCTTTGACAACGACAATCGGAGAGAAATTGGAAAACCTTTTTTTGCGTTTTCATTCAGTTGCAACTCAACTTAAGAGAAGACAACACAGTAAGCTACCTTTCTCGATAGAAGATGAATACGATGTGCAAGACCTACTTCACTCCCTCCTAAGAATAGATTTTAGAGATGTTAGAGCTGAAGAACATTGTCCAAGCTACGCAGGAACTTCTCCTCGCATGGATTTTTTCCTCCGTGAACATGGTATTGCTATTGAAACAAAAATGGCTCGTTCTGGGCATGGGAATTCAAAAATATCTAACGAACTAATCATTGATAAAGAATATTACCAAAAAAAACGAGAGGTCAAGCTTCTTTACTGCATGGTGTACGACCCCCAAGAAATAATAGTAAATCCTGACGGGTTCGAGGACGACCTTTCCGAAGACAATCCTAACTTCGAAGTTAAAGTCTTCGTGATACCCAAACGATGATAACGCGCGCTAAAAACACTTGCAATAATCCTAAACACAAAAAAACACATTACGGATGAACCCGCTAGGGCATCCTTGACACATACAATCTGTATTCAGCAGCCCACACATACCAGCATGGAAAAAACACAAAGAAATCCTCGGAGACATAAGCCTTTCTCCTTCGGAGCCTTCCCCAGGAAACGTGAAAAGGCATATTGTCTCCTCGTCAAAAAAAACGAAATTATGAAGTCATGTGTAATAGGAGGAATGAAAAAAACGACATACAACAACGGAAAGTGCGAGTATAACCCAATATTAAAACAACGGCTCATAATCAAGAGAACACCCGAAGAAACACAATATGGGCGATTATGGGCAGAAATAGAAATACCAAAACTCCTACAAAGAGGTGACAAACAATGAACAAAGAACAAAACACAACAAACAACATCACACCATACCCCATCAAAGTACTAAGCCCAAAGGCAGGTATTGCTATGCAAAGTCTCTTCCTCACCAACTCAGCCTTCCGCCCTGTTTTTCGCCATCACTATTATTGGGCAATCTGTTTAAAAACTCAAAGCATCACATTGTTTTCAGAACAAGAAAGGAGAACGAAGAAGATGACAAAACTGGAAATTGTTGATGATCCTAACGAGACTAGAAGAATCGACAAGAGCAACATGCTTTCCTTCTGTGTTGAAGCCCCTAAACATTACGCACAAGCCGCAAAACTCGCCAAAACCCTTCCAGTCAATTACCCTAAACCTAACACGATTGTCGTTGCAGGCATGGGAGGCTCCGGCATCGGCGGCGAACTTCTAAAAGACTGGACAAGAGACAGAATCACCGTTCCCATCGAAGTGTGCAAGGAATACTCACTACCCGCATACGCACACAAAAACACCCTGGTGTTCGTCGTCAGTTACTCCGGAGAAACTGAGGAAACCCTCAGCGTCTTCCGCGACGCCATCAAAAGAAAATGCATGATTATCTGCATAAGCTCGGGTGGAAACCTGCACGAGTTTGCTGAAAAACTAGGCTTCCCGCACCTGCTCGTCCCCTCAGGAATGACGCCCCGTGCAACCCTTCCATACCTTTTCATGCCCTTGATTACCACACTGGAAAAAATGGGTTTAGTTTCAGGCGTTGATGAAGAGGTTTCGGAAACCACCAAAGTATTGGAGCAAGTCAGCGCGGATAACTCTCCTGAAAAACCACTGAGCCGCAACTTCTCAAAGAAGCTAGCTGAGAACATTAACGGAACTGTTCCGGCAGTTTATGGTTTCGGGTTCCATCGAACTGTGGCTCAACGGCTTAAGACGCAGTTCAACGAGAACAGCAAGAACCCGGCAAAATGGGAAGTCTTTCCAGAACTCAACCACAACGAGATTGTAGGCTGGGAAGAAGCGAAGGAATTCGCAGAGTGGTTCTCTGTAATCTTTGTCCGCGACGCCGAAGAACCGGCTGAAATACGCAAAAGAATCGAGGCAACAAAAGAATTAATGAACCGACAGATTAAAAAGCTCTTTGAAGTTCACAGCCGTGGAACGAGCCGCCTAGCGAAGATGACGTCCGTCATTTGCACCGGAGATTTCACAAGCGTGTATTTGGCCATCCTGCGCGGCATAGACCCGACGCCGGTGAAGACAATAGCCCTGTTGAAAGATGAGCTAAGACAAGGTGGCGCGAAAGAAAAAGTGTTGCGTGAACTGAAAAGCCTTGCCGTGAAATAAGGGGCCTGTTCACTCTTCCTCGGTGACAAATTGAGCGAACATTTTTTCCGCGGCCTCAAGCGCCACTAACTGAGGCGGATGCTTGAAGCCATAGGCGCAGATCGGCCTTACAGCTCCTTTCATTTTTCTTTCCAGAGCCAGTTTCGTCGCCCTTACCACGTCAAACAGAACAGAACCGGCATTCGGTGCGTCAACGGTTGAAAGTTTCAGATCTATTTGTATCGGCACATTGCAGAAGTGCACGCCCCTAATCCAGAAGTAACTGTCACGCCTGTTCTGCAGGAAATCCACGTAATCCGTGGAACCAGCGACAACAGAAGCCGCGTAAGGCAACGCTGCTTCAACAGATTTAGTCTTGATGGCACGTTTAACGTCTCTCGTCCGATCCAGAGTATCCAAGGACTCTGTGCCCCCACCAACATCAAGCTGATAAGTTTCAGTAATATGGACACCGTTCATCGACAGAAGCTGCAACAATGTCTTATGCAATGTGGTCGAGCCGACCTGATCAATCAAGTCATCTCCAACAACCGGCAATTCAGCTGCCTCGAATTTCTGAGCCCACGCAGCGTCGCTGGCGATGAAGCTGGGGGCCGCGTTCACGAAGGCACAGCCTGAAACAAGAGCTTGTTCAGCATACCACTGCGAAGCCTTCACTGCTCCGCTTGGAAGCAGATTGAGGACAATCTCAGCGTTGCTCTCCTTCAAAACCATTGCAACGTTTGCTTCGGGGCGATCGCTTATTTGAACAACGTGCCTGGTGTACTCGCCCAGCCCGTCTAAAATAGGGCCCCTATGCACTACGACATTGGACAGTGACACGTCAGCTAGTTTTAAAACATTGTTGGGCTCTGCAAGGATGGCTTCAGATAAGTCTTTTCCCACTTTTCGGTCTTCTATGTCGAACGCCGCAACGACTTCAATGTCCTTCGGATGAAAGCTCCCGAGCACGGGGTTCCGTAGGCCGACACTTTCAGTTTCGCTGTTCGCACCATAGTACTGCAAGCCTTGAACGAGGGCAGATGCACAGTTTCCAACACCAACCAATGCGACCTTGATTTTCGGCAAGTTGCGACACCTTGTTTTGCAGTTCTTATTTAGCTGGTGACTTAAAAAATGCTACGCTATCGGCTGTGCAGATTAGAGGTTTCAGGAACCGAAACTTGAAGGCGTGGGACACGTTCCGGGATTGTTCTAGTAAGCTTAAAGTCTTCGAGACGTTTAGTCTAGAACAGGCTGAACAGAAATGACGGATGAAACCAAAACCCTTGACAAATTCACGGTTATAAATGAATTGGCTCGTCGGAGAGGCTTTTTCTGGCAGTCTTATGAGATCTACGGCGGCGCAAGCGGCTTCGCAACCTACGGTTATTTAGGGACAAGAGTGAAACAGAACATCGAAAGAAAGCTCAGAGAACTCTTCGTTTACAAGCTCGGAATCATGGAGATTGAGTCTCCCATAATCACTCCTGAAAGGGTTTTCGAGGCTTCAGGTCACATTGAGCATTTCAAAGAACCTATGGTTGAGTGTTCCAAATGTAAAAAGAGATTTCGTGCTGATCACTTGCTTCGTGACTTTGCAAAAATAGGCGAGTCAGAAGCTGAAAAACTGAGCTTGGCTGAACTGAAAGAGGCGATTGAGAAGCAGAATATTCGCTGTCCAGAGTGTGACGGAACCTTCAATGAGCCCAAGTTGTTTCTAACGATGTTCAAAACGACCATAGGTCCCTATTCAGACGCGGTGGGTTACGGAAGGCCGGAAGCCGCGCAAGGTATATTTGTAGAGTTCAAGCGGCTCTATGAAATGGCGCGTGAGAAGCTTCCCTTTGGCGCAATGCAGATAGGTAGAGCGTTGAGGAATGAGATTTCACCGCGACAAGGCATAGTACGGTTAAGGGAATTCACCATCGGCGACTTGGAATTCTTCTTCGACCCAGAGGAGCCGAACTGCTACCTACTCAAAGATGTAGAAAATGAAGCACTTCGACTCCTTCTGGCAAAGGAGAGACTGGAAGGCTCAGAGGAAATCACTGAAGTAACTGTGAAAGAAGCACTGGAAAAGGACTACATCAGGTCTGAGTGGCAAGCAGTCTTCATGGCACTGGAAAAGAAATTGCTTGTCGACCTGGGTGTCCCAGCTGAAAAACAGCGTTTCATTGAAAAGCATCCGTGGGAAAGAGCTCACTACTCATCACAAACCTTCGACCAAGAGGTTCTTGTTGAACGATGGAGCTGGCTCGAAGTAAACGCGTGCGCCTGCCGAACAGACTACGATCTGAAACGACACTCGGAATTCAGCGGCCAAGACATGCACGTCTTCAAAGAATATGAAAAACCCATTGAGAAAGAACAAATAACCATTAAACCTGTCATGGCCAAGCTGGGACCTGCCTTCAAGAGAGAAGCTGAAAAAGTCGCTAAAATGCTTTCCAAGACAAACCCAGAAGAGGTAGAAAAGATCTTGAAGGAAAACGGATACTTTACGCTTGACAAGTACAGAATTCTGTCAGAACACGTGGACATCAAACATGAGAAAACCCTTGAACGCGGAAGACGCTTTATACCCTACGACATCGAACCGACCTTCGGCTCCGACCGACTTTTCTACGTAGCTTTCGAATATGCCTATCGCGTCAAAGATGACAGAACATTTCTAAGCTTCCCGAGAGACATTGCTCCCATACAATTCGGCATATACCCCCTCGTAAGCAAGGACGGACTGCCTGAAAAAGCAATGGAACTACACAAAATGCTGCTCAACGAGGGTTTCGTGGCTGAGTACGATGAAGCTGGATCTATCGGCAGGCGATATGCGCGTGCAGACGAAGTCGGCATTCCCCTTGGCATTACAGTTGACTACGATACTCTCAAAGATGAGACTGTCACAATCCGCGACCGAGACACATGGAAGCAAGTCAGAAACCGAATCGGAGAATTACCTGAGCTTCTGCACAAGTATTTCCGATGGAAAATCAACTTTGAAGAGCTAGGCACTCCAATTTGAATGCCGAAGTTTTCGTTACCTTTTTTAACAATCAGGCATATCTAAAGGCAGCGAAAACAGCCCTTTTTGCGGGCGGGAAAACCTTTGGTGCTTCCAGCAGAAACCGAAGAGCGAGTAAAGCGAAGAGCCTTAAACGTCTGCCAAGACCACCTACGGAAGGTCTTAGACCTGACCAGAAAAGTCCCTCAGATGATAGATTACTTCATGAAGAACGACAAGGACAGGGCAACACAGCTTTTCAACGAAGTCACAGGCAGCGAGGCTGAAGTGGACAAGGCAAGGCGACTGGTTTCACAGGAACTCGCCGAAATAGGAGCAATCCTACTCAGCAGAGAAGATTTCCTAAGATTCACTAACCTGACAAGCGAAATCGCAGATTTTTCTGAAGGCATAGCTTTCCGACTTGTCGAAATCATGCAGCACAATTGGAACGTGCCGATGGACATAAAGAAAGATCTACTGAAACTCTCGGAGGCCGTTTTCGAAACCGTGCTCAAGCTCAGAGAGATGGCGATGGCTCTTAACTACGGCTCAACCAAAACCATGGAAAAAGCCAGAGATGTGGAGATTGCCGAACAGAACGTTGATGTGCTTTACCGCGAACTCGAGATAAAACTTCTCAGCAGCAAAGTGGATTTTCCTGCCCTGATATTGCTGAGGGATGTTCTGCAACTGTTGGAGGATTCAGCGGACAAAGCTGAAGACGCTTCTGACGCCGCGCGAATTCTTTCGTTTATGATGTGAAAGGCGGAAAACACGGTGCGCAAGAAGATCGGCGTGGAGCTAATCGAAAACTTTCTAGTGGTTTGGAACCCAGAAGAAGGCTCAGAACTTTACAAAAGAGGCTTCTACGGAAAACCCCTTGGAATCGCCAAACCCAAAATCCCAGAGTTCAACGTTCCGCTAATTCTGGACCTGATGGAAGGCCTGTATCTCGTAGAAAAACAAAACATAACTGTGTACGAAGGCAACGCAAAAAAGAAGGTAAGTCTCAAAAAACTCCGCCAAATGGCCAAACAACTGTATGGAGAGTTTGAAGAAAAATACTCTGTTTACCGTGACCTTCGCGACAACGGCCTAGTCGTAACACCTGGAATAAAGTTCGGATGCGACTTCGCGGTCTACAAACACGGGCCAGGCGTAGAACACGCGCCTTACATGGTTTCCGTGAAACTGGCCGACTCTGAGATGACGGCCACAGAAATCGTTAAAGCTGGAAGACTGGCAACGACCGTCCGAAAAAGATTCATCATCGCAGTACCTGGCCTAGAGAAGGACAAGATAGAATATCTGATCTTCAAATGGTTCAAAGCCTGAACACGCAATCAACAGTGTAAAGAGTTGTAGAGCGCAGCTATTGTTTGGACTTGATGATTTTGCTGATTTCTTGTTCTAGAGTAGGTTGGTGCGAAGGGGTTTTCAACTATTCTGCCTATTTCTCTCCCATCTGTGTCGGCTAGTATGATTAGCGGAATCTTGTCGACGTTGAATGTTTCCACTTCTTGCGGCGAGGGTGGCATTCGCCATTTGTGTCCTTGACCCAGCGGATCTTTCTTCAGACCCCCGAAGACTCTGACCTCCAGTCCTGCGGACTCATTTATCAAGGCCAAAACTGGAACGTTTACTGCGCAGTCCTTGCACCATCCTGCTGAAAAAGCAATGATCACGCATTTACCCGCAAATGCTCTGAGTTGACTGATTGCTTCCCGATTAGGCCGATATGTTTGTTTCCTCGTCAAGAATTTCTCCTTGAAAGGCTCTTCCAAATTGCTGATGTAATCGTCTGCCGAAACCGTTCTCGTCCTGATTTCCATCAAGTTGACAGGCATGTTGGATCTTCACCCTTGAGAATGTTGTCTCAATCTGGAAAAACAGATTTAAACGTTGGCGGTCCGTACAAGATTGATCTAGCACGTTGATTGGATTTAGCCGAGCATTAGTGTTTGGTTTGTGAATTGTCCTCTCACGTATTGATGTGGATAGATTTTCGTTCCTTCCAGCACGCAGCCTTCAGCTATTACCACGTCGTCGGCGATGACCGTGGTTGAATCTATTTTTGTGGGTTTTTTCGAGGTTGATTGGACGGTTACGTGTCGTCCTATGATGCTCTCTTTCACCTCAGCATTGTCGCCCACTATAACCCTGTCCATGACTGCGGAGTTTTCTATTTCCACGTTCTTGCCAACTTGTGTGTAGTTGTCTATGCACGAGTTGACTATTCTCACTCCGTCTGCTATCTTGCAGTGCCTTCCGATGAGGACAGATCCTTCAATCTCTATTTTCTTCTGCTTGATTTTCCGGATGATTTCCCTCCTTCTCTTCATCGACTCCGTGCTTTCTCCCTGGACCCATATCCGTTTTCCCTCGTCTATTCTTCCACCGAAATCGGTCAGCGACGAAAAACGTCCGTCCAGCATGTCATGCATGGCTTCCAAATAACGTCGAGGTGTTCCCACATCGTACCAGCTTCCCTCCAAGGCGAAGCCGTAAACTGGTCTGCCAGTGCTTATCAAATAGGGGATGAAGTCATAGCCGAAGTCCAAGCGATGTCTTTCTTTGATTAGCTGCGTGACTCCTTTTTCTTTGAATATCTTCCTTATTTCGGGAGAAAACATGTACAGACCGGTGTTGGCAAGGTCCGACGGAGCCTCCTTGGGCGTGGGTTTTTCAACAAACCTGGAAATCTTCATGTCCTTGTTTATGTCAGCTATTCCGTAGCCATCGACGTTTTCGACTCTCCTCAACGCTATGGTCATGAGGGCACCCTTTTTTTCATGAAACTTAACGAGTTTCTTCACATCGACATCAAAAATGTTGTCGCCTTGAACTGCGAAAACCGGATCCTGGACATCGTAGTAATCCATGTTTATCATGGCAGAGCTTGCGCTGCCAAAATCGTCCACGTTGGGCTGATACTTTATATGAACCCGTGGCTTTATGCCATACCTGGCCGAAAACCCGTAGCCCGATTCAAAATAATCGTGCAAATCTCTGTAGTTAGTGTAGCCCTTAACACCGAAAATGAAGTTCTTGATGCCTTGACGTGCAAGTGGTAACAGCGAAAAATCTATCATCGGCCTGTTTAACAGTCGCAGGCACGCCTTGCTGGTCTCCGCCGTAAGCGGCAGCAGACGAGTGGCTTTTCCACCGACTGGAATTATGACTCTCAACCTGTCCAACGAATAGTTGTTGCTCAAGAGATTATCACCAACGAGCTTTCAATGGATTATCAGCGTGAAACGTATTAAACTTTCGAATTCATCCGCGAATTTTATAACCCACTTTGCTGAAAACCTTAAGAATCGAGGCAAGGTTTGAACGATTATGAGCAAAATTGGCGGCTACGCGCGCTTGATCCGCCCAGTAAACTGTGTGATGATGGGCATTGCCGTCATCGTTGGCGCAGTGCTTGCCAACCCTAGAATCGGGCACAATTCTTGGCCAAGCCTCGCCTACGGCTTCGTCACCGGTTTCATGCTGACTGCCGCCTCAATGACCATAAACGATTACTACGACCGACAGATCGACGCCATAAATGAACCGAGCCGTCCCATCCCGAGCGGTCTAGTCAAACCCAGGAATGCTCTGATATTTGCGGCGATTCTTTCGATTCTAGGTTTTGTCGCCGCATACCTGACGAATACGTACTGTCTTGTAACGGCTATAATCGCTTGGATAGTCTTCGTTGCTTACATAACGGTCGGAAAGAGAAGCGGTCTGCCGGGCAACTTTCTCGTTGGCATATGCGTGGCAATACCCTTCATTTACGGAAGTTTAGCAACCGTGGCTGAGGTCAGGTTGAATGTTCTGCTTTTTGCTTCCATGGCTTTTCTTTCGAACACTGGAAGGGAGATAACCAAGGGGATAGTTGATGTGAAAGGAGACACGACTGCGAACGTTAAGACTATGGCTGTGCGTTACGGAGAGAAGAGAGCCGCAGTAGTAGCCGCTTCATTCTACGTCCTTGCCGTATTGTTGAGTCCGATACCTTGGCTTCTTGACCTTGTATCCTACTGGTTCATTCCCCTCGTACTCATAACTGATATTGGACTTGCAGCGTCATCCTTTATGCTCATCAAGGACTATTCAAGGGAAAACGCCAGAAAGATCAAGAAGAACGTACTTCTATGGTTCATCATTGGACTGCTAGCGTTCATCGTCGGCGCCATAAGGTGAAACGTTGCCCTTTTAAGACGTCTATTCAGAATTCATCCCTCAATGGATAATCTTTTCGGAGTCAAAGCTGAGCAGTTTCTGTATTTAGAAGGGAAGGGTGCGCACTTTGCGTCGGCTCATTCTACATGCTTGACCGTATCCGTTCAATCATGCTTTTTTCTTGGAGGAAATATGACTACATAGTTTTTGTTCGATACCTGATGGGAACCGCCTGCTTGCCGTCCTCATTATACAGAGTTGGCTATCACTTCTTTGCCCCTATCGTGCCGGCTTCAGGCTACATGTTTTTCTTGACGTAAGTTCTGAAGAAGCAGACAGAAGAATACGACAAACACGCGGTGCACTTGAGATGTTCGAAATCTTGGAGAACCTGAGACGAGTCAGAAGAAAAGCTATTTCTCTAGTTTCAACAGGCAAGTGGAGGATTATAGATGGGAACATGCCCATGAAAGACATTGAAAAAGAAATTACTAGGACTCTTGAACTACCGTTCTAATAATTGGAATTATAAGCATCTCGGGGCTAGTACTATGGTGGAGAGGCATGTTACCCCTTGAACGCTGAAGATGATGCTGTTTTTGAATACGCACTTCGCGGCAAAGATTGGAACGTGTACTGGCTTCTTCTCAAGAATGGCCGCTCTATGAGCGTCCGCGAAGTTCAGAAAACGCTACGTTTCAGCAGTCCAAGCGTGGCGCAACATCATCTTGAACAGTTGCGGCAGTTGGGACTGGTCAAAAAGGAAGAGGTTGGCGGCAACTATTCGTTAACGAGCGAAGTCAAGATTGGAGTGCTTCGCCATTTCGTCAAGCTGGGGAGGCTCTTGTTTCCGAGGTACTTCTTCTACGCGCTCTTCTCAACCACCTTCTACCTCTTCTACGTGTTCGTGTTGATGCAGGGGTTCACGCGTGAAAACCTGTTCATTCTCACGTTTGGAGCCATCGTGTCGGCAATCTTCTGGTTTGAAGCCCTGCGCATATGGTCTCTGAGACCGTACTAGCTTCTGGAACATGATGTACCAAGGCTTAGGATAAAATCCAATGAAGATATAGCATAACAGTGCGCGCGCGCTAGACTAGGCACTCCTTTCTCCCTTTTTTATGAAAAAAAGCAAGGTCTTGTTACTGTCTAACGCTGCCTAACTTGGTTCCATGTGAACAGTAACAGTAGTTTCGGCGAAATGCTCTCTAAGCTGTTCTTCAACTTGTGAAGCTATCTCATGCGCATCCTTGAGCGAGATTTGCTTAGTGAAACTGCAGTCGATATTTATGTAACGCTTCTTTCTGGCGACGTAAGTCACTATTCCCTTAACGCGGAAGGCTTGTCGATAGTTCTCGGCTACACTGTGAATTATGTTACTGATTTCTTCCTCGTTAACCATCGAGCCCTTTCGTCTCTTCGGACTGAAAGGTTCCATGTGAACAGTCACATCTTCAACTTCCGCTATTCTTTCTTCGATTCTATTCTCGATATTCTGAGCTATCTCGTGGGCGGTTTCAACCGAGATCTTCGGGTCCACAGGGGCGTGCAAGGTAATGTACAGTTTTCCACCTGTGTGGGCAACACTGATTTCATGCACTTCTTTTACGCCTTGAACCTCTGTCGCAAGTTTCTCAACGAGCTTTTCAGTCGGCATTTCCGGCTTGCACGGCTCAGTGTGTATTGCAACGTCGCAGTTTCCTAAAATGTTCCTGATGTTCGATTCTATTCTGGAGGCTAATTCATGAGACTCTTCAAGATTTAGGTAGTCTGGCACTTGCACAGTTGCCCTTACAAAGGCCTTTTCTCCTGCCTTTCTGATTTTCAAGGCTTCAAGCTTGTACACTCCTTCTGTTCCCACTATTTCATGCCTGACCTTGTTTGCCACGTCTTTTGATATTGTGTCCGTTAGCTCCATTCCACTACTCCAAACAAGCCTCACACTAAGGTAGGTTAGCAGCACCCCAAGGACCATTGAAGAAACGGAATCTCCATAGTAGAACCCTAGAGTTGCCAATCCAAATCCCAAAAGTGCTATTACAGTTGAACTCAGGTCTGCAATGGCATGGTAGAAACCTGCTCTCATCGTAATGCTTTCACTGCGGCGAGCTTTCAAAAGTGTTCCAACTCTGAAAAAGTCTATGCAGAACGTATAGCCAATAGCTATGAAGCCCGCATATTCTAATCCCAAGTTGATGCTTTGTCCATGCAGTATCTTCAACACGGCCTCGTATATTATCAGCAATGCTACAACTACAAGGGCAAGCCCCCCTACGAAGCCGCCAATGGACTCGAATTTTTCATGCCCATACATGTGCTCTTCATCCGGGGGTTTTTCAGACGCACGCATCGCCAAAAATAGGACGAGAGTAGTTGAAGCGTCAAGTAATGCATGCAAACCATCGCTTACAATTGCAAGGCTGTTTACTGCCAGGCCTATGGTTACTTCCACGAAAACTACGCTTGCTATCGCAACAGCCGAGCGTTTAAGCGTTCTTAGCTTGTAGCCGCTTTCCAATATTTCTAGCACTACTCGCCCTTTAATTCCAGATCTGGAGATTTAAGAATTATGGGTTTTCTACAGTTCCTGCGGCTTAGAACTTATATGCGTGGTTTTCCATGGCATCTGAACAATGGAAACAATTTCACGGCTCGGCAGCCGTTACGCCTTCATTAAAGGAAATTTCCTAATCCTAATAATCACTTGGATTCTCATGAACTTCACCGGACCAATCCCTCAAACCTATTCAAGCTTGTTTTTCAAAGGTTTAGGTGCGAACGACTTTCTTCTAGGTGTCATCGGCTTTGCTGGATCAATCGCACTAGCCCTTGTCCAGTTCCCAGGAGGCTACTTGGCTGATAAACACGGACGACGCTTGCTCATCGTGACAATGACCTATGGTGTCGCTCTTTCCACTATTTTCTTTATACTTGCACCATCATGGCAATTCATAGTTTTCGGCCTAATAATACAGAATCTCTGTCTGCTCTACCAACCAGCACTGTTCGCAATCATGCTTGACTCCGTAACACCTGAAAATCGAGGAAGCGGATTCGCTTTCCAAGCTGTCATAAGCAACCTCGTGTCTTTACCTGCAGCAATTATAGCAGGCTATTTGATTTTAGTTTTCAACCTAGATTTCGGCATGCGAATAGCATACACTATAGTTTTGATAGGCTACTTCATTGCTGCAACGTTAAGAATCAGGCTTAAAGAGACTTTGTCATCCGACAAAGTCCAAAGCCTTCCCAGTTTCTTAGTTGCCCTAAGAGAATATCCGAGATCCGTGAAAGAAAGCCTAGAAGTCTGGAGCAAAGTTCCGAAGACTGTCCTCTACCTTTTCCTAACGACGGCGGGCTTAAACAGTCTGATTGCAGGCTGCCAAACATATTTTGTCGTGTATGCCACAGACGTTCTTCATGTAGAAAAGTTCGGTTGGGCGATTGTCATGGCCTTCATGTCACTGAGTGTTTCAATCCCAGCAATACTTGCAGGCTTCAGGATGGATGCCGTGGGGCGCAGACGCTACCTAATCATAGGTTCTGTACTTTACACTCCAGCCATGTTGATATTCATAAACGCAAACTTTTTCACACTGCTCATTGCCTTTTTCTTTTTCGGCCTCGCCCAGATGCTGCAGGGAACGAGCTACAACTCTCTTCTCGGAGACCTAACACCTCGGGAACTCAGAGGTAAGGTCATCGGATGTAGCCAATTCTTCATGTACTTAAGTCAAGCGTTCATGCAACTCTTAGCAGCTGCACTTTATGTCTACATTTCACCACAAGTGCCTTTCATATTGCTGGGCATTGGCGCAATTCCACTATCAATTGTTGCATTTCTGAAAATCTTTGAAAACAGCGCCAAAGAAGTTTGAAACCCAAGATAGATATTTAGGTCTGCAGACAGTATTGAAAGAAAAGGTTGACCCATATGGACTTTGTTCCGATTCAACAGGTTCTAGGCGGGGGATTTGAAGACCAGAAAATCGCCGTCAGAGGGTGGATCTACCGCAAGAGAGAGGGAAAACAGACAATATTCTTACTCATACGCGACTCAACTGGAATCATCCAATGCCCAGTTAAGAAAGAAAGCCCAGCTTGGGATGAAGCCGGAAAAGTCACGATTGAATCTTCACTAGCACTTGAAGGGACGGTTAAGAAAGATGTGCGTGCTCCAGGCGGATATGAAGTCGTCACAGAAAAAGTATCGATAATAGGCCTCGCCGACCTCTTCCCGATAACAAAAGACAAAAGTGAAGAATTCTTGCGCGATGTTCGCCACTTGTGGCTCCGAAGCCGCAAAATGAACCTAGTGATGAAAGTGCGAAGCGAGGTGCAAAGGTTCACGCATGAATTCTTCAGGAACCAGAAATTCACCGAAGTTTCTCCACCAATGTTCGTAACGAGCGCTGTCGAGGGGGGCTCAACGCTCTTTGGCCTGAAGTATTTTGACCAAAGCATGTACCTAACCCAAAGCGCCCAGCTATACCTTGAGATTCTAATCTACTCGTTGGAAAAAGTCTATTGCATCGCTCCGTCTTTCAGAGCCGAAAAAAGCCGAACCATCAGACATCTGACCGAATACTGGCATATCGAAGCCGAACAAGCATTCGCAGACATGAATGACTTAACACGTCTGGAAGAGGAGCTCTTGGCTTACATATGCCGGCGAACTATTGAGACCTGCAAACCGGAGTTTGAAGAATTGGGTGCAGACCTTTCAAAACTCGCTTCAGTAAGGACGCCCTTCTCCAAAATAACCTATGCAGATGCAATCGAAAAGCTGCACACAAAGAACTTTAAGACAAAATGGGGTGACGATCTTGGATACGAAGAAGAGAAGGCACTGGCAGATGACTTCGGCAAACCGTTTTTCATATATGACTATCCTAAACAGATCAAAGCCTTCTATTGCAAAACCCACAGGAACAAACCGGAGCTAGCCATGTCAACTGACATGCTTGTTCCAAGAATAGGGGAAATATCCACTGGCGGCGCCAGAGAAGACGACAAGGAAATACTCGTTGCAAGACTTAAAGAACTCGGACAGAAGGAAGAAGATTACGACTGGTACATTGATCTCCGACGCTACGGAACTGTTCCACACGTCGGCTTCGGAATGGGCCTGGAAAGATTGCTCACATGGATGCTTGACTTGGAGAACATAATAGACGCCATACCGTTCCCAAGGACAATCAGAAGATTCTACCCGTAAGAAGGCATATCAGGCGCAGCTGACAAATTGACTTCCGCCTAAACTCGCTATTGCACTGAGATACTGCTACAAATGGAATGGAAGTTAAGGTCAATTTTACTCCTTTTCGAGCTGTCTCCTTAGTTCTTCGTATGTTGCCTTGATCTCGTCGACAGAAGCTTCGTCTTCCAAAGTTGAGACGTCGCCCAAGGCTACGCCGGCTAGCACCGCCTTCAAGAGCCTTCTCATGATTTTTCCACTGCGTGTCTTAGGAAGCCTGTTGACGATTACGATTGCATCCGGTGTTGCGATGGGGCCTATTGTGTTTCTTATGTGTTTCACAAGGTCAGCGCGAAGTTCGTCTGACGGTGAGAAGCCGCTTCGTAAAGTGACAAAAGCCACGGGGACTTCGCCCTTTAGCGCGTCTTCTTTACCCATAACTGCAGCCTCTGAAACAGCAGGGTGTGACACAAGTGCACTCTCAAGCTCCACAGTGCCTATTCTGTGTCCGGCCACCTTCAATACTTCATCAGCTCTTCCGAGCAACCAGAAGTAACCATCCGGATCCTTCACTGCATAATCGCCAGTGTAGTAGATGTTGGGCCATCTTCCGAAGTATGTTTGCCGGTACCTATCAGGGTCTTTCCATATCGTCTCCAGCATCCCGGGCCAAGGCGTCCTAATCACTAGGAAGCCCTTAACACCTGTGGGTGTCGGCTGTCCTTTTTCATCATAGACTTCTGCATAGATGCTCGGCAACGGGTTTGTGGCTGATCCTGGCTTCAGCGGCACAAGTTCCAGACCTGGCAGAGGAGCTATCATGAAACCGCCTGTTTCAGTTTGCCACCAAGTGTCTATGACCGGCAGTTTCTCTTTGCCTACAACGCGATAGTACCATCTCCAAGCCGCAGGATTTATCGGTTCACCGACTGTTCCCAAGAGTCTGAGCGTGCTCAGATCATGCCTGGTTACCCATTGTTCGCCGAACTTCATGAACATCCTGATCGCCGTCGGCGTAGTGTACAGTATCGTTACCCCGTGTCTTTCAATCATGTTCCACCAGCGATCTTGGGCAGGGTAATCTGGTGTCCCTTCGAATATCAAGGAGGTTACTCCCAAGGCTAGGGGAGCGTAAACGTTGTAGGTGTGACCCGTGATCCAGCCTATGTCCGCTGTGCACCACCAGATGTCCTTTTCATCTGGGTTGAAACCCCACTTGAGTGTCCAGTACGCCCACACTAGGTAGCCGCCCGTTCCATGCTGAACCCCTTTGGGTTTACCTGTAGTTCCAGAAGTGTACAGTATGAACAGAGGTTCAGTAGATTCCATCGGCTCGGGTGCGACATAGGCGTTTGGTTCCACTTTGTCCATTGCTTCATTGTACCAGACATCGCGTCCTTCTTTCATCGGAACTTCCTGTCCAGTTCTTTTGATTACTATCATTTTCTCAACGTTCGGTGTGCTCTGCAGTGCTCGGTCAGCGGTGTCTTTTAGTGTCACCGTTTTTCCACGTCGGAAGGCGCCGTCTGCGGTTACAAGCATCTTTGCTCCTGAGTCGTTGATCCTATCTGCGAGAGCCTCTGCGCTGAAGCCCGAAAAGACTACTGTGTGAACCGCACCTAATCGTGCACATGCAAGCAGCGTGATTGGAAGCTCCGGAATCATCGGCAGATAGACAGCCACTCTGTCGCCCTTCTTAAGTCCTAGATCTTTCATGATTTTTGCGAGTTTGTTTACCTCGCGGTAAAGTTGATAGAACGTACAGGTTCTCACTTCTCCGTCCTCCCCTTCCCAAATATAGGCTAGCATATTCTTTCTAGACGTTTTCAGGTGCCTGTCAAGTGCGTTGTAGCATATGTTCAGAATGCCGCCAGGAAACCATTTGTAGAAGGGTCGGTTGGAATCGTCCAGAACTTTGTCCCATGTTCTGAACCAATCGATGGCTTCTGCTTTTTCAGCCCAAAATTCTTGTGGGTTCTTTATTGATTTCTCCCATTCCTCTTTCAACCTATTTGTGGGGTATACTCTGTCATTGAATGGCAAACTGGCTTCTGACATCTTCTAGCCTTCCGTGAGTTTGTGGAGAAACGTTCTTCCAGAAATATAAACGTTTTTGGTTGAAAATAAAAAGGGAGAAGGCTTCTATTTGCTCATAGGGCCTATGGGCAGGAAAGCTTTTCCATGGGCCTCGTTCAATACCTCAGCCAAGCCAAGGTAAACCGCGCTCAGTCCGCAAATTACTCCTTCGTAGCCGGTTATCGTGAGCAACGTTGAGTCTCCCGTCAACTCTCTTGCCGTTAGGAGGAAGAACAGAATTGCTAGGCTCATGAAAACAAATTGGATTGCCCGGTTTGCTTTCAATGTTCCAAAGAACATTACGAAAGTGAACAGGCCCCACATGAAGAAATATGCTGCCATAGCGTTTGATTCAGATAGCGCACTTGAAACTCCTAAGCCGGCGTTTGGTAGCAAGATCAAGGCGACAAGAGACCACCAGAAAAAGCCATAAGAAGAGAATGCAACTGTGCCAAAGGTGTTCCCCTTCTTAAACTCCATTGCGCCTGCTATGATCTGAGCCATTCCACCGTAGGCTAAGCCCATTGCTAGAATCATGCTGTCCAAGCCATAGAAGCCAGCGTTGTGTAAATTCAACAGAACGGTTGTCAGTCCGAAGGCTAACAGTCCCAGTGGTGCAGGATTTGCCAGTTTTTCGCTCATTCCTTTTCAGCCCTTCAATTTCTATTGTTAGAAGCTTTTTTCACATTGCTTCAAATTTAAGTCTTTCTAAACTTGTTTCTTGTGTTTTCTGCTTGTTATCCACTTTGCAGTCTCCAGTGAACCGATAGTTATTGTCATGAACAGTATTGCAAAGGCCCAGTCGAGTGGTTCAGGTGCTGATACACTAAAGGCAGAGTTTAGACCTGGCGTGTAGAGCACAATAAGCTGGAGGAAGAACGACGAAAGCACAGCGTACCACAGGAATTTATTTTTGAACACGCCGACTTTCCACACTGGATATTTCAGTGACCGGGCGGATATGGCATTAGCCAGCTCCATGATAATCATGGCGGTCAGCAGCTGAGTTCGAGCTTCCGTTAGTTGGGTCGAGCTCTCCCACGGCCGATAGAAGAAGTATCCAAACAGAAGCAGAGCTGTCATCAATATTGGCACTAGGGACAGATAGAGTTTGACGTCGCGTGTGAAGATGCTTTCGTTTGGATCGCGCGGTTTTCTCTCCATTATGTCAGGGTCGCCTGGGTCAATGCCAAGCGCGATTGCGGGCAAGCCATCAGTGGTCAGGTTAACCCAAAGCAGTTGTGCTGCAGTCAAGGCAATCGTTGCGCTACCGATCACTTCGGCAGGCGCGCCTGGTGCATATATTTTTGCCAGGTACGGAACAGAAACCACGGCTATGAACATGACCAAGATTTCCATTATGTTGCATCGCATGAGATACGTGAGGTATTTTTTGATGTTGTCGTATATTTCTCGCCCTTCCCTAGCAGCCTTGACAATGGAGGCAAAGTTGTCATCTGTCAAGACTATGTCCGAAGCTTCTTTGGCCACCTCAGTACCCGTCAGGCCCATGGAAATGCCTATGTCAGACATCCTGAGCGCTGGAGCATCATTAACACCGTCACCAGTCATAGCCACGATATGACCTTTGGCCTTCCACGCCTCAATTATCCTCACCTTATGTTCAGGGGAAACGCGCGCATATATCACAACTCTTTCAACCATATCATTGAATTGTTCATCGCCAAGCTTCTCCAGCTCCGCGCCTGTCAACACTTTTCCTTGCTCTTCGTTTTCACCAAGCAAATTGAGCTCTTTGGCCACTGCTACAGCTGTAAGTCTATGATCACCTGTCACCATTACAACGTTTATCCCGGCTTTCTTGCAGGTTTGTATGGCATCTTTGACTTCTTCACGTGGCGGATCAATCATGCCCACAATACCGACGAAGATAAAATCTTTCTCAATCTTCTCGTCATAGGCGTTCACTGATTCGGGCAGCTCCCTGAAGGCAAAGCCCAAGTTCCTCAAAGCTTGTCTCGCCATGGCTTCATTCACTGAAAGAATCCTTGCACGATCGCTTTCAATCAGTTTGGAGATTTTGCCGTTTGCTAAAACTTTTGTGCATTTATTAAGAACTATTTCGGGGGCTCCTTTCATGTAGGCCATTCTCTTTTTGCCGGAAACGATGTGCACAGTTGTCATGCGCTTTGTTTCTGAAGAGAACGGGAGCTCGCCTATACGGGGTTGTTCCTGTTCCAGTTCTTCCTTCCATAAACCGGCTTTTGCTGCTACGACGATTAGCGCTCCTTCCGTAGGATCTCCTTTAATAGCCCATTTCTCTGACGCAGTGTCTTTTTCCAGTTTGGCGTCATTGCATAGCGTTGCAGCAATCAAGAGTGTGCGGAGCTCGTATTTCGGCTCTACTTTCGTGTCCTCAGTCGAAAATTCTCCTTCGGGTTCGTAGCCAACTCCTGAAACTTTGACGAATTCATCATCGACATAAATTCTCTGCACTGTCATTTCGCCTTTCGTCATAGTTCCAGTCTTGTCAGAACATATGACGCTCGTGCAGCCCAAAGTTTCGACGGCGGGCAGTTTCTTAACTATTGTGTTCACCTTTGCCATTCTGTACATACCCACGGCAAGTGTGCCAGTTACTATTGCGGGTAACGCTTCAGGAACGGCTGCCACAGCTAAGCTGACGCCCCACAATAACATGTCAATTATGCTGCGTCCTTGGACGATGCCTATTGCACCCACCCCAACACAGATTGTAACACATAATATGCCGATCAACTTGCCGATAGACTGTGTCCTCTTCTCAAGTGGTGTTTCCTCTTTCTTGGTCATCTGCACCATTCGGGCAATTTTTCCAAACTCTGTATTCATTCCTGTTGTTGTGGCAACTGCCTTGCCTCGACCGTAAACGACAACGGTTCCAGTAAAGGCCATGTTCCGGCGATCATTAAGCGGAAGCCCCTCGGCACAAGCATCAACATTTTTGTTTACAGGAGATGATTCTCCCGTTAGCGAAGCTTCATCCACTTTCAAATTGACAGACTCGATAAGTCGGGCGTCAGCTGGAACCCTGTCCCCTGTGAACAAGAGAATTACATCCCCTGGAACAATTTCACTCGCAGGAACCTTCACTTCTTTCTTATCGCGCAATACTATTGCGGTTGGTGCCGTCATCTTCTCTAAAGCTTCAACTGCTTTCTCCGAACGGAATTCTTCCACAAATCCCAATATCGCGGTTGCCAAAACTATGGCAATTATGATTATGGCATCTACGATTGCCTCAACAGCTATCGAAAGAGCTGTGGCAATCAGCAAAATGATAATCAGTATATCTGTAAATTGTTTTAAAAACATCTTGATGGGAGAAACCCTTTTTTCTTTCTGCAGTTTGTTCAGACCATACTCGGCCAAACGTTTCTGCACTTCTGCCTGACTCAAACCATGTTCAGCAGAGTTCAATTCCTTCAATGTTTCTTCAGGACTCATTGCGTGCCAAGATTTAGACACCAACTCAACTCCTCCCTAGCTAATGTGGAGCGTATGACGTTGAAGTAGGAGCGCGCGCTCTGATAAGAACTATCGTCTCAAAAAACGGAAGATCTTGCTTCGCAATGATGTTTGCCCCCAAACCTTTCTCCTCGAAGCCCTGCAAAGTCTCCTCGACATTAGAAAGCGTTGATTGCAACAGCAGGACTTCTCCAGTGGGCTTCAGATATTCTGGGGCTTCACGAATGAACTTGTCAATTACCTCTTTTCCTGAATCACCACCAGCCCAAGCCCACCCCACGCAAGAGTTTTTTTCACTCTCTTCTGATGGAAGGTACGGAGCGTTGAAAAGGATCAGATCGAATTCTTTTCTAATTCTAAGCGGGGAAAACAGATCCCCTTGAACAAAAAACACACGATCGGCAACACCATTGATTTCCGCGTTTCTTCTTGCGCACATGACAGCATAAGGATTTACATCAATCGCAACCACTCTGCTTGCCTTCTTGGCCGCAATTACGCCCAAGATCCCACAACCAGTACCCACGTCAATAACCTTACCGCCATCTCTGATTGCCAAGTTTTCAGCAAAGAAAAAGGAGTCCTCGGCCGGCTCGTAAACGTTTTCCAAGACATTGAACACGCAGTCAGCAAAGAACACCTTTTTACTTGGTGATGACATTGGCTAATGCTCCGATGTCTTCTGGTGTGAGTTCTCTCACTCGCCGGTCACCTAGAGGAAGGGAATCAGCAATTTGGATTGCGTCTTTTTTTGCACTCCATGCTTCCTTTAGGTATGCCAGAGCTGCGTTTCTAACCGTCCTATTGCGCCTCGTGAAGAGAACTTGAAGGAAGCGTTGGAATGGCACCTCATTACTTAACTCAAACGATGGTGACCTCTTTGGCTTCAAGCGTGTTATGATTGAATCTATTTTTGGTTGCGGATAAAACATGGACTTAGGAATCTCGTCCAGAAGCTCAACCTGTGCATGAAAGTACGTGAAAACTGTCAACCATCCGTAGTCTTCACTTCCAACAGGAGCTACAAGTCGATCCGCAAATTCCTTTTGAAAGACCAAGACTGCGCAGTCGAAGCCCCTTTTGAAGAGCCATACAAGTAAACGGGAGGAGATTTGATAAGGCGGAATTGAAACAATTTTATTAAATGAGGGGACACCGACCTTGAGAACGCTGCCTTCAATTATCTTCACGTTGGATGCCCCCCTAAGCTGTTCACGCAAAATGTCGGCAAGCCGCGCGTCAACTTCGACAGCAAGGACCATCTTGCATTTTTCCCTCAAGAAACGAGTCAAAAAACCCAGTCCAGCACCGATCTCCAACACTGTATCATCACAATTTAGTAAAGCATAGTCAACCATTTTTTGAAAAAACCGTGATTCAATCATGAAGTTCTGGCCTAAACTCCTCTTCGGCATAATTCGATGCCTTCGAAGCAAAGACTTCGTATCTTCCAATAGACTCATTCTACCCCGTTAAACGATTGATTGAGCTATTGTGTCCTCGTAAATAATCTATACTTGCTGTCGCCGCCCAACTCTTCCATGACTCTCTTTGTAATCAGTTTAACCGGATTAGGTAATTCTGTGCGTTTCTGCAAGTCTTCAAAACTCTCAAAAGGTTTCTTCTCTCGTTCATTTATGACTTGCCACATGTATTTCTTGCCTATTCCTGGAACCAGTTCCAATGCATGCATTCTCGGTGTAACTGCCCTTGCATTGTTGAAGAATTCGACGAACCGTTTTTCACGGTTCAGCACGATCTTGTTGATCACTGTTGGAAGCTCTGTCTTTGCGGCTGCAGTTAGCTCGTCGTAGCCTATTCGACCGATGATGTACGTTATTTCTTCCCGAGCCTCTTTTCCAACGAAAACACGATCATGAGGCTTGAGTATCACGCCTTCTTTGGCCAATGCTTCTAGGAGTGTGAAGAATTCTTCACCTACCAATTGAACCAAAGCTCCCGCTCGGTAGCCAGCTCGTCCTGAAACATGCACTCCAGGGCGGCCGTGCGGCAGAAAGTCCAAGATATAAGCGTACTCTTCGTACCGCTTCTCCATCATTGTCATTATTTCCTCTATTTAGTCTCTTATTACTTAAAATAGTTAGTATCGACCAGCCTATTTCAATTTTCGATGTTCATCTAGCAGGTTCACTATAGCTTCTAGTTTCGATGTTTCAATGATTTTGCGTCCGCCAGCCAGAAACACTCTCAACTCTTCAACACTTTTCGGCATGCAGTTGACTATTTGCACTGCCTCTATCTCGTCCAGACCATAGTCTGCCACGAGTTTTCCAACCAGTTTTTCGGCAGATTCAGCGTCGGTCTTCGAAAACTTTGAGACATAATCGAACGTACGGCGCTGTAGCTGATCAAGGTTTTCTTCACCTATAGACTCCAGCAAGTTCTTAACCTGCGGGAGGCTCAGTTTCTTTTCTGTCATGCTCTTTTCCGACATTCTAATCACTCTTGCAAGGTTCCAAATGTTCAGGTCTGACGATGATCTCCCTAATAGCGTCTCCCTGTGAAACACTCACCACGTAACTCCGTCCCCGCTTGTTGAGTATCGTACCGACTCTGCCGTGGTAGCGCCTGTGAGGCATTCCCTTGTGAACACTCGAGTCTATCTTGATAACAACGCTGGTTCCAGGCTGATACTCATGAAGCAACTTGCTCAGCCTCAGTTTGCCGTGCTCTCTAGGTTCCTTTGTCAAAAGATGACGTGCTCCAGAACGATAACCCTTCGATCCCCTCATTCTCATAACTCTCCTAATCGTCCATAACTATGTTCAGAACATCAAGTTCCATCGGCTTCGCTTTATTCTTGAGAATTTCTGAAACGCTGGGAACTGTTCTTCCTTCATCCCCAGTAACCAGTTCTTTAACGTAGAGCCCTCCTTGACATCGTAATCTCATTTCAGCCTTTCTGGGTGACAATTTCTTAACGTCCACGTCGTATATGTACCTTTCCCGCGTCAGATCAGCGCGTCTGTGCAAAACGCGAACAGGGGTCTTCTGCTCAATCATGACATTTGTCAGGCTCTTTTCCAAGAAGTGCATATCTTTGGTCGTGATCTTGTTTTCAAATTCGATGAACATACGATATTCTTTCTGCTTGGATTCGCCTCCCTTTAGTTTTCTGACGACATCTCTGTTTGCAAATCTCAGACCTACAACCTCAACCTTGTTCACCCCGTACACGTTCACCGCATCTTCAGCTTTCTTAAGGTCTAAGAAACGCTTTTTCGGAGTCGCGATTTCAATCACAAAAGGTCTGCCATTGCCCAGCATGCGGGCGTCGATATCTTCTCTTCCAGAGGCGTGAAATGAGGCACTTGCACCACTTGTTGCTTCCAACAAGGGCTTCTCAACTATTTCCTGCACCGACTCCGGATACATTTTTCCAGTCCAGTTACATTTAATGCAACCTTTTCCCCAGCATTCCGAACAGAACCATTTTGATTGCGGAATGCTTCTGACAAGTTTTTTGTATCGGCCAGCTATGAAAAGAGGATTGATTTGAAGTCTCACAAGACCAGAGAACGGCTCAGCGAGCACGACAATCTCTGGCTTCTTGAAGTCTACGTCCTTCCCGCTTCGCTCGGCAATTCTTCTACCGACCGTTCTCGCGAACTCTTTGCGGAGGCTCTCACCGTGGCTCACGCCAAACTCTGCCCTAAACTCGTCTTCTCGTTCAGCAAATATCAAGGACAACTCTATGCCCACCAAGAAACTGCTGTACTCATACTCCACTAGAAGACCAAGAGCTTTTTCCGCCAAATCATTACAAATTTCAAGTTTGCCCTCACACAAGAAGCATTTTTCTAGAATATCTTTAGTCTCAATGCATTCTCCCATTCTGCTAATTATTTCTGTTGCGATTTTGGAAAAACCGTTGGTCGCCAAGACCCTGAGAATCTTTAACCCTTGTTTGCTTTCTGAAAGCGCCAACGCATGAGCTTCGAACGTCAAGGCCAGTTTTATTGCCTTTCCTCTTTCATCGTTCTCAACGCCGTGGCCTAAAAGGGCAAATTGCCTTCCCAAACAATGGTCACATAAGGGATATTTCTCAAGCATCCTCTGAGCTTCTTGCAGAATGCCCATCCAACATGCCTTCTAGAGCCCGACCTTGCCTACTTGAGATCAACCGGCAACCCCTTTCCGAAGAAAGGAAGTTTCTTTTGTCTACGGAATGTCTTCAACATACGCCGCATCATTACGTACTGTTTCAGAAGTTCCTTCACTTCTTTCTCACTGGTACCTGAACCCCTGGCTACACGTTTCATCCTTGAAGCGTTGAAGATTTTCGGGTTGTCCTTCTCGGCTGGCGTCATAGACTGAATCATCACGCGCCACTTTTCCAGACGCCCTTCAGCAGTGTTCAGCATCTCATCCGGGATTTTGTAAGACATTCCCGGAATCAGATTCATGAGTTTCTTAAAGGTGCCCATTCCCTTCATAGCTTCGAACTGCTCATACATGTCTGTTAAAGTGAACTTGCCGCTCAAGATAGCCTTGGCCTTCTTTTCTGGAACTGTTATTTCTGCCTCACGCACTTTGTCAAGGAGTGTTTCCAAGTCACCCATTCCAAGCAGACGGCCAACGAAACGTGAAGGAACGAACGCTTCGACATCCTCTGTTTTTTCTCCGGTACCGATGAACTTTATAGGTGCACCCGTTGCCGCCACTGCAGATAGAGCACCGCCTCCCCTTGCAGACCCATCGAGTTTCGTGACAAGTATTGAACCTATAGGTGTTGCTTCATTGAAGGCTTTTGCCTGAACCAACGCTTGCTGGCCTATTGTCCCATCGATAACAAGCATAACTTCATCAGGCTTGATGCTTCTTTCGAGCATCTTCATTTCTTTGATGAGTTCTTGTTCCTCTTTATGACGGCCGGAAGTGTCGACGATGACCACGTCCTTCTCGCTAAACTGGTTCAAGCCTTCGGTAACGACTTTAATGGAATCCTTTGTCTTCAAGTTACCATACAATGGCACGTTGATTCTGTTTACTAGCTGCTGAAGCTGAGCGTAAGCGCCGGGTCGGAAAGTGTCCGCACAGATTACAGCGGGCTTTAAGCCTCTCTTCTGAAAGTATCTTGCAAGTTTGGCTGCAGCAGTTGTCTTTCCAGAACCTTGGATGCCAACAAGCATTATTATTCTTCTTTTTCCCGGCTCCAGTTTTATTGGTGTAGGCTTGTCTCCTAGGAAACGCGTCAACTCTTCATAGACTACTTTTATAACGTGCTCGCGTCTGGAAATGCCAGGCGGAACTTTTTCCTTTAGCGCCCTTTCTTCTATTCTTTTGGAAATGTCGAGTACGAGTTTGACGTTAACATCTGCTTGAAGCAGAGCCTTTTGTACATCATGCACAAGCTCCTTGACTGTGGCCTCGTCTACAACGGAAGCCCTGAAAACCTTTCTTAATGCTTCGTAAAGTGACGAACCCAGGTGATCAAGAGACATGTTTTTCTCCAGATTTACAACGCTTCATGCCATTAATAGCTATTCCGTTCTTCAAGCCCTGCTTCCACAAGCTTTTTACATTTCACACATCTTCTAGAGGGTTTGAGGGTTGAATTTGAGTGAAGAAGTCAAGATTGTCGAGAAGAAGAAGATACCGACAGGGGCCACGTTGCTTTTTGCTTTTCCAGATGTTGGACTAGTCGGAGTGATAGCTGCTTCACATTTGATTGACGAGCTAGGCTTGACTGAAGTAGCCTACTTGGATTCGAATCTGCTGCCACCGCTCATCGTACTGCACGAAGGCCTGCCGCACTCTTCAATAAGGATTTTCGCAGGCCAGGACACTCTCTTGGCGGTCTCAGAAGTACCGATACCCACTGAAGTGATCTATCCGATAATGGATGCTTTGATTAACTGGGGAAAAAGCAAGAACGTTAAAATGATGATTTCGCTCAGCGGAATACCCATCCAAGACAGGCAAGATGTTACAGAACTAAAATCGTTCGCCGCCGCATCAAACGCCGAGGCACTGAAGACAGCTCAAGAGAAGGGCCTAGAGATTCTAACAGAAGGATACATGGTCGGCCCTCAAGCAGTTGTGCTTCAACGCGCTGCAGAAGCGGGGTCACCTGCCCTAACACTGCTTGCACAGTGTTTCTACAACTATCCAGACCCAGAGGCGGCTGCAGAAGTTCTGAAGGAGCTAGCAAAGATAACGGGATTGAAAGTGAACGTTGCAAAATTGTTGGAGAAAGGCGAGGAAATTCGATTAAGAGCAAGGGACGTGATGAAGCGAACTCAACAAGAGATGTCGAAGATGAAGAAGGGCCAAGAATACGACATCCCGATGTACGTCTCATAAGGAGCATGGAAAGATGCCGATTAGAAAGAGACAGTCAATCTCTGACATGATAGATGAGTACTTTGAAGATATGGAAAAATGGGCTGAGCAGGTCAGAGAAACTTTGAGTGAAAGACCATGCTGGGATCTGAAGACTTGTGCAATAGAGCCTTTACGAGAGATAACGGTCACGCCCACAGAGGTGATAGTCACAGTTGACTTGCCATACGCAAAGAAAGAGACCGTCCAAGTTAAAGTAGTGAATGCCACCTCTCTTGAGATATTCGCCGAAATGAAAAAGAAAATACGTCTCACCGAACTTGGCGTAACACACAGGAAAGGCGTGATTCAGAGATTCCATGGCTGGATCCGCATTCCAGTGACAGTTAACATTGACAAAATGAGGGTTCAAAACAAAAAAGGAATTTTAGAAATAAAGTTACCCCGCAAACGCTAACATGTGACCTGTGGCAAGAAGGATACAGAAGCCTCAGCACCTAAATATCGTCACAAATCAGACGGCTCTTCATGCATCATCGGCCCCAAAGTATGCAATGTAGGACGATGAGATAAACCTTGACGAAAGTCTTTTAACAACAAAACGTGATACGACTTAACAGTTTGGTTGGTGCAAAATCTGACGGGCGAAAGAGCAATTCACGTCGCGATTTTCCTTCTTGTGCTAATAGGCTTATGTGGAATAAGTGGCTGGATAATCTACGCTTCTACGCAAAACGATTTGTTGAGAATTGCAGGAATTGCTTTGGGTTGGGGAATTATCCTATTGGCTCTCTACGCTGGATTTAGAGCGCTTAATTGGAAATGGTGGGAATAAACGCCATCTTTAGAGAGCCAGAACGATTGCATGTAACTCAGGATACACTCTTTCACTCTATTTTGTTCTCATGATCTTCATTTTTCCGAGTATCCGCCAATATTCAATTTCTGTGCCAGGCGCAATCTTTGCTTTCAACTCCTCTTCTTGCGGATAAGGAGCATCAAAGTACTCGTAAGTCTCCAGGTCCATGATTTGAACGCCCGTAGGGTTGACCGCAAACACCTGTCCCATACGCTTGTCAATGATGGGAACTTCTGCACCAAGATCAACAGGCTTCACAAAGCTTCTCTTAACCCCGTCCCAAACGCCTACAGCCGTTATTCTAGCTTTGGCTGAACCGTGCTTTCCTGGCTTCGATTTGTCTATCTCAACTATATGACATGGTTCGCCGTCGATTACCATGTATCCGCCGACTCTCAACTCGCCAACGTGAACTGGTTTGGTCATGTGCAAGCCAACCTGCAACTGATTACTTACAGAGCCATTTTGAGCTACACGCATATATAGATTAAGGTGTCGGTAGTAGGTTGAGGGTGGACTGGCGTGTTCAAAAGCGTAGGCTTGGTCGCGCGCTACGACAGAAAGAATTCTGTGAAACTAGCAGGTGACCTAGCCGAGCATCTGAAAGCAAGAGGATTGGAGGTATATGTGGAAGACACGTTAGCTGAAAAAATGAACACGAAACAAGAAATTATGCCTATAGAAAACATGAAGACTGATTTTATAATCACGATTGGCGGTGATGGAACTATTCTCAGGGCTTGCATTTCACTTCCGAAGCCAGAGCCGCCAATACTCGCCGTAAACATGGGCGTCAGAGGCTTTCTCACAGAAGTTAATCCAAAACAAGCTATTGTAGCTGTGGACAAGTGTCTAGCCGGTGAATTCAAGATTGAAAAGTGCATGAAGCTTGCGATAACTGCAGACGGCGCAAAGTTTCCAGAGGCACTAAATGAAGTTGTTATCTCAGCTGATGAACCGGCAAAACTGCTCTACACCCGCATCCTGAGGGACAAAGAGCCAATCATAAACTGCCAATCAGACGGATTAATGGTGGCCACACAGACCGGCTCCACTGGCTATTCTCTCTCAGCCGGAGGACCTGTCCTGGACCCCGGCGTAGATGCCTTTGTCCTCACGCCCATTTGTCCATTAAGTGTTTTTCATCCAATTGTTTTTCCAGCCGATTCAGCCCTGACAATCGAGGTCAACAGACCGAGGAGGACCCACATATTGATTGATGGACACAGCCGTCAGCTCGTAAACTGTAGACACCCGGGTTTGACCGTCACGCGTTCCAAGAACGAGACATCCTTTATAAGATTTAGAGAGAACTTCTACCACCGTTTAAGAAGCAGGCTGCTTTTCAGGGGAATGAAGTGAAAGACCCGCGGGATAAAACAGGCAAAAGAGCAATAGTCATAGACACGTCTGCTCTCATTGCTGGTTTTGACCCGTTCGCAATCAATGAAGAACAATACACTGCGCCCAAGGTCAGAGAAGAGATAACAGAAGATACGATGTCCTGGGTTAGATTCAAAACAGCCATAGATAACGGAAGAGTGAAAATCAAAACCCCAGAAGAAGCCTTCGTAGAGAAGACTAAAGCATTAGCCTCCGCTGTTGGAAACTCTTTTTTCCTCTCAGGGACAGACCTCCAAGTCCTGGCATTAGCTCTGGAACTCAAGACAGATGGCTATTCTCCGCTCATTGCTACAGACGATTATTCAATACAGAATGTTGCAAGCGAAATGAACATCGAGTTTGCTCCATTGTCCACCTTTGGAATTCGTCGCCGACTGCAATGGATACGGTACTGCCCAGCGTGCCACAAGAAATATCCGCCAAACTACAAGTCTATCAAATGCGAAGTCTGCGGAACAAGAGTGAAGAGAAAACCATTGAAAAAGAACGGTGAGAACCACTAGATACTACAAAACTATAAAGCAAAGGCCAGAGCCTTATTAACCAAATCAAACACGGGGCAGAACGTATGAGTTCATTTGAGAAGAAGGCTGTCTATTTCAGCAAAGCAGGGGAACAAAACACAGATGCCCTGTTAAGATTCGCAAGAGAATACATTGAAGAAGAAGACATAAAAGACGTCATCGTTGCCTCAACGACCGGCAAGACAGGAGCAAAAGCAGCAAAAACATTCAAAGGCCGAAATGTTGTTGTGGTCACACACAACTTTGGTTTCCAAGAACCCGGAAAGACCGAATTGCAGGAAGAGTACAAGAAGAAAATACTGGCCGACGGTGCAAAAATATTCACAGGCGTACACGCACTAAGCAGTGCCGAACGTGCAGTGCGAAAGGATTTTGGCACAATCCAACCTTTGGAGCTAATGGCCAACGTTCTCAGACGCTTGGGAGAAGGAACGAAAGTGTGCATCGAAATCACCATAATGGCCGCGGACGCTGGGCTCATTTCAGCTGACAAAGACGTTGTCGCAATTGCCGGAACAGGAAAAGGAGCAGACACTGCACTTCGCATACATCCTGCAAACGCCGCAAGATTCTTCGACCTGAAAATAAGGGAAGTAATAGCAAAGCCCGCAGACTTCTGAGAGATACGTTTGAGAGGCTGAAGAAAACGTAATGAAGCGGTGTTGTTGAAAACTTCCTCCTTATAGGCAAGAAACAGGGTTAGAATGCGTCGTTGTCGCGTTTGCTGAAGTAGGATATGTCAGTGTGTTCAGTGTACCCGCATTTCTCGAACAATGTTTTTGACGCCTTGTTAGGGCCTTCGATTAAGCTGCAGAAGATTTTGAGGCCATGGTGTCTAAGGGTTTTTTCAGATTCTTCAATCAAAGCCTTTGCCACACCGCGATGCCTGTAGTCTGGGTCAACGGCCAGGCGGTTTATCCATCCTTTCCGCATGTCACTGCTTAGAACGACCGTTCCGACGAGGCGACCGTCTTCAAAGGCTCCTAGAAAGAAGCCAGGACTGGCCCTTATCTGCTCTGCAACTGACCTTCTGCTGTCCCTCCCTTTAGGCTTGAAGGGCAGATCAGCTCGAGACCAGAGACTGATGATTCCGTTGTAATCGTCTATCGTCAATCTTCGAATTTGCATTTGAACACGGAGATGTTACTTTTCTTTTTCAACTTCTTTCGTGACGTCTTCAATTATGTCCAGTGCCGAGTCTACAAGATCTCTTGTTATGATAATTGGCGGCGCGATTCTGATGGTTGAGGCTCCGCAGGTGATCACGTTGATGCCGCGTTTCCATGAGCGCATCATTATCTCGGTGACTTTCTGAGGGGCTGGCTTCTTGCTTTCCTTGTCTTCTACGATTTCCATGCCTATCATCAAACCCTTGCCTCTTACATCGCCGACGATTTCGCTTTGCTCTTTCAGTTCGGCAAGTCTCTTCAGGATATACGAGCCCTGCTTGGTCGCATTTTCAAGAAGCTTCTCTTCCTTCACGACATCTATGACTGCACTCGCGGCAACGCATGACAGTGGGTTGCCGCCGAAAGTGCTTGCGTGTGAGCCTGGAACCCAGTCCATGATTTTGGCTTTGGCAATCGTTGCTCCCAAGGGCAGGCCTGATGCTAACGCTTTCGCGGTGCACACGATGTCTGGTTCAACTCCCCAGTGTTCAATGGCAAACCATTTTCCGGTCCTTCCCATGCCTGATTGCACTTCATCGTCAATGAGCAGCAGACCGTACTTGTCGGCGAGCTTCTTTATTCGCTGGAAGTATTCTGGAGGAGGCACGACGTATCCGCCTTCACCTTGAATGGACTCGAAAAGTATGGCGGCGGTGTCTTCAGGAGGAACGTACTTCTGCAGGACATACTCATCGATGAAGTCTACGCACCAGTAGTGACAGTCAGGGTACGTTAGCTTGAAGGGGCAACGGTAACAGTACGCGTAGGGCACGTGGGTCACGCCGGGCATGAGCGGGAAGAAGTAACGCTTCTGAGTGGGCTTACTTGCCGTGAAGGATAACGCTCCTATCGTCCGCCCGTGAAAGGCTCCTGTGAACCCGATGAACAACTGTCTTCGGCTGTGCCACTTCGCAAGCTTTACAGCCGCTTCAACCGCCTCGGCGCCGCTGTTGCCAAAATAGACTTTTTTCTCAGAACCCCCGGGCGTAATTTGAGCCAATTTCTCCGCGAGGTCAACCACCTCTCTGTAGTAAAAGTCTGTGTTCGAATAGTGCAGGAAGCGGTCACACTGATTCTTTATGGCTGCAACGACTTTTGGATGATTGTGGCCCACGCCCATGCACACAAGGCCTGAGTTGAAGTCTATGTACTCGTTTCCGTCAACATCCTTCACGATGCAGCCTTTACCAGATTCAACGACGAGAGGATAAAACCGACCGTAAGAAGGCGAAATGAACTTCTCGTCTTTCCTGACAAGCTCTCTTGCCTTCGGACCTGGGGGAGCAACAACTATCTTGGGGTAATCACCCATCACGCATCACCAGCTGAGAGCTAAACGATTAGAAAAGAGGTTTTATATAGCTATCGATGCTCCTGCCTTGAAAAAGAAACGTTAAGGGTAAACAGCCAATACTGACTAGTCAGACAGGCCGATTAGCGTCTGCGGGAAAGAGAAGCAGTCTACTGCTTGATTACGGATATTTCGATGGCTGAAACCTTTGACTTCTGCCCCTGCTCTCTGTCGACTTCCTCAGTGGACAGGCTTATGCCTTCCAGTTGCACGCCCTTTGCAAATGAGCGTCTTAGCACTTCAATAGTGTCAACGGCTCTTGGGATTGCGCGCCCTCTGGCTTTGACAACAATCTTGTTTGCGCCAGAGTTGAGGTGCATCATGCAGGCAAGCACGTAGTTCATAACTGGCTTGCTTCCAACGAACACGACGCTCCCGCCAACTTGCGGGACGTTCGGTTGAACAGTTCGCGGGGCTCTTTTTGCTCTTTCTTTTCGCTCAGGCTTCTTGGACTTCTCCTCAGTCATTTCAATCTCCTCTTTTTCAGTTGACTATCGGTGGTTCGCATCGTAAGGCAGTCTATGTCCTGAACTCTGCCTTATATTTTTCCGTACAGTGCCTGATCAGACACACTGTTTCCGGCAAGTTTGCGGTAATGTTCCCAGTCTTCGTCGAGCCATTTCCGGATCCTTTCAACATCCTCTTCGGACAAACCGCGGAACCTGCCCTGCAGGCCAAAGTATTCCTTGACGGGCTTGCGCTTGGACTTGTCGACGAGGCGGTCGCTTGGAGAGTTGAGCCTGAACTTTCCGTCTTCAATCTCGTAAAGAACCCACATTCCAGTCTGCACTGCAAGGCGACCCAGTTCTACGGTTTTGCTCGTGTCGTACCGCCATCCAGTTGGACAGGGTGTCAGAAGATGAATGTACTTCGTGCCCTTGATGCCCTTGGCCTTTCTCAGCTTGTTTACAAAGTCCATCGGGTAGGACGTGCAGGCCGTGGCAACGTAGGGTATTCTGTGTGCAGCCATTATCAAGGGCATGTCTTTCTTGCGTTCCCTCTTGCCAGAGGGTGTGGTGGTGGTCCACGCGCCGTACGGTGTTGCCCCGCTTCGTTGCATTCCAGTGTTGCCGTAGGCTTCGTTGTCGTAGCAGACGTATATGAAGTTGGTTTCTCTTTCAGCCGCTCCAGATAGGGCTTGAATTCCTATGTCAACAGTCCCGCCGTCTCCTGCCCAGCCGACGACGGTTATGTCCTCGAGTTTTCTCTGGCGGAGAGCTGCAGTGATTCCTGACGCAGCGGCGCCTGTGGACTCGAACAGTATGTTTTGAAGGGGAACAGCGGAAGAAGTGTAGGGGTATGGCCCCTGGATCACGGTTGTGCAGCAGGCGGGTACAACCATGATTATCTTGTTTCCCAACGCTTTGAAAAGCAGCCGAAGGGAAATGGCTGGGCCGCAGCCCGCGCAAGCAGCGTGCCCCTTGAGCAGGTATTCCTCTTTCGGAAGTTCTTTCACGGTCACCATTTTGTTCACTCTCGTAGGTCAACCCACTCGGTCTCTTTTTCCACCTTACCCTCCTTCATGCATTTCAACGACTTCTTGGCTACCTTTTCAATTGTTTCAGAGGTCACGTCTCTTCCTCCAAGCCCAGCGATAAAGCCTGCGATCAAGGGCCGGTCTTTCTGGTTGAAGAGGGAGGCTTTGGTTTCTGAGGCTAGAAATCCTTCCATGCCGAAGGAAATGTGGCGGTCTATCGTTGCGAGTATGTGGGTGTTTTCTGCAAGCTTCATTATTTCTTCAACTGGGAAGGGACGGTACACGCGGACTCTCGCTGACCCTACTTTTTGTCCTTCCTTGCGCAGCTTGTCCACGGCAAGTTTGGCGTCGCTTCCCATAGTTCCCATCGTGACCATTATCAGGTCTGCATCCTCGCACTTGTATTTCTCAACGAGCCCTCCGTATTCGGAGCCGAAGCGTTTACCATACTCCTTGTCGATTTGTGGGATGAGTCTCTTCGCGTTATCCATTGCCTCCTGAATCATGTAGCGAAACTCCATGTACCATTCAGGCGAAACCAAGTTTGCGTGGGAGCAAGGACGATCAATGTCTAAGGTCCAACCAGACTTGTATGCTGGCAGATAGGCATCGATTTTTTCTTGATCAGGAATCTTCGCAGGGGTGTAAGTGTGTGACAGGATGAAGCCTTCAAGGCACACCATCGCAGGGAGAAAAACCCGTTCATCCTCACAGAGTTTGTAGGCTTGAATTATAGTGTCAAAAACCTCTTGGTTGTCAGCGCAGTAGAACTGGATCCATCCAGTGTCCCGCTGGGAAAGCGAATCGCTTAGGTCTGGCCATATGCTCCAGGGCGCTCCCATAGCTCGGTTGACAACTGCCATCACTATCGGCAAGCGTGAGCCAGCCGCCCAGTGCAAGGCTTCATGCATGAGGGCCAAACCGTGCGCGGATGTCGCGGTGAACGTTCTGACCCCGGTAGCGGCGGCGCCTATGCAGGCTACCATCGCGCTGTGCTCTGATTCCACGCGGATGTACTCAGCGTCCATCTCTCGGTTTTCAACAAACTCGGCGATTTTTTCAACGATGGTTGTCTGAGGAGTGATCGGGTAGGCCGCAACGACTTTCACCCGTGCTGCTCTTGCGGCGTAGCCGGCAATGTGGTTTGCCGTGTCAATAATCGTCTGCCCCATCTATTCTTCCTCCCTCTTCATCGTTATTGCCTTGGTCGGACACTCGTTGGCGCATATTCCGCAGCCTTTGCAGTAGTCATAATCTATCTTCGGAGAATCATCTTCCTCTCTTGTTATTGCCGCGTCAGGGCAGTAAACCCAGCACAGAGTGCACCGTGTACATTTAGAGTAGTCAATCTCAGGGCGAAAAGTTCTCCAAGACCCCGTTTTTCCCATGCTTCCAACCGTCGGGTAAGACAGCGGGGTGACCGGAAGCTCTTTACGTTTCTTCGGAACTGCAGTCATCAGGCCTCACTGTCCCACCATTTAGTCAACCGTTCATAGGCCAGCTCCGTTGCTCTAGAGTTCTTCTCGCCAGCACCGCCAGACCACGTTTCCCTTACGGCTTTCAGGACGCTTTCAAGTTTTACCTCGCCGGTGGCCTTGGCGAAGGCTCCCAGAATCGACGTGTTAACGACAGGAAGGCCGGCCACGAGCAGGTTTAGCTCCAATGCGATTCCGGTTGCATCAACTGTTGCCACCCGCCAGCCTTTCAACCCAATTTCTTCAGGCTTTTTCTTGGTGTTGATGACGATGATTCCGTCCTTCTTCAAACCTTCTGCAACGTCTACAACCTTGTAAATGTAAGGGTCAAGCACTATGACATAATCGGGAGTGTAAACTTGACTGTGAACGAACATCGGTTCATCGCTTATCCGTGCGAAGGCCTTAACTGGGGCTCCTCGCCGCTCCGCTCCAAAATACGGGAAAGCTTGCACGCATTTACCTTCAAAGAAAGCAGCATGGGCCAAAACCTCAGCGGCAGTGACGCTTCCTTGTCCACCACGACCGTGGATCCTTATTTCTTTAATCACTGCTTCGACCCTTCTAGTCAGAAATTAAACATGGAAAACTTCGACCTTATTAGTGTTAGCTCAAACAAACAACAAAAGCAACATCAGAAGCAGTCCGCTGGTCCCGAAGACAGGAAGAACGGCCCTCTTAGCTCTTTGAATCACCTTGTCTATCAAAAGGCACAACGCTTCAAGCTGTTTGGCTCCAATAACCTTGACGTTGGGAACCGTTATGCTGCGACATGAAACTCCTACCCTTTCCAACCTGGTTAATGCGTTGATTGTTGCCTCTTTGAGGTAGCTGATTAATTTTTCGTTTTCGATAGCCTCGCCGATAGGGTGATAGCCATGCTCGGTCAGTATTAAGGCGCTAACTGCATGTGTGTCGGTTGTGAAGACTTCGCCTTCGTCAATGCCTATAGAAAGCAGTGATGAAAGGATTCGTTCACGCAGCCCAGAAACCATGTTGTTGCCATCGATGACCACGTAGGCAGCCTTCTGCTGGCTGCTTTTCACCACTGTGGCCGTGATGCCGCCAGAGCCCATCCCGTCTTCAAGGCCGAACTCTTTCGGCAATACAGTGGCAACCCCGACTTCAAACGGTGACTGCTTGAACGACAGCGCTTTATCCAGACATTTGGTTGCAACGTCTTGGAGCGAAGCCAGAGACTCCTGCATTTCCGCTGTTCCGTCGATACTGTTGTGGGCGTTCACAACTGCGCAGAGATGCAGACCACGCTTCTCTGCTTCTTCACGTACAAATTGACCTAATTCCTGCGGCAAATCCTCTATGGTCTTAGGGGCAAGGGTGAATGATATGAATGCAGATTTTCCGAAAACCTGGCAGCAAGCCGTAGCCAAACCGTTACTGACCGTGACAAATGGAGAGGCATTCTCATCATGGATTTCCAAGGTTCTGAGGCATGCCGCGACGTCGGCGATGACCTTCTTGTTCTGAAGCTGAGAGGCCAAATCGTATTCGTGGCCAAGCAGCCCGTGAGGGACGCACGCCACGCAGTGGAACTCCTTTTCCAAGTCAGCCTTGAGCATGGCGGGCAAGAGACTGCTTCCAATGTTCTTGAAGGGCCCAGGGTGCACGGAAGGAACAACCACGACCGCCTTTGTTCCTGAAGCACCGAACTTCATCAAAGAGACCTCAACTTCCTGTTCTTCACCCAGCTTTTCAAGAAGTTCTTCGAACGGTGCATTCAGGTTCGACACCCAGTTAAGCATGAAGGCCCTGAAAAGCTCTACGGATTGAAGCCCGACCGCTTGCTTGCCCATCTGGTTTAGAAGAAAGAGAAAACTGAGACTCGCAGCAAAACCTATCACGACTGAAGAGATGAAGAACGCAAGCATGTTGACCGAGACAGAATAATCTATTCTTGCCCAGAAGATCAGAAAGGGAACGACGCTTAGAAAGGGTTGAAGAAGAGAGGCTGCGAACAGTCTTTTATGAGTCGTTGAAGAAGCTGCGTTGAAGACTGTGAAACGAAGAATCAGTGTTGCCGAGAACCCTAGGAGACTAAGCCTTATCCACCATTTCAGAACAGATGTTGCTGCACCCACAGCCGCACCTATGAAAATGAAGAACAGCCACACCGCCCAACAGAAAATCGAAAGCGCCATTGTTCTTCTCAAATCAAAGACTGCGTCTCCTTTCAGGACAAGTACGCTGATGATATAATCAGCAACCAGGCTTGTCAAGAAAAGGCCGAGACCCAAGAGAAATCCGTCCTCCAGTCCATTAAGGCTGGGGAAAAGAATCATTGTTGAAAGTACACCTCCTCCAACACAGAAAAGCAAAAGCAACAACGGCAGTTTGTGCGCCGAGGGCAACTTGAACAATGATGAATAACGTTTAACCGCAATATCCATGGACTGTTTCAGCGAATCTTCAGCTGCCACACCGAATTCCTCTATGGAGACCTTCCTAAGAGAAGAATTCTAGCATATTAAACTGTCGCGAAATCGAGTTTACAAACTATTGAAGGGAAACACCGCTCAAACGATCGTTGCTTGTGTTAGATGGTAGCTTCGACACGAATTTGGCAGAAGGAAGCGGGGTCCAAGACAATCGGCAATGGTACTGGAACAGCGCATATTTATAGGGGAACTCTTTTATTGTTTAAGCGTCTATTACAGGGTTTTGCGAAAACAATGCCAGAGCAAGACTTGCCCTTAACCATATTCCACATGCTTGAAAAGAACGTAGGGAACCAGATACGCGTGATACTGGATCCATCCTACGGTTTTGAGGGCACGCTAGCTGCCGTCACCCGTGAACCTGCTGGGATATGGCTTTCGGACGCGGAGGCAGTTATCCTGCGCGCAACCATCGCCCAGCCTATACCACAGGTCGCAAGCCGAGAGGAGAGAAGCGAGATATTCGTGCACCTTAATTCTGTGCAACGAATAGAAGTCATACACGCGCCTTCCCATCGCTGAGAGGCCTATCTAGAAGAACGCGTGAGCTAAGGCTGCGACAATTATCAACGTGATTGCTAGAATGATAATGAGTTCTGGTCTAACCTTGACGCCCTCAGTTTCCTCTTCAAAGAACCTGAGCAACCCTGCGCTTGCAGCGGGCATCGGTGATTTTTTCTCCTTTTTCTTCTTGGTGCTCACGAGTAACCCTTCTTGTGTTTACCATTCAACTTCTGTTATTTCTCCATTATTAATGTTGTGTCGGTTCAAAGAGTTTTTATTTCTGAAGAGGGAATAATGACGTGCAAAAAAGGTGTTGGAATGTCGACTCCCAGAGATGAGTACAATCACGTTTTTGACCTCTTGCAACAGCATCACAAGTGGTTTCAAGAGAGCATTCCACTAATAGCAAGCGAGAACATCCCGAGCCCGGCTGTACGCGAAACTATGATAACGGATTTTGGGAACCGCTACGCGGAAGGCTGGCCTGGCGAAAGGGTGTACGCTGGCTGCCGCTTCATTGATCAGGTGGAGTTCAAGTGCATCGAGCTCATGAAAAAGCTTTTCAACGCTGAATTTGTAGACGTCAGGCCCATCTCAGGCGTGGTCGCAAACTTGGCCGTCTACACCGCCTTCACTGAGCCAGGAGACACGTTGCTGGCCTTGTCCATTCCCAGCGGCGGGCACATCACGTCAGGCAAGAAGGAACTGGGAGGTACAGCAGGTGCCGTCAAAGGCTTAGTCGTTGAGTATCTGCCCTTGGACTATAAGGAATTGAACATAGATGTGGACAAGGCTAGGGACAAGATCAAGGAGCTTGCGGCAAAAGGTAAACCACCGAAGTTCGTGATGTTCGGTGCAAGTGTTTTCCCGTTTCCTCATCCAGTTAAGGAGCTGGTTGAGACCGTTCATTCTGTGGGCGCTACAGCGGGTTACGACGCGGCACATGTGGCGGGGTTGATTGCTGGTGGCACATTCCAAGATCCTCTGAGAGAAGGAGCAGACGTCGTAAGCTTGAGCACACACAAGACATTCTTCGGACCTCAACATGGTGGAATTCTGTCCTGGGACAAGCACGCCGAGAAAATAAAGAAAGCAACGTTTCCGGGCATGGTGAGCAACCATCATCTTCACGCAGTCGCAGGGCTGACCGTTGCTTGCGCAGAAATGCTTGAATTCGGAAAGAACTACGCAGCTCAGGTAGTCAAGAACGCCAAAGCGCTGGCACAAGCGCTTTACGAGAGAGGCTTCAACGTTTTGGCTGAGCACAAAGGGTTCACGCAGTCACACGTGATTCTGATAGACATAGTGAAACACGGTGACGGCGGCACCATTGAAGAGACTCTGGAGAAGGCGAACATAATCATAAACAGAAACCTGTTGCCATGGGACATTAAAGAAGGAAGGCACTTCATGCACCCTGGCGGCATAAGAATGGGTGCTTCTGAAGTCACAAGGTTGGGAATGAAAGAAAGCGAGATGGCGGAAATAGCAGAGTTCGTCAAACGTGTAATAATCGACAAAGAACCCTTGGAAAAAGTACAGACGGACGTTGCCGCTTTTCGAAAAGACTACCAGAAGGTGCATTACTGCTTCGAGAACGCCACAGAAGCCTACAAGTACATAAAAATCCGTTAAGTTGACGCAACATTTTCGAGCGCGCGCTCGGTGGTTCCTCCATGGTATATCAGATATTCCAGAGAAAAACATGACGAGAGAACTCGTGAATAGCCAAAGGAAACAACGCCGAGGCGCGGGAAACACAACATAAAAGTTTTCAACAAATCGTACTGCCGTCTGAAACTAGCAGCTCGATGAGGCTACTGCAAGCCGCTAATTGCACTTTTCGCTCAGACTAGCTCAGAAGCAAGCTCTTACCCGCATCCACCAAGCCAGCCAAAACGACCACCTCTTCGCCCCAGCCTGCCGCACAAGCATAGAAACCCGACCTCCCAGAAAAGGCGTCATAATACTCCAACAACGCAGCAGCTCATAAGCGCCAGCGGCTTGAGTCTCAAAAAAATCTCGGATTGAGTACTCAAACACAATAACGCCAACTCTATGAGAAATTCAACACCCAAAACTTTTGACACTCAAAACCTCGCAGAATTGAGTAAAAAAAGCTTCAAACCAACATGCTTCAACAACGTTTTGACACTCAAAGAAATCACGGATTGAGTACTCAAACACAAGGACTCCCCCAGAAACTTCGCAAATCAGCTTTGCACGCGCCATACAGTTTGATTATCTTTATTTCTTTTCCGTTCCCTTTACACATTGGAGGTTGACACTTGCACATCCGTGAATTCCAGGAGATGATGAGGCGCCTATATTTCCACAGAGACTCAGAGCGCGGGATAGCCGGAACGTATGATTGGCTCGTAGATGAAGTCAAGGAGCTAGGCGACGCGTTGAATGCAGCTGACAAAGAAGAACTCCAGAAAGAGTTTGCAGATGTTGTTGCATGGCTGGCTTCTCTCGCAAACATAACTGGGGTGGACCTTGAAAGGGCAACTGTTGCAAAATACAATCAGAAATGCCCGAAGTGTGAACACTCACCGTGCGAGTGCAAGTTCTAGTCCGTGTTCACGAGACGTTTCTGTCCCGCCCCGGTAAGTGCCCAAACGAAGGGTTTTCCGCCTTCACGTCGCACAATCCCCTCTGACTGCAGAAGCTTCAAATGGTGCATGACAACGCCATAGTGCATAGAAGCTCCCTTTGTAATCGTTTTCGCATCACCTGAACTTCTTTCCAGAACATTCAGTATCCTAGTTCGAGCCCTAAGCCCGAGACTAATGTTCCTCAGGTTCGCCAAGTAAGCGTTCGGATGATAAGCTTCCTTCAACATGGATGCTCAGAGATAATGTGCTCTTTTATGTAGAAAAGTCTTGTTAGGCGAAGTCTGTTAGACAGATCTGTTTTGGTTTCTTGCTTTCGAACAGGGCGTTAATCTCCTCTTTCACAAGAGCAATTCTCTGCGTGTAATACTTGGGCAGGTGGTATCTCTCAATCAAGCTCTGTGCCGCTTCCAAGTACTTCTCGATCCCGCCGCGGTAAACGGTCAGAGTCAACTGTCCGCCGCACGATGGGCATTTGCCCCGCAGAGGCAAGCGTCGGAAGTGCCTGTTACATGTTTTGCATCTGAAGCCTTGTGTTGAGAAAGCCCGAAGGTTTCCAGCGATGTCCCGCATGAAGTGCTTGGTGAGGACTTTCAAAGCCACTTTCTTCGCGTCTACGGCCTCAATTTTGTCTGCTAGTTCAAGTTGGCTGTTCAGCTTCTCAACCATCGTTTTGAATTGTTTGTACGCGCTTCTGGAGTTTCCCATGTTAATGTTGGAGACGGGAGTTGTGTAGTTGAAACCCTCAAATTGCGCTTCGGTGCCAAGTCGACACCCGACAAGGTCTACCAGAGAACATGCTTGTCTAGCCTCAACTCTCTCCCATGTTTTCTCGTAAAACTCGATTGGGTAAGCGCGGGCAACATCAAAGTCGTGCGCTTGTCTCTGCACTTCTCTCGTGTTGACAACCGGAATCAATAGCAACGGAGCGTCCATTATACCGCCTATCTGGGCAGGCAGGTACTCGCGTGAAAAGTTAAGCAGTGTATCCAGCGCGAGCATCAAAGTGTCTTCGTCGCCGTCACAGTCTCTACGTTTCGCCGAATGCCAAACCGGATGGGCATAGCAGACGCTCAGGTTGGTGAAGCCAACAATTCGCCCCAAGATGCCTACGCAAGTGTGAGGGGCCAGGCCGACGATGACGTGCCCCACAAGGTCCTCTTCACGTTTGACGTTGTAGTAAGGTGAGAGCCCATAAACCTTTGTCAGTAGTTCGTCTGTAAAACTTGCGACTCCTACGAAGTATTCTGCACTTTTCACTGGAATAACAACGTCTTGAAGTTTCAACTCGCAAACTTGACCTTCATCAGTCAAGCTTGCGCCATGCATGTCACAAGTGTAGCCCATTTGTCTGAGCCTCTCAACCGAGACTCCGATTTCTCCTGGTTTGAAATGCGTTAACGGTGCATTGGTGGCATCGAACCTGATTGTCCCGTCCTTATAAACTGATAGACCGTGTTTTGCACGCAGAACCCCCTTCTCGATTATTTCCGGTGTCTTCGTCTCATTCGTTAAACCCTTGACACCCTTGAGGATCTTCGGCATGGAAACGCCCAAACGATCACAGGTGCCCTCAAGCGATTCTTTGAAGTTGACAACCTGCTTCTGAAACTGTTTGGCAGGCACTCTGCACGCTGGACACTCACTTTCCTTCAGGCTCTTTCCACATCTGGGACAGCTTTTTTCAAGAATTGTCTCAGAACCGCAGGCAGGACACTTGATCCTGAAAGTGAAAGTCTTACAGTTGGGACACTTACGTCTGACGACCTCCACGAATATTGGCTCCCGCTTTGCCGCGTAAACTATGTCTCTCTGCGAGCCCCCAGCCAAACCCACTGGAAAGAGAACGTGAACGAGCGGTTTCATCTCCCGTCTCTTCGCCTTCTCAGGTCTTCCCATTCTGGCCCCCACGAACGTTGGAGCCTTATCCCTTATTTTGACGCCTGACAACCTGCAAACCGTTTGCAGAACGGATTTGGCGGAGGGGAAATCCAAGTCACATGAAGACTTGTAGCCTAGGCAAAACGCAAGTGCTTGTGCATCGTCGTCCGTGATGATGATCTTTCCATCGGACATTTTGTGGGGCAGGTATATCAATTCTAAAGCACTTTTGACGCCCGAGTTCATTTCCCCAATTATCCCGCAAACAACGCCACCTTCGGTCTGAACCTCAGAGTTGAGAAGCCACTTTCTCAGCAACGCGACGTCTTCAACCGAGGTAAGGTTCGACCAGAAGAAGGTGAAAGCCGGATGCAGGGGCACGTTCAATGTGGACGCAATGGCCACTGCTTCTGTGACGTCAGGCTTGCTGATGAACGGGTCCTCCAAGAAAAGCTTCAGCTTCTCCGAAGGGATTTTCGTGGCTTCGCTGGCGTCTTCCAAGTTCCCACCGTGTTTCTCCGCAATTGCTTTTTGGACATCTTCAGCCCACCACTCTTCTACATATCCCGATGGTTCCAGCAGCTTGCTACTGTATAGGAAATCTCCAACACTGATCAGGATATCGCCCAAGAACAGTATCTTCTCAATCTTGTCTCTCATCCCGCTGAAATTCTCACTTGTGACTCGAGAAACAGATCCGTCGCTCAGACGAACCACTGGACCCTCCACGACATCAACAGGTACAGCGATGCCGCCCTTTCCAGGAAGCTCCATCCGCATCTGTGTTCCCGCTGCCAGAAAACCCTGGAGCACAAGCATCGTCGTTGGATGGATACCGACGGCGGTGAGTCCTGTGTTCCGTGACCTACCGTACCTCAACCGGAAACCACCGCGTCTGGATGGGAAGGAAAAAACTGGTCGGCCCGCAATAACATCATCCATGAAGCCGGCAGATTTCTTCTCGGATTTCACGTGGAGTTCTTTGAGCCAATCCCATCCTTGAAACCCAAGTTTGCCGACGATATTCAAGACCTTCGGAGCCCTGCCGACAACACCATCGTTCACGACCCTTAATGCGCCGCCTCTGACACGGTTGGTCTCTACACGCGGAAGATTTCTGAAAGAAGAGACCTCAATGGGGTCAGATTCTGTGCCGGTCACTTCCACGGGAATCCACTGCAGCGCCTTCCGCAGCTCATCGTCAGGAATGTGATATTGGAAACCTGCTACAGACCGCTCGTAAACCCGCAGTTCTTCAATGAACCTGGATATCTCCTCTTCGGTCGGCTTGTAACGGTCAAGCCCCAGCAGCTTTCGAACGAAGTCTCCCACGATAAGCGTCAGAGCTTGGTCAGTTCCCCCGGCTGATCGTATGGGCCCGGCGAAGTAAATGGCAAGATAACGTGTGCGATCGCTGTTCATTTTAATACTTACTTTTGCTACTCCTTGAATTGGAGCAGCGGTCAGTCCCTCCGTGAAGATTGCTAGGGCCGTTCGTATTGCTTGTTCAGCGGCGGCCTCGGCTTCCAAATGCCCAAACTTGCCGTAAATTATCTCTTCGGTAACTTTGAAGGCGAGTTCCTCTCGGGGAAGCTTGGAGCTCAGTTCCCGAATGCTCTGGGCAACGCCTTTTGGCCCTACAAGGCCCTCCACGAGATCGGCTAAGTCCTTGGCAATTATACACTCAGTCTTCAACGAGGGATCGAACCCTCTTTGTCTGGCTTCTTTGCTGATTGCGTACAGTTGCTCAAGCTTGGTTTCCAGAGATTCCACGTACTGCTTGTAGGCTTCGCTCATTCGTTCGTCCAAGTCTCGCCCCTCGTAAACCTTTTTGTTTGAAAGAAGTTTATTTCTGTTTTCTGACAAGAAAGAGTCAAAAAGCAGTCTTTTAGAGAGCTCTATTCCGTGTGGATTCTACACAAAAACAGTGTGACCCATTTATCCTTCGGACGACCAGTGGCTTCCTGGTATGCTTCTTTTGCGAGGTTGCCTCTTCTCTCGGCACAATCTTTGCAGAGCGCATGCCTCAGATCAGACGGACCGTCGCACACTCCGCAATTCAGCATCAAAACCTCGCCTAAACCTCGTAGCGTTGTCCACGCGTATTCATGCTCATCGTATTGCGGTTCGAAATCTGGCCATATATCATACATTGGATCATCGCAAAGCTTCTTCAAAGCACTGAAGTAGTTTTCAAAAGATGTCAAAGGAGGTTTTCACGCTCTGCCGCGCTTTATGCCCTCGATAATCTCTGAGACTCGGCGTCTCATGCCGGATTCTTCAATGATGTTTCCCGTGACAATGATGCCTGCGCCTGCTGAGGCGGCGGCTAGCGCTTGTTCTCGTGATCTGATGCCTCCGCCTACAATCATCGGAACTTCAACGTAGTGTCTGACAGCTCGGATCATGTCGGGGGGAACAGGGTTCTTTGCTCCCGATCCAGCTTCTAAGTAGATGAAGCGCATTCCGAGGTATTGCCCAGCTAGGGCGTGTGCCGCGGCGAGCTCAGGTTTATTGTACGGGATTGGAATTGCCTTGCCCACGACACCTGCTGTTCCGCCTTCGCCGACGATTAGGTATCCGAGAGGGATGGGTTCTATAGCGTATTTCTTGACGAGTGGTGCGCCCAGAATTTGGGCTCCTATCAAGAAGTATGGGTCAACAGAGTTTAAGAGAGACATGAACCATATGGCGTCGGCGTAGCGGCTTATGCCCGTCACGTTGTTCGGAAATAGGATTACGGGTATCTTTACGGTGCGCTTGACAGCCTTGACGACGTCATCCAGATGTGCTGAGGAAACGAATGTTGAACCGCCAATCATTATTGCTGACGTTTCGCTCAGTTTCGCCTTGTTCACGATCCTGGAAGCTTGAGGAGGAGTTACCTCTTCAGGATCTATGAGGGTTATGTGGATGGAACCTTCGGACTCGATTTTGTCAAGGAGGTATTTCTCAACATTTCCTATCATGTGAACCGACCTCGTTAAGCACCTTTAATCGCCGGTGCAGAGGGTGTCCTGGAACCTCCGTAAATCTTGTCAGTAAACATGCAGTAAACGTCAATCTCGCCTTGCGCGGGCTTGACTGGAAACTCGTCTTTAAGACCACAACTGCCGCAAGCCACGATTGCACGTCCCTGGTCTCGAATCATCTCAACTCTGATCGCTTCCTTCCCGCATCGGGGGCAAGAGAAGAGTTTCGGCAAGTGCTTCTTGGGAATGCGAACAACTTTTTTCCTTCTTCTTCCCATCATCAGGTCCTTCTACTCAGCCGGATGTTGTTACCTCCATATTTACGTTGGTACTTAAATATTTGCCTACAACCATAGACCTTGAAGGTGCATCAACTTGAAGTTGACCGCTGAGGTTCTAAATCTAGACTGGACAGAAGTGGACAGGAGGGTTTGCCGGTTCATCAAAGATTACGTTGAAAGATGCAAAGCTAAAGGCGTGGTCTTAGGACTCTCTGGCGGCATTGACAGCTGTACCATAGCAGCCCTCTCGGCACGAACTCTGGGCGGTCACAATGTTCTGGGGCTCATGCTATTTGAGAAGGAGACACGCAGAAGCGATGATGTCAGGCATGCGGAACTTGTCGCCAAAGAGTTCGGGTTCAAAACGGAAAAGGTTGACATCACGCCCCCATTAGAAGCCTTTTACCATTCGGCACCTGTCTTCGATCCAACAGACAAGCTGAGTAAGGGCAACGTAAAAGCGAGAACGCGTATGATTTACGTATACTATTACGCCAACAGATTACGTTTGATAGTTTGTGGAAGCTCAGATAAGTCGGAAACGATGATGGGTTATTTCACTAAGTGGGGGGATGTCGCAGCTGATATATCGCCGATAATGGACTTGTACAAGACGCAAGTCCGAAAGCTAGCTCAGCACATTGGAGTCCCAGAAGAGATAGTTAGGAAACCCTCTTCGCCAGCTTTGTGGCCAGGCCAACTTGCAGAGAGTGAGCTCGGCATAAAGTACGAGCAGCTTGACCTCATTCTTTATGGGCTTGAACGTTTTATGAAGCCTGAGGAAATAGCAGCACAGTTGCACGTGGAAAAGCAATTGGTCGACGGGGTCAAGCGCAGATGGTTGTCTGCGGAACACAAGAGGCGAATGTTATTAACGGCGAAGCTTGAATATCGGACGGTGGGAGCCGATTTTAGACTCCAGCGGAATCCGCTTTAAGTGAGAGGGGCTAAAACATGAAGGATGTATTCAAGATAGCACTTGCCCAGATAAGCTGCAGGCAAGCAGACAAAACGAAGAACCTGAAGGAAATCAAGAAAGCCGTGGCAAAGGCCAAGAAGCAAGGAGCAGAACTGGTCATCTTCCCGGAGCTTTCACTGACGGGCTATGTTGTCAGAGACGAGATTTATGAGTTGGCAGAGAGAATACCCGGACCATCAACGAAAGTCATGGAAGACGTGGCGAAGAAGAACGACATTCACGTTGTTTTCGGCATGCCGGAAATAAGCGACAAAACAGAAGCTACGCTCCACAATAGCGCAGTTCTCATCGGTCCAGAAGGCCTCATAGGGAAATATCACAAGATGTACCTTCCAACTCACAGCATCTTTGAAGAGAAGAGGTACTTCCGTCCAGGGTATCAGACGGCAGTGTTTGACACGGAACTTGGAAAACTGGGGTTCATCATATGCTACGACATCTATTTTCCGGAAGTGACTCGACTGACGCGTCTCAAAGGGGCCCAGTTGATTGTCTGCATTTCTGCTTCACCGGGAGTGAGGCGATCGTTCTTTGAGGCGCTCACGGTGGCCAGGGCGATTGAAAACACGGCTTTCCTAGCTTTCGTGAACCTGGCTGGAATTGAAGACGGACTGCAGTTCTGGGGAGGCAGCAGGCTGGTAGGGCCTGACGGCAGAGTTCTTGTTCAAGCCAAGTACGACGAGGATGACTTCGTGATGGGCGAGGTCAACTATGCCGACATAAGGCCCATCGAAGCTTTTGTCCCCACACTGAGAGACCTGAGGCCAGAGTTGTTTGATCAATTAAAGCGAGGCGCAGAAGAACTCTAACGAAGCCTTATCCGAATTTTTTAAGGGTCCTTTCCATCCTATTCAATGCTTCTTCCAGCTTTTCATACGCAGCAGCGTAAGACAATCTGAGATAACCTTCACCGCAGGCGCCGAAGGAAGAGCCTGGAACCGTTAAAACTTTCGTTTCCTTCACAAGTAATTCTGCAAGCTGCTCCGAAGAGAGCCCTGAACCCCTAATGTTAGGAAAAGCGTAAAATGCACCTTTCGGAAGCTGGCATCTGAAGGCCCCAATTTCATTGAGGCTCTTATGGACAAGGTGACGTCGCCTATCGAATTCCTCCACCATTTCTTCCACGAAGGCCTGTGACCCTTTCAACGCGGCCAAAGCAACGTACTGCGAAAAAGTGTCTACGCACGCAACGGTGTATTGATGCACCAGCCAAAGGGGCGAAACAAGGTCTTTTGGCCCGTACACGTATCCAACTCGAAGCCCTGTCATTGCATAAGTCTTGGAAAAGGAGCCGACAACCAAGGTGCGTTCCCGCATACCTGGAAACGCTGCGAGGCAGTAGTGCTTGACACCGTCGTACACCATTTTTTCGTAGACTTCATCGGATATCACAATCAAGTCACGCTCAACAGCAATTTTCGACAGGGCAGCAACTTCATCATAGGAGAGGACCGACCCCGTGGGATTATTCGGGGAATTCAATATCATCACACGTGACTTTTCGGTGATGAGTGACATCACATCATCGATAGAAGGTCTGAAATCGTTCTCTTCAAGCAAGGGAACATGAATAGGAACACCCTCCGCCAACAAAACACCGGGCTCATAGACAACAAATCCAGGGTCAGGAATCAGTGCCTCATCACCCTGATTCAACAACCCCATCAGAGCAACGAAAATCGCCTGCGTCCCACCGACGGTGATCAGAATCTCACAGTCAGGGTCATAGTTAAGCCCATAATCGTGATATGCTTTTTGTGTTAACGCCTCCCGCAACTCAGGAATCCCATTTGTTGGCGCGTAGTGTGTTTTGCCTTGTCTAACCGCTCGCCAGCCTCCGTCCAACGCGTGCACAGGAACGCAGAAGTCGGGTTCGCCTACGCTCAAATTGACACAAGTTGGCATTTCCTGAGCCAAAGCGAAAAAGCGCCGTATTCCAGAGGGTTTTACCAATTTCAGGCGTTCCACGGGCTCTACGTGCGAAACCAATTCCCATTCCTCACTGTTGATTGTGTTGACCAGCATAAAAATCTTGCATGCCGAAACGGCCACCCGAAACGGTCGCAATCGGCATACTTAAAAGCGCAGCCAGTATACAAAAGTGTATCCATTCGCCACAGTCTCTAGAGGGAAAACCTTGAAGTTAAAAGACAGCGTACAATCCTGGCTAACAGGCTCCATCAACGACCCTATTGTGAGAATCATCGCCAAAAATAGTCACTTAACCAAAACCCAGCTCGAAACACTGCTCATAGACATTTTGTCTGAGAATATTGCTGGGAAACCGTTGAAATACGATGAAAAGGCCAGCTTAAGGCTAACCAAGGCCAAAATAAGCCGCGGAGCGTTTAACAGGACTCTGCGACAGGCCAAAGGAAACGTCATAAAATCCATCTACACAGTGTTACTCTTAGGGTACTTAGGAGTCTTTGAGAGCACAACTCTCGACCCCTACCTCGAAATCGCGAACAAACTGCACGAGTACCTCGAAGCGTACAAAGACATCCCGAACAAAGGCGAGGAGCTAAGTGACCACCTGAAAGTCATAGAAATGATACGAGAACAGCTGGAAACAAGTCTAAAACAGCTCTCAAGTCCATCAGAAACCGTCACGTGACGTCACAAATCACACCTCCAAACATGGTTCTACAGGCCACATGACACCGGAAAATGGCATGACACAATCCAAGGCCGCAAACTTGAAAAGGACCACGAATTCGGCTTCTACAAGAACCCACGACGGGGCACAGAATTGGTCAACATCTGTCACTCAAACGGTGATGTGTGACGTCATGAAGGGTCGCATTGATGATGATCACCATAAGCCTTAAATTCTCAATGGTAAACTTGTGATGTGTGACGCAACATGTGTGAATCACACACAGTCACGCGAGAATCACAGAGGCGCGCGAGTTGCCAGATGTATTGCTTGTCCTCTTGAGCATATTGCTTGCTACGACTATCATCGCGGCAGTTGAGTACTATAGACAACTTCGCAGGGCGCAAAAAGAGTATGAGAAGGCTAGAGACGCTGTTGAAGATATAGTGTTGAGTTTCAATAGGCAGTTCAAACATGAAGCCGACAAACTAGAAGCTCTCGGATATAAGATTGAGGCTGCCGCTTCGAGGACTGATGGTGCTGTGAGGAAAGCAGAAGAACTTGACGGAATGATGAGAGCCCTCGAAAGTAGAATTGCCACGGACTCAGAGGACAGAAGAAGTATGTCCATGCACTTGGCTGACCTTGAAAGAAAGGCGTCTGATTCTGTTGCATCGCAAGGGACAATTGCGTCCAAGATTGCCAGTCTGGAGGAACAGGCTAACCAGTTCAGGCTAGCCCCTGAAACGCATTTTGAAGGTGTGATACCATTAAAGAGAGAAAAGGCCATGGCCCAGCTGACTGACACTGAAGTATCAGTTCTGGAGTTGCTGGTTTCTGAAGGGGCTAAGACCGCGCCAGAAATCAAGGAAAGAGTCAAGCTCAGTCGGGAACACACCGCCCGACTGATGAAGAAGCTTTATGAGGAAGGATATTTGGAAAGGGAAACTGAGAAGATTCCATTCAAGTATACCGTCAAGAAAGAAATGGAGAAACTTTTGAAGAAAACCGAAAGCGAAGCAATGTGATCGCGACTTTTTCTTGAAGTAATGTGCTGCAAGTGTAATAAGGAGCAGGTAGCTGATTTGTCACGAGCAAGGCTACAAGACATGTCGGCTTCTCACTAGTTGGAAGAAGAACCCAATGCGGGTGCAAGGAGTAAGAAAGTTGCTCGAGTCTCAACGAAGCGTGCGGTGTCGAGCATAATGATTGCAGTCGTCTCGCAGGCCAATATGATTAACGGAGCCACGGGTTCTGACAGGAAACTCCATGGCAACTGAATCAGGTCATCTTTTGTTTTACAGTTGCTTGTGGAACATCTTGTGTTGCCTTATATCTCAGGTTGTTGGAAGACCCCGTTTTCAGGACCACTCCTTTTGTCGCCATCCTAGAAAGGTATGTAGCCACGGTGCTAAGGCTAATGGGTTCTTTGAGTTCCTGTTCATAGACGGATTGGACCTCCCGCGAGGAAAACCAGACAACCGGAAAGTGCCTCTGGACGATGACCCGAACCTTATCGCACTTTGAAAGCTCGCTCCCCGGGACCATGGATCCGGCCCCAGGATTGCCACCGCCGGGCATTCCACCCAGCAACTCTACCAAGTCCAAGAGGCGCAAAGCCTTGTCCCTAGTCACTTGCCCCTCGAAACTTATCGAGTAGCGATTGCCCTCAGTGTCGAACAGATCCACGCGTATTTTTCTCGCAGGCATGAGTAGTGTGCACCTTAAGATGGTGTTCACAACTTTACAGTTCACAAGTTATAGGTGTTACGGTGAAGACTCTCACAGTAAAAACCAAGGAAAAGGCAGGACAACTGAAATAGAGCCTGATGCGCAGTGCCCTTGGCGTCACAGCCGTCACACTGCTACAAACAGAGCAGAGTTGACCTGGCTGGGCGCAGATGTGATTCTCCAGTAGAAAGCTAGGGGTGGCCTATTCACAAGAATAAGCCGCAAAGCAGTCAATAAATCAAGTAATAAGGCTGAGAAAGAGACATTACTGAGTCAAGTTCACAAGGTCTTCACAAAAAGTGAACGAGACAAGCGTTACTAGGGCGTGTATTAGTCGTTCTTTCCCCAGTGTTATGTTGTAAATATATCAGTGAACATCCGTGAGACTACATTGGTATACAAAACATCGACATTCATTCTAGGGAGTTTGGAGTGAGAGCCACCCCTTGCTTTCCATTGGAGAATGCTAGCAAGTTTCTTGGCCGCTTGTGTGTGCAATTTTTTCTAGTGTGTATCTAAAATCTTTAACAGTGATCATTATAATAAGTTCAAGGTAGTTACCATTCAGAGTATATTTCCTACAGAGAAAGAAATCAACATTATTTTGAAAATTAAGACAGAGTTCCAGTAGAAATTGTGGGGCGTGTGCATGATTGAAAAGGATAGCGCCATAGTGAAGTTGCTTTTCTTTTAGGATCGTGGTGTTGTGCATTTAGTTTTCTGTATGACACAGCTTATTCCTCTGCACAGGAAAGGGGGGTGTTGCCTTTGAAAACCGAGGAGGAGTTAGGATGAGTGATGTTGATGCTCTCAATGATGTTTTCGAGAGGTTTGTAAGTAACGCGAGGATTTTCAAGGATCGGGAAGTGTTGCGTCACGATTATCTTCCTGACAGACTTCCTCATCGAGAAGAACAGATTAGACGTCTCGGCGAAACTGTGGCTCCCGTGCTTAAGGGTGCGAGGGGCTCCAATCTATTCATTTATGGGAAAACAGGCACAGGCAAAACGGCCGTGACAAGGTACGTGCTCAGTCACCTTGAGTTTAGAGCAAAGGAGTTCAACGCGCCCGTTAAGTTTTGTTACGTCAATTGTCGTATGGCTGGATCTGACTATCGCGTCTTTGCGAGTCTGTGTCAAAGCATGGGTGTGTCTATTCCTTTCACGGGTTTGTCTGTCGGTGAGGTGTTTGATAGGTTCAGGGCTGGGCTTGATGTTTCAAGGGTCATCCTCATCATCGTGTTGGACGAGGCTGACGCGCTGGTCAAGGCCCGCGGTGATCGTCTTCTCTACGAGTTAACGAGGATAAATGAAACCCTGGGCAAAAGCAAGGTGACCCTTATCGGCATTTCAAATGACCTTCGGTTCAAGGAGTTTCTCGACCCTCGAGTGCTCAGTTCGCTCAGTGAAGAGGAGATTGTTTTCAGGCCTTACGATGCCAGCGAGCTGAGGAACATCCTTTCGGAACGTGCGAGGACAGCTTTTTGCGATAATGCGCTGTCTGACGCTGCTCTTGGTCTCTGTGCTGCATTAGCCGCCGCTGAGCATGGGGATGCAAGGCGAGCCCTGGATCTGCTGCGTGTGGCCGGCGAAGTTGCGGAGCGAAAGGGAGCGAGTGTCGTTGTCGAGGAACACGTGCGCGACGCTGAGAGGCATATTGAGCATAACCGCGTGTTCGAAGGGCTTCAGAATCTGACCTTGCACTCTAAGCTTGTCGTTTTGAGCGTTTATCACCTGAGCAGGGCAAACGTCAGCGGCGCGATTACTGGTGAAATCTCCGAAATCTATGATGAACTGTGTGCTGAACTGGGCGTCACGCCCCTGACACAACGTCGGTTGAGCACATTGGTGAACGAGCTTGATGCCATGGGATTGGTCAATGCGAAGGTTGTGAGCATGGGGAGATATGGTCGTACAAAGAAGATAAGGTTAGAGATTCAACGAAGCACTGTCAAAGATGTGTTTGCTGGCGACACCAGGCTCGGGCGTCTAATCGAGTATAGTGCAAAATGCCTCTCAAAGCATACCAACTGAAACATGAAAGTGAGCTAAAAGCTACGAATCGAGAGCAAATGTTGGGACCGCGCTCGAAAAAGTTTAGGCTCTCACGCGAATGGAATGACTGTGACTTCCATGGATTGGAGGTTCACGACTGGAACCTTAGCCGGTGTTGGTGTAAAGCTGTTTCTCCGCATGTAGTCTGTTTGTTCTTGCCAACATCCTGAGTTCACAATCAAGACGCCACGGTAGTTAGCGTACTCTAGCGCGTGCACATGCCCAGCATGGAAAATGTCCGGGACTCGCTGGATTACAAGCGGGTCTCTGTTTTCGGGGGATAAGGGTGTTTTCCCTCCATATAGTGGTGCCAAGTGACGGCTTTGCAAAAGCAGTCTCATCGCTTTCTCAGGGTGGCTGTGGGTCATATCTGGCACCGTTGAAATTACGTCGTCCAAGCTGCGCCCATGGAATACTAAGATCTCTACACCGTGGAGGCTGAGAGTGCATGGACTGCCTAGAGAATAGACTTTTCTTGACTCCTGCAGAGTTTCAAGGAAGGTGTTTGCTATTGCTGGTTGAGGTAGGGCTTTTCTCGGAGCATCGTGGTTTCCCGGCGTGACGATTACTTCTATGTAGTCTGGGATCTGTTCAAGGTACTTGGAAGCGAGCCTGTACTGTTTGTGCACGTCCCTGATGGCCAACTCTCTTACTTGGTTGGGATACACTCCCACACCGTCAACGATGTCGCCTGCTATCACGACGTATTTGACGTGACTTGCAATTTCTCTTGTCTTTTCGTTGCCGTATTTACCGTTAAGCCACAGTATGAAACGGTCAAAGGCTTCTCGCGTGAATTTCGTGCTGCCAACGTGCATGTCTGAGGTAAGGACTGCGTAGACTGGTAACGGAGCTTTGTGTGGCGTTTTTTGGGCTAAGTCTGGTAGGATGATGTCTTCAGCGATGAGCAGGTTGCTTCTTGTTTTTACCACGCCCAGGCAGACAGTCTGATCGAGCATAAGGAACCGTGCTTTTTTCTGGAGGTCGGATGATGCGTCCTGGGGCACAAGCACGACCATGCTTGCCGTTAAATCTTCAACCGTGAGTATTATCTTCTGTTTCGACTCTCTCTTTTCGGTTATCATACCGATTATTTTGAGTCTTGTCCCTGACTGGGCCCTCAGTGCGTCCATGACCGACGCGGCGCTTTTCACGTCCATCCTCTGTCTGAGCAGTTTCTCCGTCTGTCTGAACCTGTCTTGGAAATACTCTAGGAAGTCTTCGATTGTTCCGTTTGAGCTCAGTTTAGTGCTTGGGTCGTCAATTATGTTGATGCTTGCGTCAACATCTTTTGCGTAGGGGTGGAAGGGCATCTTGTCTTCTGTTATCTGTGGCGTTTGTTGTCCTGTCTGTGGTTGGGAGCGGTTTTGTGAGGGTTCGCTGATGATTTCTTTTGTCGGTTTCTCCGTTTCCATCATCTGTTCTAAGAAATTCCTTTCGATGAAGAATGGTCTTTCTCCGAGTTCTTCTAGCTGTTTGATTGCTTTGCTCATGACTTCCGCTGGGTCTTCCGTCGCCATTATTATGTTTAGGAATTCAAAGGCTTCTTTATTTAGCTGGTATCCTGCCGCAAGGGTTAATTCCACAGCTTTTTGCAGTTTTTCTGCTTCGCTCACACTCTGAGTTCTCCATTCTTGCTTTCTGGCGACTACTACGAAGCCTTCTTCCTCGCCCCGTTATAGCCTCTATTCGGCTCAGCAGATGCAGATATCCCGTCAACACGGCTGTCTCGGCGTCTCTCTCATGAAAGAGAACGCGTTCTTTTCGGGGCGGATGACTTCTATTGTTCTGTATCCTTTTCCTTCTATTAACATGTTTAGCTTTGCAGTGCGCATCGTTAATTTCGCCATTGCTGTGAGTCTCAGTGGTACCTGGATAGGTTAAGCTTGATTTTCAGGTATCTGTTTCTCTAGAGTGTCACATCTGTTGGGTTTTCTGTTTTTCCAGTTAGACATGTGCCGATTATACTTCGGCTCTTCAGTTGTAACATCAATACATTAATCTATACGTCCGGTTTCTTGTTTAGACGTCTAAATCCTCCTGTATCGAGAATCTCATGGTTGGTGATATTCATGAGTGAAATGCGCAAGGTGCAACGTACTCCAGGTGGAACTTTTTTCGTGTGCCTGCCAAAGTCTTGGGCTGAGCAGTACGGCTTGAAGAAGGGATCAATTCTCGCTCTGAGCGAGACCGGTGACGGTAAGCTCCTTATAGACACTAAACACGGTGTTGAGCCTTCGCCGCGGGTTGTCACCTTGAAACCCGGACCCTATTTAGGTCGTGAAATCATAGGGACCTATCTGCTTGGTTTTGATGTAATTCGCATTGAGGGAAAAGAACGCATTAGCTTTGAGATGCGTGACATTATTAAGAGTGCGGTTAGCCACCTAGTCGGACTGGAAATAGTTGAGGAGGATTATGCCAGCATCGTTCTACAGTGTTTGTTGGAACCTTCAGGTTTTCCGCCCGAAAAGATTCTGCGCCGTGGATACACTATTGCTGCTAGTATGCACAGAGACGTTGCCAAAGCTTTCGTCGATGGCGATGTTCCGTTGGCGAAGAGCGTAATGGCAAGGGATGACGAAGGCAACAGACTCTACTTCCTTCTTGTTCGTATTCTTCGGACGATAATTCAGAACCCACGCCTGAGTGAAAAACTGGGTGTCGGCCCGATTGAATGCTTGGATTACCGCTTGGCCGCGAGCCTTGTGGAAGCGATTGGCGACGAGTGCGTGCGCGTATCCATGAAAACGGTTGAATTAGACGGTGAGAAACTGGACGAAAACCTAAGGAAACAGTTTCTAGCTTTTGACGCGATTTGCTTCGGGGCTCATGGAGACGCTCTAACGGCTTTTTTAACGGGCGCCATAGATCTGGCAGAGAAAGTTCGGGGGACGCGAGACAAGATTGAGAAAGAGTTTGCCAAAATCGAAGAAGTTGCTAGAGCACAGTCACTTGACATTGTGACCCAAATATTATCAGCAGCCTCATTTCTGAGACAAATCTATGAGCACAGCGTGGACATAGCTGACTTGGCGGTTCCCAAAAAATCTTAGGGGTGTTCTTCCTAAGAGGGAAGCTTGTCTACTTTTTGTGGCTGTTTTGCAAGTGAAACTTTTTCCCCTAGCCTCAATTCATCAGTATACTGAACTTCGCCGTACACGTCACAGTGGGATTCGATTGTGATTCTCTGTCCGTAGATGTTGTTCGCGCTTGCACCTGTCCGCAGAAGGATTTCTTTTCCATAGACATTTTCTGCACGCGCATCTCTGTCGATGACGACTACGTCTGCGTGTATGGGGCCGTGTACTTCGCCTCTCCTTCCTATTTCGACGACGCGCGCAGTCACACCTTCGCTCGTGGTGATTGAGCCACCGACTTCCACGCGCTCCTCTGCTGCGATTTTGCGTGCGCGGACTGTTCCACCGATCTCGATGTCTCTTGTTGCGATATCATCACTGACACTTACTCTTCCTCCTACCTCCAGCCTTCCTGAGAGCTTTAGGGAGCCGTCGATGTCAACTTCGCCTCCAACTTCCATATGGCAACCTTGAGTCAAGCCTGCTATCTCGACAGTTCCGCCCACGTCGATTTCCTCAAACTCCAAGTCCCCGTCAACTCTGAATGAACCTCCGACATCTATCTCGCCTCCTTTGTTCTTCCCGGCGAGCCTTACCGTGCCGCCTACGTCTATTTCCTCAAATTCCAGAGGGCTAACCGACTCAAAAGTGCCGCCTACGTCTATTTCACGAATTCTTCCTCCCGTGACCCTCGCAGTGCCTCCTACTTCCAAGCTTTTAACATCTGCCTTGGATCTTATTGTGAGACTTCCTCCTACCTCGATGCTCTCTGCAGTAACTTCGCCTTTCGCTTCAAAGGCGCCACCGATTTCTACGTCTTCAGCCTTCACGTTTCCATCAACCTTTAAGCTCCCTCCCACTTCAACTTTCTCAACAGAGAGGCTTTTGCTCACATGTAAGGTGTCGTCGACGTCAATGTCGCTTGCGGTCATGTTCCCGTCGACCTCCAGACTGCCATCTTCAACTTCAACCTCATCTCTTATTTCTAGGTCTCCGTGAACTGTCACGCTGTTTTCGGCTTCAAGGTTTTCCGCGGACAGACTGCATTCGAAGGTGTCATCTCCTTCACAATAAACGGTGCCAGAGACCGTTACTCTGGGTTGTGGAGGAGACCCTTTCACGGTTACATGCCGACCGATTTCCAGGTCTCCGTTCACGTTGTCTAGTGTAAGTGTGCTTCTTGAAGGAACCGATGTCCTGTTGGTCATTTCACACCCTCCATATCGAACATGCTGTACCACTTTAAAAGGGGCACTCACATTTGGTGACTAGTAGCTCCTCATTGAAGCATCTGGACTCTTCTGAGGGAGACTTCTGCTTCTTTGAACACTGCGAATCCATGGTATGCTGTGGAATCGTGAATACTTCCGTACGTAGTGCAGGATGCAGATTCGCTTGCACGATGATTGAGTCCTAGGATGTTGCGGACGATGCCCAACAGTCCAGTTCCGTGAGCGATTTTATTGCTATCTCTCCCGCTCCAACCCATTCTGCTTTTAACATGTCTTGCCATTCTTACCACCTCGTTTCTTTGTTGAAGATGAGTAAGCTATCGGAGCCCTTAAAAGGCGACGCACATGAGGAGAACACGTTCTGTAGTCACAAGCTGTCTGGGTAGCGCGCGCTTAGGGGAACTATGCGGCAGATTCCGTTTGGGCTGGTCTCTTTTTTTATGTGTTGAACACATTATTCGAAAGACATATTGGCAACTTAAGGAAATAGCGTAGAGTTGGGAAAGCCCGGTGAAAGTTTCAACGCAACCTTTCTCTTCAGATTTTCATGACGAATTCCCACTGCCTCTAGAAAGCAGACGTAAGGCTGAACCCTTCAAGATGACTGTCAATTGTTTGGTTTCGGACTATGATGGAACCATAAGTCCATTGGACGTTCCCAGAAGCAAATCAAGAGTCCCCGAGAAAACACGTATAATGCTTCAAAAAATAGGCAGACTCATTCCCATCGTTATTGTTACCACGAAGGACCTTGCATTTGTTACTGCAAGAACGCCATTCGTTTATTCATGGTCAGCAGTAAGCGGACTAGAAAGAAAGATAGGTGACACGATTCAGAAAAGACGAGGTTATGGACACAAGCTAAGAAATGTTTCTTTGGCTATCGAATATGCGAAATCACACATAACCGACACTGGAGTTGAAATTGAAGAAAAACGCAACATGAGTCACCGTTCAATTGCCTTCTGTGTAGACTGGCGTCAAGCCAAAGACGCTGTGACAGCGATGAAGGAGGCAGACGCAGTCGCGGACCATTGCAAGTCGTTGGGCTTGAAACTGATTAGGCATGAGTGTCAGCCTTTTTTTGATGTGTATCCCGTGTCCATTGACAAAGGTGTAGCCCTTAAAGAGATGCTGAAAGAATTGAAGTTGAAAAACGGTGTTCTCTACCTTGGAGACTCGGAGGCAGATAACCCTGCGTTCGAAGCATCGGATGTCAGTGTGGGAGTAATCCATACGAAGACTCGCCTGCAAAAGTTGGTTTGCGATTACGTCGTGAAGTTTGAAGATGTTTCCTCTTTTCTGAGCAGGCTTCTGGCAAATGGTCTTATGTTCGATTCGGGTTTTCCTATGATCCGAGTTAATCTTGAAGAGGTGAGGCGGAGTGCATAAAAGAATAGGCGTTTTGATGTATCAAACAAGCACGAGCAAGGGTCAAGAACTCGTTGCCCAGCGAATGGTGCGAGACTTTATCTCTCTGGGGCATGAGGCCTATTTGATTACTAGCGTTTTTCACGACGGCGAGGAGGTCATCTCATCCGAGAATTTAACAAAGGGCAAAGGCTACATTTTCGTGGAAGACCCAGAGTTGGGAATTCCAGTTATTCGCGTAGCCAGCTACGTCGTGAAATGGCCTCGTCGGCGCATAAGCTTTCGAGATTTTGTTCACGTCTTGGAAAGGATTGTTGACGAGTTCAAGCTAAACGTGCTCATAACCCACAGCACTCTCTGGAATGGGCCAGAGGAGGTTGCCAAGTTTGTTGCTTGGAGGCGATACATGAAGGATTTGGGAGGCTATGTAGACCCCATTGTTTTTTGTCACATGTCTCACTTTCAAGAACCCTCGGCAGAACATTACCCTCTTGTGGAGAGAACTTTCCGAATGGCCTGGAACAGATTGTCATTGTCTCAGATTCTGAAAACAGCGAATCTCGTGCTTGTTGTAACGCCCATTGAGAAGGAGACAAAAGTCAAGATGGGCGCCGACCCGAAGAAATGCTTTCTCTTCCCTGGCGGTGTGAACGAGGAATTGTTTCTGCGGTTTGCGGCTGCAGACACCGAGGATTTCCTTAAGCGGCATCAAATATCCAAAAATGCAAAGCTAGTGTCTTATCTCGGCACTCTGGAAGAGAGAAAAAATCCCATGGCTGTTCTAAGAATTGCTGATATGCTCAAGGACAGACCTGACATCCACTTTGTGATAGCAGGGAGAGGGGGTTCACGCTATGCTGACAGGCTCAAAGAGAAAGCTAGTCAGCTACCCAACGTAACCTACGTTGGCGAGTTGGACGAAAAAGACAAGACCTCGCTTATCAAGTCTTCATTCGCCAACATCCTCATGAGCGAAGTGGAAGCACTTGGTTTGAGTCAACTAGAATTCATGTACATGGGTGTACCTATCGTTACTTCTGGAGTTGGGGGTCAGTCATGGCTGGTGCGAAACGGCCGTGAAGGCATACACACTGAAGGCCCAGAAGATGCTGATGGCGCAGCGAAGGCGATACGAAATCTCGCAGATGATCCTGAGCTGTGGAATAGGCTGTCTACAAATGCAAAAGAAAAGGCAAGGAACATGACATCCTACAAAATCATAAGAGAATTAGATGATGCAATAACTAAAGAGCTGGTGAAGGAAAGCGGCTTGATGAACATACCCTCTGAGACCATCCTAACTTTGGCCGAACCAGAACACGTTTTGAAAACATGGGCAAAAGGAAGTTGGGGAGTAGTTGCCACGGACAGAAGACTCTTTGTCAAGCATGGACGCATCTCGAGAAAAGTCACAGAGATCCCCTACAATAGCATAGCGTACATTGAACATACAAGGAGGTACCCGTGGAAAATCTTGCTGGCTGGACTTTTGCCCGCATTCGTTCTCCTGTTGGAACCTCTGTGGCGATACATTCTCAAGTCGACGTTCATCTCAGTCATTGAAACATTGACGAGTTCGATCATAACAATAGTCCCTCAACTCGGATCAGCTCAAATGCTCGTGATTCTTGTCGCCTTGATACCATGCCTCATAAGCATTGTAGCGTTTGCGCTTCAAGCAAGAACCGGATTCAATCTACAGGCGTCGGGGATAAAACTCGCGTATCTTCCTCATGGATTCCGAGAAGCAATAGCATTCATAAGAAATGTTCAAGATAAGCAGAATGCCGTGTACACAGAAGTGGATGTTCAAACAAGATTACAAAAGCACCGGGCGAAAAAACGAACGCGCACGCCAATCAGTAAGGCGAATTAAAACGGAATCAGCAGTTCACTCCACCCAAAATTTCAGGCAAGTGCTTTTAACTTGTGCCTTGCCGTCTATTTTTCCAGCGCGGCGAAATACTTTCGCATACGCTTGAAGGTTTCAAGGTATTCTAATCCCCATTTTGTCGCTCTGTACTTCTTGGAGTTCTCGAAGTTGACTTCGTTTATGAAGCCGTGTGCGACCAAAAAATTCAGCTCTTTCTTTGTTCTGTCTACTGGCATGTTGGCTCCGTAGGAGACTCTCGTCAGGGAGCAGAGTCCCTTTCTTGCAACTATCTCTACTATGTCCGCGTAGATGTCGTACTTGGTTCTCCTCTGTTCGCTGGACAAGAAGCGATTTCTCCAAGTTCCACTATTATTAAATGTTGCACATTTAATCTTAATTGCGGTGAGACAAGATGCACTCAACAGCGTCGAGTCGTAAGCAATATCACATCGCTTGTGGGACTGGTGATTTGGCTGAGTACTTGCTTGTGCCAGGTGACCCGGACCGTGTTCCGAGAATCACGAAATTCTGGGATTCAGCCAAGAGAGTGTCCAGCCACCGTGAATTCTGCAGCTACAGGGGCAAGTACAAAGGCGCTCCTATCTCCGCGTTGTCAAGCGGCATCGGTCCCGCCTGCATGGCTATCGTAGTCAACGAATCTTTGAACATAGGGGTAAACACTTTCATTCGGGTCGGAAGCACTGGCGCCATTCAGAAAGACATTACTTGCGGCGACCTCATCATTTCCAGTGCTGCTGTACGCCTTGACTGCACGGGCAACTGCTACGTTATGCCTGAATATCCTGCAACAGCCAACTACGAGGTGCTATTAGCCCTGATTGAAGCCGCCGAAAGCTTGAACGTTTGCAATTATCATGTTGGCGTGACGGCTACAACTTCGGACTTCTATGCTGGACAAAATCGGCCAATCGCCAGAACAGGATCAACCAACATTGAAAACCTGCTTCCAACATTACAAAAGGCCGGGGTACTCAGTTTTGATATGGAAACGGCAACATTGTACACTTTGGCAAGCCTTTACGGGTTGAGGGCAGGCTCTATCTGTGCAGTTTACGCCAACCGCTGCACGAACGAGTTCAAACCAGGCGCAGGCGAAGAAAACGCCATAAGAATCGCGAATGAAGCTGTGAAGATACTCAACGAATGGGACACGGTGAAGAGAAGGAAAAGAAAACAATGGTTGTTTCCATCGCTAATCCACAACCTAAAGCCGAAATAGAACAGGCCATGAACAAGTCGGCCACCTGCACAAACATTGAATAATCAACAGCTGTTCAACAAACAAATCCGGCATCGCGTTTCTCTGCTGGATAAAGCTAAAAGCTACTGTTCAGAATCTCTAAACAGTGCCGGGGTGGCGGAGTGGTTATCGCGCTGGCCTCGAGATCGCACTCTAAAACAGAGGGCCTAGAGCACGGGGGACAAGTAAGCCAGTGGGCCTTTGGCCCGCAGGGGTTCGAGTCCCTTCCCCGGCGCCATTTTACCAATTGAGGCTAGATTTTGAGCGTTTTCGACGGGAAGACTTTGATTTTCACGTGCGCTACGTAAGAATCGTAGCTGGCATCATAATGTGTTTCAGTCTACGTATCAGCGGACTAGTCTCAGTCTCAACCAAAACAGTTTTCGGAGTGAAAGGGCACTTATCGTAACATGCGACGTGCGAGCATAAATGTAGTAGATCTTGATGAGAAGAATGTTGATGATGCCTTGGATGTCTGTGCATTTCCAAGCGTAAGAAATGAATCGAGCTACCGAAAAGGTTGTGAAATAAGAAAAAAGTGGTTGATGAACCTCTATAGAACAGTGGGTCCGTGCGCCAAAATTGTCTATATCGCGAACAAGCCAGTTGGGGCCATCGAGTATACTCCGCTTCATTCGATTCCATACTTCAGGACGAAGAGGAGAGATGCCCTCTACGTTCATTGCATGTATGTTCCAAAGAGATACAGGCACCGGGGCGTCGGTTCAGCTCTCTTGGATTCACTAATAAATGAAATGTCAAAACCGAACAAGCTCTTTCGCCAAGTCCCCTGCCGGATGCTTGTCACATCAGCCAGCAAGATCCATGGATACGCGCAAGTGGGACTTTTCAAACACAAGGGTTTCAGAAGAATCAAGGGCAACGCAGATGCCGGGCTTGTTCTGCCCCTTGTCTGATACTGTTAAGGACGTGAAATTGGATATTCCTTCTTCAAAACCCAGAACCGTGAAAGAACACGGCGTCAAAATATTTTTCAAGCCCACTTGTCAGTACTGCATGCATACAAATGAGAGAATGATAAAGGCCGAAATCAGAAAAGTGAACAAAGAAATACCAATCGAAGAATGTACTCTGTGGGATTGCCCTGAAGAGGCTATTCGCAGACGCATCACCTACGTTGCAACGTACATAAATGGGAAACTCGTTCTTCCGATGGCGCCGCGAAAGTTCCTTGAGACCTTGAGGCGCATGGCTTCGGAACCGAATGTTAAAGCTTGAATGGACCCTATTAGCCCGACTGACCTCAGCGCTGAAAAAGCGTTATTCTTGCAGTTTACTCCTTTCTTGTTTTGAGGGGTATTTCAGTCGTTTCCTTGCAAGTCTCGAAGACCATGCATGTGAGAGTCTTCTCGATTCCCCTTACGAACCGTAGCTTATCGATAACGAATTGCCCTATCGTGTCAACGCTTTCTGCTCTGAGTTTTATCAGGAGGTCCCAGTCGCCCGTGATTATGTGCACCTCTTGGACCTCTGGAAACTTGGCAATTTCCGCCGCTCTTTCTCTCTGTGAGAAAGGCTTCTCCTCGTTCCTTACCCCGTAAGTTACGGAGGCCAGAATGAAAGCGGTGGTGCCGAAAGAAAGTTTCTTTGGATCAAGAACTGCTCTGTACTCTTTTATGACCCCTCGCTCTTCCATGCGCTTTATCTTGGCGAAAACGGTTGTTATTGGCGAATCAATTTTTCTGGCAATCTCCCTTGCGGTGAGTTTGCAGTCTCTCTGCACAAGAGCCAAGATTGCTGTGTCCTTCTCGTCGAGTTTCGCTTCCATACTTGTAATTATTACATCTTCTGCTATAAAATGCTAACGTTTTCTGAAAAAATTCCAATTTTTGTTATAAAAAGTTTATTTTCCAGTACGCACACTTCTACACGCATTAACATTGGTCAATCTGGAAGTGTTCACAAGACATGCTGAAATCAAAAGGTGATTGGATGAGTAAAAAACGTTTCAGCCCGCAGAGAAGTCTGACGATTGGTGAGTTGCCTAGGCCATTGGAGGAATTATCTGAAGACGAAATCCAGAGAAAACATTGCATCAGCAAGATAATGACTTGCACTCTGAAATGCCTAACTCAAGAGTTTACCGACAACGACTTCGAATGGTTGCTGCCAGTCATTCTTTCCCAGTCAACCGACCCCCTGTGGCCAGACTCATGTGCATCCATCGAGAAGCGCGTTGAGGTCGAAATCTACGGAAAAACAGTCAGAACGACGACAAGCATGATAGTTCACAAGATGGTTGCCTGCTCCTTAGCCGTTCCCAAACTATTCATACTCTCTCCGAACGTAAGGATAGAAAAAAAAGAAAGAGCGGCCACCGGAATGCACGCCTACGAGTTCACACAACTCGACTTCGAAGCTAGGAACACCACATCACAGGAGATCAGAAACTTTGTTGAAAGAACTGTCCAGCGATTGATATATAAATTGAAGACGCGTATGAAGGATGAGCTACTCTCTCTCAGAAAACATGTTGGTCTGAGAACGCCAAGAATCCCCTTCAGAGTCTACGATAAGGCAGAACTCGAAGAAGACTGTGGAAAAGAATGGGAACTTCAAATTCTGTCCCAAACCGAGGATCCTGTTTGGGTGATTAACATTCCCCGAGAATTCTACGATTTTGAGGATCTCAAAAGCGGCAGATGGGACAACTACGATCTGTACTTGCCAAGATACGGGGAAGTATTGTCTGGTGCAAGAAGAGAGTTCGAATACGCCAAGATTAACGGAAAAATGGAGAGAGACGGCGTCAGAAAGGAGAACTATGAGTTGTTGCTAAAACTCGCAAGAGAGCGAAGACTGAAGTCCACAGCTGGCGCTGGAATAGGCATAGAAAGGCTCGTTAGCTGGATAGTTGGAGCCAAACACATTGGAGAGACACAGGTTTTTCCCAAAATACCGGGAGTAATTCATGACTTATGAACAGCTGAAAGCAATCCAACCCCCGTGCACGGCATCATCACTGAATCGCGCCGCATGCGCATTAACACGCGCGCACTGGCTTTCATGGGAAGCTAAAGAATTTAAGACAGGTGACGGCTTGAGAATGAAAAGTCAACAAACCGTAAGTTCAGGAGAGGTAAAAGTGGCCGACGTCAAGGGCGTAAGGGCTACGAGAGAAGTAGCTTTGACAGCTGTTCTTTCTGCGCGCGCGGATTTAAGAGAAGGGATTCTTGTTGAAACTCAATAGGTTTGTGGGAATTATTTTGGTGAATGCTGAATCCAAGGTTCTTTTGCAGCTTAGGTGTAAGGATGAATTTCTATATCCAAATTGTTGGACCTTACCGGGTGGTAGGGTTGAAGAAGGGGAAAGCCTTGAACAGGCAATACTTAGGGAAGTGAAGGAAGAGTTGGGCTTGGACCTTCGTGACCACAATCTCTTCAAAACTATCGTTGAAAACGCGTCAGATGAAATCATTGAACGCCACATTTATTGGAGTGACATTTCTGAGAGAGTGGAAAACCTTGAACTCGGTGAAGGAACTGCCTTGAAGTATTTCTCTTCGAAAGAGATTTCAAGACTTGAAGTCGGTTTTGACCTCAAACCTGTCATTATTGATTTTCTGAAAATGCATGCATGCAAGAATCTCTAATGGGAGGGATATCAGAAGTCAGATTTAGCTTTGAAGTCTCTGCTAAATGTTTAGTTGCATTTCTAAATGCTTGACTAGAGGCGGTGGAAAGTCACCTCGCTTCACAAGAGTAATGAGTTTTTCCAACTCAGTTCGTGACTTCTTATAGAGTTGTTCTGTAATCCATCCTTTTTGTAGAGCATCGTCTAACTCTTCTTCGTCAAGGACCTTGTACCTGAGGTTGGGAGCAACCCATAGGTCAAGAAACAAATCAGTAATTTCTACAACCCCGTCCTTTAATAGACGAGGAGGAGTAATAATATCGCAATAGTATCCAGTATGTTTCCCATTCAAGTCCCTTATCTTGCCAACGCTAAACCATTTTCTCATCATGTCAAAGTATACAATCTGATAGCCGGATGCCAATACAGTTTTTTCATCAAACACGACCGAGTTGGCGGACCTAATCTGGGATTTGCCAACGATAATTCCTTTCGACCTGTAGACTAAATCGTCATGCAAATCCAACACATTATCAGGCAATCTAACGTATCGCAAGTGAAATTTCATTTCTAACTCTTCAGAACGCTTAGCTATCTTCAACATAAAACGCTTCTGTCAAAGGCAGGCTGGGGCAGACCAAACCTAATCAGTTGGGTCTTTGGAGCTATTTGTATCACAAGTTCACCGTCTTTTTGCCATTTCATCTATCTTCCTGTTTAGAACCTCAGATAGATTAATGTGGAAAACCTCGGAAAGAACAAGCAAATCCAGCATTGCCTGAGCAATCTCCTCTTTCAAGTTACCTACTTCATATTCTCTCATCGGTAGATTTTTGTTTAGCAGCTGCCGAGCTATTTCGCCAATTTCTTCCGAGAGATGAAAGAATACAAGCTCAGGCGTCAGCTCAACACCCAGCTCCGTAACACGTTCTTTCTGAAATCGGTAAACCCTCTTGCTGACTTCAATGATGTCCATGCTTGTTATTCTATTGCCAACAGGTTATTAGTATTATTTGCTGAGCAATTCACACTTTTTTCCTAGTATTCAAGATTTTAGTTTGATCTCCTCTTCTGGTGAGACTATTCTTTTGCCCGATAGACTTGCTGTGCGCCCTCACTTTTTCATGACATAATCTTAAATCTATTGCAGAAATTCGTATCTACATAGTGAGGAAATTTGAATGCAGTTTGGTGTGGTTCTTCATGTTACTGCTGCCTATGCTAGCTGGGATATCTTCTTGGCCATTGCGAAAAAGGCTGAACAGCTTGGATACGATTCTGTATGGGTTTCTGATCATCTAATTTCGCCTAATGGTCGTCCCTATGGGCTTGAAGCTTGGACGGTCTTGTCTGCATTGGCATCATCAACGCGTAGAATCAGGTTAGGGACTTACGTTCTTTGTAATCAATTTCGTCACCCGTCACTGTTGGCCAAGATGGCGGCAACTTTGGATAATGTTTCTGGGGGAAGACTCGATTTGGGTATTGGTGCTGGATGGTTTAGAGATGAACACCTAGCTTTTGGTTTCGGTTGGGATAAACACTCGGCAAGAGTCGAGCGGCTAAGAGAGGCCATAAAAATAGTGAGGAAACTATGGACAGAAAATCACGTGTCTTATGAAGGAAGATATTTTCAACTGAAAGACGCCACTCTAGAGCCAAAACCGTTGCAAGAACCTCATCCTCCTGTATGGATCGGTGGAAACTCTAGCAGTATCAGGAAGGTCGTTGCCGAGGTAGGCGATGGATGGATTCCAGTTCTGCCTACTCCAAGACAACTAGATGACGGTGTGCTCCAGATTAAAGAGAAGATGAGATTTCTCGGAAGAGAACCACAAAGGCTGCAAGTCGCTTACGGAGGAAGCGGTTGCGCCTTGATAGCAGAAAATGAAGAGACAATCAGGAAATTGGCAGAACCATTGATCCGTTCAATGGGAACGCATGAGCGCAGTTCTTGTCTCATTGGGACTCCAGAGCAATGCATACAAAAAATAGAGCAATATCAGAAAGCCGGAGCCCAAAAAATCGTCGCAGGATTCTACGATTTCCCCTCCCTAAAAGGCTTGAAGCTTTTCGCAAAATCGGTCATTCCTAAATTCAAACAACAAAGCGAAAGCGGATAGAGGTAGTGTGCCCGCCTAATGTTGGTTTAACATATCTCAAGTGTCACCAAAATACTGGTTCTTAACGACCTCATCGCTTGAATCTATAATTGACCCTCAATTTCTCTTTTCAACCTTTCAAAGAACTGCTTCATATACTCCAATCTCTCTCTGGCAATTTCTCTCGCTTTCTGAGTGTGCAGTCTGTCCTGAATATGTTTGAATTTTGTTTCGAACTCAAGGTTTGAAGCGTGCTTTGATTGATCTATGATTCTGCCCTCAAGTTTGCCGCCCTCAAGGTTTTCTTTAATGTATTCATCTGTTGGAATGTCCAAATAGATTTTTTCACCGCATTCTCCTCCAATGGTGAATGATCTTGCAATTCCTGTTGCTCCCAAAACATCCAATTTGTCAGCGTCTGATAGAATCTTTGCTTCTATTGTTTTTGGCAGATTTCCTCCTCTGAATCTATGAGCAGCGATGCAATGTTTGACATTCTCTATCTTTCCGTCTGGATAACCTGGCTCTCTTAGGATTTTATCACTCATCTCAGCACCGAGAACGGCATGATCGACATTCAGCACGTGGGAGTGTCCGTCTTTGTCTTCTCTAGTCCTTGCGATGTCATGAAGCAAGGCAGCGGTTTTCAATACATCCATATCAACACCCTGTTCATAGCTCGCCAATTGAAGGCACAGGTTGTAGACTCTCAACACATGATTAATATCGTGAGCAGGACTTGCTCCTTCCATTTCCTTCCCAACAATCGTCTTCAACTGGCGGTATTTCTCTTCCATAGTTCATCATGTAAAGAACTCAACTCTTAAACTTAAGTGGAATAAGCAAAAAGTCGATGATGCAACAAGTGGGCTGATTTCTCGATGCTCAATAACATTTTCCCCGCCCTCGCAAAAGCTCTTTAGCGTAGACTCTAGAATAGAGAAGAGTGACGAAAAATGAGAATCGATGATTACCTGTCTCAATTCAGTGAGTTAAAGACCTTGTATGAATTGGCCAAGCAAGACTTCTCGACAAAAGGGCTGATCCACCATGACTGGCACCACGTGCTTCGAGACCTTGCAAGAGCAGTCATGATAGGGACAACTGAAAAAGCAGAAATGAAAATTGTTCTGGCAAGCGTCTTGCTTCACGACATCGGCAGATTGTATCCAGAACTGGGAAGCGACCATTACGAGACAGGAGCAAAGAAAGCACCGGAATTTCTTGGGAAAGCTGGTTTCAAGGATGAAGAGATAAGCAGAATAGCACATTGCATACGGGCTCACGGTCCTCGAGGAACAGAAGAACCCAAGACTCTAGAGGCGAGAGTGGTATACGATGTGGACGTCCTTTCATGCTCGACAGGCTATGCGGGAGTTGCAAGAGTGTTTGACTACTTCATGAGGGAAGAAAAAATGGGCGTAAAAGAAATGATGGAAATTCCAAGCGGCAGGAAAGGCCCTAGACGAAATT